>Ga0183099_1000151_pt1 | contig 64923 bp, 55 predicted proteins | sample Biomet1_FD_127788 | JGI IMG/M metagenome (GOLD analysis project Ga0183099, IMG submission 127788) | Microbial communities from bioreactor (seeded with anoxic lake sediment) at LBNL, California, USA - Biofuel metagenome 1 | ecosystem: Engineered > Bioreactor > Anaerobic > Unclassified ...
ATGTGGCCAAGGGCCACGGTCGAGCCTATGGCGTCTCCGTCCGGGTTGGCGTGCGAGGCCACCAGGAAATGGTCCGTCCTGCGGATGAGGTCAGCTATCTGCGCGACCGGGCTTGGCATAGACCATGTCCTCAAGGAAGTCGTCGTGCGTAAAGCGCAGATCCGGCAAGGAGCGCAAGTTCATGCGCCGGGCCAGGCCGGAGCGCAGAAACCCCTTGGCCTTGTTCAGGCCGTCGAGGGCCAGCTTGCGCCGTTCCTCGCCGCCGCCAACGGTGAAGGACACGAGCGCGATGCTCATGTCCGCGTTGAGCTTGCAGCCCGAAAGGCTCACAAGCTCCAGGCGGGGGTCCTGCACCTCCTCCAGGAGCATTATGGCCAGCTCATGGAGGATTTGGTCGCCCATGCGTATGGAGCGTCTTGTACCTGAGGCCTTCATTCAACTTCTCCGTCGCTGCCGAACACTTCTGTGTTGCAGCGCACGAGCTCCGCCGGGGAAATGGCTTCCACCATCGCCAGGGCCTTGGACAAACGGCTTTCCACTTTCGTGGTCTCGCCGGAAACCGTCACCACCGCCAGCACCAGTTTCTGGTGCGCATCCTGGGCGTCCACTTCGCTCACGGCCACGTTGAACGTGTTCCGCAGCTTCTGCTTGAGGCTCTGCGCCACCTGCCGCTTGCCCTTGAGCGAGTCGTTGCCGTGCAGGCGGAACTCCAAAGTGAGCACGCCGATGATCATGTAAGTCCATCTCCGGGCGATGGCAATGCCCCGCCTTAATCGATGGTGCGGGCCACTTCCTTGGTTTCAAAGGCCTCAATGACGTCGCCGATCTTGATATCGTTGAAGTTCTCCAGGCCGACACCACACTCGTAGCCCTTGAGCACTTCCTTGGCGTCGTCCTTGAAGCGCCTCAGGGAGTTGAGGGCGCCCGTGTAGATGACCACGCCGTCGCGCAGCAGGCGGACCTTGGCCGCGCGGGTAAGCTTGCCGTCCACGACGCCGCAGCCCGCAACCGTGCCGACCTTGGGCACGCTGAAGATGTTGCGCACTTCGGCCTGGCCCAGGTAGACCTCTTGGATATCGGGGGCGAGCATGCCGCTCATGGCGTCCTTGATCTCGCCCACCAGCTTGTAGATGATGTCGTAGAAACGGATTTCCACGTGCTCGCTGTCGGCCATGTCCTTGACCTTGGCCGTGGGACGCACGTTGAAGCCGATGATGATGGCCTGGCTGGCCGTGGCGAGCAGGATGTCGCTCTCGGTCAGACCGCCGGTGGCGCCGTGCACGACCTGGATCTTCACCTCGTCGGTGGAGAGCTTGTTCACGGCTTCGGTGATGGCTTCAAGAGAGCCCTGCACGTCGGCCTTGAGCACCAGGTTGAGGGTCTTGGCCTCGTTGGTGGGGCTGGAGGCCAGGAAGCTCTCCAGAGTGAGCTTGCTTTTGCCCACCATGTCCTTCTCGCGCTGCTTGGCCGCGCGGGTCTCCGCGATGCGGCGGGCGACCTTGTCATCGGCCACGACCACGAACTCGTCGCCGGCCACGGGGACCACGTCGAAGCCCTGGATCTCGACCGGGATGGCCGGACCGGCCTGCTTGATCTTCTTGCCCTGGTCGTTGAACATGGCGCGCACCTTGCCGTGCACGGTGCCGCAGACAAAGGCGTCGCCGTTTTTCAGCGTGCCTTCCTGGATGAGCACGGTGCCGAGAGGTCCGCGGCCCTTGTCCAGCTTGGCCTCAACGATGTGGCCCTTGGCGGCCTTGTTCGGATTGGCCTTGAGCTCCAGCACTTCGGCCTGGAGCAGAATCATCTCCAGCAGCTCGTCGAGGCCGATGCGCTGCTTGGCGGACACGTTGGCGAAGATGGTGGTGCCGCCCCAGTCTTCCGGCACGAGGTCGAACTCGGCCAGCTCGCGCTTCACGCGGTCGGGGTTGGCGCCTTCCTTGTCGATCTTGTTCACGGCCACCACGATGGGCACCTTGGCCGCCTTGGCGTGGTTCACGGCCTCGCGGGTCTGGTCCATCACGCCGTCGTCGGCGGCGACAACCAGCACGACGATGTCCGTCACCTGGGCGCCGCGGGCGCGCATGGCGGTGAAGGCTTCGTGGCCGGGCGTGTCGAGGAACACGACTTCGCCGCGGCTCGTGGTGACGTGGTAGGCGCCGATGTGCTGGGTGATGCCGCCCGCTTCGCCCGAGGCGATGCTCGTCTTGCGGATGGCGTCAAGCAGCGAGGTCTTGCCGTGGTCGATGTGGCCATGATGGTGACCACGGGCGGACGCGGCTTCAGGTCCTCGGCGGTGTCCGGCGTGGAGGCGGTCAGGAATTCCTGCTCGTCGAAGGAGACGTTCTCCACCTCGTGGCCGAATTCGCCCGCCAGCAGGGTGGCGGTGTCCATGTCCAGGGCCTGGTTGATGGTGGCCATCATGCCCATGCCGAACAGGACCTTGATGATGGCCTGCGCCTTGACGCCCATCTGGTGCGCCAAATCCGAGAGGCGGATATGCTCGTCGATGCGAATCTTGCGCTTGCCGACGGGCTTCACTTCCTCGCGCTGCTCCATGCCGCCGCGATGCTTCTTGCGGCGGTTGTTGGACTTGAGGCGCATGGGCGACTCGCCGTCCTCGGAAACCACGGGAGCGGGGGCGAAGCTGGGCTTCTTCTTGGCCGCGGTGTTGCTGGCCTTGCGGCGATCCTCGTCGGTGCTGCCGCCGGGGAACTCCACAACGCGATGCGGCTTGCGCCGGGCGCGGTCGTCGCCTTCCTTGGGCGGAACGCCCGGAGCGCCGGGACTGCCTGCGGGACCGCCAGCGGGACGCGGCGCATAGCCGGGACCGCCTGCGGGCATATTGGACGGACGCGGGGCGTAGCCGGGACCGCCAGCGGGCATGCTGGACGGACGCGGCGCAGTAGCCGGGACCGCCTGCGGGCATGTTGGACGGACGCGGGGCGTAGCCGGGACCGCCAGCAGGCATGTTGGACGGGCGCGGCGTATAGGGGCGTGCGCCGCCTTCGTGCCCGGCGGAGAATTCCGGACGCCGCTGCTGACTGGAAGGCGGCGGCGTGCTGCCGGGTTCGGGACGCGAAATGATGCGGACCTGCGGCGCAGCGGGCACGATGAACTCGCGCTTGGGCTTGCGGGCGGGCTTTTCTTCTTTGGGCGCATCGGCCTTGGCTTCCGCAGGCTTGGAGCTGTCGGCCTTGGCTTCCTCAACCTTGGCTTCCTCGGGCTTGGAAGCTTCAGGCTTGGACCCTTCGGCAACGGCTTCGCCCGCCTTGGGCTCTTCAGCCTTGGCTTCGGCGGGCTCGGCGGGAGCCTTGGCTTCCTCAGCCTGGGGGGCTTCGGCGGCGGGCTTCACAGGCTCGCTGATGATACGCGCGGTGGGCGCGGCCGGAGCAGCCTGCGCCGCGGGGGCGGCGGTTGCCTCGGCAATGGGTTCCACGGTCTCGGCCTTGGGAGCTTCGGGCTCGGTCTGAGGCTCTTCGCGGTGAATAATGCGCGCGTGGCGTACCGGGGCGTGCTCGGCGGCGTTGTGCGCCACCTTGGCCTTGGCCGGTTCGTCAACGCCGTGCTTTTTGGGCTCTTCGGCCTTGCTTTCAGGAGCCGGGGCTTCGGGCGCCGTGGCCTCGGGGGCCGCTTCCGGCTCCTCGGCCTTGGGTTCGCTGATGATGCGCGTGGCGTGAGGGGCTTCTTCAGCCTCGGGCTCGCGAGCGGCAGGGGCTTCGGGCGTGGCGGCGGGCTCCTCGTGGTGATCCTCCGCGCCGTGCTTGGCCTTACGGCTGCGCACAATGACGCCGGGCTGCACCTGACGGCGCACCACCTCGGTCTGTGCGGAAGGCGTTCCGCGCAGCGACTGCCTGAGGCGGTCGGCCTCGTCATCCTCCAGGGTGCTCATGAAGCTTTTGACCTGGATGTCCATGTCCCGCAGATGCTGCAGGATCTCCTTGTGACCGATGCCAAGTTCGGTCGCCAGGTCCTTCACCTTGAGCTTTGTCACCATTCACGTTCCCCTTGTTAGCGCTTCTTCCGCCGGTCCCCGTAGCGGAGAAATCTCTCGCGGCATTCGGCCTGGCCGCACACATAAAGCCCTCTGCCGGGCATTCTGCCTCGGGGATCGGGCACCAGCCCTTCCCCGTTTTCGCTCACACCCCGGATGTGCCGGAGCAGTTCGGCCTTGGGCAGCCGCCGTCTGCAGATGCAGCACGTGCGGATGGGCCCCTCGCCTTCTGGCTGGCCGTTCACATTCGCACCCGCCTACTCGGCGGTCTTTTCTTCCTCACCCTGCGCGGGCGCAAGGCCGAGGATATTGATGGCCGCGCGCATGTCGCGGATTTTTTCCGGGGTCATGCCCTCCACCTTGAGAAGCTGCTCTTCGTCGGCAGTCACAAGCTGGGCTGTGGTTTCCAGTCCGGCGGAAATGAAGGCGTCCATGCTGACCTCGGCCACGCTGGCCAGCTGGTCCATGCCCTTCTTGTCCGCGTTCAGTTCGCCGTAGCGGCTCTCGGTGAAGATGTCGATCTTCCAGCCGAGGAGATGGGCGGCGAGCTTGACGTTCTGTCCCTTGCGGCCGATGGCCAGGGTGAGCTGGTCGTCGGGCACAACCACTTCAAGGGTCTTCTCCTCGTCGTCGACCATGATGCGGCTGATGACGGCGGGAGAGAGGGAATTCTGGGCGTACACGGCGATGTCCGGGCTCCACACGACGATGTCGATGCGCTCGCCCTTGAGCTCCTGCACGATGTTCTGGATGCGCGAGCCGCGGATGCCGACGCAAGCGCCCACGGGATCGACGTCGCGGTCGCGGGAGGTGACGGCCACCTTGGCGCGCAGGCCGGGATCGCGGGCGACGCCCATGATCTTGACCGTGCCGTCGTAAACCTCGGGCACTTCGCGGGCGAAGAGCGCGCCCATGTAGTCCGGGTGCGAGCGGGAGACCACGATCTGCGGTCCGCGCGACTCTTTCTGCACCTCAATAATATAAGCCTGGATGCGGTCGCCGCGCTTGTAGCGCTCGCGGGCGATCTGCTCTTCCTTCGGCAGCAAGGCCTCGGTGCGGCCCAGGTTGATGATCCAGCCGGTGCGGTCGCGGCGCTGCACGATGCCGGAGACGATCTCGCCCTTGCGGTCGCGGTATTCCTCGAAGATGATCTCCTGCTCGGCGTCGCGCATGCGCTGGATGATGACCTGCTTGGCGCTCTGCGCGGCGATGCGGCCCAGGTCCTCGATGTTGACCTTGAAGCCCATCTCGTCGTCGAGGGAGATGTTCGGGTCGTGCTCGCGGGCTTCGTCCAGCAGAATCTCGCTCACGGGGTCGTTGATCTCGTTGACCACGACCTTGAACTGGTAGACCTGGATTTCGCCCAGCTCCTCGTTGAAATTCACTTCGATGTCCATCTGTTCGCCGTACTTGCGGGCGACAGAGGAACGCACGGCCTCTTCAAGGGTGTCGATAAGCAGGTCGCGGTCGATGCCGCGATCCTTGCTGATCTGGTCGATGGCTTTTTTCAGCTCTGAACTCATGGCGCTCCCTCCGGTGCCGCCGGTGCCGCGTGGGCGTTGTCCGGCGCGAGATCCTGCGTCCTTATTACCAATTGGGGCCGTTTGCGCGGCCTGCCTTACGGGGCTCTCTGCGGCCCGTCCAAAAAACGTCTGTCTCCGGCGGCTGGTGCGCGGCTATTTGGCCGCCAGTCCAACCTCGGGAAAATCATGCACCAAATGTGCGCCCTTCAAGCGTTCAAAGGCCACGCGCGTCACCACGCCGGCCTCGTCCACGCTGATGTCCTCACCCTCGATGGCTTTGAGCTCCCCGCGCAGGTGCCTGCGTCCGTCCTGAGGCTCGTACAGCCGCAAATCCACCACGCGGCCGACAAAGGCGGCCATTTGCGCGGCGGAGAAGAAGCGGCGCTCCAACCCCGGGGAGGAAACCTCAAGCACGTATGCGCCGGGAAGCGCGTCCTCGGCTTCGAACACGGCGCCAAGGGCCCGGCTCACTTTTGCGCAGGAGTCTATGTTGACGCCGTTTTCGGCATCAATAAACACGCGCACCACCATGCGGCTGCCTGCCGAGGCGAATTCAACGCCCCAGAGCGTGACGCCCAAAGGTTCCAGCGCCGGGGCGATGATCCCGGTAATCCGTTCTAGCAGGGGTGAGCGCGTCATTTACAAACCGTCTTTAGCTAGCGGTTCCAATACAAACAAAAAAGTGGACCAAAAGGCCCACCATATCTCGGGAACCGGCGAGGTACAGGCGGTCGAATCCTTGAGGCCTTGGAGCGGGTGACGGGGATCGAACCCGCAACACCGAGCTTGGGAAGCTCGTACTCTACCATTGAGCTACACCCGCCCGCACGGCCTATCTAGTCGGGCCTTAGTACCTTGTCAACGAAAAACCAATCTTTGGCTAGCAGAATATTTGCAAGCCTTCGCGGGCATGCCGCGTCATCCGTTTGCAGAGAGCGGTCCGCTTTGAACGGAAGGATGAAAAATCCTGGCGCGCTCTTTGCATCAGTGGCCGCAGACCAGGAGGATTCCATGCGCGAAAGTATGTACAGCGCGCTCTTCGGAGCCATGTCCAATGAGGTTCGCCTCAACACAATCACCAACAATTTGGCGAATGTGAACACTACGGGCTTCAAAAAGGACGCGTACGCCTTCCAAGACACCTTCCAGCGCTTGGCAACGGATTATTTGACGGACGACCGTCAGAACCTGCACGCCGAGGAGATCTGGCCCCGCGCATACGTCCAGGCCCGCCCACGTTTGAGCGGCCAGTACTCCGACCAGAGCCAGGGCTCCATGCAGGCCACGGGCAACCCCCTGGATGTCGCCCTGGTGGGCGACGGTTATCTTAAGGTCCGCACGCCCGAGGGCGACATGCTCACGCGCAGCGGCAGCTTTCAGCTCGCCAGCGACGGCAGGCTCATAACCGAGCAGGGCTATGAGGTTTTGGGCGGCGGCAGCGCCTTGGCTTTGCCCCGCGACAACAAGATCACCATCGACTCCAACGGGCGCATCACCGCCGACGGCAACGACATCGGCACCCTCGACATCGTCAATGTGTCCGACCCGAAGTCGCTGGAGAAGCAGGGCAAGAACCTGTTCAAACTGAGAAAGGGCAGCCGGGCCACCGAGATTCCCGCCGAGGGGGTCAGCGTGCAGCAGGGCTATTTGGAAAAATCCAACGTGGAGATCGTCTCCGAGATGGTGAACATGATGGAAGCCCAGCGTGCCTTCGAGATCAATCAAAAGATCATGACCACCACGGACGGCATGGAGTCTCTCGTCATCAACAAGGTCGGCCAGGTCAGCTAGGCCCGGCTTTACGCAGGAGGATAACGCCATATGATGCGCTCACTTTGGACCGCCGCCACAGGCATGGTCGCGCAGCAGACAAGCATCGACGTCATCTCGAACAACCTTGCCAACGTGAATACCACGGGCTTCAAGAAAAGCCGGGCCGAGTTCGAAGACCTGATGTACCAGACGCTCAGCGTCGCCGGCACCCTGAACGAGGGCGGCAACCGCCTGCCCACCGGCTATCAGGTCGGCATGGGCGTGCGCCCGGTGACCGTGCACAAGTTCTTCTCCCAGGGGAGCTTTTCAAACACCGGCAACACCCTCGACATCGCCATCGAAGGTCAGGGCTTCTTCAAGCTCGATCAGAACGGCAACGATGTCTACACCCGCTCGGGCAACTTCAAGCTCGACAACAACGGGCGCGTCGTCAACGCCAATGGCTACCCGCTGCAGCCGGAGTTCACCGTGCCCACGGAAACGAGCACGCTGACCATTTCGGAAAAGGGCCGCATTTCCGCCCTGGACACCAGCGGCAAGGAGATCGCGGGCGCGGATCTGCCCATCTACAACTTCGTGAACCCGGCCGGACTCAAGGCCACGGGGCGCAACCTCTACGTCGAGACCGACGGCAGCGGCGCGCCCACCCAGGGCACTCCCGGCGACACCAACTTCGGCACCCTGGCCCAGGGCTACCTGGAGACCTCCAACGTGGAGATGGTCGACGAAATGGTCGGGCTCATCATCGGCCAGCGCGCCTATGAAGTGAACTCCAAGGCCATGACCACCTCGGACACCATTCTGCAGACCGCCATCAACGTGAAGCGTTAGGCAAAGGGAGCAGGGGACAATGACCGCCAACGGCGCTGCACGAAAGACGGCTATGAGCAAAGGGCTTTTCGCCCTTTTCGCCGTGGCCGCCTGCGTGCTTCTATTGGCCGGCCCCGCCCAGGCTGTGGAGACACGCCAGGGGTGGTGGCTGCAGATACGGAACGCGGCCTGCGTTCATGGCCCCAAGGTGCTTTTGGGCGACATCGCCGTGCCCCAGGGCGAAATGCCCCCCAGTGTCTGGAAGGAGCTTGCCGCCAGGCCCTTGTGGAACGCACCGGAGCGGCCGGGACACCAGACCGCGCTCTCGCGCGAGCGGCTGCTGGCCATGCTGCGCTTCCACGCGGAGGACTTGGCCGGGGCGTGCGTTCTGCCCTTGCAGATCGTTGTGCAGCGCGGCGGCAAGGTCGTCGACGGCCTGGACCTGACGCAGCGCGTTGTCGATTTTTTGACGGCGCGCGGACCGGCCTTCAGTGGAGACATCGACCTGAAGGACGTGCACGGGCCTGATTACATTTTTCTTCCCAATGAGCACGACAAGCTGGAGATCCAGGCGTCGAACGAGTTGAAGCCGGGGCGGGTCAACCTGTTGTTCGAGGTCAAAGGCCATGACGGAAAGTCCGTCAAGCGCTATGCCGCCTCGGCTTTCGTCAACGTGTGGCGCGCCTTGCCCGTGCCCGTGCGGCCCTTGAACCGCCTGGAGACCGTGAACCCGGCCCATGTGCAGTTCAAGCGCCGGAACCTGGCCTTCAACGACAATGCCTGGGACGGCACCGGCGGCCCCTGGCGCATGGTCAGAAGCGTCGGCGTGGACCAAGTCATACGGCTCTCGGACATAGAGCCCGTGCCGGTCATCGCCAAAGGCGACAAGGTGAATCTTGTGTACCTGGGCGACAACATCCGCCTTCAGGTCAAGGCCCAGGCCATGTCCGACGCAGGCGTGGGGCAAAAGCTCCAGGTCCGTAATTTGCAAAGTGGCAGAAAGATCATGGCCATCGTCCAGGACGCGGAAACCGTGGTGGTCCATTAGGACCTTCTGACGCGGCCAAACATCGAGGTATAGACCATGAAGAAGCGCATTCCGGCCATTATTCTTCTTGCCGCCCTTGGCGGCTGCGCGGCGGAGCAAAAGCCCATGCCCGAGCCGGTGCTCACCCAGTTGAACAACATTGAGCCGGAGCCGGTGAACAATCCCGGGTCGCTCTTCGAGGCGGGGCAGTCAGACTTCCTGTTTGACGACAACCGCGCCAACAAGATCGGCGACATCGTCATGGTCACCGTGACCGAAACAACCACGGGCAAGCACAAGGCCAACACCACGGCCACCAAGACCAACAGCAACAACTACTCCATCACGACCAAGCCCGGCGGCGCATATAAGACCGCCAGCGGCGTCGTTCCCGGCGCCTTGGGCCTTGGGGCCGGAGTCAACACCACGAGCGACAGTTCGCTGACGAGCACGGGCGAGACCAAGGCCGAGTCCACGCTCACCGCCATCGTCGCCACCCGCGTCATCCGCATGCTTCCCGGCAAGGTCATGCAGGTGGAGGGCGCGCGGCAAATCCGCATCAACGCCGAGACGCAGATTCTCGTGGTGCGCGGCCTGGTGCGCCAGCGCGACATCGATTCCAAGAACACCGTGCCGTCCTCCTCCCTGGCCGACGCGCGCATCGAGGTTTACGGCCAGGGCGAGCTTTCGGACAAGCAGCGCAGCGGCTGGCTGTCGAGGGTCATCGACAACGTTTGGCCGTTCTAGGCCCTGTGCCCATTGGAGGTCCTCATGCAGTATGGAACAATCACACGCAGCCGCAAGGGCGAGAGAATGCGCATCCTGGCGGTCATCCTTTTATGCCTCACGCTCTTCATTCTGGGAGGCGTGGCCCCGGCCAACGCCGTGCGCCTGAAGGACATCGCCAGCTTTTCCGGCGTGCGCAGCAACGAACTGGTCGGCTACGGCCTGGTTGTCGGCCTTTCCGGCACGGGCGACGGCGCAACCTCCGAGTTCACCATCCGCTCCCTGGCCAACATGTTGGAGAAGATGGGCGTGTCTGTTTCCGCAACCGCGCTGAAGCCCAAGAACACCGCCGCGGTCATGGTCACGGCCAAGATGCCGTCCTCGTCCAGGCCCGGCTCCACCATTGATGTGACCGTGTCCTCCATGGGCGACGCCAAGAGCCTTTTGGGTGGCGTGCTCTTGTTGACGCCCCTGCGCGGGCTCGACGGCCGAGTCTACGCCGTGGCCCAGGGCTCCCTGACCCTTGGCGGCTACTCCGCAGAAGGGCAGGCCGCCACGGCCCAGAAGAACATCACCACTGTGGCGCGCATGCCCAACGGCGCCACCATTGAACGCGAGGTGCCCTTCCAGTTCAACAGGCAGGACGGGCTGACCATCAACCTTTCCGGCACGCCGGACTTTGGCACCGCCATGCAGGTGGTGAAGCGCATCAACGGCGCGGTGGGCGGTTCGTATGCCAAGGCCACGGACGCCTCCACCATCCAGATGACCATTCCCCCGAAGTTTCAGAACAACCTCGTGCCGCTCATGGCCTCGCTGGAGAATTTGGATGTTTCGCCCGACTCCCGCGCCCGCGTGGTTGTGGACGAGAAGACCGGCACCGTGGTTCTGGGCGGCAGCGTGCGCCTGACCAAGGTGGCCGTGGCCCACGGCAATTTGCAGATCGTGGTGGCCGAGACGCCGCAGGTGAGCCAGCCCGGGCCGTTCTCGCAGGGGCAAACCACCACCACGCCCCAGACCAATGTGAAGGTGAAGGAGCAGAACAACCGTCTGCTGCTCATGGAGGGCGCTACCCTGCAGGAGCTTGTGGACGGCCTTAATTCCGTCGGCGCAACCCCGCGCGACCTCATCTCCATCCTGCGCACGCTCAAGGCGGCGGGCTCTCTGCACGCGGACCTGGAGGTTTTGTAGCCATGGCCGATTTCGCCCAAGACGCCTCCCTGGCCGCCAAGAAGGCCCAGGACACCGAGCTGCTGGCCCTGCGGCAGCAGGTGGACCGTCTGAAGGGCGACCTGACGCCTGGCCAGAATTCGCAGCAGAAGCTGCGCAAGGCCTGCACGGATTTCGAGGCCGTGTTCATCAGCAAAATGTGGGAGCAGATGCGCGCCACCATTCCCAAGAGCGGGCTCATGCACTCGCCCCAGGAGGACATGTACCGCTCCATGTTCGACCGCGACTTCGCGGAGAAGATGGCCGGAGACGGCGGCATAGGCCTGGGCGACATGCTCTACAAGCAGCTTAAGGATAAGCTCAAGAACACCACGAAGATCACCGGCAAGGCCGGGCTCGACACCCTGGCCGCGGCCAAGGCCGAGGCCGAGGCCTCCAAGACGGGCTCCGTTCCGGCGAAGAGCAAGGTCGGCGCTGTGGACATGACGACGAGCAGCGGCACGCCGTCATCTGTCAGCGGCACCCTGGACCGCACGTCTTACGCGGCGCCCTCGCGGCCCATGGGCAGCGTGGGGAGCTCGGGCGCGGCGCTTTCTCCAAAGAAGACCATAGGCAAGGCCCCCGAAAGCACTCCGACCATAACCTCGCCACGGGCCAACGGCAGCCTTTCTTTGGGCCCCTCCGCAAACGGCGCTCCCAAGCGTCCGGCCTCGGTGCCGGGTGATGTGATGGCGGATGTGGAGACCTTGGCCAAGCGCATTGAAGCCGACTACGACCACCGGCAGTTGGTGAACGGCGTGCAGCCCAGCGCGGCGCAAACAACGGCCCAGGCTACGGCCCAGAACGCGGCCGCGGCAAGCGGTCACGGCGCCTCGGGCTTTGGCGGAACAGGGGCGGGCCAGGACCAGGGAATCATCTACGGCCAGACGGGAAGGATGACCCGGGCCGGCACTGGCCGCAAACTTGCAACCATCGGGTAGATCGTGGTCGTTATTTTTCGGCCGATGGTTTGGAAAATTTGGATAACTTACTTGAATAAAAAGATAAATAGAGAGCCGCTACGGCCGTGAACAGGAGGGGGAGCGCGATGATCAGGAACATTCAGGAAAATTTGTCCCGGCAGATTCGTGCGCTGGCGCTTTTGTCCTCCCTTTTGGAAGAAGAATTTGCCGACCTGTGCGAGCGCAGGCCGCATAACGTCAGCACCCTTGAATTCTCCATCCAGGAACTCATGCGTCAGATAGCGCTTGAGCGGCAGTCGTTGCGCGCCATGATCCACGCGGCCTACCCCGGTAAGAAGCGTGTGCGCGAGGTGGTGCAGGAGTTGGCCGGCGAAGACGCCGAGGTGTTGAGCGCGCTGCTTCAGGACCTGGACCGCGCGGAGCAGATGTGCGCCATCCAGGCGGACAAGAACCACCAGCTCGCCATGGGCCTGTACGATCAGAGCCTGAAGCTTCTGAAGCACCTGCACCAGGCCATCGAGCCCGGCAAGTCTGACCTGTATTCCCGTCGCGGCCGCTATGCCAAGAGCTTGCAGCCGCAGGCCAGCGTGTTCCACGGGAGGCTGTAATGTCCAGCCTCAGCGCCATAATGAGCACGGGCAAGCTCGCTCTCGGAGCTGCCCAAACCGCCATCTCCGTCACCAGCGAGAACATCGCCAATGTCAGCACAGATGGCTACAGCCGCAAGACCGTCAACTTTGCCGAGTCGTACTACATCGACAGCTCCGGCGGCAGCATCGGCACCGGCGTCTGGGCCGAGGGCATCCAGCGCTCCTACAGCCAGTACATCGAAAACCAGTATTATGACCAGGCGACCATGCGCGACCGCTGGGAGTCGCTGTACACCAACCTCTCGAACACGGAGAGCCTGTTCAACGAGACCTCGGGCTACGGCCTTTCCAACACGCTGCAAAAGTTTTTCACCGCCTGGACCGATCTGACCGGGAACACCAGCAGCGCCAGCAGCCGCAATTCAGTGTTGACCAGCAGCCAGACTCTCGTTTCGACCCTGAAGTCCATGTACTCCGACCTGACCACCCAGGCGCAGCAGGCCGACGCCGCCATCGAAGAACAGGTGGATTCGGTCAATTCGACCGTGAAGCAGATCGCCTCGCTGAACAAGCAGATCGCCTCCACCTCGGCCGACACCAGCAGTCTGCAGGATTCGCGCTCCGCCCTGGTGCGCACCCTGGCCGGCTACATGGACATTGATTACATCTCCAACAGCGACGGCAGCATCAGCATCACCACCAAGTCCGGTCAGACCCTCGTCTCCGGCTCGGAGTCTTTCGATATTTCTTACGACGGCCCTCAGGCCACCACCGGCCTCACCGCCGACTCGAAGTTCGACGGCCAGATCTATTTCGGTGGCGATGACACGCAATCGTACACCCTTGAAGTGGTCAAGGACGGCAACGTGTCGAGCGGCGCCAGCGCGGCGCAGTTCCGCGTCAGCGTCGACGGCGGCAAGACCTGGCTCAAGGATGCGGACGGCAACGAGCTGCATTACAGCGCCCGCACGGAAGACACGGCCTCGACGGTGGGCGAGCTGTCCATCTGGTTCGGCTCCTCGACAGACTCCAACGCCCTGCCGGCCAACGGCAACCTCTCCACGGGCGACAAGTTCACCATCACGCCCATGAAGGGCCTGTACTGGAACTCGAACACCTCCACCAAGGAGAACATCACACCGTTCACCAATGCCTCGGGCGAACAGGACACCTCGCGCATGACGGGAGGCACGCTCTCCGCCCTGTGCAGCTATAAGAACGACTACCTTGGCAACTATAAGGAGAAGCTCGACGCCATCGCCAACTCCCTGGCCTGGGAGGTCAACCGCGCCCACAGCCAGGGCGCAGGCCTCACGCGGCTCAGCAATGCCTCCGGCACATATTCCGTGAAGCACGACAACATGGCCCTTGGCAGCAACAGCACTGGGCTTGCGTATGCAAGCAAGCTCACCTCGGGCAGCGCCTTCATGTACATTTATAACAACAGCACCGGGCTCCAGGTTACGGGCGGCGCGCTCGACTTCAGCTCCAACGCCTCCGGCATGAATTTCAATCCCGCCACAAACAGTCTTGACGACGTGTGCAGCGCGCTGAATACGACCTATCATGGGTATTTGACCGCCACCATAGTGAACCACAAGCTGTCTATCTCCGCTGACCCTGGCTACTCCTTCAACATGGGCACGGACACCACCGGGCTCTACGCCGCGCTTGGCTTGAACACATATTTCACCGGATCAACGGCCAGCGATCTGGGCCTCAATTCGGCCGTGACGACAAACTCAAACAACATCTGCGCCGGGCACGTGGACGGGGCGGGGCAAGCCAACAGCGGCGACAGCACCACAGCCACAGCCATCTCGAATCTGTTGACCAACAAGGTCGACATCAGCACCCTGCGCAACGGCACGGTCAGTCAGACCATCAGCGGCTATTACAGCGGCTTGGTCAGCGTTGTCGGCGCCGATACCTCCCAGGCAAAGTATAAGTATTCGTATACAAAGACATTATCCTCGGCTCTTGACGACCAGCAGCAGGCCATATCCGGCGTGAACCTGGATGAAGAGATGACCAATCTCATCAAGTACCAGCATGCCTACACGGCTGCGGCAAAGCTCATCACCACGGCCGATGCGATGTTTCAAACCCTGCTGGGCCTCAAGTCCTAAGAGCAGAGGAGGACGGCTATGCTCCGCGTTTCCACAAAGATGCTGTACACGCAGTCGGTTGACTACATTAACAACAACCTGACCGCGTTGACCGAATTGAACGAGCAGTCGTCTTCGCAAAAGCGCGTGAACAAGCCTTCGGACGACCCCACCGGCTCCGCCACCATTTTGAATTTGCGCACCACGCTGAATTCCTACACGCAGTATTCGACAAACGTGAGCACGGCCCAGGGTTGGCTTTCCTCCTCGGACAGCACGCTCACCTCGGTTTCCACGCTGCTCACCAAGTTGAAGGGCCTTGCGGAGCAGGCCGCGACAGGCACCATGACGGCCGACAACCGCACCCAGGTCGCCTACGAGGCGCGGCAGATCTATGAGCAGCTCGTCGCCCTGGCCAACACCAAGTATCAGGACAAGAGCATCTATGCCGGACAGGACACGGACTCGGACGCCTTTACCCAGTCTTTGTGGATGACCACGAACAGCGCCTCCCTTTCCGCCAGCAACAGCTTCAGCATCAGCGGCAGCAGCGACACCACGGTGCTGGTGCAGTTTGTGAGCAGCGGCGCGAACATCGGCTCCTTGGTGCCTATGAGCGGCTGCGCCGTGCGCTACAGCACCGACGGCGGCCGGACTTATAAGGACGGCTCTCTGACCAAGGACGCCAGCAGCGGCAAGGTCACCGTCAACATGCCCGACAGCGGCACATCCATTTCTTTTGCCCACGATACGGACATCAACATCGCCGCGGCGAGCAACTCCTCCTACAACGCCGGCACCTGGATGTGGATCAGGCCCACAGCCATCTATCAGGGCGACGACGCGGACGCGACGGCCACGACCGTCAGCAGCATGGGCACGGGCTCGAAGCAGGTTTCGGCCACGGCACGCGGCTCGTTTTCCGGCAACACCCTGGTGCGCATCGACAACGATACGACCATGGGCGGCAATATTGAATACTCAGACAGCATCGACAACGGCTTGAACTGGATAACCGGCAATACCGTTGCCGCGGACGCGACATCGAACTCCGCGATCCTCGATATCTCCACCGGCGGCCTGTTGACCCTGAACGCCAACGGTTCGAACGCGCTCCACGCGGGCGAGCAGTTCGTCATCACGCCGAACACGGCTGATGTGAGCCTGAAGATCAGCTCCAGCGAATCCGTGCAGATCAACGACGTGGGCAAGGATATTTTCGGTGGCGTCTACCAAAGCCCCAGCGCGGTGCTCGACGCCAATGGCAACAGGCTCTCCATCGCCAGCAGCAACACCTCGGCCTTGTTCAGCGGCAGCTCCAGCCTGTATGTCAGCAACGGCGGCACGGCGACCAAGAACATGTTCGAGACGATCGGCAACCTGGTGGCCTTTTTGGAGACCAACAACCAGACCGGCATATCCCAGTGCCTGGACAGCCTGAAGCTGGCCCAGACGCAGATCACCACGGCTCTGGCAAGCGTTGGCGGGCGCGAAAACCGGCTCTCCACGACCAAGACGATTTTGACCAACCTGACGGACAGCGTGACATCCCAGCTCAGTTCGGTGGAAGATGTCGACCTGACATCGCTTTTGACCAAGCTGACGCAGCAGGAGACCGCCTACGAGGCCGTGCTCAAGTCCTCGTCCACAATCATGAAGATGAGCCTCATGGATTATATCTAGGCGCGCGGGCTTGCCGCCTTGATCGAGGGGGATGGACGGGAATCCGGTCATCGTGCTGGACATGCCACCGGCCATAGGCTAACGTCTTTTCAAGCCGCGCATTTCCGTGCGGCGCGACCAGAGAACCCACAGGCGATTTTCGAGGAATTATGCTCATCCTCACCAGGCGGCCCGGAGAGAGCCTTTATCTGGGTGACAACATCAAGCTCAAGGTGCTGAGCATCCAGGGCAAGCAGATCAAGCTTGGCCTGGAGCTGCCCGAGGACATGACGGTGTACCGGGAAGAGGTCTATCTCAAGATCAAGGAACAGAACAGCCTGGCCCTTCAGGCCAGCGAGCAGGATCTGCTTGCAGCGGCGTCGTTATGGCAGGAAGAACAAAAAAAATCGTAATCCAGACCAAGCTGGGCGAGCGGGAAGTTGCGCGCGATTCCGTGCTGTATTTCCCGCATGGTCTCATCGGTCTGGACGACAAGCGCGAGTTCGTGCTTATTCCCGTGCGGGACAGTTCGCCGTTTCTGCTCTTGCAGTGCGTGACCGACCCCGGCCTGGGACTCCTTGTGGCCGATCCTTTTCCCTTTTACCCCGAATATAACGTCAAGCTTGAGCAGGCCGAGAAGAAGATTCTGCGCGTGGAGAACCTCCGCCAGATAGCGGTGCTTGTGACGGTGACCATACCGCGCAACAAGCCGGAGGAGACCACCCTGAACCTCTCCGGCCCCATCATCTTGAACACCAAGGCGCGCATTGGCCTGCAGGCTCCCCAGGTGGACTCGAAAATGCCCACGCATTACCGCCTTGTGCCCGCGCCCACCCAGGACCCCGAGCCGCAGTAGCCGCCGCCTCCATTAATGAAAAAGCCCCTGTCGATTTTGCATCGGCAGGGGCTTTATTTTATTTGTGGGCTGTGCGTCGTATTGCTTTGGCCGTGAAAAGGCGTGCTCTGTCGCGCCGCGCAAGGGGGGGCTTGCGGGCGTTGTCTACTTGGTCAGGCTCACTTCGTCTCGCAGCAGGTTGGTGGCGGCCTTGCGGATGTCCGGCTTGTAGGTGCCGGCCTGCACCTGCTCCTTGAGGCTGCGGACCTTGTCGGCGCGGGTGTCCGGCGAGGTGTTGGCCGTGCTCACGGTGGTGGCGAGCAGCTTGGCCTGCGGCGAAAGAGCCACCGTGTCGCCCAACTGCTTGGCGGCCGTGGCGTCCTGCGTGGTCTGGTCCTGCTGCACGCGCTGCGTTTCCTGCGTGCTCTGCGAGGCGTATGTGTTCACATCGCCGTATAACTTCTTGATTTCCATTTTCTCCCCCCTGTTTTGAGGGTCTAAAGCATCGTCTCGTCAACACTGCTCATGGTGATTTCCCAGACTCTGCGCATGATGCGCATCTTTTCATCCTGGGCGACTTCCAGAGGGCCTTCCGCCGTTTCGCGAAGAATCTGCACTTCTCCGCCATCAAGTGGATAGTCGAAAAGCACCCGTTCGCCCAATTCTTGTTCCAGCGTCGCAAGCACCCTGTTGACCACAGGGTTGTCTTGCCCGTTTACCAGAAGATTTTCAATGACCTCTTGCGATATGCGCTCCACCAGTTCCTTGCGTCTGGCCTCCCGCGAAATGCTCACCATGTCCTGCGCGCCGGAAAGGGACAACGCGCGCTTGAAACGGGCCAGCCGCTTGGCGCTTGTCAGCTGCTTTCCGTAAGTGCGCAGCATAAGGCGTACATTCACAGGCTGGGCATTCATCACATACACTCCTCGCTGATCCCTTTTCGGTCGGCGCGCCAAATTACTTTAGGGGTATTGGCAAAAATAATCCAACTTTCCGTAGAATTCGTATTCGCCGGGATGTGTTGAATGTTTAGGTGGATTTGTCTAGGGTCCGCGCATGAGTGAAGAAAAACATTCCTTTTTGGTGATGCTGCGCACCGGCGACGAACTGGCCAGGGCTCTTGGACGCGACATCGTGGCCTGGCTGGAGGAGCGGAGCATCGGCGCCACCTTGTGCGAGCACAACGTGTGCGGCGGGCTCGACTCCTGTCCGCCTCCGGCCGGCAAGCCCTGGGACATGGTGCTGGTCCTCGGCGGCGACGGCACCTTCATCGGCGTTGCGCGCGCCTGCCTTGGCCTCGGCATCCCGCTGCTCGGCCTCAACCTCGGCCGCGTGGGCTTTTTGGCCGAGGGCGCCGCGGACTGGCGCACGCGCCTGGAAGCCTTGCTGGCGGGAAGCTACCGCGTTTCGCGACGCATGTGCCTGCGCTACGAGGTGCTGCGCGGCGCGCAGAGCCTGTGCTCCGGCGTCGCCGTGAACGACGTCGTGGTCAGCCGGGGCGACATGGCCCGGCTCATCCGCCTGGCCGTGTCCCGCGCGGACGAGCGCGTGGGCGCCATGCGCGCCGACGGCCTCATCATCAGCACGCCCACGGGCTCCACGGCCTACGGCAACTCCGCGGGCGGGCCGCTGGTGCACCCGGATATGCTGGCCTTCTGCCTTACGCCCGTGTGCCCCTTCCTCAATACCTTCAGCCCCATGGTGCTGCCCTGCGACGAGGAGCTCTGCGTCGCGGTGGAGGAGCAGCGGGGCGAGGTGCGCCTGACCATCGACGGGCAGCGGTCCTTCACCTTGGCCCAGGGCGACACGGTCCGCGTGCGGCGCAACGCGGAGGACCTCGTCATGGCCCACACCGGCAATGATTCATATTTCGCCAAGCTGGCGAGCAAGGGCTTTTTCACGCAGAGGTAGCAGCAACGTGCAAGAATTTCCCTTCGATACCGCCCGCGAGATCCGCTACGGCCAGGACCCGGCCCTGGATGCGCTGCTGTTGCACTTCATGACCGAGAACAGCCTGGAGCATTCCATCGACCCGGAGAACGCCACGCCGGAGCAGATCCGCTTCATTGTGGCCCTGGGCGAGGAGTGCTTTTACGCTCCTTGCGGCGACTGGATGCTGCACTTTCTGCTCAAGGCCCATTTGGGCGACGATCTGCGCCGGGAATACGGCGACCAGTGGCGGCTGCTGGTGCGCACCGTGCGCAACGCCGTGCCTTCCGGCCCCTTGCGCCGGCGCATCCTGCTCTTGTGCCGCCACAAGTTCCGCACCGTGCTCGCCGCGCCCATCCTCATCCCCTCGCGTCTGCTCAAGCGCATGCTGACCATCTTTCTGGCCCTGAGCGGCATCACCGACCCCTTCCGCGAGCAGAAGCGGGAGATGAACCGCCGGGCGCTGGCGTTTCTGCGCAGCCCTTTCTTCAACCGCCTGGTGAACGTTTGCCCCGACGACCGGCTGACCTGCGAAAGCATTTCCGAGCTGCGCTTCGAGCTGGACCTGCTGGAGATGGAGCGGCAGCTCTTCTTCTCCACCTACAAGCCTTTTTGGCAGCAGGACGCGCCCACCGAGGGACTGGACGCGGACGTGATGCGCGAGAGCCTGTCCAGCGTGAACTTTTCGCCGCTGCGGGGCATCTTCCGGCCGGAGCGCGGTTCCCTGCGCATCCTTTATCTGCCGCGCGCCAGCGGCGGCATCCTCATGGACCTGCAAGTGGTGCGCTCGCTGTTGCGCCAGGGGCACCGCGTCGTGCTGGCCTTGAAGGACGGCTTCTATTTCGACAGCCCCACCGTGTGGGACCTGGAGAGCGACCCCGTGCTGGCCGAGGAGTTCAAGGACGCTTACGTGCTGCACAACTACCGCGCCACAAAGAACGAGCTGCTGCAAGCCCTGCGCGAGCACGCCCTCGTGGTCATCTCCGACGGCACGCGCGAGCGCTTCAACCCCTATCGCCTGAGCGTCACCTTCGCCCGCGCCTGGAAGGAGTGCGACCTGGTGCTGGCCAAGGGCGAGGCCTATTATCGCCGCTTCATCGGCACCAGCCACGACTTCACCCGCGACGTGCTGGTGTTCTTCAGCGACGCGGGCGGCAAGTTCCGCATGTACTTCAAGCCCAAGGCCGCCCATGTGGTGAAGTTCACCGAGGAAGCCATCCTGGCCAAGGCCGAGGGCATCATCAACCAGATGCGCAAGGCCCGGGCCGAGGGCAAGACTGTCATGTTCTACAGCGCCGTGGTGGGCAGCATTCCCGGTCAGGTGAAGGTGGCCATACAGGTGCTGAACACCTTTGTGGGCTATTTGCGCTCACGCCTGGAGGAAACCTTCATCATCAATCCTGGCGAGCACTTCGAGGAGGGCATGGACGCCGACGATTTGATGTTCATGTGGGAGCGCGTGCAAAGAAGCGGCTACCTCAACGTGTGGCGCTTCCAGACCGACGCGGACATCGAGAAGAGCTTCGAGCTCATGGGCAAGAAGGTTCCGCCCATGTGGGCGGGCAAGGACGCCACCTATTCCACGGGCTGCACCAAGGAGATGCACATTGCGCTCTCGGTGCAGAAGCATCAGCCGGAATTGCAGATCATCGGCCCCAGCCCGGAGAAGTTCCTGCGCCGCCGCGAGTATGGCGTGGGCCGCTTCTCCGATGTGGTGGTGGATGGCTGAGCAACGACGGAGCAGGAGAGGGCAGGGCATGGGCACACGTTTGCGCGCGCCGCTATTCTTCCTGCTGACGCTCGGTCTGTGCGGCTGCGCGGTGCTCGACTACCTACCCCGCGACTACGCGCGGCCGCCCGGAGTCCGAGGTGCGCGGCAAACGCATGGCCTCGGCGGGCCGGACCCCGGCGCGTGCGTCCAGCTCCACGCCTGATACAGCCGACAGCCCCTATGACGACCGCACTCCCGTCGCCCCGGCGGAAACAGGGAGGCGGGCGTTCCCGGCGTGGGCGAGGTGCGCGGGCGGGAATCGGCCTTCAGCGCCCGCAGCGGGACAGAGGCCCAGGCCTTGGCCCTGCGCCTGAATCCCGCCAGCCAGTCCTTGTCATCCTACGCCGCCCTCGCAGAGCCCCTGCGCGCCAGCCTGAGCTATCTTTCGCGGCAGCAGGCCTCGGCCCCGGCCCTTGTGCAGCCCGGGGGCAGCCTCACCTGGGGCCAGCTGGCCGAGACGGCCCAGGAGCTGTACACGCTGCTGCCGAGGCTCGACGCCGATCCCGGCCTGCTGGCCGAGCATTTCGTCTGGTACGAGCTGGCGCCCAGCCCGCTCATGACCGGCTATTATTCGCCGGAAGTGGACGCCAGCCTGACGCGCCAGCCGGGCTACGAGACCCCGCTGTACGCCAAGCCGCCGGACCTGCGCCAGGCCAGCGAGGAGGAGCAGGGCCAGGGCAGGCCCAAGGCCTACCGCGCGGCGGATGGGGCCATTCTGCCCTATTACGACCGCCAGGCCATCGACCAGGGCGCGCTCGCTGGGCAGGGGCTGGAGATCGCCTGGGTCAAAAGCCCCCTGGACGCCTTTTGGCTCCAGACCGAGGGCGCGGGCACCCTGCGCCTGCCGGACGGCAGCCTGCGCACGGCGCAGTTCGCGGCCTCGAACGGCTATGAGTTCCAAGGACTTGGGCAGCTCTTGATGGCCACGGGCGCCTTGCCGCGGGAAAAGCTCCAGCGCGAGTCCATCCGGGCCTGGTGCGAGGCCAACCCGGAGCGTGCGCGGGAGATAATGGCCCAAAACAGGAGCTTTGTATTTTTTGAGCTACGTCAGGGACTTAGCGCCGGGGCCATGGAAAAACCATTGACTGCGCTGGTTAGTCTGGCTACAGACCCAAGTCTCCTGCCCTTGGGATCCGTGGCCGCGCTGGATGTTCCGTTGCCGGGACAAAACGGCGGCATCCCCGTCAGTCTACGTGGCCTGGTCCTGGCCCAGGATACCGGTTCCGCAATCCGCGGGCACCGGCTCGATCTCTATCTGGGCGGCGGCGACACTGCCGAACGCCTGGAATCCGGCCTGCGCACCAGCGCGGGCCTGCATCTGCTCGTGAGCAAGAACGCCCTGCGGGCCAAGTATACGAGAGGACAATGAGCACTTTCTCCTTCGACGACATCCGTTCCCTGCTGGGCCGGGCTTTTGTGGCCCAGGCGCAGGCCGTCACCGACTGGCACCGCCAGGAGCCTCAGTTTTCCGCAGAACTGCCCGCCGCAGACGACGCAGAGGCCTTCCTCGACTTGCTGCGGCGCCAGCACTGGTGCAACTTCCGCCTGTGGCACGTGGAGGACCGCGCGCGCCGCAAGGACGCCGGCCCCCAGCTCATCGCGGACTGCAAATACGCCATCGACAAGCTGAACCAGGAGCGCAACGACCTGATCGAGCGCCTTGACCTGTTCCTTGTGCGCGCCTTTGAACCCATATTGCCCGCAGCGCCCGTCATCGGCCGCGCGCGCTTCAATACCGAAACCATCGGCGTGGCCCTTGACCGCGGGTCCATCCTGGCCCTCAAGACGTTCCACATGAACGAGCAGGCCGAGCGGGCGGGCGTGGCCCCGGAATTCGTCCTCGAATGCCAGCGCAAGCTCGCCGTGCTCACCGAGCAGCGCGCCGACCTGGCCCTGGCCGTGGACGACCTCGTGTCCGATTACGCCGAGGGCCTCAAGCGGCCCAAGGTCTACTATCAGTTCAAGATGTACAACGATCCGCGCTTGAACCCGGAACTCTACACCCGCAAGGCCGGGGCGTAGGCGCGCGGCAAGGGGGGCTCATGGCTGCGAAGTACGAGACCGTCATCGGACTTGAGGTGCACGCCCAGCTCAAGACCAAGTCCAAGATTTTCTGCGGGTGTTCCACCCAATTCGGCGTGGACCCCAACGAGAACGTCTGCCCCGTGTGCTCCGGCATGCCCGGCGTTCTGCCCGTGCTGAACAAGAAGGTGGTGGAATACGCGGCCAAGATGGGCATCGCCATCGACTGCGAGATCAACCGCAAGAGCATCTTCGCCCGCAAGAACTATTTCTACCCCGACCTGCCCAAGGGCTATCAGACGTCGCAGTTCGAACTGCCCATCTGCGAGCACGGGCATGTGGACATCGTCACCGGAAAGGGGCCGAAGCGCGTGGGCGTCACGCGCATCCACATGGAGGAGGACGCGGGCAAGAACATCCACTCCGCGGCGGACAACGCCAGCTATGTGGACCTGAACCGCTCCTGCGTGCCGCTCATCGAGATCGTTTCCGAGCCGGACATGCGCAGCGCCGAGGAGGCCGTGGCCTACCTCAAGGCCCTGCGCAGCATCCTGGTGTACCTGGACATCTGCGACGGCAACATGGAGGAGGGCAGTTTTCGCTGCGACGCCAACGTGAGCGTGCGGCCCTTTGGCCAGGAGGCCTTCGGCACCCGGGCGGAGCTCAAGAACCTGAACAGCTTCAAGCACGTGCAGAAAGCCATCGAGTATGAGGTCGAACGCCAGATCGACCTCGTGGAGGACGGCGAGTGCGTGGTGCAGGAGACGCGTTTGTACGACGCGAACAAGGGCACCACGCAGTCCATGCGCGGCAAGGAAGAAGCCCACGACTACCGCTATTTCCCCTGCCCGGACCTTGTGCCCCTGGTGCTCTCTGAGGACTGGCTGGCCCAGTGGAAGTCCGAGCTGCCGGAGCTGCCCAAGGCGCGGGAAGCGCGTTTCCTGGAGCAGTACGGCCTTTCGGTCGACGCCGCCGAGGTGCTGACCGCCGAGCGCGACCTGGCCGACTACTACGAGGCCGCGGTCAAGGCCTTCAACGAGCCCAAGAAGATCTCCAACTGGATCATGACCGACATTCTGCGCGAGCTGAACACCCACGGCGGCCGCGCGGCGGACCTGAAGCTGACGCCCGAAAGCCTGGCCGCCCTGGTGCGGCTTGTGGAGGAAGGGCAGATCAGCGCCAAGAGCGGCAAGGATATTTTGCCCGAGCTGCTGGAGACCGGCGGCGACCCCGAAGCGCTGGTCAAGGCCAAGGGCCTGGTGCAGATCTCCGACACCTCGGCCCTGGCGGCGGACATTGACGCCGTGCTGTCCGGGAACCCCAAGGAACTGGCCGATTACCGCGCGGGCAAGACCAAGCTCATGGGCTTTTTCGTGGGGCAGATAATGCGCCGCACCAAGGGCCAGGCCAACCCGGCCGTCGTCAACCAGCTCCTCGCCGAGAAGCTGAAATAATCCACGATCAACCCCCAAAGCGAAACACCACCAGAAGGATCACCGATGACCGATCACATCCAGTATTCCCCGGAGCACGACGCCCTGGTTTTGTTGGATCAGCGCTACCTGCCCACGCGCGAGGAATGGTTCGTCTGCAAGACCGTGAAGGACATCTGCGAGGCCCTCGTGGTCATGGTGGTGCGCGGGGCACCGGCCATCGGCGTCACCGCCGCGTACGGCTGCTATCTCGCCGCGCGCGAGGTGGCGGACCATGCCCCGGCCGACGGCGACTGGAAGGCCGCGCTTTCCGCCAAGCTGGAGGAGATCGCCACCGCGCGGCCCACGGCCGTGAACCTGCGCTGGGCCGTGCGCCTCATGCAGGCCGAGTGGGCCAAGAACCCGGCTCTCAGCCTCGATGCGCTGTGCGCCTTCTGGCTGGCCAAGGCCAAGATCGTCCACGCCGAGGACATCGCCACCTGCGAGGCCATCGGCAAAGCCGGCGCGGACCTGCTGGCCGACGGCGACACCGTGATGACCCACTGCAACGCCGGCGCCCTGGCCACCGCCGGGTACGGCACCGCGCTCGCGCCCATCCGCGCGGCCGTGGAGCAGGGCAAGAAGATCAACGTCATCGCCAACGAGACCCGGCCCTTTTTGCAGGGCGCGCGCCTGACAGCCTATGAACTGCATAAGGACGGCATCCCGGTGAAGGTTGCCTGCGACAACGCCTGCGCACTGCTCATGCAGCGTGGGCTGGTGCAGAAGGTCATCGTCGGCGCGGACCGCATTGCCGCCAACGGCGACGCCGCGAACAAGATCGGCACCTTCGGCGTGGCCCTGCTCGCCAAGGAGTTCGGCATCCCGTTCTACGTTGCCGCCCCGGTGTCCACCATCGACCCGGAGACCGCCGACGGCTCGCTGATTCCCATCGAGAGCCGCACCCCGCGCGAGGTGACCCACGTGGGCGCGACCCAGATCACCCCGGACGGCGTCGACGTGTTCAACTTCGCCTTCGACGTGACCCCGGCCCGGCTCATCCACGGCATCGTCACCGAGAAGGGCGTGCTTACCGCCCCGTACACGGAGGCCATAGCGAAGCTTTTTAAATAGTTCCGTTTTTTGGAACAAGCCGTCCTGCGGGAGCTCGGTAAAACCGGGCTGAGAGGACCCCATGCGCATGCTGAGGGGTCGACCGGGAACCTGATTCGGGTAATGCCGACGAAGGGAGACAAGCAACACTGCGAAGTGCCGTCCCTTCATCGGGACGGCTTTTCGTTTGAGGCGCGTTTATTGAGAACCGCTTACTGTTGCAGGAGGACGAGATGATCATTGACGAAAGGATTGTGACCGAGGCCATTGCCAGCACCTACTTCGACAAGTTCAAGAGCTGCCTGGACCTGGATGTCGCCATTGTGGGCGGCGGGCCTTCCGGGCTCACCGCCGCGTGGAAGCTGGCCAAGGCCGGGCGCAAGGTCGCCTTGTTCGAGCGCAAGCTCTCCGTTGGCGGCGGCATGTGGGGCGCGGCATGACCTGGACGTCCATCGTCGTGCAGGAAGAAGCCAAGAGCATTCTTGAAGACGCGGGCGTGGCCCTGACCGAGTTCAAGCCCGGATACTTCGTGGCCGACTCCGTTGCCGCCACCGCGGCCCTGGCCTACCAGGCCACCAAGGCCGGCGCGCATGTCTTCAACTGCATGAGCGTTGAGGATGTGGTGCTGCGCGAGGTGGACGGCGTGAAGCGCGTCATGGGGCTTGTGGTCAACTCCAGCCCGGTGGAGATTGCGCGCTTGCACGTGGACCCGCTTGTGCTTCACTGCAAACATGCCATAGAATGCACGGGCCACGATGTGGAAATGCTCAAGACCCTGGTGCGCAAGAACGACGTGAAGCTCAATACGCCAAGCGGCGGCATCGAGGGCGAGCAGTCCATGTGGGCCGACGTGGCCGAGGCCAACACAGTGCGCCACACGCGTGAGGTGTATCCCGGCGTGTGGGTGGCCGGCATGGCCGCCAACGCGGCCTTCGGCTCGTACCGCATGGGCCCCATCTTCGGGGGCATGCTGCTTTCCGGCGTCAAGGTGGCCGAGGCCATCGACGCCTTGTTGTAACAGCAAGAAACAACCAAGACCCGGCCGGGCCCCTGCATCGAGGGGGGCCCCGGCCGGGCATCTGGAAACCGACCATGTTGCCCATCATCGCTCTTTTAGGCCGCCCCAATGTGGGCAAAAGCAGCCTGTTCAACCGTCTTGTGCGGCAGAACAAGTCCATCACCCACGACCTGCCCGGCGTGACGCGCGACCGCGTGTACGGTGAAATGTTCGAGGATGACCTGCGCGTCGCCATCATCGACACCGGCGGCATGCTGCCCGACGCCGACGAGGGCGGCATGGACAAGTTCGTGTTCGAGCAGGCCGCCGAGGCCTTGTTCGAGGCCGACGTCGTGCTTTTCGTGGTCGATGGCCGCGAGGGCATGACCGGGCTGGACCAGGCCGTGAGCGAGAAGATCCGCGCCTCCGGCAAGCCGGTGCTGCTTGTGGTGAACAAGATCGATGGGCCGGAAATCGAGGCCAAGGCCACGGCCGACTATCACGGCCTGGGCTTTGAGATCGCGCCCGTTTCCGCCGCTCATGGCTATGGCCTGAACGATCTGCGCGCCCGCGCCGCCGAGCTGGCCCGGCCTTTTCTCAAGCCCGAACCCGTGTACGGCCCGGAGCAGGGGCTCAAGCTCTGCATGCTTGGCCGCCCCAACGCGGGCAAGTCCTCGCTGGTCAACGCCCTTGTGGGCCAAGCCCGGCAGATCGTCAGCGACATCGCCGGCACCACCCGCGACAGCGTGGACATAGGCTTTGAGCAGAACGGCCGCCGCTACACCTTTGTGGACACGGCCGGCGTGCGCCGCCGCGCGTCCATCACCGACCATTTGGAGAAGCTCAGCGTATTCCGTGCCTTGGCCTCAAGCAAGCGCGCGGATGTGACCATTCTCGTCCTCGACGCGGTGGAGGGCCTGAGCCACCAGGACAAGCGGCTTATCGCCTATCTGGCGGAGCAGCGCACGCCCTTCATGGTGGCGGTGAACAAGGTGGACCTGGTGCCGAAGGAGCGCATGGACGACCTGCGCGAGGCCTATGGCGAGGCCCTGCGCATCTGCTCCTATGTGCCGGTGCTGTATCTTTCCGCCCTCACCGGCGTGGGAACGAACAAGATTTTGCCCCTGGCCGAGGAAATCCGCAGGGAGTGCATCATCCGCATCGGCACCGGGCAGCTGAACCGCGCCATGGCCGAGGCCACCACCAAGCATCAGCCTCCGGTCATCAAGCGCCGCCGGGCGAAGTTCTATTATCTTACCCAGGCCGACGAGGACCCGCCAATGTTCGTGTTCTTCGTCAACGACGCGGACCTGGTGCCCGATGCCTACGGCAAGTACCTGGAGAACCAGTTGCGCAAGCTGCTCGGCATCAAGAAGGCGCCGCTGGCCGCGGTGTTCCGCTCCAGCCACGAGAAGAAGGAGCCGGAGCGCGTGCTCAAAACGCGTCCGCCGCGGCTTGGGCGCTCGCGCCGCGACATGGACGGCACCACAAGGATCGACAAGGCCAAGACTTCGGGCAAGGCCTCGGCTTCGGGCAAGGCTTCGGCGGGATCCAAGACGGCGGCTTCGCGGAAGAAGGGTTGATTTCGCGTAACGTCTTGACATTTTGCGCCGTGAAAGGGTAAAGGGTTCGTCCGCGGCCGCAAGGAAGCGATTGATTGGAGAGGTGGCCGAGTCGGCCGAAGGCGCTCGCCTGCTAAGCGGGTATAGGCCTTAAAAGCCTATCGAGGGTTCAAATCCCTCCCTCTCCGCCAGAAATTAATAAAGCCTTGTTCCTCGGTATGTTGCCGGAGAACAAGGCTTTTTTCTTTTCACTGCTCCAGTACTCTGTTACAGTGGAGGTATGGAGCAGATGCCCAAACACCCAAGACTTTGCCGTCGTGGCGCGACCTATTATCACCGCGCCGCAATCCCCGCCGACATCGCTGACAGCTATCCCAAGACCGAGGAAACCTTCTCCCTTGGCACCAAGGACTACCAGGAAGCCGTGAGGCGGGTTCGCGTCGCTGCTGCCGCGGTGGACCGGAAGTTCGAGGCTCATCGCAGGATGCTCGCCCAAAAGGCGAAGCCTCCGCTGAAGGAGCTGTCGGACGAAGAGATCAAGCGCATCGGCGAGGTTTACTACACGTATCTCCTGGAAGAGGATGAAGCCATCCGCTCCGAGCAGTTCTCCGAAGAGGAGCGCCCGACCATCGTGCTGGATGATGATGCGGACGTAAACGAGATCATCCGCACCCATGGTTTTCGTCCGCCAAGTTTCGAGGGCTACGCCGAGGATCGCGATGCCATTGATGAGCTGACCCGCCACGATTACGCCCGTGGCAAGGTGAACTCGTTCTACAAGGGCGAGGCCGAAGAGGTGTTGACCTGGGAAGGGATCAGCGTGAACCTTGATCCAGCCTCGCCCAGTTGGCGCAAGCTGGCCCGTGAACTTCAGGCAGCCACAATCAAGGCCACCAAGGCAGTCCGCTTGAGGAACGAGGGTGAGGTCGTGGAAACGCCTCGCGTCCCTGGCCTGAGGCCAGAGTCGCGGGTGCCGCTGCTTTCCATGGCCGTCGAACAGTGGGTCGAGGAAAAGGCCCGGACGAGTTGGGTTGCCAAGACCAAGCGTGAGCATTGCAAGTGGATGGGACACTTCATTGCGGCCATCGGGGACCGACCCCTGGATGCGTACACCAAGACGGACGCCAGGGCCTACAAGTCCATGCTGCTCAAGCTGCCTGCCAACTGGGTCAAGTTCAGCGAGCTTCAGGGACTGCCGCTCGACAAGGCTTCCGCCAAGGCCCAGGAGCTTGGCATGGAGCCGATGACCGAGAGCAACGTCAACAAGTTGCTGGGCTTTGTCGGTTCGTTCTGGACGTGGGCCTCCGACCAGTATGACGAGGCACCGGCCAACCCGTTCAAAGGTCTCAAGATCAAGCAGCGCAAGCGCATCCGTGAAGAGCGCGATCCGTTCTCGGTGGAGGAGCTTAGAGCCATCTTCAGCGCTCCGATCTACACCGGGTGCGCATCACTCCGGGAATGGAAGAGACCAGGAGCGCTTGTTCCCCGAAACTCAGGCATGTTCTGGGTTCCGTTGCTCAGCCTGTTCACGGGCGCTCGCATGGGGGAGATCATCCAGCTCTACGTCGAGGATGTGCGGCAAGAGGATGGCATTGTCTTCCTCGACCTCAATGACAATGGCGAGGACAAGCGCCTGAAGACAACGTACTCCCAGCGGTCCATTCCGATCCATGCGTCCATTTTGGACATGGGCTTTATGGACCATGTGGAGCTGTGCCGCAGCAAGGGACATAAGCGACTGTTCTCCGATCTCGCCATGGGCGAGGACGGCTACTACTCCACGCCCTTTTCCAAGCACTTCAGTCGATTCCTGAGGGCCGTCGGCATCAAGAACCGCAAGAACGCCTTCCACAGCTTCCGGCACAGCTTCGAGGACGCCTGCCGCGACTCGGACATTCCCAAGGAGATCATGGACGCCCTTCAGGGCCATGGCCAGGAAGGCATGTCGGAACGCTACGGGCGTGGCTACTACTTGAAGAAGTTGGACGAGGCGATGAAGAGGCTCAGATACCGTGACCTAGATCTTGCGTTTCTATATGCTGAAGCTGAAAGATCATCGTAACGCTTGGTCGGGAATGCCGAGCGGGAGTCCGTACTTGCTAAGAAGATTCTCTAGGTGGAATATTTTTAAATCGATCCCGGCACTCATGGTTAGCTCGTTTAGTCTAGCCACCTTTGTTGTGGGGATTTCCCCGAAGTTCGTCCCAAGTACAATGGCGAGTAAGATTTTTGTTGTTTTGGCATCACTAGATTCAGTACGCAATACAACGTCTTGCATCTTGTACTGACAAAGATCGAAAACCGTTTCTCTGATTCTTCTTTCTATTTCAGTCTTGTTTGATTTGAAATATTTTACTTCTACAATAATCACATTATCTTTTGATTCAACAATACCATCAACTCGCATACGCATTTTATTTGACGTACTAATAGCAACTTCTCTTTTCACTGTTCCAGAGAATATGTTCTGAAGTTCCTGAAAGACCAGCGTTTCGGCGATGTACGCTTCTTGGATTAAAACATTTTTGGTCGAAAATTTATGTTTTGCTCCCACCAATTCTACATCATTAGTACTGGTTTGTGTGGTAAGTACATCTGGAATGTCGGAAGGAAGTACTGCTGATGGGGTTTCACATTTTGTGTCGCTCTTGACTGTTGCATCAATATCTTCTGATGCTTCTCTTGCAAGGCGTTCCCCTAGTGATGCAGGGTCCGCAGCAGTATTCGCGTCAAGAAACCCTTGATCACTTTTAAAGTCTCCAGGCCCATACAGCTTCTTATGGTGGTAGGCTACTAACCACCCAAAGACAGCAAGCACAAGGACAGGGAATATTACGATAAATAAAGTTAGAATGATTTCGTTTTCTTTTTGAAGGCTTCCAACGGATGTCCCTAGTAACAATGCTCCGAATCCATATATCAGTGATATGAAAAGTGCGATAACACCAAGAGGGTTTCTCGCTGATAAATTCGGCAATTCAAACATGCAGACCTCTGGATATTTTGCCATAAAAATTTGAGAGGTTATATCTCGTTGAGCACACAACCGTTCCCCCCCATACCCCATCACTCGTCAAATGTCACAACCTCTCTGTCTAAGAATAAAACTCTAGACAGCGTTGGTGAGGCTAGTACAAGACGGAGTAACGAACATTGCGCCAATTTGTACCCGGAGGCCCACCATGAAGATCGTCGCCTACCAACGCGTTTCCACAGCCCGGCAGGGCAGGAGTGGCCTGGGGCTTGAAGCTCAGGATCGTGCCATTCAGGAACATGCCCGAGCCAAGGACGCCACCCTCATCGGCTCCTTCACGGAGGTTGAGAGTGGGAAAATCAACGCCCGCCCAGAGCTAGCCAAGGCCTTGCACCTCGCCAAGGTGACAGGGGCGACGCTGGTCATCGCAAAGTTGGACAGGCTCTCCCGCAATGCGGCCTTTCTGCTAGCGCTACGGGACAGCGGGGTCCGTTTCGTCGCTGCTGACATGCCTGAGGCTAACGACTTGACCGTGGGCATCATGGCCTTGGTGGCTCAGCAGGAGCGTGAGGCAATCGCCAAGCGCACCAGGGAAGCACTGACGTCCGCCAAGGCGCGTGGCGTGCGACTGGGCAATCCCAATGGTGCTGCGGCCCTGCGGCGGGCAGGCAAAGGCAATATTGCGAGCCTCAGCAGTATCAAGGCCAATGCGGATCGCCACGCCGCAGACCTTGCACCTGTCATCGCGTCCCTTCAGATTGAGGGATATACTTCGCTCGGCGCCTTGGCGCTGTCCCTCAACGAGCGCGGAATGCTGACCCCTCGTGGTGGGCGTTGGCACAAGTCCTCGGTTCTCAATTTGCTTGAGCGCCTAAGCAAACTTTCCATTGAAACACAGATGGCCCAGACACAAGCTCCAAGATGACGCCTTGTGAGTAAATACTCCTCTTTTACTCTAGGATATCTTTATCTTTTCAAGTGGCTGACAGCCATGTATAGAGCCAGAAGTATCAAGTAAGCCTCCTGGGGGAATCATGAATATCTTCGAATTTCGAGAGAACCTGATTTCGGACTATGCCTCCTACATCAAGAGCTTCCGCACCATTCGTGATCCCCGGATAGACCAAGAGGTTACTCAAAAGATTGAAGAGGGTGTGCTCTGGCCCGATCCACTTATCCAACTCAACCCATCATATGCCCCAGGCAAGTCCGTTCCAGACCTCGTGGCAGAAAAGCTGCTGCATTCTGAGGCCGAGAAGATCTTTCGCAAGGGCAAGGACAAGGGCGCTGGTACACCGGTCAGACTGTACACCCATCAGGAGACGGCGGTTCGGACCGCTAGGGGGGGGCATAATTACGTCCTCACCACCGGCACAGGATCAGGCAAGAGTCTTGCGTACATTCTGCCCATCGTGGACTTTGTTCTGCGCAATGGCTCCGGTAAGGGAATCAAGGCCATCATCATCTACCCCATGAACGCTTTGGCGAATAGCCAGCACGGAGAACTCGAGAAGTTCCTCTGCCAGGGGTATCCGGACGGGAAGCCCTTGGTCACGTTTAGGCGGTACACGGGCCAGGAGTCTGAGACGGAAAGGCAGGAGATCATCGCCTCGCCCCCAGACATCATCCTCACCAACTATGTCATGCTCGAGCTGATGCTCACCAGACCTCGTGAACGTGAGTTGATCAAGGCTGCTGTCGGATTGAAATTTCTTGTCCTGGATGAGCTTCATACCTATCGGGGAAGGCAAGGCGCAGACGTTGCCATGCTGGTCAGGCGAGTCCGGGACCGTCTTGCTGGAGGAGAACTTCAATGTATCGGCACTTCGGCGACGCTTGGAGGAGAAGGGACCTTTGAGCAGCAGCGTGTTGAGGTGGCTGGTGTCGCCTCCAAGCTTTTTGGTGCCGATGTGGCTCCGGAGCATGTCATTGGCGAGACCCTGCTCCGAACCACGCCATACCGGGGTGACGATGACCCCACATTCATCAAAGACCTGACTGAGCGGGTAAGTGATCCTTCCCGGCCCTTCCCGGTCCTCTATGATGCATTTGTCCGCGATCCCCTGTGCTGCTGGATCGAAAGCACGCTTGGCATCCAGAAGGAGTCTGGGACTGACCGCCTCGTACGTGCCACGCCCAAGGGTGTGGATGGAAAGGATGGGGCCGCCGCGATGCTCAGCAAGCTCACAGGGCTGGTTGAGGAGACGTGTTCCCTGGCCATCAAGGCCGCACTGCTTGGCGGAACCCAGTGCGAAGCCAATCCTGTGACCGGCTTCAAGCCCTTCGCCTTCCGTCTCCACCAGTTCATCTCGCGTGGAGATGCGGTCTATGCCTCGCCAGAAAGCATTGAGCAGCGGCACATCACCCTGAATGGTCAAAAGTTCGTTCCCGGTAGTCGAGAGCGAGTTCTTTTCCCTGTCGTCTTCTGCCGAGAGTGTGGTCAGGAGTACTACAGCGTCAATAAGACAAAGAATGCAGAGACGCGTGAAACGTGCTTTGAAACCCGAGACTACAAGGACCAACTCCCGGATGGGGAGTCCGTCCCAGGCTTTCTGTTCATCTCCGAGGACACCCCTTGGCCAGTGGACGCCTCCGAGGTGGTAGAGCGTGTCCCTGAGGACTGGGTTGAGGAGAAGAACGATAAGCGGCGTCTCAAGAGCACGGTCAAGGATCGGGTGCCTGAAGCCATCCGAGTTGCTGCTTCAGGGCTGGCAAGCAAGGATGGAGTGGATGCCGCGTTCGTCCCTGCACCATTCCGGTTCTGCTTGCAGTGCGGCGTGGCATATGATGCTCGCCAGCGGGCTGACAGCTCCAAGTTGAGTTCTCTCGCCACTGGTGGCCGCAGTACAGCGACAACAGTCCTTGGACTGTCCACCGTGAAGCTGCTGCGAGCTGAAGCTGACCTGGATGATGAAGCCAAAAAGCTGCTCAGTTTCACCGATAACCGGCAGGATGCTTCCCTTCAGGCTGGCCACTTCAATGATTTTATCGAAGTCAGTATGCTCCGTTCGGCACTTTATCGCGCTGCTTTGGATGCTGGGCCAGATGGCATCTCCCATGATGAATTGGCCACTCGAGTCTTCAACGCTTTGGGGCTTGATCCTGAGGAGTATTCGACCCTGACTAGGGATGCATCGGAAATCCAGTTGATCCAGGCGGGGAAGGCCTTACGCAATGTCCTTGGGTATCGCTTGTACAACGACCTCAAGCGTGGTTGGCGCGTGACATCCCCGAACCTGGAGCAATGCGGGCTTCTCGGGATCGATTACCCCGCCTTGTCGTCCATCTGCGGTAATGCCACGGCCTGGGGAGGCTGCCACGCGGCGCTTTCTTCGGCGGATGTCGCTACCAGGACACATATCTGTAAGGTTCTGCTGGACTATTTCAGACGGAATCTGGCCGTGAAGGTGGACTATCTCGACAGCGCGCACCAAGAGGCCATCCAGCAGCAGAGCTACCAGTACCTGATCGAGCCTTGGGGATTGGATGAGGCCGAGCAGAAGAAGATGGAGCATGCCGCCGTCTTGTACCCCAGAGGGATTCGCCCGAAAGAATACCAGGGCTACGTTTACCTTTCTCCGCGTGGAGGTTTCGGCCAATTCCTGGGGCGCAAGAATACGTTCCCAGCGTATTCTGAGCGGATCAAGATGGATGAGCTGCCGGGGATCTTTGCCAACCTCCTGACCATCCTGACAGAGGGTGGTCTGCTTGAAGTTGTCAGGCCTCCCAGGAAGCCGGATGAAGTTCCTGGGTTCCAGCTCCGTGCTGCTGCCATCGTCTGGAAAGCTGGTGATGGCTCTCAAGCATACCACGATCCAATCAGGGTGCCGCACATCTCGGATACTGGTCTCCGTACCAATCCTTTCTTTGTTGATTTCTACAAGTTCGTGGCGTTCGGCCTGAAGGGGTATACCGCCAGAGAGCATACGGCCCAGGTGCCATACTCTCTCCGCGAGGAGCGAGAGGAGGCATTCCGCAAGGCACGGCTCCCCATCCTCTTCTGCTCCCCGACAATGGAACTTGGTATCGACATCTCGGACTTGAACGTGGTGAACCTCAGGAATGTGCCGCCTACACCCGCGAACTATGCTCAGCGGAGTGGCCGTGCTGGCAGAGGTGGACAGCCCGCGCTGGTGTTCACCTACTGCACCACGGGTAGTCCCCACGATCAGTATTTCTTCAAGCGCCCGACGAAAATGGTGGCGGGAAGCGTCACTCCGCCCCGGCTGGACTTGACGAATGAAGACCTTGTCCGCGCTCACATGCAGGCCATTTGGCTTGCGGAGTCGGACCTCGACCTCAAGAAATCACTCAGGGACATCCTAGACCTTGGTAGTGACCAGCAGCAGTATCCTTTTCTGCCCTCTGTTTTGGAGAAGCTCACTGCCACTGATCCGAAGAAGCGAGCTTTGACTCGAGCGAAAGAGGTACTGACGACCATCAAGGGCGATCTGAGTTTGGTGGATTGGTACGATGACAAGTGGCTGGACGGAGTCTTTGCCCATGTAGGGAAGAGGTTTAACCAGGCCTGTGAGCGTTGGCGTGGCCTCTATCGTTCAGCGCTGGCTCAGGCGCACGAGCAGGACGCAGTCATTCGCGACGCCACGAGGTCGCACGATGAAAAGGCGCGGGCCAAGCGTCAGCGGCAAGAGGCTGAATCGCAGCTTGCCCTGTTGACGGACGTAGACAGCATCCAGCAGTCTGATTTCTACTGCTATCGCTATTTCGCCAGCGAGGGTTTCCTGCCGGGTTACAACTTCCCCAGATTGCCACTCTCGGCCTTTATCCCGGCTCGCAAGACCAAGCAGCGGGACGAGTATCTCTCACGGCCCAGGTTCCTAGCCATTTCGGAGTTCGGGCCGAGGGCTGTGTTGTACCATGAAGGGGCCAGATACGTGATCCACAAGGTCATCATGCCGGTGAGCGAAGAGGAGCCGTTGTTGACCAAGGCGAAGATTTGCCCCCTCTGCGGTTACCTCCACAACTGTCCGGACACTGGCGGGCCAGATTTGTGCGAGCAGTGCGCGAATCCCTTGAACCTCCCCCTTGGCCCGCTCTTCCGTATGCAGAACGTGGCCACACGGAGGCGGGACAAGATCAACTCCGATGAAGAAGAGCGGATGCGTTACGGGTTCGACTTGGTTACCACTGTCCGATTTGATGAACAGGATGGGACACCGACGTTTAGGCACGGGAGTGTCAATGGCGACAAGGGGGAGGTCGCCAGCTTGACCTACGGCCATGGCGCAACCCTGTGGCGTATCAACATGGGATGGAGCAGGCGCAAAAACAAGGACGAGCACGGCTTTGTACTGGATATGGATAAGGGGCTGTGGTCCAAGAATAACGCCGATCAAGACGATGACGACACCGATCCGATGACCAGCAATACACAGCGGGTCATCCCCTACGTGGCGGATAGGCGCAACAGCCTGATCCTGGAGCCGAAAAGAGCTTTAAACATTGAGTTCATGGCGGCGCTCCAGGCGGCCCTCAAGAGAGCCATAGAAATCAAGTACCAGCTTGAAAGCATGGAGTTGGCCGTAGAACCGCTTCCAAAACCCACCGACAGGCGGACCATCCTCTTCTACGAATCAGCAGAAGGTGGGGCTGGAGTGCTCCGCAGACTTCTTGATGGGCCTCATGATCTCGCTGAGGTGGCTCGGCTGGCGTTGGAGATTTGTCACTTCGATCCGGACACTGGTGAAGACAGGAGACGGCCTCCTGGAGCCTCGGAGGACTGCGAGGCGGCCTGCTATGACTGCCTGCTGAATTATGCCAACCAGAGGGACCATGGGCTGCTTGACCGGCAGTTGATCAAGGACTTCCTCGTGGATTTGGCCCAGGCGACTGTGTCCTCATCCCCTGGCCCCAAGCCGAGGGAGAAGCATCTGGACGATCTTCTCAAGCTGGCTGGGGTAAAGCTTGAGCGGGATTGGCTTGAGTTCTTAGAGGCGAGAGGTCTCAAGCTGCCAAGCCATGCCCAGCACAGCATCTCTGAGTGCCACACCCAACCTGATTTCTTCTATGAGAATCACGGCGCGGTCATCTACATCGATGGTCAGGTACACACCCATTCCGATGTTCAGGCCAAAGACGCTACCCAAGAGGCCTGCCTTGCCAACGCCGGTTATCTAGTCATCCGTTTCTCTGGCGATGTTTCCAAATGGGCAGGCATCATCTCGAACCACCAATCCATCTTTGGGAAGATCAAATGAGCTACGCCGTAGGTTCACTAGTTAAGGCCAGGAATCGGGAGTGGGTGGTGCTCCCTGAGTCCTCGGACGAATTGTTGGTCCTGAGGCCTCTCGGAGGAACGGACAAGGAAATCGCTGGAGTGCACCCTGGCCTGGAACCTGTTGGGCCAGCCCAGTTTGATCCACCAGATCCCAGCAAGCCCGGTGATTTCATCACGTCCAGATTGCTGCGAGACGCGGTGCGCCTGGGGTTCCGTTCCAGTGCAGGTCCGTTCCGTTCTTTTGGCAAGATTGCCGTGGAGCCGCGCCCATACCAGCTTGTGCCACTGCTCATGGCCCTCAAGCTCGATCCGGTCCGCATCCTGGTATCAGACGACGTAGGCATCGGGAAAACCATTGAGGCCTCCCTCATTGCCAGAGAACTTCTGGATCGTGGAGAGGTCCAACGGCTCGCAGTCCTTTGTCCCCCGCACCTCGCTGAGCAGTGGCAGGGTGAACTGAGGGGTAAATTCAACATCGAAGCCGTGCAGATTCTGCCCTCCACCGCGAGGAGCCTGGAAAGGCATTGCAGGCCCGGCGAGTCCTTGTTTGAGAGGTATCCCTATTCCGTGGTCTCTCTGGACTACATCAAAACCGACCACCGCCGTGATGAGTTCCTCCGGACCTGCCCGGAACTGGTCATCATCGATGAGGCCCACACCTGCACATGGAGCGGGGAAGGGCGTGGTGTTCGCCATCAGCGTCACCGGCTTGTCAAGGAACTGGCCGACAAGCCAGACCAGCACATGGTTTTGGTGACGGCTACGCCTCATAGCGGCAAGGAAGCCGCGTTCCGCTCGCTCTTGTCGCTGCTTAATCCGGATTTTAACGACTTGCCAGAAGACCTTGCTGGCCCTGCGCAAGAACAGAACCGGCGTAAGCTGGCAGCTCACTTCATTCAGCGGAAACGCGCGGACATCAAACATTTCCTCTCGACGGATACCCCGTTCCCAGAGAGAGAGGAGAGCGAACGCCAGTACCTCTTATCGCCGAACTACAAGAAGCTTTTCGACAAGGTGCTGGAATATGCCCGTGAGACGGTCCAGGCCGGGGCGGAGGAAGGCAGGCACAGGCAGCGGGTCCGCTGGTGGTCTGTGTTGGGCCTGTTGAGGTCTTTAGCCTCTAGCCCTGCCGCTGCTGCTGCCACGCTTCGCAGTCGTGCCAGCGTTGCGGACACAGCGAGCGCTGAAGAAGCTGACCAGCTTGGGCGGCAGACGGTGCTGGACCTGATGGACGAAGAGGGTGGTGATGCCCTGGACGTGGCTCCAGGCAGCGATGTCTATGTGGATGATGAGAACGTTCAGGTGCGCAGACGGCTCTTGCAGATGGCCCGCGAGGCTGATGCCCTTTTGGGAGCTGAGGACCAGAAGCTGAAGACGATTCTGTCCGAGGTGAAGAAGCTGCTGGACGAAGGGTTCCATCCCATCGTGTTCTGCCGTTTCATCCCAACGGCGGACTACGTGGCAGATGAGTTTCGACGGAAGCTCAATAGTGTCGTGGTTGACTCGGTCACGGGCATGCTGCCACCGGCGGAGCGCGAGGAGCGTGTCCTTGCCCTGTCCAAGGCCCCAAAGCGGGTCCTCGTCTGCACCGACTGCCTCAGCGAAGGCATCAACCTCCAAGAGCATTTCGATGCTGTCATCCACTACGACTTGTCGTGGAACCCGACTCGCCATGAGCAGCGGGAAGGCCGTGTGGACCGCTTTGGCCAGCCCAAACCTGTCGTTCGCATTCTGACGTATTTCGGCGTTGATAATCAGATCGACGGCTTCATCATCGACGTCCTCATCAAGAAGCACAAGAACATCAAGAACGACCTTGGCATTTCCGTTCCGGTTCCAGTCGAGAGTGACGCTGTGGTCCAGGCCATCTTTGAGGGCTTGCTACTGCGTGGCGGTGCGGCCCAATCTCAAGGGCAGCGTAGCCTCTTCCTGCCGGGCATTGAGGAACTCATCAAACCCAAAGCCGATGCCTTGTATGCTGAGTGGGAGAATGCTTCCCAGAGAGAGAAGCGCACCCGCACCATGTTTGCCCAGGAGGCCATCAAGACTGAGGAGGTGGCCAAGGAGCTGGACGCCATGCGGTCAGCCATTGGCTCTGGTGTGGAAGTGGAGCGATTCACCCGCGAGGCCCTCCAGGCCTTGGGAGCCATAGTTTCCATGGCAGGCCCCAGCCTGAGCGTTGACTTGCGAGGCACACCTCAGGCGCTCAAAGACGTGCTATTCTCATCCCTTGACCTTAAAGCACGTTTCGCCATGCCCGTACAGGACGATGAGACCTACCTGCACCGCACACACAACATCGTGGAGAGCTTGGCCGCCTACGTCATGGACACGGCCCTTGATCCTAGCCAGGAGGGAGTGGCCAAGCGTTGCGGGGTAATCCGCTCCAAAGCCGTCTTGACCCGCACCACAATTCTCATGGTCCGGTTCCGCTACCACATCATCACCCGCAAGGAAGGGGTGGAGACCCCGCTCCTGGCTGAGGACTGCCGCCTTGTGGGCTTTGAAGGCTCTCCGGAGTCCATGGTCTGGATTCCTGAGGTGGAGGCCGAGAAGCTGCTGCTGACGATACCAGACGCCAGCGTACCGCCTGATACGGCCAGGGGCTTTCTCACGCCCATCCTCGAAGGCTTCGGTGCCGTCTGGCCTGAGCTGGAGAAGATTGCCATGAGCCGGGGGGACGGAGTTGCTGGCCGCCCACCGGCGCGTCCGTACGGAGAGCCGACATAAAGGCGTTTCCTACAGCATCGAGCCGCAGCTTCCACCTGACGTGTTGGGCCTCTATGTCTTCCTGCCAGTTCCCCGGCAGGCGGGAGGTGCCGCATGATCATCAAGAAATCCCGCGACATCTTCGCCACCGTCACCACCGAAGGTTCGGCCCTGCCGCCGGACATCCTCCAGCGGGTTGCGGACCTGGATCAGGCACTTCCCGGCCTGGCGCCAACGGATTACCACCTGGACGGGGAGAAACTCTCCGAGGCCACCAACCGGGCCTGGAATAGATTGCTGGCCGCCTGGGGCAATTTCAAGGCCGTCCGCGATGTGATACCTGGAGACAAGCCCGGCACCTCCGAGACCCGCGAGAAGTGGCTCCTGCCCCTCTTCAACGAGCTGGGCTATGGCCGCTTGCTGGGAGCCAAGGCCATTGAACTGGGCGGGAAGTCCTACTCCATCTCTCACGGCTGGGGCAGCACGCCCATCCATCTGCTCGGTTGCAATGTGCCGCTGGACAAGAAGACCAAAGGCATCCAGGGCGCTACTGTCGCCGCACCGCACGGGCTGGTCCAGGAACTCCTGAACCGCTCGGACGACCACCTCTGGGCCTTTGTCACCAACGGCCTCAAGCTGCGCATCCTGCGCGACAACATCAGCTTCACCCGTCAGGCCTATGTCGAGTTCGACCTCGAGGCCATGATGGAAGGCCAAGTCTATCCGGACTTCCGTCTCCTGTGGCTGGTGTGTCACCAGTCTCGTGTGGAAGCAGAGAGGCCAGAGGATTGCTTTCTTGAACAGTGGTCCAAGGCCGCTCGAGACATCGGCTCCCGCGTGCTGGAGCATCTCCGCAATGGTGTGGAGTCCGCCATCAACGTACTCGGTGCTGGCTTCTTAGCGCACCCGTCCAACTTGGACATGCGTGAAAAGCTCCGTTCCGGGGGCTTGGATAAGCAGGATTACTTCCGCCAGTTGCTGCGCTTGATCTACCGCCTGCTGTTCCTCTTCGTCTCCGAGGACCGGGGCCTGCTGTTGACGGACCCGTCCTCCAGGCAGGCCGAGGTGTTCCTCAAATTCTATTCCACGGCCCGGCTGCGCCGTCTGGCCGCCACCCTGCGTGGCAGCCGTCACGATGACATTTACGAGAGCCTGCGCCTCGTCATGCAGCGCCTGGGCAGCGATGAGGGCTGCCAGGAGCTTGGGCTGGCCCCGCTGGGCAGCATGCTCTTTTCCAACGATGCCATGCCCGACATTGAAGCCTGCCGCATCAGCAATGAGGCGCTGCTCTCCGCAGTGCGTCATCTGGCCACCATCAGCGGGCCAGAGGGCCTGCGTCCGGTGGACTTCAAGAACCTGGGTGCCGAGGAGTTGGGCAGCATTTACGAGTCCCTGCTGGAACTGCATCCCAACATGGACGACGGCTTCAAGCTCGAGACCGCCGCAGGCCATGAGCGCAAGACCACGGGCAGCTACTACACCCCGGAAAGCCTCATCCAGAGCCTGCTGGACACAGCCCTTGATCCGGTCCTGGCCGAGGCTCGCAAGGCCGAGAACCCCGAGCAGGCCATCCTGGACCTCAAGGTGTGCGACCCGGCCTGTGGCAGCGGTCACTTCCTGCTGGCCGCCGCCAACCGCATGGCCAAGGCCCTGGCCGCCGCCCGCACGGGCGAGGACGAGCCTGCCCCCGAAGCAGTGCGTGAGGCCAAGCGGGCCATCATCAGTCGCTGCATCTATGGGGTGGACCTGAACCCCATGGCTGTGGAGCTGTGCAAGGTGAACCTCTGGCTGGAGTCCATGGACCCTGGCAAGCCGCTGTCCTTTTTGGACAGCCACGTTCAGTGCGGCAACAGCCTCCTGGGGGCCACCCCGGCGCTGCTGCGGGCTGGCATTCCGGACGAGGCTTTCAGCCCCATAGAGGGTGACGAGAAGGAACGCTGCCAAGCAGCCAAGAAGAGTAACAAGGAACAGCGCAAGGACCATGCGGCACGGTTGAAGCGCTCGGGCCTGATGCCCTACACCGAGGAACCGTTCATCCAACTCGGCAACCTCGCCGCGTCCGTGCAAGAGTTCATGCGCATCGACGATTCCACCATCGAGGGTGTCCGTTCGCGTCAGCGCATGTGGGAGGCCCTGGCCAGCGGCAGCGGCTACCGCTTTGGCCGCATGTGGGCGGATGCTTGGTGCGCTGCTTTTGTGTGGAAGAAGATCAAGGCCCCGACTGGCGAGGCGTTCTATCCCATCACCGAGGACGTTTTCCGGCGCATCGAGAAGAATCCGTTCAGCATCCCCGACTGGATGCAGAAGGAGATTGAGCGCCTGTCCCGGCAGTACCAGTTCTTCCACTGGCACCTGGCCTTCCCGGAGGTCTTCCGCTTGCCTGAAAAGGGGCAGGCCCCGGAGAGTCAGCAGGCTGGTTGGGACGGCGGTTTTGACGTGGTTTTCGGCAATCCGCCGTGGGAGCATACGGAGCTGAAGGAGCAGGAATGGTTTGCTTCAAGGCGGCCAGATATCGCTGATACTGCGGGGGCAAAGCGTAAGAAGCTCATTGAGAATTTGGAGAGTGAAGACCCTGCGCTTTGGGCGGCCTATTGCGAGGATCTTCGTTTAGCAGACGGGGTGAGTCAACTCGTGCGGCAGACTGCCCGATATCCCTTGTGTGGGCGTGGCCGCATCAATACCTATGCTATTTTCGCTGAATTGAACCGCGAGTTGATGTCCAACAGTGGCCGTCTGGGCTGTATTGTGCCTTCCGGCATTGCCTCGGATGACACGACGAAGTTCTTCTTTCAGGAGATCGTTGGGCATCAGAGCTTGGCGTCTTTGTATGACTTTGAGAACAAGAACATTTTCCCGTCGGTGCATAGCAGCTACAAGTTCTGCCTGCTCACGTTGACCGGGACAAGTCGCCCCGCCAAGAGCGGTGCCGAGCTTGCCTTCTTCCTGCACGACGTGGCGGAGATTCGCGAAGAGGAGCGGCGGTTCAAACTGACTGCTGAGGACATCGCCCTCATTAACCCCAATACGCGCACCTGCCCCATTTTCCGTTCCAAGCGCGATGCCGAGATTACCAAGGGCATATACCGTCGCGTGCCGGTTCTGATTCGCGAGGCCACCGAGAAGGAGCCTGAGATTAATCCGTGGGCCGTAACTTTCAAGCAAGGTCTGTTCAATATGACTAGCGGGTCGGAGCACTTCCGGACCAGGCAAGAGCTTGAGCAGGCAGGCTGGAAGCTTCAGGGCAACCACTTTGTGAAGGATGGGGAGAGTTACCTGCCCTTGTACGAAGCCAAGATGGTCCATCACTACGACCACCGCTGGGCCACCTACGAGCTGGATGGCAGCACCAGGAACGTGACCCTGGAGGAGAAGCAGGACCCAAACTTCGTAATACTGCCTCGCTACTGGGTGCATGAGTGGGAGGTGGCGAAGCGGGCCAGCCGCAGCCCGGACGTGGTCATCAAGGCCCTTGTGGATGCTGAGCGCAACGACGGTGATGCTGAACGCAAGCTTGTGGTCAATGTCCTGGCCATGTGGTTGGCGGGCTACCATCTGAACCATGGCGACAAGGAACTTGGCAACAAGCTTTTGGCCGCAACACAGCCCCGCACGGCGAGCCTCATTGCCTCCACCACGGGCTGGGTGGCTGTCCAGGCCATGGAGGAAGAATACCCCCTGACGCCGGGCGAGACCGAGCAGATTAAACAGGCGCTGACGGGCGATGTCATTCAACAGGGACGGGACTTGGTCCTCAGCCGCACGCCGAAGTGGTTTATGGGCTGGCGGGATATCTGTCGCAGCACAGACGAGCGGACGGTGATCCCCGGCATTACACCGGCAGCGGCATTCGGCGATACATTTTTACTCATGTTCCCTGCGGAGAATACCCGCGAACTCTCGCCCATTTTGGCCTCGAGTTTGACGTCATTCGCCTTGGACTACGCCGCGAGGCAGAAGGTCGGTGGGACACACTTGAAGTATCATATGTTCAAGCAGATTCCTGTCCTTCCCCCGAGCCAGTTCAAGATTCCTACGCCGTGGGCTGGGCATGTACCTCTTCAGGACTGGATTCAGACCAGGGCAAGGGCGCTCTACGCATCCGATCACCAGATGTCGGAGTTGTTGAAGGTCACGTATCAGCCGCGTAGCCCTGAAGAGAGTTTTGCCATCCGCTGTGAACTCGACGCCGCGTTCTTCTACCTCTACGGCATCTCCCGCGAGGATGTGGACTACATCATGGACACCTTTCCCATCGTGAAGCGCAAGGACGAGGCGGCCTTCGGCTGCTACCGGACCAAGGATATGATCCTGGCGAAGTATGACGAGATGGCTGCGGCGAGGAACTGATCAATCTGTGACATCCTGTTAGGAGGTGTACATGGGTAGTGGGTTTAGCGAAGAAGCTGTTTACGTGAACCCCCTTGCTACGTTGAGCGCCAAATCCAAGGGCAGGCTCAAGCCGCTCCGTCCGGATGGGTATCGCACGGAGTTCCAAAGGGACATCCACCGCATCATTTACTCCCAGCCCTTCCGTAGGCTGCGCCACAAAACCCAGGTGTTCTTCCTCCCGCAGAACGACCATATCTGCACGCGCATGGAGCATGTGCTGCATGTCTCGTCCGCCTCCCGAACCGTGGCCCGGCTCCTCCAGCTCAACGAGGACCTCGCTGAGGCCATTGGCCTTGGCCACGACCTGGGCCATGCCCCCTTTGGTCACCATGGTGAGCAGGTTCTGAGCGAGATATCCAGGGAGCATGGCCTCCCGAAGTCCTTCCAACATGAAGTTCACGGCCTACGGGTGGTCGACCACCTGGCTGAACTAGACCGGGAGCTTGATCCTGGCCTCAACCTGACGTTCGAGGTCAGGGATGGTATCATCTCACATTGCGGGGAACGCTTTGACAGAGAAATTACTCCGTACAACGGTGAGAAGGTGCTGGAGGAGATCAAGGACAGGAAGTCCGCCAATAGCCCCGCGACCATGGAGGGCTGCATTGTTTGGTTCGTCGATAAAATAGCGTATGCCGGGCGTGATCTTGAAGATGCCCTCAAGGCGAAGCTGATCAATGAGGAAGACATACCTGTTGCTGTGACGCGCCGACTGGGAAAAAATAATGGTGAGATCGTCGGCAAGCTCCTAGAAAGCATGATTGACTACAGCAGAACTCACCCGGACAGAATTGGGTTACCAGAGGAGATACATGCCGTCTTAAAGGAGTTGATTGCATTTAACTATGGCAATATTTACAAATGCCCAGAGGTGGAGCGGTTCAAGAAACAGGCAACTAGGGCGATCAGGACGTTATTTGATCAGCTTGCCCGTGACCTTGAGGCGACCAAGCGGTTCACTGCGTCACCAGAGCTGCTCCCTGATGTAGCTGTCTACGGTGTTTTTAAAAAGTTCATCGCGTTCATCGGATACGCTGAAGCTGTCCCTACGGCCCAGATCGTGTTGGATTTCATCTCTGGGATGACCGACAACTTCGTCGTTTCGTGCCTTGATCAGATTTATGTTCCGAAGAATATCACCTGATACAGCCTGCCAAATGGCTTGGGAGGTGGAACATGTCGAAGATGAAGTACGATCGGAGCAGAGTAGAGTTTGAGCGGAATCCAAAAGAAGAATTCACTGATATTGTTCGTGATATTCTTTTTTATGGGGCTGGCAGCAAGCGTGGCGGCCACGCCATCTATACAGATTTTATGACAGCGCATGACTATAAATGCGATCGATGTGGTCGTCAGTTCGTCTACAAAGATGATCTGCGTAAGCACTATTTGAATATTCTATGCGCACATGTTTGCGAATTGTGTGGTGCGCAAATGATGAAATGGTACAGAGATAAGATTGCAATATGCACCCTGTGCGGAAAACAATACGATATCGCATCGATCAATCGTTTAACTGTTTGTCATTACTTAAGTCCGTGTGTGAACGTCAGGTGAGATGGAAGGACATCATCCGCCCTGATGGTTATCAATAAGGAGATTACATGCCCCCTTGTTATTCCGTCAACAGCCACCCTGTTGAAACCATCCTGTCCTGGGTCAAGGCCGGGGAGATTGCCATCCCCGAGATTCAGCGGCCCTTCGTGTGGGATGCCACCAACGTCCGTGACCTGCTGGACTCTCTGTTTCAGGGCTACCCCGTGGGCTATCTCATTGCGTGGCGTAACCCCAGCGTACGGCTGCGGGACGGCTCTCTGAGCGAGGGTAAGAAGGTCCTTATCGACGGACAGCAGCGCGTCACGGCCCTGATGGCCGCAGTGCTGGGGTATCAGGTCCTCACCAAGGACTACAGGCTCACCCGCATCCGCATCGCCTTCAACCCGCTGAGCCGAAAGTTTGAAGTTTTGAACCCGGCCATTGAGAAGGATGTGACGTGGATTCCGGACATCTCCGAGGCCATGAAGAATGTGGCGAATCCCCTCGGAGTGTTCAAAACATACCGCAAGTTGAATCCTACTGTAGACGAGGATCTGGTAATGGAGTCCATTACTGAATTGCTTAACATCCGGAACAACCAGATCGGCTTTGTTGAGTTGGCGCACGATCTGGACATCGAGACCGTGACGGATATCTTCATCCGCATCAACTCCAAGGGCGTGGTGCTGAACCAGTCGGACTTCGCCATGTCCAAGATTGCCGCCAGCGAGAGCCACGGCGGGCCGATGCTGCGTAAGGCCATCGACTACTTCTGCCACATGGCTGTGGCGCCAGAGTTCTATGGTCAAATCGCTGAGCGCGACCCTGAGTTCGCGGCCACGGACTGGTTCAAGAAGATGGCTTGGCTCAAGGACGAGAACGATGATCTCTACGACCCGTCCTACACGGACATGCTCCGCGTGGCCTGCATCGCGGCCTTTGAGCGCGGCAAGCTGTCGGACCTTGTGAGCCTGCTCTCGGGCAGGAACTTCGAGACCCGCCAGTATGAGGACGAGATCGCCGCTGAGTCGTTTGTGCGTCTGGGCGAGGGCATCATGGACTTCATCAAGGAAACGCACTTCCAGCGCTTCCTCATGATCATCCGCTCCGCCGGATTCATCGCCCCTGGCCTCATCCGGTCTCAGAACGCCTTGAACTTCGCGTACGCGTTGTATCTGAAGCTCCGCCGGGACAAGTATGATCCGGCAGTCATCGAACGCACGGTGAGGCGCTGGTTCGTCCTCTCGCTGCTTACCGCACGCTATTCCGGTTCTTTCGAGAGTCAGTTCGACTCGGACATCAAACGCGCCAAGGAAGGGGACTTCAGCGAGTTCTTGGCCCAGACGGAGCAGGCCGTGCTGTCTGAGTCGTTCTGGAGCTTTGGTTTGGTGCAGGAGTTGGAGAAGGCCAGTACGAACAGTCCATACCTGAACCTGTTCTGGGCCGCTCAGGTGAAGCTGGAGGATCGTGGGTTCCTTTCGAGAGACATCACCGTGGGACAGCTCATCGCCCACCAGGGCGACATCCACCACATCTTCCCCCGTGACTACCTCAAGAAGTTTGGCATGAAGCAGGGTGCCTACAACCAGATCGCAAACTTCGTGTTCACCCAGTCCGAGATCAACATCCGGATCGGCAACAAGCCCCCCAATGTCTACTTCACCGAGGCGCTGGAGCAGTGCGCGGATGGGCTGCTCAAGCTGGGAGGCATTGATGACCGAGCGGAGCTGGAGAATAACCTGATCCAGAACTGCATTCCTGACGCATCACTCGATCTGGAGCAGGAGGATTATGCGGAGTTCCTCAAGGCGAGGCGAGAGCTGATGGCTCAGAAGATCAAGGCGTACTACGGCACGTTGTGATGGGTTGGTATGTAGATTGCGAGCGTAGAGGCCGCGTACTGTTTAGGAGATGGATACTGGGAGAGGGTAATGGATTATTTTGAAGGAGTTGTGGCAACGTTGTTGGAATTTGAAGGCTATTGGGTAAATAGATCATTTAAGGTTGAGCTAACAGTAGAGGACAAAAGAAAGATCGGCTTGCCTAGCATGCCTCGCGTTGAGTTGGATCTTCTCGCATATTGTGCTGCAAAAAATGAGATTGTAGTGTTTGAAGTGAAGTCGTATCTGGATTCTCCTGGAGTTAAAGTTCATGATATATCTGAAAAGCACGATATTCCAAAAGGCAGATACAAGTTGTTTACATCTGAAAGGTATCGTGAAGTAGTCTTCGGGCGTTTGCGCCAAGACCTTATGCTTCGTGGTATGTCTGATTCTAAGACGATTGTCACACTTGGGCTTGCTGCCGGGAAAGTATATCAAGGGAAAAGTAAAGATGTAAGAATGGTTCTGAAAAATAGTGGGTGGAGGTTTATTTCCCCAGAGGAAATAAAGTTATGTGTGATGGCTTTTGCGGACCAGGGGTATGAGAATGATCCAACCGTGATTGCCGCAAAAATCCTTACTCGAGATATGCAGAAATAGTCGTCTTCACCTCATCGCCATGACAGTGGCTGGGGCTTCAGCTTGCTATTCAACTGCTTTCGCTGTGAAATGTCATCAATTACGCTATCTTATATTCACAAAAGTGCTTCACGCGCAACGTGGGGGTGTTCAGAATTCTCTTGCAGTTGCCGCAGGTCACCTCTTTTTCGATCAGCCCAGTGGCAACCTGAGTGAACTCTACGTCTGGCACGAGCAACTTGTGCGCACCGCAGTAAGTCAGGCGTTCACCATTCAGGGTGAAGACTACGTGCCTTGCTCCATCCGGGTGACCAGGGCGGCCCCAGTATCCGATCTCGTACATGTGAATCTCCTGCGTCTAGGTCGTAGGGCTATTGGCGGTGTCCAAATTGGACGTTGACCCGCTTGCGCCAGTTGTTCACGGTCTGTGGTGATACTCCGACGATACGGGCAATCTCGCGGTCTGACAGCAGGGACCGCTCGGGGCACTTGAGGTACTCCAGAACAGCGTCCCTCTTCTTTGCGTTGGTGAAGGGAGCTTGCCGTCCACTTTGGACGCCGTTGGACAGGAAGCCAACGTCGTTGCGGAACTGCTTGATAAACCTGTCTTGATCCTCGTTCTCAACGTAAAAGCCTTGATTGCACAGCTCTTCGAACCTGTCGAGCCGCGTCAGGATGTCTTCCAATGTCTTGGCTGGCAATGAGAACAGCAGTTCTTCCAAAACCGCGAGCCGCGCACTCACTGGTAGGGGATGGAATTCAAGGTCTGGTTCAATTGTGCGTCGTTCATGCCATCGCCGGTTCCAGTATTGCCACTCATCCCATGCTCCGACGACAGTTGTCGGCAAGGGGTAAGCTTTGGACACCGCCTGACGGACAGAATCTGGAAGGTCTTCGTTCTTCGACACTGGCCCCCATCCGTCCAAGTTGGACATGTAGCCGTCCTCGTCCACTTCTGCCAAATGAGCGCAGGCTTTCTCCAGCAGGGCCTCCTTGCCGCAGGGGGCCATGACGGCATCCTCTGAGCCGTAGCGCTCGATAAGATCAGCTTGCTCCTTAAGCCGCGCTTCTTCCCGCTGATGGGCTTCCTCGGCAGCTCGAGCTTTGTATCCGGGTTCGTGCTTCTCCATGTAGTCGGCAAAGCCCGCGAAGGGGTTATGCACCGTCGTGGCTGGTTCAGGAGGCGATGAAGCGAGCGTGGAAATGGTGTCCACGGCTTCATCGAACGTCATGCCCGCTGCACAGGCAATAGCCTCAGCTCTGTCCCTCGCGGCTTCTCGTTCGCCGTCGTAGGTAGTCGAGTTCATCAGGCTGTAGATTTTGGCGAATTTCTTTGTGTCTAGCTTCTCCGGCTCCATGGAATCTCCAGAAATGTGTTGCAGCTTAGGTAGATGCTGGTTTGGGCTACTCTGTGCGGTCCAGCCCGGAGTGGGGGGTATAGGTTATGAGCGCACGAGCTGCAAGTGCCTTTGGTGTTTAAGCTTAATGCCTACCGAAGTGGTTCTTCTGGACATAGGTGCCCTCTTTCATCTATCGGACTCACCCGGCTGACCGGTGGCGGGGTGGCTATTTTGTGTGCGAGGAGAAGACGTTGCAGGAACAGCACGAGAACCTGACTGAGGCTGCCGATGAGGCCGAACAGCTCCGGGACCGGCGCTTCAACCCCTGGCGGATGCCCAGGACGGAGAAGGCGCAGGAGGCCATTCGGGACATTGTCCACCAACTTCAGAGCTACGAGCGGCTTCATCAGCTCCGCAAGCGTAAGCGCCGTCCAGCGGACCAGGATGCCTTTGTGGCCACAGTGTCGGCCATCGCCTCGGACCTCATGTACAACCAGCTCCTGGGGCATGGGTATGGGGTCTACATCACCCGGTCCAATCGCTACCTGGGGCGCAAGAGCCGCTACCGACCCCTCGCCTACGGCAAGACCCTCCCGACCATCCTGGACCTCATGACGACCCCAGAGATGGCGTTCGTTGACCAGAGCATCGGGCACGAGGGCTACTTCGGCCCGGCCAAGGAGACGACCATCCATGCAGGCAAGCGGCTCATCACGCGGGTGCTGGAAGCCGGGCTTGAGCTTGAGGGCTTCAGCGTCTCCCCCGGCCAGGAGGTGATCCAGCTCAAGCGCGTAAAGAAGGGCGGCTGGGACGGCGGCGGGCTGGAGGAGTACGAGGATACCCCGGAGACCATCCTGTTCCGTGAGCAGGTCCAAACCATCAACGCCTGGCTGGAATTAGCAGAGATCGACTTCGACGAGGCCTACTGTTCAGAAGGCAAGCCAGTGGACACCCTGGACCGCAGGCTGCGACGGGTCTTCACCCAAGAACGTTTCGACAGCGGAGGCCGCCTGTTCGGCGGGTTCTGGCAACCCCTGGGCAAGAAGATGCGCTTGAAGGGTGTGGTGATCAATGGAGAGGACGTGGTGGAGTTGGACTACGGCCAGATGAATCCACGCATCCTTTACGGCCTCTGTGGAGCACAGCCGCCTGAGGGTGATGCTTACGCCATCCCCGGCTTCCATCACCACCGGAGCGGGGTGAAGAAAATCATGAACGCCATGCTCTTTGCCACCCAACGGCTATCCAGGATGCCCAAGGGAGTCGGCAAGGTCTTCAAGAAAAGACAAGGTGTAGAAGAGGTCATGACCGCTATCGAGGCTACCCACCCGGCTATTAAAGGCTGCTTCTTTAGCGGGATCGGCCATGAGGCTCAGTTCATCGAGAGCCAGGTGCTGGTGGATGTGCTTCTCAACCTCCGTGAACTGGGTATCCATGCTCTTCCTGTCCATGACTCCGTGATCGTGGGGAGGTCGAACCAGGATAAGGTCAGGGAGGTCATGCTCTCCTGCTTCCTCAAGGGAACAGGTGTCCCAGGTGTCGTTGGGGAGGTGGTGGTATGATCAGGACCATGTACAACTACAGGTACCTGGGGAGATCACCACTCTCCTTCAGTGGGACTCGTAAGCCATGACCGACTGGAACCAGCGCCAAAAGCGCAAGCTGGACGTGACGGCCCGTGCGGGCCTCCCCAACCACATGTACGGCTACTGCCGGGTCATCGGATGCGGCAAGCCAGCCAGGGCTGGAACTGCGGACGGTCTGGACGAGCGGTACTGCCGCGCCCATGCCGACCACAACCAGCGGCATGGCAGTCCGCTCAAAGGGTCGTACACGGCCAAGGAACTGAATCCCTACCGCAGGGCGGCTCTGGCCTGGATCGTGGCTCACGAGGACAGCCGGTGGGTGCAGAACGCCATCCAGCGGGTCCAGGGCCTCTACCAGCAGGCCGGGCCATATGTGGAGGCCTTCCGCCTGCGTGGCCTGTCTCCTCAGAAGCGGGCCAAGGCGGCTCTGGCCCGGCTCAGGAAGCACGGCATCGCCCCCCGGCTGATTGTGGCGGCATGCCTGGCCGTGGAGATGCTGATCCAGGACGATCCTCAGCCCGTTCAGGGGGCCGAGTTCAAGCGTGTGCAGGCGGCAAAGGTCGTCCACCGCATGGCCTCGGGATCGCATCGGCGCTGGGTGCGAGAGGTCCCATCACCCATCTGGCCGAGCCAAAAACAGGCCCAGGTCCAAGAGCTTCATGTCTACCCACGCAGCCGGGGGCGCGTCCTCCGGCATCTTGGGCAGGAACTGGAGTCTGCGGTGGAGCTGTTGGTTGATCACCACCTCGCGGACATCCACACCTTCAAGCGTGAGCAGGACGCGGCAGGGACCTCAGGTTCTCGGGCTTATCCCAGGAATTGGGTGTCCAGGCGCAGGCAGAAGGATGACGAAAAGACTTGAAACTGTTCCAGTGAGGCGTTACATTCAGCCCCAGGAACAGTGACGATATCTAGCTGAAAGGAAAAGGATTCCTTGTTTCCAGACGAGAATCCCTCCCTCTCCGCCAGAAATTCAAGGGGTTGTGGTTTACGCCGCAACCCCTTTTTTGCGCCTACTCTTAGGGCGGCACGGCAATGTGTACCCCGCGCCTGTGCCCTTTGCGGTAAAGCGTTAGCGATCCGGCGCGCACTCGGCACTGATCGGCGCGCAATTCGGCACAACTCGCTAGCGCGGTGGCGCGACATTTACTTTTGTACAGCCCCGCCATGCAACGCCTCCGCGCACATCATGCACAGGCTCACTCCAGGCAGTGCAGCCGGACGCTTCGCCGGGATCTCCGCGCCGCGCTCATCCCAGCATGCTTCTTCACCCCTTCCCACCGCGCGTGAACCCAGCCAGGTCTCCATTCTCCGGTGCGGTACGTGTCGTCGGCGCCATCAGGGCCGGGGGGGGCAGAGCAGAAGCCGAACCTGTAAAAAACCTTGCGTTTCCCTCGGCCCAAGGCCGCAGCCCGCATGCCCCCCGCCTTGACTCACGCTGCTGGGTGGGGCACGTTCTTGCCATGACAGGACAAGGAAAAGGGGGGATCGCTGTGTTGACCTTCAAAAAGATTCTCGTGCCCATCGACGATTCCGAACACTCCAAGAACGCCTTTCGCTACGCCATGGGGCTGGCCCAGACGCAGGGCGCGCACGTGGCCCTGCTGCACTGCTACGGCCGCATCCCCATGCTCATCGGCGGCGAAGCGCGCGAGAACCTTGTTCATGAATATGTTCGGGAATCGGAGAAGCTGCTCAACCCCTACGCGAAGAAACTGCGTGAGATCGACTGCGAGCCCGCGCTCATCATCAAGGAAGGCCGTCCCGGCGATGTCATCGTGGGCGAAGCCAATGGCGGCGGCTATGACCTCGTCGTCATGGGGTCGCGCGGGCTTTCCGATCTTGGCGGCATGATCATGGGCAGCGCTGCCCATAAGGTGCTTTCCGCCGCGGCATGCCCGGTGCTGCTTAGCCGCTGAGACCGGTCCGGTCGAGAACCGGTTCGACCTGCGCTCTTCCCTTGCTCCGTTGCGGTTGTGCCGCTTTGGGCGCCCCTGTTCCGGCGTTGCCTCCGTGGCCCTCACCATGCGATGCGGGGCTGTCGGCCTCTCTGGCCCCCGTGGGGACCGGGCGATTGCCGCTCAGGCCTGGGGCGCGTCGGCGGCGAAGAGCAACTCCGCTTGGTCGATGACATCCTGGTTGGCGTAGTCCGCTGGCGAGGAAATGACGCTGCTTTCGGTATACTTCAGCGCCGTAAGCAGCGCTCCGGCCTTGCCCTTGCTGTCCTTCTGCATCGAAGCCTGCAAATCCTCGCAGATGTAGTGCGCGCAGCGCGGCGACTTGAACAGCCGCAGCGTGCAGCCATCGAGCGCCAGCAGCGAGCAGTAGCCGGGGCGGATGGTGCGCTCTCCGGCCAGGTTGTGCGCGGACTCGAGCTTTTGAAGCTGGCCGATCATGTGCGCCATGTGCAGCGCGGCCGGGGAGTTGTGCGAGCTCATCAGATCCGTCACGTTCATGATGACGAAATGCTCGCGGTTGCAGCAGCCCGCGGGCGGATTGGGACAATGCCCGCCGCAATAGCCGCGTGCGCCGCGCTCCAAAATGGCGTCCACCTGGCGAATGTACAGCGAATAGGCGATGACCTGCCTGCGCACGTTCTGGTGCCGCCCGCCTAGATGCCCGCTCAAGCGTTCAATCTGGTTGCTTATGTTTTGATCCAGCAGAAAAGGGTAGGGCCTGTTGGCCAGAACTTCTAGGTCGCCGTCAATGGCGCTGTAGTCGTTTTGCGCAAGGTCGGAGAGCCAGCTTTCGATGGGCATGGGGGGCCTTCGGGTTACCCGGCGCAGTCGGCATGCGGGAGTACAGGTCGCCCAAGCCTTTGTGCTGCTACGCTACGCGGTCCATGGTCGGAATGAAATGGAAATATGACACAGCTATAGGCATTTTCTTGCGTCCTATCGGGTAGGAGAGTAGCTTCCTTCCCGCTGTGCAGACATACTTCTGAACCGGCCGCGTTCGGGAAGCTTTTTTCACTCGTTCCCGGCCATTAACATAACGAACATTTCTTAGGACATCCGCGCATGGAAACGTTCACAAAGATCATCGACGCCTGCTATGAAAGAGGTTTTTCCGACCTGCACATAACCGGCGGCCACCCTTTGGTTTGCCGCCGGGACGGTGAAGTTTTTTTTCAAAAACAGTATGTGCTGACGCCGGAGTATGTCGATTCGCTGGTGGAGGCCATTTTGAATCCGCGGCAGAAGCGGCAGTTGAAGGAGCAGTGGGCCACGGACCTTGCCTTTTCGGTTTCGGGCAAGCGGCTGCGCATCAACGTGTTCAGCGCCCACCGGGGTGTGAGCATGGCGATCCGGTTTCTGCCGAGCATCATTCCCGATCTCGACAGTTTGAACCTGCACCCGTCCCTGCGGGATTTCTGCAACGTCAACTCTGGCCTGCTGGTCATCTGCGGCTCCACCGGCAGCGGCAAAACCACCACCATCGCCGCGCTCATCAACGAAATCAACAATACCCGGGCCTGCCATGTGCTGACCCTGGAAGATCCCATTGAATATCTGTTCACGTCGAAAAAAGCCTTCATCGAGCAGCGCGAGCTGGGCAAGCATTTTCATACCTATCAGCACGGCCTGCTCGATGTGCTGCGCCAGGCTCCGGACGTCATCGTGGTGGGCGAAATGCGCACGGCCGAAACCATTCAGCTGGCCCTCGACGCCGCGGAATCCGGCCACCTGGTCATCAGCACCATGCACGCTGGTTCGCACGAGGAAGCCGTGCAGCGCATGTGCAACCTCACCAGCGCCAACGGCAACGAGCACACCCGGCTCCAGCTTTCGCAGAGCCTGGCCGGCATCATCAACCAGCAATTGCTGTATCTGCCCAGATTCCGCCATTCCGTGCCGCTGCTCTCCGTCATGCGCAACACCAGGGCCATCAGCACCCTCATCCGCGAGAACAAACTCTCCCAGCTCGACGGCTACCTGGAAACCTGCAAGGACAAGGGCATGTTCACCTTTGCCGCCTACCGCGACGACTACCTGGCCACCCGCAAGCAGTACAGCGCCCCGGTGAAGCAAAGCGATGCGGCCCCCGCCAGCACGCCGGAAGAGTATACTTCGCGGATCTTTAATTACGACTCTGACCCGGAGTTGCACGCGGATCCGTCCGGCGCGGCTGCGCCGCCTGAGGACGCCCAACTGCTGCCGATGCAGGACGAAAGCGTGCAGGGCGGCGAGGTGTGCCACGACATTGAGGATTACATTTCGCAACTGGAGAGCCGCTCCGTCTGATTCTGGCGCCGGAGCCCCCGCGCCGCTTGGCGGCCCGTGCGCTTGGCGCACTGCGCTCGGCGGCGATTGCCGCCGAAGGCGTTTTGCAAGGTCTTTCCGCGTGCCGCACCTCGCTGCGCGCCATCTTTGTTCGCGGCCAAAGCCTTTGCGGCGCAGCTTGCCATAAAGCCGTTGCTGCCCTATATAAAAATAACGGAAGAATCCGCGTCATTCTGCCCCCCACAGCATGGCGCAAAGCGGCGCGATGCCGATGGGGTGCAGATGACGTTTGAATTTCGTCGCTCCAGCTTTCCCCGCTGGGCGCACTATCTGTTCGCCCTGGCGATTTCATGCGCGGCCCTGGCCGTGCGCATGGGCTTTGTCGAGAGCTTCAGCAACCGTCCGCTGCTCATTCTCTTCATGATTCCCATCATTTTCAGCTCCCTTACCGGCGGGCTTGGACCAGGGCTGTTCGCCACGGCCATCACGGCGCTGGGCATCAACTATCTGGCCATTCCGCCCACGGGCGACCTGCGCATTGCGGCCACGCACGATTTTGTGCAGTGGCTGACGCTGGTGGGCTGCGGCGTGCTTGTGAGCGCCATGAGCGGGCGGCTGCTGCGCATAAGCGGCGTGTTGCACGAGAGCGAGACCCGCTATGCCTCGCTGTTCAATTCCATGACCGAGGGGCTCTGCGTGCTGGAGCTTGTGCGCGGCAAAGACGGCGCGGCTCAGGATTACATCGTACGCGCGGTCAACCCTGCCTATGAGTCCATTCTCGGCTTGCACCGGGAAAATGTTTTGGGCCGCCGCGTGACCGAGATCTTTGGTTTCTCAACGGCGCCCATGCTCGGCCTGTTTTCCGACCTCGTGGAGCAACGGCATCCTGTTCAGTTTGAAAGCGCCTTGCCGGAACTCAAACAAACATTGAGCATTTCCGCCTTTCCCATGAAAGGGGACGTGTTTGGCGTCATCTTTCAGGATGTCACGGCCAGGCAGCAGTCCGAGGTGGCCCTGGCCGCAAGCGAGAACCGCTTCCGCGACCTGTTCGACCGCTCGCCCATACCGCTTTGCTTCGCCGATCATGATCACCGGTTCGTGAGCCTGAACAACCGCTTTGTGGCCACCTTCGGCTACACCTTGGAGGATATTCCCACGGTTGAACGCTGGTGGGAGCATGCCTACCCGGACCCCGAGTACCGGAATATGGTGCTCGATACCTGGGGAAAGGACGTCATGGCCGCGGAACGCAACGCCTCGGAGGTTTCCCCGCGGATTTACCAAGTGGTGTGCAAGAACGGCGAGGTGCGCGACTGTATCGTCTCCGGCATCGCCACCTCTGGCGGATTCATGGCCACCTTCAATGACGTGACGGAGCGGCTGCGCGCGGAAGAAGCCCGGCGCCAGAGCGAACTCAAGTTTCGCACCGTGGCCGATTTCACCTATGACTGGGAGTATTGGCGCGGCGTTGACGGCGACATTGTCTGGGTCTCGCCCTCGTGCGAGCGTATTTCCGGCTATTCCCCTGCCGAGTTTTTGGCCGACCGAGAGCTCACCACGCGCATTGTGCATCCCGCTGACCAGGAGCGTTTCATCAATCATCTGCGTGGAGTGGATGATGCCGGGCATCCCCCCTGCGACATGGATCTGCGCATCACGACGAAGGCAGGCAAGATCATTTGGGTGAACCACAAGTGCGAGAGCATCGCCCGCGAGGACGGCACGCCGCTGGGGCGGCGCGTCTGCAACACCGACATCACCGACCGCAAGGGCATGGAGCTGGCTCTTGAGGAATCCAAAAACGTGGCCGAGGCCTCGAATAAGGCCAAGGGCGAATTTTTGGCCAACATGAGCCACGAGATACGCACGCCGCTCAACGGCATGCTCGGCATGCTGCAACTGCTGGAAGGCGGCGCGGACCAGAACGACCAGCAGGAGTTTGTCGGCATGGCCCTGGAAGCGGGCAAGCGCCTGCTTGGCCTTTTGAACGACATCCTCGATTTCTCCAGCATCGAAGCCGGGCGGCTGGCGCTGCATGGCGCGCCGCTGCAGTTGCAGGAGGTTTTCGACTCCGTGGAGAAGCTGTTTCGTCTGGCCTGCGTGCCCAAGGGGTTGGATTTGAGCTTTCGCATCTGGCCGGGCGTGCCCCCCGTGCTTGTGGGCGACGAAGCGCGCATCCGCCAAATTTTGTTCAATATCGTGGGCAACGCCATCAAGTTCACCCAGACCGGCGGGGTGCATGTGGAGGCTTGGCGCGACCCCAGCCCTGGGCTGGTCGGCCGGGTCAGGCTGCATCTCGCCATCACCGACACGGGCATAGGCATACCCGACGAACAGGTGGGCTACGTGTTCCAGCGCTTCACCCAGTCCGACGCCAGCTTCACCCGCAAGTATGAAGGCGCGGGCCTGGGCCTGGCCATCGTCAAGCGTCTGGTGGCCCTCATGGACGGCACTATTCTTGTGGACAGCGAGGTCGGCCGGGGCACGACCATCCACCTGCAACTGGCCCTCGGCGTGCCAGCCCGGGCCGAGCCCAGCCCGCACGCCACCCTGCAGCAGGGGACCACGCTCGTGGGGCTGCGCATCCTGCTGGCCGAGGACGAAGCCGTGAGTCGGCTCGCCATGCGCACCATGCTGACGCGCATGGGGCATGAGGTGCAGGCCGTGGCCAATGGGGTGGAGGCAGTGCAGGCTTATGAGGCGCATCCTTTTGATTGCGTGTTCATGGACATCCAGATGCCGGAGATGGACGGCGTGGAGGCCACGCGGCGCATCCGCACCCTGCAGACCCGGTCCTCCCTGGCGCGGGTGCCTGTTGTCGCACTGACCGCCTACGCCATGCCTGGCGACCGTGAACGCTTTATTGAAGCGGGCATGGACGGATATGTGGGCAAGCCCGTGCAGGAATCGGAGCTTGCCGAAGTGCTGGCTCCGCTGACGCGTTTGAGCTGATTGCCCCCTTTTCGCCGGGGCGGATTCCGGGTACACACGCGGCAGCGCGACCGCGCACAGCAAGCCCATACCCGGAGGTTCCCCCCATGTTCAGAAATATCCCCCAGGCCATTGAAGTCACCCAGGGCCACCTGAAAGCCCTGGAAGCCTGGCGCAAGGCCCAGGGTATGGACCGCGCCCGACTGCTGCGCCAGATTCCGCCTGAGACCGGCAAGCTGCTCGCCATCCTGCTGGCCAGTTGTCCCGCGGGCGATGCGGCCGAGGTGGGCACGGGCGCCGGGTATTCCGGCCTGTGGCTTGCCCTCGCGTGCCGGGCCACGGGCCGCAGGCTCACCACCTTCGAGCTCGACCACTCCAAGGCCGAACTGGCCCGCCAAAGCTTCAGCGCCGCGGATGTGCTGGACGTTGTGGAACTGCGCGAGGCCGACGCCCTGGAAGGGCTCAAGTCCTTGTCCAACCTTTCCTTCTGCTTCATCGACGCCGAACGCGACATGGCCCGCGCCGCTTACGAAACGGCCCTTGCCGCCCTGCCGTCTGGCGGTCTCATCGCCGTGGACAACGCCATCAGCCATGCGCAGGAATTCCCGGAGTTTCTGAACGACGCGGAGATGGACCCGCGCGTGGACGCGGTCATCGTGCCCATCGGCTCCGGGCTCTTGGTGTGCCGCAAGGTGTAGGGACAAGGGCCAAGGCCCAGTGCCTGGCGTCGATCGCTGCTTTGTCGTAAAGGCGGGAGGCTAGGTCTGTTCGCCGCGCGCCTTGTGGGCGCTGGCGTATTGCGCGGGGGTGAAGCCCACCAGGCGGGTGAAATGCCGGTGCATGTGGCTCTGGTCGCAAAAACCGGCGGCCAGGGCCGCGTCCGTCAGGCTTGCGCCCGCGCGCAAAAGCGCCTTGGCCCGGCGCAAACGCCGGTGCGTCTGGAAGGCGTGGGGCGGCAGGCCCACCAGCCGGGTGAAGGCCCGGTGCAGGGCGTACATGTCCGCGCCGCAGGCCTCGGCCAGGGCGGGCAGGCTCAGGCTTTGCCCCGGGTCGGCCTCCATGATGTCCATGGCCTTGCGCACGGCCCGGACCCAATCCGCATCCTCCGTGCACGCGCGCCCCTTGGCGCCGCCTTTGCCCATGCCTTTGGCGCTGGGCGCCGCCGCCTGACCGCCCAGCCGCTCCAGCGCACAGGCCAGCAGCGACTGGCGCTCCAGCGCGCCCGCCTTGGTCTCGCACGCCTCCGCCAGGTGCAGCAGCGCCCGCGTCAACTCCGCGTCCTCGATGCGCAGCGGCAGATCCGCGTTGCGCAAGCGCTCCGGCAGGGCGGCCGTCTCCAGGCTGAAGACCAGATACGAGCACGGACCATGCTCCGGCATGCACAGGTGCGCCGTGCCGGGCGGCAGGGCGAACACTTCGCCTGTGTGCACCAGCACCATGCCTCTGGCGGTCTCCATACGCCGCGTTCCGGCCGTCACCACGCCCACAATGAAGGAATCGTGGGCGTGGCGCGGCTGGGCTTGCGTGTTTTTATGGACGAGCGAGAGCGTCAGCCCCGGCAGGTCAGCGGGGCAGACAAGACGCGCAACGCGGGCGTCCGGGCCGCTCTCAGAGCAGCGCCGGCGCGAATTTGGCGAGGATGTAGAGGTCTTCTCCGGCATCGGCCCTCACGCTGTGCGCCACGCCCGCCGGGATGAGCCCGCAGGCTCCCGGCTCGTAGCGCACGCTCTTGGCGGCAAGCAGACAATCGCCCTTGCCGCGCAGCACCTCGTGCAGTTCCAGGCTGCCCGCGTGCGTGTGCTCCTCAAGGCGGCAACCTGCCTCCACGCGCACCAAATGCGCGCTCAGGGCGCCACCTGTCTGCGCCCCGGTGACGAGATGCTTCAGCGCCACGCCCGGAAAGCTGGGGTGCGGGTTCCAGGGCAGGGCGGCCAGATCCGTGTCCGCTTCCGGCGTGGCGAGGCGGACTGTTCCAGGCAAGTGCGAAAGATCGGCGTTCATGGGGGCTCCTTGGGTTGAGGTTGGCTTTGCGCCTCCTCTTTGCCAAAAGCCCCTGCCGCGGTCTTGGACGTTTTTGCAGCGCGGGCCTAAGCGCCCACGTGGACCTTGTAGGCCTGCACGGTGTTCTTCATCAGCATGGCGATGGTCATGGGGCCGATGCCGCCGGGAACCGGGGTCATGGCGCTGGCCTTGGCGCACAAAATTTCGAAGTCGCAGTCGCCCACCAGGCAGTCGTCCACGCGGTTGATGCCCACGTCGATGACGACCGCTCCTTCCTTCACCATGTCGCAGGTGACGAACTTGGGCTTGCCGATGGCCGAGAACACGAAGTCCGCGCGCAGGCACTGCTCGACCAGATCCGGCGTGCGGGAATGGCACAGCGTCACCGTGGCGTCGCCGAAGCGGCCCGGCTGCGAGAGCATGATGGACAGCGGGCGGCCCACGATGTTGCTGCGGCCCACCACCACGGCGGTCTTGCCCTGGGTGGGCAGGTCGTAGCGGCGCAAAAGCTCGATGACGCCGGCGGGCGTGCAGGGCTGCAGGCCGGGCAGGCCCTGGGCCAAGCGGCCCATGTTCTGCGGGTGGAAGCCGTCCACGTCCTTGCCGGGCAGGATGAGCTCCAGGCAGCGGCGGCTGTCGAGTCCCTTGGGCACGGGCAGCTGGAGCAGAATGCCGTCCACCTTCGGGTCTGCGTTCAGGGCGGCGATGAGCGCCTCAAGGTCGGCTTGGGTGGTTTCGGCCGGCAGGCGGTGCGGCACGGAGACCACGCCCACTTCGGCGCAGGCGCGCTCCTTGTTGCGCACGTAGACCTGGGAGGCCGGGTCCTCGCCCACCAGAATGACGGCCAAGCCAGGGGCGCGGCCATGCTTGGCGGTCAGCTCGGCCACTTCGGCCTTCAGTTCGGTGCGGATGGATTGGGCGGTCGCTTTGCCGTCGAGCAGTATCATTGGAGCCTCCGGGCGTGGGGTGTTGCGGACTGGCGCATCCCGCGCCGCGCGCAGGCAATTTACGGCAAAGCCCCGCGCTTGTCGAGGCCGCTCAAGACCATGCGCTCCATGGCGCGTCCATTGCGGGAGCCAGGAGGATCGGCCGCGGCCCCAGCCGTCAGCCTGTTTGTCGAAAGGCAGAACCTTGCGGTTGGAAAGGGGACGGCGCTATCGGACGGTGACCTCGACCCGGCGGTTTTGGGGCTCGTTCTTGCGGTTGCTGACCACAAGCGGGTTGGCCGAGCCGTGGGAGGTTATCTCCATGTCCGCGCGGACCATGCCCGCCTTTTCGAGCATTCTGCTCACGAATTCCGCACGGCGGCGCGAAAGGTCGATGTTGAAGCGCTCGTCGCCCTGGCGGCTGGCGTGGCCCACCACGGCGATGTCCTTGGAGGCGCGCTCTTTGGCGGTTGCCAGCACCTGAGGCAGCAGGGCCTGGGATTCCGGGGTGAGCTTGGTGCCGTCGTTTTCAAAGTACAGCACGAACTTCACAGGCCTGCTGGGCAGGGCGCGTTCGGCAATGCCGAAAAGTTGCTCCCGCTCCTGAGCGCTCAGCAGCTCGGGCGCGGTGGGCGCTGTCCTGGGGGCCACGCGCGTGGCCGTGCCCGCCTGGGTCAAGGCCTGTTCGCCTTTTTCGTTCCGCACATCGACCACGCCCACATGCCCGTCGGGATCTGGCAGGAGGAGCACCACGTTTTTACTTTTGCCACCGCAGGCGCTCAAGGCAAATACCGCGAGAACGAGAAGGGGCAGGTGTTTCATGCTCATCCTAGCGCGCCTCCCCGGCCGCGGGCGCGGCCTTGGCGCTGTCATCCTCGACGCCTTCCTCAACATTCACAAGGAAGTGCGTGCCCCGGATGCCGATGGTCGCCGTGGGGGTCTGCACCTTCACCGCATCAGGCGAGAGTTTGGCTATCTCTCCGGTGACGCAGGCGGCGGAACCCTTGGCCACGCGCAGCACCGAGGCCAGCGCGCCCTTTTCCGGCGCGAAAAGAAAACGCTCCACCACGAGCCTGCTGGAGGGGCCGAGGGACAGCGTGGAGTTGTCGCGCAGCACCAGGCCGAGGGAACTGCCCTTGCCCGTGGTCAGCACGTCTTTTTCAAAGATGCGTTCGCCGGGCGCAAGCGGAGTTGGGGCCGCGCCGCTACGCAGCACCAGGGCCTGGCCGGTGACGGACTTGACGCTGCCTGCCGGTGAATCCCCGGCCGCAAAGGCGCTTGCGGCGCAGAGCGCAAGAAGCGCCAGCGCCATGGCGGCCATGAGTGTGGCGTGGTGTTTTGCCTGTTGGATGAAGCGCATGGGATGTCCTCCAGAGTGACGAAAATACGCGGCGGAAATGGGGAAGTCAACGCGGCGGAGAGAAAGCCGCTACGGCAGCGGCAACCCCAGCCACCAGTGGAAGAGATGCGGTCCGGCCAGCAGGTAGCCAAGCGCGGCGGCGCACAAAAACGGTCCAAAGGGCAGGCGGGTGCGCAGGGCGCTCTCGCTGTCTTCGCTTCCGCGCATGGCCACAATGCCAGCGGGCAGCGCCAGGCAGGCCCCGGCAAAGAGGATCACCGGCACGGCGGCGGGACCGAGCAGCGCGCCGAACAGCAGCATGAGCTTGGCGTCGCCCAGGCCCAGGCCGTCCACGCGGCGGATGCGCCGGTACGCCTCGGCCAGGAGCCACAGCCCGCCGCCTCCGGCCAGGGCGCCATAGAGCGCCTGCTGCCAGCCGATGCCCAGGGTCCACAGCGGCGGCAGCAGGGCGGAGCAGGCAAAGGCCAGGGCCGCGCCCGGCAGGGTGAGGATGTCCAACAGGAGGTACGTCTGCAGGTCGATGAGCGAAAGCACGAGGCACAGGGTTGCGAAGCACAGGGCCGCAAGCAGGTGCAGCGTGGGGCCGAACACCGCGCCCGCAGCAAGGGCGAAGGCGGCGCTGGCCAGCTCCGTGAGCGGGTAGCTTGCCGGAATGCGCCCGCCGCAGAAGCGGCATTTGCCGCACTGGAGCAGGTAGCCCAAAAGCGGGATGTTTTCGCGCCAGGTGAGGGTGTGGCCGCAGGCGGGGCAATAGGACCGCGCCGGGGAAAGCACGCTGCCGCCATGGGCCAAGCGGTGCCCCGCGCAGGTGGCGAAGCTGCCCAGGACCAGCCCCGCGAGGGCGCAGATGGCGAGAAAAAGGACATTCGCCGTGAAAAGTGCTTCGGGCATGGGCTCCTTGGCGCGGGCGCGGACTTGCCGAACGGCGCGTTCTGCTGCATGATGCGCCGGGCCGGTGGACCCATGCGCCATGAGGCCAGCTAGCGCATTTTGTCCGCGTCCACAAGCCCGGGGCACATGCCCGGAACATAAGCCACACCCAAGCCGCACCCAAGCCGCACCCAGGGGGGAGACCATGTCCAAGACCGCTCGTTTCATCCCGAAACTCACCGCCGACGAGATCCATGCCACGCAGCTGGCGGGACTCAAATGGACGCTGGGCCACGCCTATGCGGGCAGCCCGTTCTATCGCGCCCGGCTGGATGAGGCGGGCATCGCCCCCTCGGACATCAAGAGCCTGGACGACATCACCAAGCTTCCCTTCACCACGGCCCACGACCTGCAGACCGGCTATCCTCTGCCGCTGCTCTCCGTGCCGGAAGAGCGCGTGGTGCGCATCCACGGCTCCAGCGGCACCACGGGCAAGCGCAAGATCCTCACCTACACCCAGAAGGACATCGACGACTGGGCGAACATGTTCGCCCGCTGCTACGAGCTGGCCGGGCTCACCGTGCTGGACCGCGTGCAGATCTGCGTGGGCTACGGACTGTGGACTGCTGGCGCGGGCTTTCAGCTCGGCTGCGAGCGCTTCGGCGCCATGGCTTTGCCCATCGGCCCCGGCATGCTCGACATCCAGTTGCAGATGCTCACCGACCTGGGCACCACCTGCCTGTGCTCCACGGCCAGCATGGCCCTGCTGCTGGGCGAGGAAGTGGAGAAGCAGAACCTGCGCAGCAAGCTCAAGCTCAAGCGCGCCATCTTCGGCGCGGAGGCCCACTCCCCGCGCATGCGTCAGCGCTTCGAGGAAGCCCTTGGGCTTGCGCACAGCTTCGACATCTCCGGCATGACCGAGATATACGGCCCCGGCGCGGGCATTGAGTGCGAGGCGCATCAAGGCATCCACTACTGGGCCGACATGTACATTCTGGAGATCATCGACCCCGAGACGCTTACGCCCGTGGCCCCGGGCGAGCTGGGCGAAATGGTCATCACCAGCCTGCGGAAGGAGGCCAGCCCGCTCATCCGCTACCGCACGCGCGACATGACCCGGCTCATTCCCGGCACGTGCCCCTGCGGCTGCGGCATGCCCCGGCACGAGCGCATCCAGGGCCGCAGCGACGACATGATCATCTTCCGCGGGGTGAACATCTACCCCGGCCAGGTGGCCGCCGTGCTGGAGACCCACGCCGAGCTGAACAGCGAGTACCAGATCGAGCTTTCGCGCGTGGACGGCCTGGATCACATGCTGGTGCGCGTGGAAAAGCGGCCCGGCGTTTCGCCCGCAGCCGGGGCGGAAGGCTGCTCCTGCGTGGACGAGAACCTTGC
>Ga0183099_1000152_pt1 | contig 64699 bp, 73 predicted proteins | sample Biomet1_FD_127788 | JGI IMG/M metagenome (GOLD analysis project Ga0183099, IMG submission 127788) | Microbial communities from bioreactor (seeded with anoxic lake sediment) at LBNL, California, USA - Biofuel metagenome 1 | ecosystem: Engineered > Bioreactor > Anaerobic > Unclassified ...
GCTCTTCCAGCGTCAGCCCGCCGATGACATTTAGGTATGCGTCGCAGGAAGAGACGTTCAGACCGGCCCGTTTTTCCAGCACGGCCAGCAGCAGCAGCGACCGATTGTAGTCAAAGCCGTTTGCGTTGCGCCGACCAGCCGCAAAACTCGTCGGTGTAACAAGCGCCTGAATTTCCGCCAGGATCGGTCTTGATCCCTCCATCACGCACGTTACGCAAGTACCCTGTACGCCCTTGGGACGGCCGGAAAGCAGCATTTCCGACGGATTTGGAACCTCGCGCAGACCGTTCTGCTGCATTTCGAAAACGCCGATCTCATTGGTGGAGCCGAAACGGTTTTTCTCCGCCCTCAGGATGCGGTAGGAATAGTTGCTGTCGCCCTCAAAATACAGAACGCAGTCCACCATATGCTCCAGAACTTTCGGCCCGGCGATGGCGCCTTCCTTATTGATATGTCCTACGACGAAGGCAGTGAACCCGGAGGACTTGGCAAGCTGCATGATCTCCATCGCACACTGCTTCACCTGGCCCACACTGCCGGGCGCGGTCGTCATATCGGGATCATAGACGGTCTGGATAGAGTCGATGACCACAACGTCGGGCCGGAGCTCCTCGATAGCAGCAATGACATCGTTGATGTCCGTCCCTGCGAGAACATATACGCTGTCCTGGTTCACGCCCAGTCGATCCGCCCGCATTTTTAGCTGGCGCTCCGATTCCTCGCCAGTGACATACAGAATTTTTTCAGTCTGGCTGATAAAACCGCAGACCTGCAGCAGAAGCGTTGATTTTCCAATGCCGGGGGCGCCGCCGAACAGCACGATAGAGCCCCGGACGGCGCCCCCGCCCAGGACTCTATCCAGTTCTCCGATGCCGACGGAAAATCGCAGTTCGTCGCTTGTGTCAAGCTCCGTGAGCTTTTTCGGCATACTGCGGCGCACGGGTGCTGACTTGATTGCGGTTTTCGGTGCGGCCGGCGCTTCCACCAATGTGTTCCACGCCTTGCAGGATGGACATTGTCCCTGCCAACAGGGCGTTTCATTTCCGCATTCGGTGCAGTAAAAGACAGTTTTATTTTTCATGTCGCGGTACCTCTTATGTATTCTAGGTAAGATGCCAAAAAAATTGATGCCAGTTGCAGCCGATAGCCCGGCGTCTTCAGTTTCGCCAGCTCGTCGGGATTCGACAAAAATCCGCACTCCGTCAACACCGCCGTGCAGCAAACCTTTCGCATAAGAAAAATATCTTTGTCGATTGGCTTTGCCCCGCGCCGATTGCTGGGGCAAAGTTGCCCTGTCAGATTTGCCTGAATCAAGGCAGCCAGCGTAGCCCCACCCTCGACAGAACCATAAAAAACCTGGGGCCCGTATGGCGATGCGGAAGGATATTTGTTTTGATGAATGCTGATAAGAATCGCACCCGGTATCGAATTGATCAGGGCAATTCGGGTATACTGATCCGCTTTTTTCATAGCGGAGATCGTCGTAGCCTCCGCAGGATAGGTTATGTCGTCGCTCCGGCGCGTCATTTCCGTCTCGACGCCCCAGAATTTTGCTAGGCATTCCAGCCGCAAGGCAATATCCAAATTAACGCCGCTCTCCAGCGTCCCGTCTTTGGCAATCGCGCCGCCGTCCGCTCCGCCGTGCCCGGCATCGATGACAAGCACAGGTCCTGCATGGACTTCGGCCTGCCTTAATACCGGAATCGGCACAAGAATCGCAGCCGCTACGACAACCACTATAAATAGCGGCAGCCACCAAATTGAACGTATGTCAAAAAGCACTCGGCCCACCTCATTTTAACATATATGAGGTGAGCCGGGTATCTATTCTTTTTGAAAAATATTAGTTTTTCAGGAATTCTTCCAACCGTTCTGCACCTTCCGCAATCTGTTCCATGTTCGCAGCATAGCTCCAGCGCACAAAATTCGGCATTCCAAAACCTACGCACGGCGTTACCGCCACAAGGCTTTTTTCCAAAAACACCTCCGCAAAATCGCTGTCGTTTTGAATGCATTTTCCGCCCAGCGTCCGCCCGATCAGTTTTTCTAGATTGAGCATGGCATAGAACGCGCCTTGAGGCCGCAGGCAGCTGATATCCGCGATGGAATTGATCCGCGCCACAAGATACTTGCGGCGGATGTCAAAGGCTCTGCGCATTTTTATCACAGTCTCCTGGGAACCGGATAGGGCCTCGGCGGCGGCATACTGGCACATCGTGCCCGGCGCACCGGTGGAATGGGACAGATAGCTACTCATAGTCTTTGCGATCTCCGGGTTCGCAGCGGCGTAGCCAATGCGCCAGCCGGTCATGGCATAGGACTTGGAAACACCGTTCACAACGATCGTGCGCTGTTTGGCATCCGGACTGATGGCAGCAAAGCAGGTAAACTCCACATCGTCATAAATCAGATTATTATAGATTTCATCGGAAATAACATATATATCGTGCTTTTTGCAGACCTCGGCAAGTGCCTCCAGCTCAGAGCGGCTGTAAACCATACCGGTCGGGTTTGATGGGTTATTGAGGATAAATGCCTTAGTTTTTTCCGTTATATTTTGTTCAAGCTGTTCGGGCGTAATTTTAAAGTGCTGGCTTTCCGGCGCATTCACAACCACAGGGACGCCGCCAGCCATGTGAATCATCTCATAATAGCTGACCCAGTATGGCGCAGGCAGGATGACTTCCTCTCCGTAGTTCACCAGCACCTGAAGTGCCACGAACAGAACATGCTTGGCGCCGCTTGCGACGACGATCTGCTTGGCATCGTAATCCACACCAAAATCCTGTTTGATCCGCATGGCTACTGCGGAACGAAGCTTAGAAATACCGGCAGCGGGCGTATATTTTGTGTATCCCTCTCGGATAGCCTGTATGCCGGCTTCCTGAATAGCCTCGGGCGTATAGAAATCCGGCTCACCAATGCCGAAATTTAAAACATCAAGTCCCTGCGCACGCATTTCTTTCGCGCGGGAATCTACCGCCAAAGTGGCGGAAGGCTGAATGGCCGTTGCAATTCTGGACAGTGATTTCATTCGTATGTCTCCTTGGTACCCTTGATTCAGAAAAGAAAATATATTTTTATATTATAGATAAATCTTCTTTACTTTGCAACATTAAATGACTCTTTATCAAATGATAATACAGATTAGTCCATAGCCGCCGTCGTTGACCAGTCTTTGAATGGTGATGCGAAGCCTGTTGCGTACGTTGGGCGGCATGCGGTGAAGCTTCGCGGTCAGCCCCTCTTCGGCGATGTCATAAAGCGACTTGCCAAAAATATTCGATTCCCAAATCTTGTTTATGTCGCCGTCAAAGCCCTGCAGCAGGAAGCTTACGATCTCCTCGGAGGCTTTTTCGCCGCCCACGGCAGGCGAAACTTCCGTTTCTACGTCCGTACGGATCATATGGATTGCGGGCGCACCAGCTTTGAGCTTGACGCTGTAGCGTCCTCCCCTGCTGACAATCTGCGGTTCTGCAAGGACCATTTGATCCGGCGTGGGCATTACAACGCCGTAGCCGGTCTCCCAGGCTTGCTCCAACGCCTCATGCACATTGTCGTATTCGGCTTTCACGCCCTTTAAAGAGCGCAGAAGCTCCATCAGATCGCCGTCATCGGCAATATCAAAGCCGGATTGCTCGCTAATCGTGCGGTAGTACAGTTGCCTGGGTAGTTCCAGGACAGCCTCTACAGCCCCTGTACCCGGCTCAATCGCCGTAACTCTCGCCTCATCGACGTCCTCGACCTTTGCGAGCCGCTCCATAACGCCCTGTGTGTCGTGAAGTGTCCAAAGGCCTTCCGAGGACGAAAGGACCGCAGCATACAACGCTTTTTTCATCTCGCTGTCGTCCCCCAGCGCCTCTACCCACGGCTGTAGCCAGATGGAAAGCCGTGTAAGCGGGAACTGATACAGGACCGCCTGCATTACCGCGTTCATGTTATCCTGCGTCAGGTTCAAACAATTTTCTGTCAAACAAGGCACCCCGTATTTTTCGGACAGTTCCTTTGCAAGCTTTAGAGCGGATGCCGAATCCGGTTCGGCGGAATTGAGAACGACGACAAACGGCTTGCCGATGCTGCGCAGTTCGCCGACAACCCGTTCCTCGGCTTCCAGAAAGCTCTGGCGCGGAATGTCGCCGAAAGACCCATCGGTGGTAATCACAAGGCCGATGGTAGAGTGCTCCGCAATGACCTTGTGCGTTCCCTCCTCCGCTGCCTGGGTTATGGGTATTTCCCCTTCGTGCCAGGGTGTTGTGACCATCCGTTCCTGACCGTTCTCGTACAGGCCCTCCGCGCCCGGCACCATATACCCTACGCAGTCGATCAGCCGCACCTTAGCCGCCGTTCCATTTCCAAAGGAAATGTCTACCGCTTCTTCCGGAACAAATTTTGGCTCGGCAGTCATGACCGTGCGCCCGGAACCGGACTGCGGCAGCTCGTCGCGCGCCCGTTCCTGTCGATAGATGTTATCGATGACCGGGATCACCATCGTCTCCATAAAACGCTTGATGAAGGTGGATTTTCCTGTCCGTACAGGCCCCACGACGCCGATGTATACGTCGCCGTCCGTCCTGCGGGCAATATCCTCATATATATTGTCCATAAAATAATCCCCCCAAGGCATGTTTGTTAAAACATACGCCCGGAGGGACTGATTTATGACAAGATTCAATAGAATCTCGAAGTCTCGCCATGTCTTTGGGAGACAATGACTTCCACATCCGAGAAGGCATCGGACAGCCATCTGGCCAGCACCGGCACGACAACATTTTCCGTGCAGAAATGGTCTGCGTCGACGAGGTTTACGCCAAGCTCTTTTGCCAGCAAGAACTGGTTGTATTTTATGTCAGCAGTTACGTAAGTATCACAGCCGGCCGCATAGGCAAGCCGCAAATCATCTCCGCCGGAGCCGCCGCAGCAGGCGAGGCGCTTGACGGTTCTGCCCGCGTCATGATACCGCAGGCCGTTTGCATGCAAAGACTGTTTTGTGTGTTCCAAAAAATCGCAGAATCGCGTCTCTTCCGGCAAAGCGCCGACCCGTCCCATTCCGTCCGAGGCACTAAGCGTGCCCGTAACGGTACCGCCAAGCGCAGCCATCAGCGCGTCGCTGACTCCGCCCTGCGCAACGTCCAGATTTGTGTGCATACAAATGGCGGCAATCCCCTGTTCGGCAAGTGAAAGCAGTCGCCTGCCCGTTCCGCTTTCATCCGTGATGGACTTCAGTTCAAAGAAAAGCGGGTGGTGGCTGACGATCAGATCTGCTCCCAACTCTGCCGCTTCCGCAATCACCTCTTCCGTGACGTCCAGTGCAGTCAGAATCCTGCCGACAGGATGATCGCAGTGTCCTACAAGCAGACCGACATTGTCAAAATCCATCTTCAGGGCCTTAGGCGCTTTCTCTTCCAGAAAACGTTCAACGTCACAGACCTTCGTCATGGCAAAGTCTCTCCTTCATCTCATCGTACTGCCGCAAAAGTTCGTAAGCGTCCTCATCATAGGGCGCGGCCTTTTGGGCCCGTACGCGCAATTTTTCCAGGTATGGCCCGAACATCGGTTCGTTTTTGACTTGGTCAAATCTGCCCGTATGCAGTTCCGCTTCCGTATAAGGTTCCCCATCGCCGCCGCGTACGCACAGAATCTGATAAAGGTATCCGGCATCTTCTACAAGGCGCTCCGACTGTACGGCATAACCATTTTTTAATAGCCACCGGCGTAGCACATCGCTTTTAGACTGAGGCTGGAGTATGAGCCGGACGTTTTCTTTCGTCCACGGCGCAGATGAAAGAATCTCCGCAATATTCTCCCCGCCCAACCCGGAGATAATCACCGTGTCCGTGTCGACCGCGGAAAAGCCGTCCAGTCCGTTACAGACGCGCAGCGTAATAAATTCCTCGGTTTCGGTGTCCACCACAAGCTCCTTTGCATGGAGCAAAGGGCCGGGTCTGAGATCGGTTGCAAATACTTTTTTTGCTACCTCTTCCTGTACCAGCCATACGGGAATCAGCCCGTGGTCTGTGCCTACGTCGATCACAGACGCGCCTTTTTCAACGCAGCCGGCCACAGCCGCAAGTCGTTTTGACAATCGTACCATAAGAAAAAATCGGCGGGAGCAAGCTCCCGCCCTTTCTGTACATTTACTGATGAGCAACGATAAAGTCGTTGACTTCCTTTACGAACGGTTCAACCTCAACGCCGTGGGCTTCGCAGGCGGCTTCAATGCTCTCGCCGGTTGCATAAGCACAGCCAAGGCAGTGCATACCGATACGCTCAAACAGCGGCTGTGTCTCAGGAACATTCATCATGACGTCATATACGATGGTGTCTTTTGTAACTTGAAACATATAGATTTCCTCCACCCAAAATTTCTTTCTTTATTATACCCGGTTGTCGCGTTTATTTCAACGCATAAAAAAGGGGCGCTGTAACAGCGTCCCTTTTCTTGCTGACATTAAATCTCGCCGTTGCGAAGCTTCGCAAAGCACTCGCTGCAATAGACAGGGCGATCGCTCTTCGGCTCGAAGGGCACGCGAGCCTCACGGCCGCAAGCGGCGCATGTAGCGGTGAAATACTCACGGGGACCGCGAGCGGCGGCCTTGCGAGCATCACGGCATTCTTTGCAGCGCTGAGGTTCATTCTGGAAACCACGCTCAGCGTAAAATTCCTGCTCACCGGCGGTGAACACGAATTCCTTTCCACATTCCTTGCACACCAAGGTCTTGTCTTCGTACATTTTGGATCCTCTCTTCTAAGTTTTTTCCCATATGGGCATTTATGCGAATCAGCTATCGCTGTTATCGCCTGAGGGCAGCTGCGCCAGCTTGTATCTTATGCGTTGGACGGCGTTATCTATAGCTTTTGGATCGCGGCCTGTTCTAGAGGCCATTTCATGATAAGAAAGGCCTTCCAAATATAAGCCAAGGATCTGGGCTTCAAATCTAGATAAACACCGCCAATAGGTGGAAATAAATTCTTTTTCGCTCTCTCTGGCCAGAACCTGCTCCTCGGGGATTCGCTGGAATGCCTGGGTGATCTGGGACTGGGACTCATCTGAGAGGACTTCTTCAAGGGAAACGCCGTCATTGAGAGGCGTATGTTTTTTCCGGACAGCAGCACGAATGGCAGACTGGATCCTGTTATGAATACATGTTTCCGCAAAAGTCTTGAAAGAACTTCCTTTGGCAGGGTCATACTCTCGGATGGCAGACAGCAAACCCAGCATACCTTCCTGAGTCAAATCTTCGCTGTCTCCGCCTGCGAGAAAATAAGGTCTTGCGCACATTCGCACAACACGGATATATCTCTCGGCAAGAGCTTCTTCTGCATTGCCGTCGCCCTCTTTTGCGAGAGCCTGAAGTTCTTCATCGGAGATTTCCGTAAAAGTTCTCATTCCTATACCTATACTTGTACATTATAACTAAAAAAGTCGCAAAGTCAAGGTGTTTTCTGTAAAATTTTCCACAGATGCGCATAAAGCCTATAGGTCGATTTTTTGCTGCCCCAGGTACTCGATCCCCAAATGTTCATATGCGCGCTTTGTCACACAGCGGCCGCGCGGCGTGCGGGTCAGAAAGCCCATCTGCAAAAGATAGGGCTCATAGACGTCTTCCAGCGTCACAGCCTCCTCGTTGATCGTGGCCGCAAGCGTTTCCAGCCCAACCGGGCCCCCGTCATAGAACTCGATGATACTCCGGAGCATACGTCTGTCAAGCTCATCCAGCCCAAGCTTATCAATCTCCAGCCTTGACAAAGCGACGTCCGCAATCTCTTTGGTCACGACTCCCCCACCTTGTACCTGGGCAAAATCACGGACACGGCGCAGCAAGCGGTTGGCAACGCGGGGTGTACCTCTACTGCGGGAGGCAATCTCTTCAGCTCCGGCGCGCTCAATGTCGATGGTGAGCAGACCCGCGCTGCGCTCCACGATACGACGCAGCTCCTCACGAGAATACAACTCCAAACGCAGATTGACCCCAAAGCGGTCACGCAGCGGCGCGGTCAGCTGGCCGGATCGAGTTGTGGCGCCGATGAGCGTGAACCTCGGCAGATCCAGCCGGATCGAGTTTGCGGAGGGCCCTTTGCCGATAATGATATCGATGGCGTAATCCTCCATGGCGGGATAGAGAATTTCCTCCACAGCGCGGTTGAGCCGGTGAATCTCGTCCACAAAAAGAATGTCGTTTTCCTGTAAATTCGTCAGCAGTGCGGCAAGATCTCCCGGCTTTTCAATGGCCGGACCGGAGGTAATGCGCATATTTACGCCCATCTCGTTTGCAATGACCGCCGCCAATGTCGTTTTGCCAAGGCCCGGAGGACCGTGCAGAAGGACGTGGTCAAGCGGCTCGTTGCGCATCTTTGCAGCCTGAATAAAAATCCTCAGATTTTCTTTCGCTTTTTCCTGGCCTATATATTCCTCAAGCGTTCGCGGGCGCAGAGATACCTCGCTTCCATCTTCCGGGAGGATGGAAGCCGTTGTCACCGCTTGTTCCGCACTGTCGCCGGAAAAATTGATGCTCATACGCGCCGCCTCACTTCACCATATTTTTCAACGCAGTGCGGATGATGTCTTCCAAAGGCATGGATTCCATATCAATTCCCTTGAGCGAGACAGAAATCTCCGAAGAATTGTATCCCAGCACCGCCAGCGCCGCAGCAGCGTCCGACATTTTTCCGGTCACGCCGCCCCCCGCCGCTACCGTTGCAGGATTGGGCACGGAAAGAGTCTGCGCTTGCTTTTGCATTTTATCCTTCAGTTCCAGAATGACGCGCTGAGCAATTTTCTTCCCTATGCCAGGGGCGACCGTCAGCGTTTTTTCGTCACCGGAGAGAATGGCCATCGCAAGCCCCTCCGGCGTCGAGGAGGACAAGATGGACAGCGCCGCCTTCGGCCCAACGCCAGAAACTGAAATCAGCATCACAAAGCAGCGCTTTTCCGCAGGCGTGGCAAATCCGTAAAGTTCCAGCGCATCCTCCCGGACATTCAGATAGGTATACAGTTTTGCCCGCGTTCCGACGTGAAGACGGGACAGAGTATTAAGAGACGTGTTGATCGCATAGCCAACACCACTGCAGTCCACCACGGCCAGATATGGCTCCATCTCAGCCACAACGCCTTCTATGTGGTAATACAAGGGTTGCATCCTCCTTCCGTCGTCAGCTTCGAGGTCATACTCCGTGCATAACAAATCGCCATGGCGAGCGCATCCGCGGCATCGTCCGGCTGCGGCGGTGAGTTCATGTTCAGCAGTTTCGTCACCATATAAATGACCTGCTTCTTGCTGGCATTCCCGTAACCAACCACCGCCTGCTTGACCTGCATCGGCGTATATTCAAAAACGGGTACACCGCTGCGGTAAGCAGAGAGCAAAACGACTCCCCTGCCGTGCGCCACGGAAATTCCCGTTGTGACATTTTTGGAAAAGAACAATTCCTCAACAGAAATTGCATCCGGCGAAAATGTGACAATCAGTTCATTCAGGTCGTTATAGATCATATCCAGACGCGGCGAAAGCGCTATGCCGGCCGGCGTCGTGATAACCCCGCAGGCCACATAGCTGTTCTTCCCTCTCTCCGTATCCACGACGCCGAAACCAACGGTTGCAACGCCCGGATCAATTCCAAGAATTCTCATAATAAAATTATATCATAAAAATATGCCGCCGACAACCATCGGCGGCACAATATATTGTATTCAAGCTCTTGGGTGCGCTTTATTGTAAACGTCTTTCAATTGCTTTTTCACCAATTGCGAATAGATCTGCGTGGAACTGATGTCCGCGTGTCCCAGCATCTCCTGAATGGAACGCAGATCCGCACCATTTTCCAGCAAATGAGTCGCAAAGCTGTGGCGCAGGGTGTGCGGCGTAATATCCTTTTTGATTCCAGCCTTTTCCTGATAGGATTTGATAATCTTCCAGAATCCCTGTCTGCTCATTCGCTCACCGCTTACGTTCACAAACAGACTGCGCTCACTCGGCACGGCAATCATCTCAGGCCGTATGAAATCTATGTAATCCTTAAGAGCTTTGATTGCGGCCGGATACATCGGAATGGCGCGTATTTTATCACGTCCTCGGCAGTTTACAATGCCTGCGGGAAGGTTCAAGTCAGTCACATCAAGATTTATCAGTTCGCTTACCCGCATCCCCGTCGCGTACAGCAGTTCCAACATGGCCCTGTCCCGATAGCCCTTTCGATCCTTGCACTCAGGCTGCTCAAGCAGCAGTTCGACTTCCTTTGTCGTCAGGATCTGCGGGAGCTTTTGCGCCGCTTTCTCCGGCACCAGACCGCCGGTCGGCATGTCGGCCACAAAGCCCTTATTTTTTAAATAAGTATAGAAATTCTTTATAGAAGCGATATTACGGGAAACTGTTGCTACCGATTTTCCTGCTGAACGAAGATGATCAATATACTCGCAAAGGTCCTCTTCTTCTGCGGTAACATAACCGACGTCGGTATGTTCTTCTAGATAATCGCCGAATTGTCGAATATCTCTTAGATAGGAGCTAAGGGTGTTCTTTGACGCCTTCTTTTCATCGGTTAGGTAACGCTCATATTTCCCTATGCATTCCGAATTCGTCAACGCCTTTTTCTCCTCTCATAATTATACAATTGACATAACGCGACGTAGGCACAATATAATACAAAATTTGGCGGTTATCAATAGCAATTCGAAAAAAAGTTCATTTTTGTTTATTATGACCACATATTATGTTAACTGCGTTATGTAAACCTCGTAAACTTATATACGCCCGAATCTTGATGATCCGGGCGTTTCATCCATATCTAGTGAGCGTAAATCTCGTCTCTCACAACATATTGGTAATCACGAATCAATTATGTTAACATCCCGAGCTGATTACTATCTGTTATATTTTTTCGGGTGCTTGCTTTTTTTCCCAGATTTTTTTTGAATCGCCCAAACCCCGCCAAGCAGACCCGCCATCGCAGTAACCACAATTATGCGCATAATCCAGGTTAGAAAGTCCTGTTTTTCTCCTCCCAGCGCGTATGCAAGGACTGCTGTAAGCGTGTAGCCGAGTGCGCTGAGGAGCCCGCAGATTATATAAGACTTCCCCTTTCCTTTTGCGGCCTCGTGGGCCGCAATCAATACTGAAAAAAAGACGGCGGCATAGACCGGGATAACCGCGTCCTTCTGAGTAATGAATTCGGAATTGACTGCCCAGGCTACGGCCAGAAGCAAAATCAGCGACAGCAAAAGTGACATGGCGGTGCCGATCAGAGCGCAAAACAACATATTTTTCTTTTTCATTCCAAGCATAAAAAATCCCCCCACGTTCAGGCTGATTCAGCCTATTCCGCGGGGGGACGAGTTATGACTAAATTTTAAGAATTACTTCTGCTCTTCCGCAGCCTTGCCTTTGGTGGAAATCGCCCATTTTGCGACCTGGATGCGTACGCGATCCTCACCGGTCTCAAAAACGATGTAGTTTTCCTTCGCATCCACAATTTTTCCTACAATGCCGCCGATCGTAGTGATGGTGTCGCCGACGGAAAGTTCGCTACGCATCTGCTCCTGCTGCTTCTTTTTTTTGTTTTCCGGACGGATGAGGAAGAAATAGAAGACTACTAGCATGACAACAAAGATCAAAATCATGCTCCAGCTACTGCCTGTAGCCGTCGTAGCAGTTGCGGCGGTTCCAGCGGCAAAGCCACAAACCATAAGGCTCGTCATAAAGGCTGCAACCGAGAGGATAAGGGTCAAAGCCTTGCCAAGGCGTTTCATGTTCATGCAACGTACCTCCAAAAATTTTACTTAATTATTATATAGATATTTATATCCTTGTGTCAAGCAATTCTGAATATTTTACCCGGTATTCGGAAAATGTTCCGGCATCAATGGCATCGCGGATTTCCTGCATCAGCCGATTGTAAAACCATAGATTGTGCATGACCGCGAGCCGAAGCCCAAGAATCTCTTCCGCCTTGAAAAGGTGACGCAGATACGCTCTCGTATAACGGCGGCACACGGGGCAATCACATTGCGGGTCGATCGGCTGTTCATCCAGTGCGTATTTTTCATTTTTAATGTTGATAATTCCACTTTTGGTGAACAGATGGCCATGGCGGCCATTACGCGCGGGCATGACACAGTCGAACAGGTCCACCCCACGCCATACGCCTTCAATAATATTTCCCGGCGTACCTACGCCCATAAGATAACGGGGCCTGTCCGCAGGCATATATGGCTCTAAGGCCTCAATAGTATCGTACATCTCCTGGGTCGTCTCCCCTACTGCAAGGCCCCCGATTGCGTACCCCGGCAGATCGAACTCGGCGATGGCCTGCATATGCTCAATGCGGATGTCCTGATAGATGCCGCCCTGATTGATGCCGAACAGCATTTGATCCGGGTTGACGGCGTCCGGCTCGGCGTTGTACTGCGCCAGCGCCTGTTTGCAGCGGCCAAGCCAACGGTACGTGCGCCGCGCGGACTTTTCAAAATACTCCCGCGGCGACGGAATTTTTACGCATTCGTCGAACGCCATGGCTATGTCACTTCCCAGATTTGACTGGATGCGCATGCTTTCCTCCGGACCGATGAAAAGTTCGCGCCCATCGACGTGCGAGTTGAAGCGTACTCCCTCCTCCGTAATCTTCCGAAGTTCCGCCAGAGAAAAAATCTGAAAGCCACCGCTGTCCGTCAGAATTGGGCCATCCCATGTCATAAATTTGTGCAGACCGCCCATGGCTTTGACCAGCTCGTCTCCGGGGCGGACATGCAGATGATACGTATTGGATAGTTCTACCTGACAGCCGATATTTTTCAGATCGGCCGCGGAAAGGCCGCCTTTTATGGCGGCTAGGGTACCGACGTTCATAAAAGCCGGCAGTTGAACAACACCGTGAGGCGTGGTAAATTCTGCGCGCCTTGCGTGCCCTTCTGTCTTCAGTAGTTTATACATGCGCTCTCCTCACTGAATTAGTATGTACTCTTTTGAATGCAGGCCGTGTTAACGCCCTTTTATATTGTATAGGAAAAAATACATACATGTCAATGAAGTGTATGTAATACTTACGAGTATAGCAAGTCTTCCGTATTGCTTTTGCCCCAGATTGCAAACCGCTATTGGTTCCAAACAATATAACGAAATGCTCCTCATCGGAACCCGGCGGGAGCATTTCAAAGTTTCTCGGCAACAGCTGATATACTGCCGTCGGACATGCCGGTGTTGGCAGCTTAAATCTATCTGTTAATGAGATTTCATTATTTAATTGGTGCAAATTCTGAATTGGCCGCCATTCTGTTTTCTTGGCCGATCTCTACCATCATCTCCTGCCGAATCACTCTTATGTGTTTCGGCGCGTCTATGCCTACCCGCACCTTATCTCCGTCGATGCTGATAATCGTGATCGTGATATCTTTTCCGATCAAAAAGCCTTCGTCTTGTTTTCGGGTCAAAACCAGCATGTTATATACCATCCTTTGCAGGCCTGCCAAGCAGCTCGAAAACGGGAGTACGCACCCGATACCTTCTGTCGTCCAGTATGATCTGACAGCATTTGTTGTTGCAAACATTGATGATAATTGGAGCAGACAGGTTCACCGTCATTGCATCTACATTGCCGGGGATAACAAGGACACTTAAGACAAAGACATCTTTTATATCTTCAATGCTTAAGGCCTCCACATCGTCCTGAGAGATGTCGAAAGAATAATTCTGACATATTTTGAACGGATCAATTACCGGAAGCGCTATTTCTCTTTTATCCAGCGACTGGAGCCAGCTTATCGGCCGACTGTCTTCGTTCGCCAGCAGAACGAATCTCTTATTCTCTTCAATCCCGGGCAAACCGCTGTCAAATATTAATATTTTATCGTTATCTATTTCGATCTCCCCGAAATGTGCAGTCTGTATTTTCATAAAAATTCACCAATATCCAATATATTATATTTTTTCGTCAAACGCAGCGCCTTTTTCGGGCGGTATTGTCTGCTCTACAACAGTACACTTGATATATGGGTCCTGTACCACTCTGGCGTCCACCGATGCTTTTGGCTTTACATTGATCTCTGGTGACTGATATTTGTCCCAAATAATTTTTAGATCGTATTTCGACCAGTCCATACGGATTGCCCCGGGATCACCGTCCATTTTCACTGGTCCATAAGGAACCCCGCCGTCCATGTCCGGCGTTTCCACCTTCAGCATCTTACTTTTTGCCAGCTCAGCTATCGGGTTTCCATTGTTGGGTACTCTGGCAATCGTATTGCCGTCCGATACAATTTCCCTTATATTTTGACTGATATCCTCGCAAGCCTGAGCCGCACTCTTCGCCGTAAACGAACCTATATCCTGCATTCCGTGATGATTGCAGAAATCCTGCATATCGAGCTTTATCTTCGGCTGTTCCTTTTTGACCGTCATCTTTGCATCCTGACGATCAATCCTCATCTGCCTCTGTGCGGGATAATCTATCGACAGAGCCGCGCGTTGGGATTCGACCCTGATCCGCATCATCTGCTGTTCAATTTGAAGTCTTTGTATTTTCATACAAATTCTCCGTTAATTCGCATTTATTTTAGAAAGTCAATCAAAGAAGTCTGAATCAATTCTGCTCCCGCCGCCAAGGCAGCATTGTAGACGGTCTTCGCAGTTGTAAAATTCGTCGCTGCTTCTGCCATATCGGCATCTTCTGCCTCAGATTTCATTTCTTTATAATTCAGCTCGCTCGTGTCATATCGGCTGCTGATCAGATCCAGCCTGTTCTGTGTGGAACCAATCTTTGCCTCAAAATCCAGAACATCGCTCTGTTTGTTCTGGAGCGATGTAATCATCTGATTTATGCCTTCGGTATCCGTATTTTCCCGGAGAATATCCTCGAATTTATCCAGGATGTGGTAGATATTATCCTTGCCTTCTCCCAAAATATCCAACCCTGTAAACGCCAAATCTACAGTTTGCGAAGTTCCGACCTGCAGTTTGGTCTGCTTTGCCGTCTCTGCCGTAAGCGCCCCCTGCACATCAGCGGGAATCGAAATGGCTCCGGAAAGCTGTTGGACGGCCTTATCCATATCCGAGCCTGTCGGGTTTCCTGAAGCGTCAACCTGCTGCTGCAGAAGCGACGTCATTTCCGCGAGTATTGTTTTGCAATTCCCCGAGCTGTAGCAATTGGCAAATTCCTCGTCCGTCATTACCGAGGTATTATTTTCCTTATAGTAGTTATAGTCAATTTCACCGCCGTCGGTTAATCGGATACTCGGATCGCTCTCGAGAACATAATCCCCGGAGCACTGCTTTGAGCATTCCTTCTCCAAGTTTCCTGTGATTGACGAGAAATTGCTGAGGAAATCGGAAAGGGCCTTATACTCGTCCGAACCTGTATCAACGCCGAATTTTTCCGCGGCCCGGAGGGCAGCCTCTCCGTTTTTTTGCAGACCGGTTGCAGCGGTCACCACATTGTTGCAAATCGTGAGAGAATTGGCGTCCGTCAGGGATGCGTTCAGATCAGACGAAAGTCCCAAAATCGAGGAAGAAAAGTTCGACATGAGAGATGTGTTGGAGTCGAATTCTGCTTTCCAGGCGAACTGGGACAGGTCAATCCCGTTGTATATTAAATCTCCTGTAACACTGTTTGTGGAAAAAGGAGCCGTCTTATTCACTCCGTCGGTACTTCCGGTATAATTGTACCCGCCGAATATATTACTGGTGCCGATGCTTGCATTCCCGACCGAGAGCACCTCGTTTTTGAGGTTTTTAATTTCATCTGCTATTGTGTCGAGTTCATCCTGGGATTTCGTACCCGTATTGGCGGACACGGCCTGCTCATAAGCGGACTGGAGTATATCATTCATTTCGCTCGCAGCCGACTCCGTCTCTGAGAGGTAGCTGTTGGCAGTTGAGATATTTCCCTGATAAAGCGACAGATCGCTGAGCCTGTTTCTTGCCTGCAGAGCCATTATCGTGGCCTGCGGATCGTCGGATATCCGCGTAATCTTCTTGGTCGAGTCGAGCTGACTCTCATATTGACTCACCCGGTTCAAGCTGGCATTGGCGTCAGACAAGAATTGGCTGTTCATCATCGAATTCGTGATTCTCATTTTACACCTCAATCTCTTAATACGCGGCGAGGTTATTATCTACCAACAACTCCTGTATTTCCAATCAACGTATCCATCATTTCGTCGATCGCCGATATCATCCGTGCGCAGGCGTTATACGACTGTTTGAATGTGATCAGGTTCACTGTTTCCTCATCAATCGAAACGCCCGACAACGAGGTGCGCTGCGCGTCTATGTTTTTCAGCAGCGATTGTTTGGTATCCTGGGCGCTCTGGCTTTCCTTGGAGGTAATCGCCAGATGGCCGACAATATTGTCAAGCATGCCATAATAGCCGCCGTTATTGAGATCCTGAAAAAGCTGCAGGGCTACGGTATTGTTGCCCGTCTCCGTCGGATTTCCGGAGAGACTCACTTCTTCCGAGGAACCAGCTATATTGTAAATACTGCCGCTAACTTCTTTGCTGAGAGAAAAATTTCCGGCGTTTATTCTGGAATAGTCCGGCGTAAGCCCTCCCGCTCCATCAGAATCCATCGGAACGTCAAAGAAATTTACCCCGGTAATACTCTGCCCGCCGTTATATGGGTATGTATAGCCGGTGGAATGAATCGCATTGATATTTTTTGCGATCTCCTGGGCAAGTGAATTGAGCTGCGACATATAGTACGGAATGCCGGAATTGTTTGATCCGGACCCCTCGATCATTTCCATATGCGCGTAAAGTTCCCCACTTGTTACCGTGCCAGAGCTTATACTGAGATTGTCCCCGTCCAGCGTCAGATTGTTGCGCTTGAGTTCGACCCACGCCGTCAGGTTTCCGGCAGCAGCATTTTCAATTGACGCAGAAGCTGAGCCGCTAACCAAAGAGGCCCCATGGAAAGAAACATCCGTGATGCCGTTGGAATCGGCCGTTGTTGAAATAGAGATATAATGACCAAGTTCATCAAGGTATCCAGACAGTTCCGTTTTCAACCCGTCAGTCGGTTCCCCGGCGCTTACAGCCTGTGATATGCCGGAATTCACCGATGCGATTTGGGACGTAAGCGTGTCAATTTCCGCCGTATGGTTTGAGGCGCTGTCAATTTCAATCGGGTTTGAGGTAACTCCGCTGACCAGACTCAGTCCGCCTATCTGGACATCTACCATACTCGGATTGTCTTTGTTCGTGCTGTAGGTGATATTCACAAGCGCAGACATTTTGTCGAGCAAAAGGTTTCGTTCGTCTCGCAGGTCGTTCGCGTTCTCACCCAGCCGCTCATACTGGGAAATCGCTTTGTTGTATTCCACGAGCTTGCTGGCATCGGAGTTAATCTCCTGCGCCGCCGTATCAATGCCGCCGTTTTGATCGTTCCACAGATCGTTCATCTCTCCGTAAACGATATTGAAGTTTTCGGTCATACTGACAGCCTGCTGCTGAACATTTGTTCTGTATGTTTCGTTGGATGTGTTTTGCGAAAAGGTATTCAGGGCGGAATAGAAGTTTTCTATTGCCGTGGTCATACCGCTGTCTTCGTCAGTCTCGTTGAATAAGCCTTCAAGGTATGTAAGCGCCTGGGATCTGCTGTCGCTGTAAGAATAGTCCGAATTCAGCGCCCGATACTGATTGTCCAGATATGCGCTGCGGAGCTGTTCTACTTCCAGCACCTCGACGCCCCTTCCCACTTGCGTCGAGCTGCTCTGTGAAATCAGATAGGACGACGCGGGAGGATCAATGGCGGATGTAACAAGCCTTTGGCGTGTATACCCGTCAGTATTTGCATTGGAGATATTGTGGCCTGTGATGTTCATGTTCTGCATGGCTACTGAGAGCCCTGATTTCGCCGTCTCCAGCGCCCCAAAAGTGGATGACATCACAACACTTCCTTCATCTATGTCTACACATGGCAATCGAACAAACCGTAATCGTCGACGCCTTCTAGTTTGGCTCCCTGTCCGTCATAGGAGCTCAGCCTGCTCTGTGGAAAGCGAAGTAAATTCAGCATATAGTCCGCATATCCGATTTTGAATCTCAGCAGCTTTTTTATTTTTGCGTTCTGCCTGTTGAGCCGCCCGATGGCTTCCACCATTTCGGCCCTAGCCGCAGATAGCTGCTCTCGGCATCCGTCATCTTTGACGAAACCGCATATTTCCTTGATTTGCGTGATTTTATTTGGGATTCCGACCGCTCTGCGGAGATTGTCCGCCTTGCATTTCAAGTCGTTTTCTTTCTTTTTCAGTGCGTTTGAAGTCTCTGCCTCATCCGCCAGAAGTTCTTCCAGATCCTCTATGGAATCCGCAGAAACAAGGGATTCCTTTTTTTTGGCAGATTCTATCAGATTCTCGAGAAGGCTGAGCATCTGGTTCATTGTGATCAGCAGGTTTTTCGATGCACTTTCAACCGTTTCCATCTGAGAATATTCCCCTCGCCCTAGATGTTCTTAGGCGTACCTCCGAGAATATTGTTTACGACATCCTCATCGGAAACCTTATAGGTGTTGTTGTTTATTCTGGCAATGATGTCGGAAACCTGCGTTTCTTCTTCCGCGCCCGACGCTTCCAGAGACTTTTTTGCATTTCTGAAAAGTTCGGAAAACTTAAGGGCGCCCTCAGACAATTCCACGCTGTCGTTAATCTCCATTTTTAGCGGGGATGCGGCGGCAGAAGCGCTGTTTAAATTCATGCGTTTTACAGCATCACTTTGACTGATCGGATTGATTTTCATAGCTATTCCTCATTTCCGTGTGACAAATTCAATTGAGTTTAAAGGATAAAGGCAATACGTCGGTTCTTTCTTGCTTTTTATCGTCTTCCAGTTGTCCGGTTTCTGAAAGCAAATGATCCGATTGCAATATTTCCTTACATCTGTCGCAGAGGCAGCCGCTCTGCACATCCCGTCCACACACTCTGCATTTATGGCCGCCAGCCTGTTTGTCTCCGACTTCTATGCGACCCTGTTTTATTAAATAGTTCAATGCTTTTTCGGAAACATCTGTATTTTCGACGATTTTAGCAAACTTTGCATCTTGCGGATTCCGATAGATATATTTTCTCGCCTTCAAATAATCTTTATCCAGCATAGACGAGCACTCGGCACAGATCCTGGCTCCAAAGCTGTTGAATGGTTTCCCGCAGTATTCACAAACACGCAATGCCAATTTTCTATCTCCTATAACGACACGGAACTTCAGTGGTGCATGTTATTTGCCAGGCCTTCCATTTCGTCCGCAGTTTGTAACGCCCTGCTCGCCAAGGAATAAGCCCTTTGAGAGCGAATGAGCAGCGTCATTTCTTCCGCAAGGTCTACATTTGATTTTTCAAGGCTGCCCTGTACTACAGATGCGCCATTGAATGCAGTTGGTTTTCCGGACGTATCTGTTGCGCTGAAGCATGTATCTCCTGCGGCGGACAGTCCATTGGGATTTGTAAACGTCGCGATTCCCAATCTGGCGAATATTCCATCGGGAGTGCTCAAGGCCCCCCCGTCCGATACGCTGATTTCGGTATTTTCATCTGGGAGTGAAATTTTGTTTCCATTGGCGTCAAGAACATAATATCCCTGAGCCGTAACAAGATAGCGGTTATTCCCCTCTGAAGATACTGAGAAGTTTCCGTTTCTGGTATACAACGTCTGCCCATTTTCATTTTCAACAGAGAAAAATCCACTTCCATTGATAGCAAAATCAAGGGATTCGCCTGTCTTTGAGATGGTACCATCCGTAAAATCGGTGTTCGTTGCGCTCAAAACGACGCCGCTTCCTCTCAGAAGATTTGCGGCCTCGCTGTTTCCTACCGGATCGTCCATGAGGGAATAAAGTGCGTCTTTGAAGTCTGCCCTAGTCGATTTGTATCCGGCAGTATCGGAGTTTGCAATGTTCGAAGCGATGATGTCCAGCCTTGTCTGTTGGCTGCTCAGCCCGGATGCCGCTGTATAAATAGACTGCATTGTAAGACTTAGCCTCCCACTTTCCCGAGATTCGCCGCAAGCTCAAGAGAATCATCCGTTATACTGACGATCTTCTGACTCGCTTCATATTTCCGGTAAACTGAGATCATATCGACCATTTCCTCAGAAGCATTCACATTGGAGCTCTCCTGATATCCCTGCCGCACCGTCACACCCTGAGCGGCGACGGGGGTTTGTCCGCCATATGCGTAATATAAATTGTTTCCCTGTTTTCGAAGCACACTCAAGTCATCAAATGTCACAAGTCTGAGCTTGTTGTTCTCTGCGGCTGCGCCTGAGACCGTCCCATCTGCAGAAACGGAAAAATTCGATGTGCCGACATAAACCCGGCCATTTTCTCCGAGGACATAATTCCCGTCCTCTGTGACAAGGTAGCCGTCTGCACTCACTGAGAAATTCCCGGATCTTGTATAACGCTCCCCGTCTTTCGTTTCTACAACGAAAAGGCCTTTTCCCGAGAGCGCAAGATCAGTAGTTTTACTGGTCTGCTCAAGACTTCCGTCCGTAAAATCGGTAGATAACTCATCGATATGGGTGCCATAACTGTACGGCCCCACTTCATTTCCGCCTAAAATGTTTACGTTCGGGTCGTTAATCCTTTGAAGAACTACGTCTGAAAAGCTGGATGTCGTCAGATAGTCCTTTTTGTAACCGGTCGTTTCCGCATTGACAATGTTATTTGTGAGAACATCCATTTTATTTTTCTGAACCATCATGCCCGTTGCTGCCGTATACAAACCACGAACCATAATATTCCTTCCCGTATAACAAGGTCTACGCGCTGATAGATGTTCCTCATTATTCTTATCGGTATTTTTTACGAGGAAATAAATAAAAATCTGACTTGCTCTCAAGATTCGAGCGCCATTCTCATTTCCATCAGAATCTTGGAATGGATCTGCGATACTCTGGATTCCGAAACCTGCAGAACTTTGGCAACGCTCTTCATGGACAACCCCTCGTAATAATGCAGCGTAATAATCAGTTTTTCCCTTTCCGGCAGCTTCTCAATGAGCCTGCGCAGAGCCTCGGATATCGACTCTTTCTCAATACGGCTGTAGGGTTCTTCCTGCACTGGGCCTTCTTCTAATTCCTCTGATTCCTTTTCAAACAGCAAAGACTCAAAATAAACGAGGTTAAACATATGCGCCTTCTGAAGCGCTTTCTGAACTACCTCCACCTTAATCCCCAGATGGTCGGCGATCTCCTGTTCGGTTGGCCTTCTGTGAAATAAGCCTTCCAGCTCCTCGTATGCATCCTGAATGCATGTAATCTTCTTTCTCAGACTTGTCGGCGCCCAGTCCTGCGTACGCAAATAATCGATGATTTCACCGCGGACACGTACGGTAGCGTAAGTCTGAAACTGGACGCCAAACGATCTGTCGAACTTGTTGACAGCGTCAATTAGACCGATAACGCCGCAGTTGATAAGCTCGTCCTTTTCGCTGTATTGCTTATATTGCGGCATCAGGCGTCTGACAACGGCTGTGACAATATAAAGATAATGCATGACTATCTGATTTTTTATTGTTTCATCGCGGGTATTGGAGTACTTCTTCCAAAGGTCTTCAATATCAATAGATTCGTCTTTCACCATTGCTTTGATACCTCTTAAAAGGTGTTTCTTTCATAGCGCTGCGCTGACTCAAGATGACAAATCGAATAATCTCATTTCTTGCCCTCAGCGGAAGGTTTATGAATTCGATCCCTAGTAAATAACCGAATTCCTCATCCTTAGTTTTTACGCATCTGACCACTTTGCCCTCGATGCCATAAAGATCAACATCCATCCCGTATTTGTTAATACGTATTAACAGTTTCATCAACTGTCCGCTCGGACAATTCATATTAAATTTCAGACGTATACCACCCTCGCTGATATCCGCAGTGGTGGCTTCCATCCATCGCTGGCTCGGCTCATTCGTAACCAAAAGCGCTTTTACCGGCAGGCTATCCCTGACGCGGAAGCCTGAACGCCTCTGCAATTTAGAAATTTTTCCTGTTGCCTTGACCTCTGTAGCTATTGAAACGTCAACGGATTCTATGACTTCTGTCTCGAACAAATATAAGCCTCTTTCCGTTATACACGCCAATGAATACTGATCGCCAGGCGCCACGGAGAAAGTACCGGACTGTAGAATCATGAATGAATTTTCCCCGGTAATCTTATAGATTTTCGATGTGAAATACCCATCTTTGCATTTGACGCGTACTTCATCCCCACTTTTGAAAATCTTGTAAAAGTTCACGCTTGCTACCCCCGAGTTAACATCTGTCCTAAGCCAGCTTGACGATATCGTCGATATGCAGTTCCATACTCTGTTCTACTTCGGCATAAGAGAGAACCACCAAGTCCGGAGCAACCTGCTCAATGATTTTTTTAAATCTCGGTCTTACGGCGGGTGCGGTGATGGCAATAACCTTTTTCCCTTGAATAGCCAATTTTTCGATGATCTCTTTTGTGTTTTTGAATATCGCTTTCATCTGCGATGGCTCAAGGATCGTTACGACGCCTGTCTCAATGCGTTTTGTTTTTTCAATAATCAACTGCTCGACCTTTGAATCAAGCGCTATCACAGCGACATCATTTCCGGTCAGGAACTTGTTTGTAATCACTCTGTTTAGGCTTTGCCTGACGTATTCCGTCAAGTCATCGGGATTTTTTGAGACATTTCCGTGTTCCGCCAATGTTTCGAGAATCGTTCCAAGGTTTTTGATCGGTATATTTTCGCGGAGGAGTCGCACGAGGATCTTTTGTATATCTCCATAGGAAAACATCTTCGGTACAACTTCTTCCACCAGCTCAGGTTGCTGCTGGGCAAGATTTTCAATAAGGATTTTTACCTGCTGGATGCTCATAAGCTCGCTGGCATGGGACTTAATGACTTCCATAAGATGCGTCGTTATAACCGTCGGCGGGTCGATCGTGGTGTAGCCAAGCAGTTCCGCTTTTTCGCGTTGCTTCTTTGTGATCCAAAGCGCAGGCAGGCCGAATGTCGGTTCAACTGTTTCAATGCCCGATATTGTCTCTTCTACGCCATCCGAATTGATAGCCAGGTAATGATCGGTCATGATCTCTCCGTGGGCCACTTCCGCTCCTTTTATCAAGATTCTGTACGCATTCGTTTCAAGATTCACATTGTCTCTCATACGGATTGACGGGATGATAATGCCCAATTCTATCGCGCACTGACGTCTGATCATGATGACCCTGTCCAGGAGATCCCCTCCCAGACTTGTGTCAACCAAAGGGACGATTCCATATCCGAACTCCAGTTCAAGCTGTTCGACCTGGAGAAGATTCAATACGTTTTCGGGTTTTCGTTTTTCCTCCGCGGCCTTCTGCGCTTTATCTTCGTCAGCCGGCTTTGGCGCTTCCTTGACCCGATTGCGCATATAGTAGCCCGTTCCCAGCAGTACGGAGGCAATAAACGCTATCTGCGGTTTGGGAAATCCGGGTACAAGGAACAAGACCAACAGTATGAATCCGCAGATAATCATGACATTGGGGTTTTTGATGAGCTGATTTTTAAGGTCCGTGCCAAAACTATCTTCCGACGCGGACCTTGTGACCACAATGCCTGTTGAAGTTGAGATAAGAAGTGCGGGGATTTGGCTTACGAGACCATCACCCACCGTCGCAAGCGTATAGATTTTAACCGCCTCGCTCAGTGCCATGCCTTCCATGGTAAGCCCGACGATCAGCCCTCCGACGATGTTTATGATTGTAATTATAATGCTGATGATGGCGTCGCCCTTAATGAATTTGCTTGCGCCGTCCATTGCGCCGTAAAAATCCGCCTCGCGCTGAATGTCCACCCGGCGTTTTTTTGCCGTTGCTTCGTCGATGGCGCCCGTGTTCAGGTCGGCGTCTATTGCCATCTGCTTTCCCGGCATCGCGTCCAGCGTAAACCTGGCCGCAACTTCCGAAACTCGCTCCGCACCTTTTGTAATGACTACGAACTGAATTGCTACGATAATCAAAAATGCAACGATACCAACGACCAGATTGCCCCTTATGACAAAAGAGCCGAAAGTGGCTATAACCTTTCCGGCGTCGCCGCCGTTGCCAAGGATCAGCTTTGTCGAAGCAAGGTTGAGGGAAAGCCGGATCAGCGTAGTTATGAGCAGCAGGGTTGGAAGAACGGAAAACTCAAGAGCATCTTTGATAAAAAGAGACGACAGCATGATGAAAAGCGATATGGTAATATTCATGATCAGCAGCGAATCCAACAGCCATGTCGGTATGGGCAGAATAATGACCATTACGATCGCAACGATCAGTCCGCTTATGGCAATGTCAGCTTTTTTCATCAAAGCGACCTTTCATTTCCAGCTGTCTTATAAACATAGATAAGTATATCTGCGATTGCCTGATAAAGTTCCGGCGGAATCTCTTCATCAATTTCGCACGATGCGTACAGCGCCCGCGCTACCGGCCTGTTCTCCACAATCGCAATGTTGTATTTCCTTGCCGTCTCCTTGATCCGCTGCGCAAGATAATCCTGCCCTTTCGCAACAACTCTCGGAGCCTTATCGATATTTTCTTTATATCGCAAGGCAACCGCAAAGTGATCAGGGTTTGTTACGATCACGTCCGCCTCAGGAATCTTTTTCATCATTCTCATGGAGCTCATCCGGCGCTGCTTCTGCCTGACTTTTGATTTTACCAGGGGATCTCCTTCAAGCTGCTTCATTTCTTCCTTGACTTCCTGCTTAGTCATCCGAAGGTCTTTCTCATATTTCCACCATTGATAGAGAACATCAACTGCAGCAAAGCCAACGAGTACGAGCCCAACCTGAATCCCCAGGGAAAAGCATCCTGACATGACTCGCGCAAACGCTTTCCCCACATCAACGTATGCAAGCTCCGAAAAAGCTTCGAGATTATTTGAAACATACTTATATATAACCCAGCCGAGGATCACAATTTTAACAATCGACTTTACAAGCTCGGCCAGTGTATTGGTTGAAAAAATCCGCTTAAAGCCCTGGATCGGGTTTATCTTTTGAAAATCCGGCTTCAGTTTTCCGATCACGAACAGCGGTCCGGTCTGCGCCACATCGACCACCACTCCTGCCACCATAGCGACAAGCATAATCGGCAGAACAATCGGCGCAACGGTCAGCAATATTTCCTTATACCCCGAAACAATCGTTTTGCCTGTTACGTCGACCGCTTTTTGGGCGATATCCGACGAAAGCTGTGTTGTCATGAATCCTTCCATTGAATTCATAAAACCGTCGTATCCCACTTTCAGTACAGAGAACGTAATCAAAAGTGTCAGTGCGGAAGCCAGGTCATTGCTTTTATGAACTTCGCCTTTTTCTCGAGCGTCCTTTTTCTTCTTAGGTGAAGCTTTTTCGGTTTTTTCGCCGCTGTCCTGACTCATATGTAAACCTCACGTACCATTAAAGGCCGCATTAAACAAGGTCAGGCGGCGCTCTTCAGATATTCGAACATCAGACCTAGATAGTCGAAAGCTTTGGTGAATATCCCCTTTGTGCAGTCCGCAAATACCACAAAAGTAAGCGACATCGCAATAAGACCAACGATGATTTTGAGCGGAATCCCCACCACGAACATATTGAGCTGCGGTACGGTTTTTATCATAATTCCAACAGCAGTCTCCATGATGATTCCGGCAGCCAGCACCGGCATTGCGATCATCAAGGAATCACGAAAGATTTGCTCACAACCTCAGCGGCCGCCCAAACGATATTAGGCGCCGCTACCGCAGTTCCGATCGGTACCGTTTCAATGGTTCGGTAAAGTACTTCGATCAGTTTCAAATGGCCGTCCATTGCGAAAAAAGAAATCAAAAGCATAATGTTGAGTAGGCTGCCGGACAGCGGTTCCTGGGCATTCTCCTGAGGATCGTAAATGCTTGCCATGCTGAAGCCTATCTGGTAATCCATGATGCTTCCTGCCGTCATCGTGAGGCTGAACATAGCGGTGAGTACAAACCCCATCGACACGCCGAAAAGCAGTTCTCTCAGACATAGGAGGACATATTCCAGCAAAGTCCCGTAGGAAGGATATTTTTGAGGCTCCGGAATACACGCGAGAAATACAACGGTCAAAACTGCACAAAACCCGACCTTGGCAAGATTGGGAACGTTTTTTCTGCCAAATATCGGGCTGCTGATCAATATACCGCTCACCCGTAAAAACAGCAGGAACACATAATCAATGTGTTCGCTTAGGACAGTCAGGTCCGTCATTCTTTTACCTCAGCATCGTGAGGATTTCCGAGTAGAGGTTTTTTGTGAAGTCCGTCAGGTTACTTATGATCCATCCTCCGAATATCAGGACCGCAAGAAGGATTCCAATAATTTTGGGGACAAAAGCAAGCGTTTGCTCATTGATCTGCGTTGTCGCCTGAAAAATCGATATCAAGACTCCTATGATCAGCGCGGCTCCCAGCATGGGCATGGATGACATCAATACAACATAGACCGCTCCTCTAAGGACCGTGAGAACTTCTTCCTGCGAAATCATAAAAGCCCCTACCTTCCAAAACTGCTGATAAGAGTGCCAATCGTCAATTGCCACCCGTCTACAAGAACAAATAGTAAAATTTTAAAAGGCATGGAAATCATGGCAGGCGGGAGCATCATCATTCCCATGGACATGAGCGTGCTTGCGACAATCATATCAATCACAACAAACGGTATATAAATAAAAAAGCCAATCGCAAATGCGTGTTTAAGTTCACTCGTTACAAATGACGCAATCACAACGCGGTCCGGTATACTGGCTAGAGCTTTGGCCGTTCCGGTGTCCTTATCAGCCTCGCTGGGTGCCGTTGTGCCAGACAGGTTGCAGAAAAATTAAGGTCACTCTGATAAGTCTGTTTGAACATAAATTCACGCAGAGGGTCCATTGCCTTATCGGTGAATTCCTGAAATTCTATTTGCCCCTGCACGTACGGCTGATAGGCGGTTTGGTTAATCTCGCCCAAAACAGGACTCATGACAAAATATGTAATAAACAAAGACAACCCGATTATGACCGAGTTGGGCGGCATATTTGAAAGGCCAATCGCATTGCGGGCAATCGACAGTACGATTACAATTCTGGTAAACCCCGTGAGCATGATCAGAAGGATCGGAACAAGCGTAATCGCTGTAAGAAGCAGAATGATCTGGACAGATTGAGAGTTTCCTTGAAGCAGCGATTGAATCGTAATAGGGCTTTGTGTGGACGAGCTTTTCGTTCCGGGCTGAGGAGACTGAGAGTTCCCTTCCAACTGTGTACTTGTACTTCCCGACGGCGCCGCCTCTGCGCCTTGTGCAAAGACGTCTTCTGATGACCACGCCAGTAAAGTCATAAATGCACAGCAAAGAGCAAAAATCGTGACAAGTTTCTTTCCTGTTGCTTTTTTTTTGCCTGTTATTTTTTCTTTATTCTGTTCCATCAATGCCCCATTGGTCTTTTTAAACCGGATTTAAGGACTTCCCTGAAATTAATGGAAAAATTGCCCGGCGTAGTTTCCTCTTCCTTTATATTCAGCTCTGCCGACGGGATTTTATCCAACCGCTCCACATGCTGTCCTCCTACGCCGAGAATATAGTCGTATTCTCCAATCTCGACCACGGCGACGGATTTGTCCTTTGACAGGGGAAGCATGTCCACAAGTTTAATGGCTGAGCCTCTGCGCACCCTTCCCGCGCCAGTCTTTGCCACAAGCCTGGTTACGTAAAATGCTGCCAAAATGATGATCAGGATTTCGGCGATTGCTTTGAAATAATCGAAAAAATTCATTGACTTTCTGCACCCGGCGCTTTCCGCTAAACTTGCATATTCATGACTTCCTTGTATGCGTCAATTGCCTTGTTTCGAATCGCAACAGTCAAGTTGAGCGCTATCTCCGCTTTTTCCGTTGCTATCATAGTCGAAGACAAATCTCCCGTGTTGCCGGTAAGCAAATCCAGCGAAGCCGCGCCGCTTTCATTCCCGGTCTCGTTAACAAAAGAAAGCGCCTGAGAAAGTACATCCGCGAAGTTTCCGCTCGAATCGGTATTTGCCGATGAACTTTGCAGGGCGCCGTTGATGCTGTTGGTTGCGCCGATAGAGGATATATTGATATCCGACATTATTTACATTCCTTTCCAGGGCATCAGCGAGAATTAAGTTCCTATCTCCAGGGTCTTGACCGCCATATCCTTGTAGGCACTGAACGCCGTTACGTTTGCCTCATAGGAGCGGTAAGCTGAAATCATGTCCGTCATTTCCTGCGTCATATCTACATTCGGGTACTGGACATAACCGTCCGCATTGGCATCGGGGTTATCGGGGTCATATACGAGATTATAGGCCGACGTATCCTTTCCGATCTCGGAAACCCTTACTCCGCCCGTCGCTCCCGCTTCCGCGGAGCTTTTTAAGACATCGGAAAAGTTATCCTTTCTTTCTTCAAGGACGACATATTTCCGAGTATACGGTCCGCCGTCCACAGTACGTGTCGTATCGACATTTGCGATGTTTTCCGAAATGACATCCATGCGCAGACGCTGTGCCGTCAGGCCGGATGCGCTTATATCCATTCCGCTCAAAAATCCCATTGAAGTTTCCTCCCAGACGCAAATACGTATTAAGTTACTTTGATTGCCGAATCAAGCTTCCGGAATTCGGAATTCACCTTGCTCATCAATGTGTAATATTCGATAGAGTTCTTTGCCAACTCGGACATTTCATGTTCGACATCGACATTGTTTCCGTCAAGCCTTTCGGAAGTGGAGCGATCCGTCACCACTTGAGCTTCCACATCGGAAAGATCTCCGGACTGTGCGGAGATATGCTTTGCATTGGTCACAGCCATTTTAAGGCCGCTGCCCTCGGTGCCGGCCGCCGCCGCCATCAAGTCTTCAAACTTCACCTCGGAAGCTTTATATCCAGGCGTATCGACGTTAGCGATATTATTACTGATGACTTCGTTTCTGAGCCATGATGCGCTGGATCCTTTCTCCAGAAGGTCTACGGAAGAAAACAGATTATCCAACATCACCGTTACACCTCCCCAATGCTTTTCAGACGGCTTTCTATTGCAATAGCATATTGGATTCCTTCATTGCCTCTATGTAAAAGTTATTAACTTTATCCTCTTTGATACCATAATTCTTCGAAATGGCGAAAGCCTCTTCCCATTCCGCTTTCTCGATATGACAGATTATTTTCAGAAGCTCTGCGCGCTCTCCCTCGCCCGTGACAAGAGGCCCGCAGATCTCGGGGCTCAAGTGCGTCTCTTCCATAATCGATTCCATGGATGAGCCCGTGATCCTGTCCGCAAGCGAAAAAAGGCCAATCAAAAAATACTCGTCCTTATTCCTGCGTTGTTTTTGATATATGGCCAATTTCTCCATGAATATGCCGCGGATAAGCGCCATTCTGATAAGCTCGTCCGGTCCGTTGGTGTTCGCCTGGCTGAATATGATCAAAGCGGCCCATTTTCTGACTTCCACCAAGCCGAGAATGGTAATTGCGTGCAGGATTCCGTTCACCGTGTAATCCAGGCCATAGTAGGCGGAGTTAACGATTTTCAGAAGATGGTACGAAAGAACGACATCCCGTTTGATCACATCCGCCAATTTAAAGAAACTCACATCCGGATCGGATATCATCCTCAGTAAATACATTCTGCTTATTATCAACGCATCCGTGGTCTTTGCGGTTGATATCGTAGGCTTGCAAAAAAAATACCCTTGGAAAAGAGTAAAACCAAGAGACTTTGCAAAATTCACCATTTCGTAAGTCTCGATTTTTTCAGCTAGGAGGATCTTTCTGTGGTTCTTCTCTATTTTCTTGACATCCCGGATGATTTCCTGCTCGCCGCTCTTAATAAAGTCGATTTTCACTATATCCGCGATTTGCAGCAACGGCTCGTATTTTTCACTATACACAAAGTCGTCAAGAGCCAGCATATAGCCTTTTCTTTTCAACATCCTGCATGCCGCAAGGACTTCATCGGTAGGTTCTGTGTCTTCCAGAATCTCAACCGTCAGAATATCGCTTGAAAGCATATACGGAACCTCTTCGAGCAGAAGATCGGCCGTAAAGTTGACGAATGCCTTTTTCCCACCGGTAATTTCTTTGATGCCGATCTTGCTGAACGCCGTCAGCAGCACGTCTTTCGTTGCAGCATTCTTATCTGTTCCGTCGTATTGCTCGCTGTTGCTGTTCGCTCTGTAGAGCAACTCGTATCCGAATATTTCCAGTTTTGTGTTGAATATCGGTTGACTAGCTATGCAATTAAACACATGGATACACTCACAATTCCAAAAACTCTGGTTTGCTCAACGCTCGCGCGTAAATCCTGTAAACCTACTACTCGGAAAATATCTATCTTCAGAAGTTATGTCTTTAAAATTTCCGTAATCCGTACGCCATAATTTTCATCGATCACAACTACTTCTCCTCTGGCAATACGCTTACCGTTTACAATCACTTCAACGAGATCGCCTGATTGCTTATCCAAAACCACAATCGAACCGATTCCCATATTCACCACTTCGTTGAGGTTCTTAACAACTTTGCCGAGCTCCACTGTTACCTGAAGCGGGATATCGTTAATCAAGTCAAAATTCGATTTTCGCGTGTTTTGATTCGCGTTAGCTTCAACCTGATCGTCAAAGCTTTGATATTGAGGGGACCTGACTACTTTTACCTGATCTCTGTCATCGGACGACTCAGGGCGTTTTTTCCCGGCATCAGGGACTTGAGGCTCCGCTGCCGCCGTATTTATTCGTGTATTTTCAGACGACTGACGCTGTGGTTCATCTTCGTTGTTCATAAGGGAATGAATCAGCTCCTTTGCAACATCGATCGACATTATTTGTATAAAATCGCTTCTGAGCAAACCTTCTATTTCCATGTCAAAGCTGATTTTCACTACCGGCGAAGCTCCGCCAAGGTATTTGGCAATGCTCTCGTCGGCTTCCATCCGGATAATCTGCGGAGGGGAGATATTGACACTGTTGCCCAGCATGTTCGACATGGCGGTTGCCGCCGATCCGATCATCTGGTTCATGACTTCGCTCATTGCGCTGATATGGATATCGTTCAGTTCTACAGCATCTTTGTCAATATTGCCGTCTCCGCCCATCATCAGATCCGCTATCAATGCCGCATCATAGTCCTTGACAACAAGCAGGTTTTTTCCAAGAAGGCCCTGTATGTATTCCACGCTGACTGCCAGGAACGGGCATTTATAGGAAGACAGTGCATTCTCCGCTTTGTGCAGTGTGACCTTTGGCGTTGTAATTGTCACTTTTCTGCCTACAAGGGTGGACATTGTTGTTGCGGAAGTTCCTATGCAGATATTGCCGGTTTCACCAAGAGCATCGATCTCATCGGCGCTGAAATATTTAAAAATATCTTCCGCCTGGTCATCCGCAGCATCATCCCTACCGATGCCGCTGGCATTCATATCGCTTGGCTGTCCGCCATTTGTACCTTTAAGCATGGCGTCTATTTCATTCTGGGATAAATTGGCCATTCTTTTACTCTCCTGTTACTGCGCCTAATAATTTGACAGCAAGATTGTTTTTGCATTTCCCGATTGCAGCATAAAACTTTGGTACTTGTTGAACTTTAATGATTACTGGCTCTCCGACTTTGTGCTGCAATTGTATTACATCCCCTTCACGAAGACTCATAATATCTCTCACAGTGGCTTCCGTTGGATTAAAATTCGAAGAAACAACGATTTCGGAATCTTTGATGGTTTCTTTCAGTTTTTCAGGAAAAGTCTCGACCCTCTTATTGACCTTTGCGGAATACATAAGTTTTGTGCTGAGGCTTTTCATAAAAGGCTCCAGCGCCTGATGAGGCAGGCACACTCCCATAAGACCGCTTTCATTCCCTATGCTGACGTTGAGCGTCACCATCAGTACAGGTTCATTGATATCAACAATCTGCGCAAACTGCATGCTGGTTTCGATCTTGACAAGCTCGGAACTGACATCCATCATTTTTGACCAAGCTTCGTCCATGATCTTCAGCATCTGCCATACTACGCGCTCTATAATAGCAAGTTCAATCTCGGTAAACTGTCTGTTTTCGGCAGCGACCTCCTTCGTACCTCCCAGAACTCTGTTGATAATGGAGTACGATATCTCTTTTGACAACTCCAGAATAATAGGGCCGGCAAACGGCGTTGTGTTGACAATGCCGATAATAACCGGAACAGGCACTGAGTTGTTGAACTCATTAAACGGCATTTCTTCGATGGACAGAACATCCGCTTCGCAATTTGCCCGGAGCATTCCTAAAAAATAATTGGACAGAGAATGTCCGAAATTTTTATAAATAATATTGATCGCACGGATCTGTTCTTTGGTAAACCGGTTGGCCGTTTTGAAATCGTAGTCTTTAACTTTTTCCTTGGCCTCAGGTTCGCATTTTTCGTCTCCTCCCGCCGTAAGGGTTTTCATAAGCTTATCTATTTCGGCCTGTGATAAAACGTCATTCAATCCGCTCACCAGCTTTGTACTCGTATTACTTGCATCTACGGGACGCGGTTTTATTGCATAACAAAATCGCTGAAATATACTGTGACTATATCATTGATCCCCAGCGCCTTGTTCAGAGCGTCCGTAATGGAAACGCGCAGCCGGTCCTGAATATCCTGGCTTGTAATATCATCCTCCGTCAGATCCCGAAACAGAAAGAGTATGGTATCACGGACGATGTACTCTTTCGATTTGAAATAGTCATCCATTCCGTTCTTATCCAAAACCAGAACCACAGTCGCCTTAAACAGTTTTGAACTGTCTTTTACATTCGTAACAAAAGAATCTTTCAGTGCATAGGTATAAGTCTCAGCCGGTTTTTCGCCCGTTTTCGCCTTACCCCTAAAATAAAAGAAATACACAGCCGCAGCGGCAACGATGACCAAGAGCAAAATGATTACTAGAAGTTTCTTATTCTTCATTCCTTTACCTCAACATCCGATTCAATCTGACAGGACCATTTTATTCAATACAAAGTCGACCCTCCTGTTTTGGGCTCTGCCCTCCGCAGTATCATTCGAAGCAATCGGATGAAATTCCCCATCCCCTGTTGCAGAAAGCTTATTCACATCGATCAGACCCGTTGAAGCGACCATTCTGAGCATATTAGCCGCCCGCTTTGTGGACAAATCCCAGTTGTCGCTAAATTCATCGTTATGTATCGGTACGTTGTCTGTATGGCCCTCTATGTTTATCATACTGATCACTGAGATATTTTCGCTGATCATCGTGATAATATGCTGAACAAGCTTCTCATTTCCCGGCAGTATATCAGCCTCCCCGGAATGAAACAGCGCCAGCTCATTAAATCGGATTACAATCGTATTTTTTCTTTGACGACTTTGATCTGTCCACCCAGGTTATTCACATCGACATAAGTAGTGAGGTTTTTATATAACTCGTCAAAGGCGTTGTTAATCTTATCCTGTTCCTTTTTATCCGTCTCATTGCGGCCTGTTTTGTCAACCATTGAGTCTATATTTTGAATCGCTTCATTGCGGATGGTGGATTCATCCAGCACGGCTACCTCAGTATTTCCAGCTGACCCGGATAAGGCTCCGATCAGTTCCTTCCATTTTGTAGCATCTATAGAAGAAAACGAATACAGAAGGACAAAGAAGCAAAGCAGCAGCGTAACCAAATCGCCGTAAGTATCCTGCCAGCTATAACCTTTTTCCTCATCCTCCTGCACTTCACGTTTCTTCATTCCGATTCAACTCCTTTGCATCATCAGCCATCAAACGGTTTCTGTCTGTCTTTTTCTTCGCGCATCCTCCATGTTTCTCGTCTGCTGAACCGTGTTCGAAAGGTATGCGTGCAGTTTTTCCCGGATAGCCCTCGGATTTTCTCCGTTTTGTATGGCGATGATTCCCTCCAGGATCAGTTCCTTATGTAGGTCCTCGTTGGCCCCCAGGGTCCTCAGTCTTTTGGAGATCGGCGTAAACACCAGATTTGCCAGCACCACGCCGTAAAAAGTTGTAACCAGGGCAACCGACATATTCGGGCCCAGAGAATCCATATCGTCAAGATGTACAAGCATATTGATTAAGCCTATCAGCGTGCCAAGCATTCCGTATGCCGGAGAATAGCTTGCCGCCGAGTCAATAATCGCCCTAATGCTGTTATGCCGTTCTTTAGTAACGGATATCTCCGTTTCCATAATGCTTCTGATAAGCTCAGGATCCGAGCCGTCTACAACTAGATAAATTCCTTTTTTCAGGAACGGGTCCGTCATTTCGTCGGTCTGTTCTTCAAGAGCCAGCAGACCGTTTACCCTTGCGACATTTGCGATCTCAACGATTTCATCGATGTCTGCGCCATAATCTGTCTTATCTTTTTTTAGGACTAAGCGCAGGGACTTCATAAGGTTTTTCAGCATATCCATCGGATAGGAAGCGCCGACCGTAAATATAACTCCGCCCATAACGATAAAAATGCTCGCAGGGTCATAAAAATCACTGAGATTTCCGCTCATTGCGATGCTGAAAGCTACGCAGGCAAACCCAAGCACCAAGCTAATGATTGTCGAAAAGTTCATCTTTTTCCTCTTCTTTTACTGATCGATGACAAGGTCGTCCTCACCAATTCCCCGATCCGAATTTAACGGCATACGGCGGGATTCCCCGATGATCCTGACGATCTGCTCGGCGGTCTCTGCTACAGGGATTTTCCGACCTGAGACCATTGACAGGATTGTGTCGGGGGTTTCTTTCATTGTCTCGATCTGATCTTCGTTTACCCAGAACTTATCGACCTTATTGATGGATGTGACTTTAATCATAGGTCCTCGTCTCGCCGCCGTCTAAAGTTTTATGACCGTTTAAGGTTAACTAGCTCCTCTAGCATACTGTCGGACGTAGTAATGACCCGGGAGTTTGCTTGGAAGGCTCTCTGTGTAACAATCATGTTCGTAAGTTCCGTAGCAAGGTCAACATTCGACATTTCCAAGCTTCCGGACTTCAGGCTTCCGCAGCCGTTGTCTGCAAAGTTAATCTTCGCGTTGCCGCTGTTTGCAGAGGCAGTGTAGTAATTTGAACCAGCTTTCTCTAGGCCGGATGTATTGTTGAAAGTGGCAAGGACCAGTCTTCCAAGCGTATTTATATTTCCCTTACTGTCCATCGCGGTAATAACGCCGTCTTTGTCAATGGCATAATCCGAATAGGTCTCATATATGGGGTTCCCGTCCACATCCAGCTCACCCGTAGGCATAGATCCTGTTATCTGCTCCTTGCCGAAAAGCGGATTTCCGCTGGCATCATAGATGGCTGCGCCGTTCGCGACATCGGCCTCGCCGCCTTTTATACCCATTACGTAATTTCCATCGGCAGTAACAAGATAACCGTCTCTATCCAAGGAAAGCGCACCGTTTCTCGTATAGTCATAGGAACCGTTACCAGCGTCAACGACAAACAAACCGTCTCCGGAAATAGAAAAATCAAGGGGATTTGTTGTGGACTCCGGACTTCCCTCAGACATATTCGTCGATATTGCGGCGATCGAATCGCCAAGGCCAACCTGTTTGGCGTTGCTTCCTCCGTTCGTAGTTGTGGGCGCAGTTGCAGTGCTTATCGTCTGGCTATAGATATCCTGGAAAATCGTTCTGCTTGATTTGAAGCCGACCGTATTGACATTCGAAATATTGTTTCCTATCACGTCCATGGCAGTCTGACTGTTTTTTAGCCCGGAAACCGCCGAAAAAAGAGAACGCATCATAAAGCAGCACCCCAATCTAATCTAAAATATTTATTAGCTGAAATATTAAGTATTTTCTTCTGACAACTGTCAGACATTTACCACCGGTTCGCCCGTTCCACTTTCCGGCTCTGTCGTGGGAGCCGGATTTTCATTTACCTGTAAAACGTCCGAAACAGGTACGGCGACGTTTCCAATCACGACGTAAGGGATGCCGTCTTTGATTATTACACTGTCTACCGTACCCTGATAACAGTTTGTCACCCCCGTTGTGGAGTCGATCACCTTTGCGCACACATTTTTTCCGAGCATGTCGTACGCCTGAGAGTTTGAAATAGAAGCATTCATCTGCTGCATCTGTTCCAAGGAAGTCATCTGCGAAAGCTGTGTCACAAACGAGGTATCTGTCTGCGGCTCCAGAGGGTCTTGGTATTGAAGCTGAGCAACAAGCAGTTTCAGGAAAGTATTCGTATCTATCGTAGGCCCCGACTTGCTCTTTGTACCCGCGGTACTTGCGTAATTGATTGAATCCGCAGAACTGACTGAATCACTAGACATGAATTTCGCTTCCTTCCCTATATGCGGTACTCGACCGCTCTGCGCGGTTCATTGCTTACGTCGGCATATCCTTGCCAGACATCATAGATTTCACTGCAATCTAGCGCCTCCGCTTTTCTTTGCATCGGCGGAACATAGCGATGCGGAGTGTATTCACCGCCGCTGCCGTTTTGATTGCTTTGCGCAAAACTCATCTCATTTTTCATCTGTCCGAATACGACATCCACATCTTCGACTTTAATGCCCTTGTTCTCCATCGATTGTATCAGGTTATGGATTTGGCCCGATATGATATCGCAGGTTTCCCTGTCATTGGACTTTATCTTTGCGGATATTCCGTTCTCTCCATAGGAAACCGATATTGTCAGTACTCCCAGGCTCTCAGGCTCGAGAACAATCCGGATTTCCGAGTTTCCTCTTTCTACCCTGCTCAAATCATGGACGAAATTATCCAGCGCCTTTTCTACCGCCGTATTTTTGGGCGCGAGGTCCTCTGTTTTTTTCTCTGTTTCGTTGTATGTCTGAACGGCGACCGGAGAGCAGCTATCTTCCGCTTCTCCAGTAAAGAGAGATTTTTCCGACTTTCCCGTTTCTCCAAGATTATGACCTGAAGTTTCACTCCGGCTCATTGATTTAAGCGTATCTACAATTTTTTCGGTCACACCGGCCTGGAAAACGGATACTGCTTTATTCGAGCCATTTTCTTCTTTACCCTGACCGGCAGAAATATTTTTCCTTCCCTGCGGCAAATTGAGCGCCGTTGCAGGATTCTCCTCACTGAGCGGCAGGGCAATCGTTTCACCCGCCGGCGTGACCGTTGTCCCGTCCGCCGGCAGCACAGTCGCTTTATTAACGGGCAGGACCGCTGCCTCATTCGCCGGCAGCACAGTCGCTTTACCAGATGGCAGAACCGCTGCCTCATCCGCCGGCATTCCAGTTGCTTTACCAGCCGGCAGGATCGTTGTCCCATTCGCCGGCACCGCAACTTTACAAGCTGGCAGGACCGCTGCCTCATCCCCCGTCAGGGCAGCCGTTTCAACCGCCGGTTGTCCAATTTGCAGCGGTCCGGAGAGTTCATTGGCAGACAAATGGTTTCCCTCTGACGCCGATACGTGCGCCGACTTTGTTTCAGCCGGCGAACCAGCCGAAGCGAGAAGCTGTGCAACCATGCAGTTCACAAGCTGACCGCAGGCGGAGCCGGTATCCTTATCAGAGCCCTTGTCTTCCAAATCAGTCGTTTTCTTTTTCGGAGCGGGGGCTTTCTCATCCTTCTGCGATTTTCCCTGGACCATAATGCTGACAAAGGAGGGTACTTCTTGCGTTTTCGGGGTATTGGGGCCGGTTACCGTCTTTACGTCATCCCCGCCAGCCGGGCTTATCACAGAACCTTTTCCCGGAGTTGCTGCTCCGGCCGCCGCAACAATAGGCATATAATACCTCCTCCTATAAAAATCCTTGCCGCTTACATGGCTTTCCTATTTACGTTCTCTTTGGAAATGTTATACGAAAGGATATCCTCGACGACATTCATCTCATGTTTTTCCGCCTGGACAAGAAATTCTTTGTATTGTCTGTCTCTGAGTTTTTCGAGCGCCTTTGTTTCCTGAAACACTCCGAGAAGTTCGTTTCGTTTTCGTTCAGCATTCCGCCTCGCTCGCTCTGTGTCTGCGACAGCCGCCTTATGCTGCTTCAGAAGATCTTCCAGAAATGCTTCATTTGTCTGTATTTCGTATACGGCAATGCCGCTTCTCGCTTTGGCTTTAAACTTTTCACTTTCTTCCTCGATCGTTTTTTCCATACGATCTTTTTTCAGGACAGCGCTTTCGAGAATCGCTTCCGCCTCGGCATATTCCGCCTGCAGTTTGTCTTTGAGAGTTTTCTTTATGCTGTAGAGAGCGTCCAACTGAAATACGAATTTTTTCATTGCTTCCGCCCACTCTTCTTGTACTCAAAATTTTTCAAGCGGTTTTATGTATTCTCTCTCAGGTCATGCACAAGGCGCGGAGCTCTTCTTGGACCTGTTCGTATGTTATCGTTTCCTCGACGTTTTGCATGAGGAACCTTTTAATGCTTGGATTTCTTTTGATCGCCTCGTCAATCTCGGCATTGGATCCGGATTTATAGGCGCCGATGTCGATCAGGTCCTTGGAATTTCGATACACCGCCATGAGATTTTTGACGCGCCCGGCCTGTTCATAATGCTCGGGATCTACGATGTCCTTCATGGTACGGCTTATGCTCTCCAAAACGTCTATTGCCGGATAATGATTGCTTGTCGCAAGCGCTCGGGACAAAACTATATGTCCGTCCAAAATTCCCCGCACCGTATCGGAAATCGGCTCGTTCATATCGTCCCCCTCCACAAGCACCGTGTACAGACCCGTAATCGAGCCCTTCTCCGATGTTCCAGAGCGCTCCAGGAGCTTGGGAAGTATAGAATAAACCGACGGAGGAAAACCTCTGGAAACAGGAGGCTCTCCAACCGCCATGCCGATCTCACGCTGAGCCATCGCAAATCTCGTAACTGAATCCATCAGAAGGAGCGTTTTCTTGCCCTGATCCCGGAAATATTCCGCTATGCTGGTTCCAACAAGCGCCGCCTTAAGCCGAAGCAGAGCTGGCTGATCCGAGGTTGCAACCAGAAGCACGGACTTTTTCAAGCCTTCCTCGCCCAGGTCTTTCTCGATGAAATCTTTGACTTCGCGTCCCCGTTCTCCCACAAGAACGATGACGTTCACGTCCGCCACGGCGTTGCGTGCTATCATTCCGAGAAGTGTACTCTTTCCGACTCCGCTGCCAGCGAATATACCCAGTCTTTGTCCCTGACCGACAGTCAGAAGGCCGTCAATCGCGCGTATCCCCAGCGGGAATTCTTCCTTGATTCTGGTTCTGGAAAGCGGATTTGGCGGAACATTATCCACCGGATAAAATGCCTCGGGATGTATAGGACCTTTGTCATCCATTGGGTTTCCCAACGCGTCGAGGACTCTTCCGACCAGGTCATTGGAAACCGCAGCACGCAGTGATTCTCCTGTGGAAAGCACTCTGCTTCCGAAGCCGATCCCCGTCATATCCCCAAAAGGCATTAGCAGGACCCGCTGATCCTTAAATCCGACCACTTCGGCTTCCACATACGCATCGCCTGCGGAAGGATATATCCTGCAAATGTTTCCCATGTTTACGGTCGGACCGTTTGATTCCACGGTCAAACCGACGACCTTCATCACTTTTCCACTGTGCTCGACAGTATCCAGATTCCGCAGCTTTTCGAAATAATTTCGGAGATTTTCCTGCAAATAGTTCAGCTTCTTTCTTCAGAAAACGCTTTTTCGACTTTTTCTATTTGCTTATTTATGCTTAAATCCAGCATCTCTCCCTCAGATTCAACAACAAGGTCGCCGGAAGAAAATTTGTCTTCCTCCACCACGACTACCTTTGATTCGCCTGTGTTGAAATTTTTATCTGCGGAATCGGTCTCGAAATACCTGGCATAATCTTCGGGAGATACTCGGATGATCAGGGACCCAGCCTGTTTAAGACGTTCAAGCGCCTCGTTTACAAGATTGATAAACACCTGATCCGATTCCTTGAGTTTGACGTTGATAATCTTCTTCGTGATCTCCATGATCATCGCTATCATGTCCTCGCGAGCCGCGTCCACGAGGCCGGAATAATCACTTTTTAGTTTTTTTACGATGCGCTGCAGTTCTTCCTTGTCTTTGTTTTTCCTGTCTTTGGCTTCCGATTCCGCCTGCTCTTTGACCTGAGCGTATCCCTCGGTCCTGGCGCACTGTTTGATCTTTTCTGCGGCGCTTTCTGCTTCTACAGCAATACCTTGTGCCTGTTCCTTTGCGGATTTGCGGATTCCTTCCGCTTCTTTTTCGGCGCCGGCGATGATTAGCCGCGCATTTTCTTCCGCTTCTTTCCGGGCTTTTTCGATCAGCTGTGAACAAACCGTATTTACGTTGTCCATGCCTTTTCCGTTTTTTCCGGAAATGAAGGAATATTCTTTCTCTTCTGCGTCCGATGCCTGTTTAGCCGTGTAAACATGCTGCGTTTCTATCAGGTCAAACGAGACATACTGTCTATCGATCCTAAACGAGGACATCCGTGCTATCGCCCCTCATTACAATGATTTCTCCGCTTTTCTCAAGGTTTCTTACCGTATTGACGATTTTCTGCTGAGCAGCCTCAACATCATGGATCTTCATCGGTCCCAATGTGGCCAGATCATACGTGATCATCTCCTGCACACGCTTGCTGAGATTGCTCATGATAAAGTTCTTCAGTTCCTCGGTCGCGCCCTTCAGGGCAACTGTGATGTCCATCTCATCAATATTTCTGAGTACTGTCTGAATCGCCTGATTCGACAGCTTGGTAATGTCCTCGAACACAAACATCTTGCTTCTGATATCTTCCGCCAATTCTGCGTCAAGCATGTCGAGGTTCTCCAGTATGCTTTTTTCTGTCCCTCTATCCACGTTGTTTATGATTTTAACAACGGAGCCAATTCCGCCGACGGCCGCCTGGTCAGACATGCCCATCTGAGCAAGCCGCTGCTCCAAAACCATTTCCGCTTCCCTTATGTATTCGGGTATGACACTCTCCATATTCGCCATTCTGGTTATCACATCCACCTGCACATCACTCGGCAGCGAAGCCAGAACGCTAGCGGCTTTTTTGGGATCTATATAGGACAGCACCAAAGCGATCGTCTGCGAATTTTCATTCGCGATAAGGTGTACGATTTGCATGCTGTCTGCTTTTTTTATAAACTCGAAAGGTCTGACCTGCAGAGTTTCAGTCAGCTGATTCATGATTTCCCCCGCCTTCTCATCTCCGAGCGCCTTATTCAGCACGCCGCGGGCATAATCAAGACCTCCCTCGGAAATGAACTTATTAGCAAGGCAGGTTTCATAAAACTCGGACAGAACAGCCTCTCGGTCTTCCTTTGAGACCTTGTTCACCGTAGTGATTGCAAGCGTCAGAGTCGCGATCTCATCTTCATTCAGATATTTGAATATCTGTGCGGCGCGACTCTTACCCACCGAAATTAGAAAGACAGCCGCTTTTTCTTTATTTGTAAGCTTGGAATCTGATTTTAAAGCCATAACCTGTCAGTTCTCCGTCAACCAATTCCGCAGTATTTCGACCACCGCCTCGGGATGCTTGTCCACCAATTCTTCGGCGGCTCCCGTCTCGTTGGTTTTTTTCGATACGACTTTTTCAAGCATATCTTCAACTTCTTTACCCATCGGTTTATTCGCCGCGGGCTCATCTGGTTTTTCTCCGTTGTCCGCAGCTTTTTCCGGGCTGCCGGTCACGTTGAGTTTCAGCAATTTTTTCTTTTTCTTCCTTTTTCCAAGTATAAACAGCGCTGCCAGAGCGACGATCACCAGGGCGCCGACAATTATGCCGATTCTGATGAGCCGGTTCATGTTATATTCATGCAGGGTTCCTTGGCTCTGCGCCAAGTAGTCGTCGAAGCTCGAATTGCCTGAGCCCTGCACGAAAGGAATCAGTTCTACCGTAATCTGTTTGGGGTCAACCCCGATCGCTTTGGCTATGAGATTCTTGAAATTCTCCTGATAATCGCTGACGCCTTTGACATTGCTGTTGATAACCACCGCGACGGATAGGTCTTTGATCGTACCCTGGGCCTTTTCGATCGCGGTTTTAACTTCGTTCAGCTCGTAGTTATAGGTTTCGGAGGAACTTCCAGCCGGTGTTGCGGTGGATTGCCCGGAAACATACTGTGTCGCGCTGACGCCGTTGCTGTCCGTTCCCGCGTCGCCGCTTGAACCTGAGCCTGAGGAGCTTGAATCTTTCTGCACTTGGCTGCTTCGGACAAGTCCGGCGTCTTTCCCGTCCACCGGCGGTGAAAACAAATCCGAGCTCGTCGTTTCCTTGTCAAAATTAAGCGACAGATTCACCGATACCGCGATATTGCTTGTTCCCACTTCCGGCTCCAGAACAGATTTCACCTGTTTGCTCAAAATGTCCTTCATCCGTTCGGTGAGTTCCTGCTGCGTATTGGAATCCGTGGTTGCGTCGCTGTCACTGTTGTCATCGGAGAGAATGTTGTAGTATTTCATATTCGAGTCGACAATGCTGATATTTTCAGGCTTGAGATTCGGCACACACTTTTCCACAAACTCGCCAATGGATTTGGCTTCCGTATCCGCGAGCGTTTCTCCCTCGTCAAGCTCCACCATTACCGAAACGCTTGCGTCGGTCGTGTTGCTGGAAAGCACGAACGAGGAGGAATTCGGAAGGTTTACGATCACGATGCAGTCTTTTACCTTGTCAAATTTGCATATGGTCGTTCTCATGTTTTCCTGGAGCTGGTACTGCAGATAGGTCTGCCGTTCCAAGTCGGTAGATCCAAGCGCGGAAGAATTGGAGAATATATCATAGTTCAAGCCTGTATCCGGATACCCCTCCGACGCGAGTTCCACGCGCAGGTCGTCGGCCTGGTCCTCCGGAACAAGAATCGTATCCGTTCCCTTGACTTTGGAGTTAACCCCCTTCGTGTCAAGCTCAGACTTTATTTTCCCGGCCTCTTCGGCGCTGAGCCCCGAATAAAGGACGGTGTAATTCACGCGATTCAGAAGTATGGCTCCAAAAATCCCGGCAAATAAAACAATAGCGGCCAAGACGCTGAGCCATACCAGTTTCTTTTTGCCAATTTTTTTAAAAAATTCGCCGGTCTTTTTCAGGCCGGATTTGACACTATTCGCCAATTATTTGTTCCCGCCTTCTGCATTACACGTTTTCGCCGTTAATACTTTTTGTTCAATTGAAAATTATTTGTAAAAATTTTATTAATTCGACTGTATGTAACAAGATTATCACAACACGGGTTATATAATAATCTTTTTATTTAAATAATACAATCTACATAAATACAAAATAAAAACTAGAAATAATGGCAAAATTGCGACAAATAAACAACATATTACAGATATAACAGCATATTACACAAATTAGCCAATCCATAAATCGTCAAATTTTATCAAAAAAACTTTCTAAACTATTTTCAGATTTTCACGATAAGTAATAGCGAGCGAGAAAACGATCTCACATGTGCACATGAGTCTTGGTCTTCTCTAAAGACGGGCGGCAGGATGCCGACCGAAACATTTCAAGGAGGATAAAAAACATGCGTATCAACACCAACATCACCGCGCTGAACACCTTCAACAACTACACGAAGAACAACGACAAGATCTCCAGTTCCGTGGCAAAGCTTTCTTCCGGCTACGCGATCAATTCGGCCGCCGACAACGCCGCCGGACTCGCTACATCCGAAAAGATGAGGGCTCAGATCCGCGGCCTTAACAAAGCTTCCAGCAACTCTCAGGACGCCATCTCCCTCGTTCAGACGGCAGAGGGCGCGCTCTCTTCTTCCGACGAGATTCTTCAGAGAATGCGCGAGCTCGCCGTTCAGTCCTCTTCCGACACCAACGACGATTCCATCGACCGCAGTGCTTTGCAGGATGAGTTCTCTCAACTGCAGAAAGAGCTGAACGAAGTATCTTCAACCACGACCTTCAACGGCAAAAACCTGTTGGACGGCTCCCTCGCTCAAAAAACAGCCAAAGTGGCAACCACGGATCTCGCCAACAGCGGCATGACCGTCGAATTGGGCAATGCCGCAGCCGGTTCCTACACCTTCAACATCTCTACCCAATTTGAGGCCGCGGCTGTCGCCGACAAGGCCCCCACGTCCTACGAAGTCGTCAAAGGCAACAGCGGCAGTTATTTCAGCACCGCATCCGCAAGCGCCGAATCCAACGTCGCCGCTTCCGACCTGCTCAACGGTGATTACGATCTGACTGCTACTTACAGCACAGCCAACAAGAACATCACCGTCACCGCCAAGGGCAACAACGGGCAAAGCTTTACGGCCACCGTTAGCAGCGCAGACTTGGCAGGACTGTCAGGCGCCACCTCTCTTACTCTTAACTTCAATAAAGACGCGGGCGATGCCTTCCAGGTCGACCTGAATCTGGCGTCCACGATTTCGCAGTCCGACAGCAACTATACCACGCTCGCATCCAACCTCTCCGCTCTGTCCGTATCCGTTGCCGGCGGCGTCACGGCCCAGGAAGCAAAGTACGGCGTATACGCCAATATGACCGGCGCGGACAGCGTCAAGTTGGAAGCCGGCATGTCGTCCGTCTCTTTCTCCAACGGCGTCAAGGTCAACTTCAACGAACTGACCACCTCCTCCGTCGATACTACGAACAAGGCAGAGGTCGCGGCTGATATTGACGGCACCGGGGTAACTGCCGGTGCTGCCGCGAGTGGCTACACAATCAGCTATTCGAATTTCAGCGCGACGGACAATTCCACCATCACAGATTCAACCGCCTCCTCCGATTTTGCGATTGCCAAGGTCGATGCGAACACAATCAAAGCGACCATCGGCGGCAAGGATTATACCGCAACCATATCGGATGAGCAGCTCGCTTCTCTTAACTTTGCTGCAACCGACACCGTGGCGAACAGCAGCTCAAAGACGGTTGGGCTCACCTTTAACGATCCCGACGGCCAGGCGGCCTTTACGCTGGATGTCAATGCGACTGTTGTAGATGCGACCGGCGGCTCTACCGCCAACACTGCAACAACCACGGATGCGGACGCCCTTGTAGCATCAGCTTCCGCAGACGGCTTAGTTTCCAACGCAGGACATAACTATGCCAAGACCTTCAGCGCCAGCGCAGTGGATCTGAGCGCTTCCACCGCCTCCACCTTCACCGTAGAAAACTCCAAGGGTGCCGGCCTAACCATTCAGGTCGGTGCAAACGAGGGCGACGAGATGGTCATCAACATCGACAAGATGGATTCGAACTACCTCGGTGTGTCCTCCTCCTCGGTCAGCACGCAGAGCGCAGCTTCGGCCGCCATCAAGTCCGTGAACAGCGCCATCAACCAGGTCTCCTCCCAGCGCGCTTATCTCGGCGCTATTCAGAACCGTCTGGATTACAAGATCGACAACCTGAACACGGCTTCCGAGAACATGACCTCCGCAGAGAGCCAGATCCGTGACGTGGACATGGCCAAGGAAATGACCACCTTCACCAACGCAAACATCCTGCAGCAGGCAGCGACCGCCATGCTGGCTCAGGCCAACTCCCTGCCCCAGAATGTCCTTTCGCTCATCGGCAAGTAATAAAGTCTTTGACCTCTTTTCAAGCGAAGGAAGCCCGGTTTTGCCGGGCTTCCTTCGTATATCAAGTCAGCAAGAAGCCCGGCAAACGCCGGGCTTCTCTTATGGAATTGGAATTATTTTTTTTTAGATATTCTAAACAGCGTCGGCCTCGAACAAGGACTCCATATCAAGGATCTGATTGATTCTGTCGTCAATACAGGAAATTTTGGCCACATAACTCTCTTTTTCTTCACCGGTTCCCAACGGCAGATCCTTGAGGTCTTCCTCGGAAATCCGTATAACATCCTGTACCCTGTCCACCATCATTCCTATCTGCTCTGAATTCAGCATGACAACTATAATGCTGGCCCTTTCATCGTAGTCGGCGCCGTCGAAGCCTAGCTTAATCCGCATGTCGATCACAGGAACGATTTTTCCACGGATATTGATAATGCCTTTGCAGAACCCAAGCGAATTGGGAATTTTGAAAACGGGTTGTATTTCGATAATCTCCTCCACCAGCCTTATATCAACCCCAAAGTCGGTGGAACCGACGGTGAATATCAGATACTCCTGAAGTCCGTCACCGGCGTTATTCGTTACCTCATCCATTAGAATATCTTCCACAGATTCGCTGTCCTCCTTTATCAGTGTATTCCGTTCACGTCAAGGATCATATTGATGGACCCGTCGCCCATAATGGCACAGCCTCCTATGCCATCAAGGCTTGAGGAGCACTTGCGCAAGTAACCCGGAAGAGTCTTCACAACGACCTGATGCTCGCCCTCGAGTTGGTCAAAAAATATACAGTAATCTTTCTGATCCGAAGCAATACGCATGATCATGCCGTCGTCAATCTCCGTGACCCCGCCATCGATGTTGAAGAAATTTTTCAGGCGAATCAGAGAATAGCATTCTCCCAGCAGCATGATCATTTCGTTGCCTGACGGATCCGTAAAAATATCCTCGTGCTTGGGTTTGACGGCGGACATGACCGAGGCTGTCGGAACGATAAAGTTCAAGTCTCCGACACTGAATTTCATGCCGTCGACAATGGTCAGGGTAAGCGGGATACGGATAATTTCCGTAGTGCCTTTTCCCTGTTCGCTCTCCAATGTCACCGATCCGCCGATTTGGCTGATATTCCTTCTGACGACATCCATTCCCACGCCGCGCCCGGAATACTCCGTTACCACGTCATTGGTCGAAAAGCCCGGCAGAAAGATCATCGAAAAGACTTCCTTATCGGATAGTTCTTCGTCCGGCCTTGAGACCAGTCCTTTCTCAAACGCTTTTTTCAAAATCTTGTCGCGCTGAAGGCCTCTTCCGTCGTCGGATATGATGACGACCACGTCACTTCCCGTGGTTTTTGCTTCCAGGGTGATTTTGCCGTGAGGCGGCTTCCCATTTGCTTTCCGGGTTTCAGCGTCTTCTATCCCGTGATCCACAGAGTTCCGAATGATATGCAAAAGAGGATCGGCCAAGGTATCGATGACATTTTTGTCAACCTCTGTCTCTTCCCCGATCAGCTCAAGATCGATCTCTTTTCCTACCTTCTTGCTCATCTCCCGAACCAGCCTGCGCATTTTCTGGAACAATGTCGACACCGGTATCATACGGATGTTCATCACAATATCCTGCAGCTCATTGATCAGGGAATGGAGCTGCTCTGCGGATGCGTCGAAGTTTTCGTGCTGCATCTGTCCGAAATTGGCGTTGTTTATCACCATGGACTGCGCCGTAACGATTTCTCCGACAATATTGAGAAGGTTATCGAGCTTGTTCACATTCACGCTGATAAAATTCTGTTTTGCAACCGTCTCCTGAACGGTTCCTTCCGGCATGCGCGTTCCTGCTGAGCCCGCGTGTTCCGCGTGCTCTTCTGCTTTAACTTCTTTTTTCCGTATCGACTCGGGGACTTCTTCATCGTCGCCCTCGATCGGAAGCAGGCTGTAGCTTTTCAAAAACAGCGTCGAATCAATAATGCTTTTGATCTTATCCGGATTTTCATCGGTCTGAATGAACAGGCAGAAACCGTTTTTCCTGATATCTTCCGCAGAAGAGTCAAGGTCGAGATTTTCTGGATTGGTGGCAGTCTGGTTGCAGATATTTTTCAGGCTCTGCACCACGCCGAAAGCGCGGAGCTCTTCCATCTGACAGTTTTCTTCAAAATAAAGCTTAATTTTGTAGTAAGGAGCGTCCTTTTTGTCGGCTGCCGAGCCTTCCGTTTCCGGAGTATTCTGAGCCGGCGTCTGGTCAGAAGGACTCGAAGGCACCGCAGACGGATCTGCCGCGCCTTTTAAAATTGCGATTTGTTCCTTAACCTTTCCTTCGAGCTCCGAGGCATTTCCGTCCATCGGAGCATTGCCGAGCAGCTTTGTAAGCTCTCCATTGAAAAACGACACCGCGGCAAAAGTCAGATCGAATATCGAGGGCCATTGCTCCGCAGGCGCGCCGTTATCCCTGATCTGTGAGAACATATCTTCCAGGATATGCGCGAGCTTCGCCATCTCATCATATTCCATCATGGCTGAAGAGCCCTTGATTGTATGCATGATGCGGAAGACTTCGTTAATCTGATCTCCGCTCAGCATTTTCTCATTTTCGCCGGCGAACAAAGTGTCTTCCAGCGACTGTAAGAGCTGTTGGGCCTCATATATGTACGCTTCGAGTATCGAGTCATCCATTTTCATACCATCACCCCCGCTAAGCGAGCCTATCGATGGCTGACAGGATTCCATCCTCCTTAAAAGGCTTGACAATAAAGCCCTTCGCACCAGTCATAATGGCCTCCCTCACCATTGCCTCCTGCCCCATGGCAGAGACCATGATTACATTCGCTTTCGGGTCTATCTGTATGATTTCCTTAAGCGCTTCAAGGCCGTTCATCTCGGGCATAGTTATATCCATTGTCACGATATCGGGCCGAAGCGCTTTGTACCGTTCGACCGCCAATCTGCCGTTTTCAGCTTCGCCGACGACAACATGTGCGCTTTTCTTGAGCATATTCTTGATCGTGATTCTCATAAACGTTGCGTCATCGACTATCATGATCTTTGACATTTCTTTTCCTCCAAAAAGTTAATCCCTCTGTCCGATATTGATTAAATTACTTTTTCCCCGGCGGTTGTTATCTTGATTTTCAGGCGGCCTGTCTCAATATCGAAATAGATAGAACGCCCCTTATTTCCTCCGACATCCTGAGCAATAAGCGCTATCCCGAGTTTTTTCAAGGTTTCGCGGCAACTTGCCACATTTCTGTCCCCTATCGAATGTCCGGGAAGTGTATTTCCGATCGCGAACATCGTCGCGCCGCCAGCAATCTTTGCTTTCATTCTGAATTTTGACGCCCCGTGACCGATCATTTCATTGACAAGCTCATTAATCCCGGAATCTGCGAATTTGGTTCGGGAATGCCTGCCTCCCTGCAGCTCATCGATGGAAGGAAGCAATACATGGATCAGCCCGCCTATATGGGCGATCGGATCATAGATCGCCACGCCGACGCACGAGCCAAGAGCCAGGGAGTAAAGCCGATCCGGCGGGCAAGCGACCTTCATCATTGCAATATCAACCGGGTAATTATTTGATTCCATCGCTTAATCCTAAAGACGCCATGATTTTACCGCACGAAGTTTCATCAGGTATCAGGAACAGGTCGTCTATTATACTCTCTTCATCGTTTGACAGCTCCGACTGGAAGAGGATTACATAGTCGCCTGTTTTTCCGATTTCGGCGATTGCCATGTTCATCACCGCCCCCACCATATCCACACAAAGGTACGGAATAGAAGGCATGGCTTTCAGGTCCGTAAATTCACATACCGCCGTCAGATAGGAGCCGCCAATAATATTCACAGTTTCGGACAGTACAGACTTGTCCAAAGCAGAAAATCGCTGAAGATTGGGCTTTCCGTTGTTTTTGGAAGGAACCCCCTTCACCATTGAAACAATCTTTTCTGCCTGATTGATATCCAGCATCATAACCAGATATCCCGATACGTCTCCGGATATGGTAAGCATACCGGCTGCGGCAATTTTTTCCGCCCCGCCAAGCGCACTGGCTACCTCAGACAATGGTAAAATTTTGACTTTTGGCAGCGACTGAGTGATTGGGCGGCCAAGCAGAGCAGACAGGGATGTAGCTGCATGCCCAGAACCGATATTTGCGATTTCTCCAAGAACATCCGACCATAATTCATTAACGCAACCCGGACTATCGTTCAAAAGCTCACTTCCTATCAATGCAATCCCTACTTCGTATTCGTAAAAAAACTCCGATATATAATATTTCGGCTTTTTTTGCTTCGAATTTACATTGAGCCTCATAATTTGTTATATCCCACATATTAAAAAGTTTTCTGCCGAAGGATTTTTATACTCAATTTTTCGACAGAAATCGCGATAATCATAATGTGAGAAGTAAAGCTGATTAAAAGCGGCCGGCACTAGAAGAGGAGTTGATGAAATGTCAAGTGATAATTCCACCGTTGCTTCCACCTTTGGAGGCACTTCCCGTATTACAGGACTTTTTTCAAGCTTCGATACTGATACGATGGTAAAAAATATGTGTTCGAACCAACAAGCAAAAATCGATAAGCAGGATCAAAAAGAAACCACTTATGAGTGGCGCAACGAGGCCGTGGATAACGTCCTCGACTTGACCAATGATTTCTCTAGCACATACTGCAGCACCCTAGGAAGCTCAAGTATGCTTAAGTCTTCTACGTACTATTCCTACAACATTACCTCCAGCAGCACGAGTAATGCGGTCAAACTTACCTCTTCAAGTTCTGCTTCGATCGGAGACTATACGGTAAAGGTCACGCAGGTTGCAAAGAACGCAAACATCTCAAGCTCCGACAAGGTGTCTGCCAACGGCACGGAAGTTTCATCCAGCAACACTGCGACTCTTAGCGAACTTTCTTTTGCGAATCCACTTCAGTTTGACAACAACGGTAAAATCAGCTTTTCGATCAATAACGTGAATTTCACATTTTCAAAAGACACAACGCTGCAGAGCATGATCAACACGATAAACACCAATAGCGATGCAAACGTAACCATGAAATACAGCAGACTGACCGATAGCTTCACCATAACCGCCGATGCCGGCGGTTCAAACAGCAGCGTTTCCATTAACAACATCTCCGGAAACGCATTCGGAGATAACAGCGCTTTCAATATCGGTGAGACAACGGTGCACAACGGCTGCGACTCGATCGCAGACATCAACGGCACAACCGTTACCAGGGACAGCAACGATTATACGATCGACGGAATAACCTTTGAGCTGAATAAAGTAACCGCAGGAACAGCCGAAGAAACTATAGACTTTAACGTCAAACGCGACTACAGTTCGACAGTTTCCGCAATCAGCTCTTTTGTGAGCGCTTATAATACCCTCGTTACCAAGCTCAAGGCCCTCACGTCGGCGGACGATACTACCTACGATTATCCGCCGCTGACCGACGCGCAGAAAAAGGATATGTCCGATGATGAAATCAAAACCTGGGAGGATAAAGCAAAGGGCGGCATCCTCCACAATGATTCCGATCTGGAAAGTCTCCTCGCCGGTCTAAAATCGGCTTTCTTTTCAAATGTCGGCGGCACGGAGCAAACAGCAGCGTCCATCGGCATAACAGGCGGAAACTATTTCGACAAAACGGAGAAAGGCCTGATTGTAGTCGATACCGATAAACTCACCGCTGCACTGGATGGAAACGCAGAAACAGTGATCTCCATGTTTACCGGCGGAAACAGCACTTCCGAAAGTTCCGAGCAAGGAATCGTATACAAAATAAGATCTGCCCTGGCATCCTATAAAAATACCGCCACCGACTCCATTTTGGATAACGAGGACAAAATTGACGATACAAAAACAGAAATTGGAAAACTGGAAGACAAGCTTGATTCCCTCGCAGACCGATATTACGAGAAGTTTTCCGTCATGGAAACACAGCTTTCAAAACTGAACTCTCAAGCCTCATGTATTAGCCAGCTTTTCTCATCCTCGTCCTCATCCTGATCTGATTTAACGAGGTATCATAAAACTGTTATCGCGAGGTCATAAAAGTGGATTACAAGCAAAATAGTCTCAAGCGCGAATATTTAAAACAGAGCGTGATGACGGCGAGTCCTGTTGAATTAGTCATCATGCTCTTCGACTCCTGCATCAAAAACCTAAAGCTTGCGGAAATTTGTCTTGAGGAGCGAAAGGATATCGCCGGTACCCATGAGCACTTCATTAACGCGCAGAATATTATCACAGAACTGATAAATTGCCTTGATATGAAGCAGGATCTATCCGAACAGCTCTTACAGGTCTATGATTTCCTTCTGTATGCCATCCGTCAAATGAACGCAAAAAAAGACTTGACCATGCTCCCGGACGTTCTCGAAATCTTGACCTCATTCAGAGATACATGGCAGCAGATTAAAAGTATCAGTTGCTGCCCATCCGAGGTGAGTTAAATGGCAGAAAGCATGGAAAGAGAACCCCGGCTTGTTTCCCTTTTCGCGGACGCACTGAGAGCCAGCGAAAAGCTGCTGAGTTTCTCTCAGCAGAAACATTCCGTATTTACATCGGCCGACGACGATGCAATAACAGAAGCGCTGAAAGAGCGCGAGGGTTATATAAATGCCTTGACCAGCCTGGAAAACGATATAGACCTTGTTCTGGATGAAGACGACCCCTCATACAGCAGTTTACCTCCCGAAGCGGAAAAAATCAGGTCTTCCATTCGATCCGTGCTTTGTAAAGTCACAGAATTGGATACAGAGGCCATTAACACCCTGAGCGGCAATCTCCAAAAATATAAGGACTATACCATCCGAGCCCGCAACAAAAAGCACATTTCAGCCTATATCAGAACAAGCGTAGTCAATTCCTCCGGCAGTAATCTGAACCTTGCACATTAACTCTTCAAAGGGGGATTTTGTTTATGTATGCAAATCGAATAAGTCATGTGTCGTTATACGGCATCAGCCCGATAAGCAAAGGCAGCGGCGGAAAATCTGCCGGTTCCTTTTATGATACATATCAGCAGCAACTGAAAGAGCATTACAAAGACCGCGTCGCAGCGCTCTTCGACGAGATCTCCGAGCAGGCAGAGAACATTGTTGACCACGTGGATATCTCCAAATTTGAAAAGTACTGTCAGTTGATCGGCGATTTGATCCGCGAAGTTATAAATAACGCATATTCGATCAATTCGGAACGGATCCTTGATCACTCCGGAAAGCAGCGGATCTTCACAACGGTCAATATAGTAGACAACAAGCTGGAAGATCTCGCTTCCGACCTGATCCGCAAAAACAGCGACCGTCTGGATTATCTACGGCGAGTCGACGAAATACGCGGCTTGGTTATGGATATGCTTCTCTAATTTATAAAAAATAAAATGTAAAATTCAAAGGAGGCGTGTAGGGATTGGCAGAATTTGTTGACCCCGCGTCAGAGGCCGAGGAAGATACTCAGACCGGCAGGTTTTTGACTTTTTTTCTCGGCAAAGAGACTTACGGGATTGAGATCCGGTGCGTTACCGAGATCATGGGAATGCAGGCTATCACAAAAATGCCGGAAATGCCCGATTATATTAAAGGCATTATTAATTTGAGAGGGCTCATCATTCCTTTGCTTGACGTCAGGCTGAGATTCGGCAAGGAGCCGAGGGAATATGACGACAGAACCTGCGTAGTTGTGATCGATCTTTCCGGGGTTTCCGTTGGCCTGATCGTGGACAGTGTTTCAGAAGTTCTCACCATATCTCCGGAGAACATTGGCGAGGTTCCAACTTTGAATAACAGCTTAAAAAGCAATTTCGTCAAAAGCATAGGAAAACTCGAAAGCGGCGTAGTACTGCTGCTCGACTGCGACAAATTATTGAACTCGGAAGAACTCGACGTTGTTTCGGAGCACCTGTGATTGAAAAAACGCATCATCCCACGTTATGATACCGCACAAGATTCACCGCCGTGAAAGCGACGACCTATTAGCAACATTAGGAGAGGATAGAAAAACATGAATAAGTGGCTTGGAAATCTGAAAATTACAAGAAAATTACTTCTGGCGTTTCTTGTAGCGGCGATGATTGCCTTAATCGTAGGTGCAGTCGGACTCGTAAGCATCCGCAAATTAAACAACTCCGGTACTATGCTTTATGAAGAAAATACTTTGGGGCTGAATTATTTAGGCTCCGCTTATGCTGATTTCAACAACCTTCGGTATAACGTTGTCAGATTTGCCACAGCAGAAACATCGGCGGATCGAGAGGGGTATGCTTCTGCAATCAAGGATCTGCGTGCTTCCGTAGAAGACTTGCTGACCAAATATGAGAGTACATATATAACCTCCCAAGTCACCGATGACTATAAAAATACAAAAACCGACTGGGAGACCTACCAAAGCGATATCGATCAGGACATGCAGGCAGGCAGTATTGCCAAGGAAACAACCCAATTGGGCGATTCTTTGGAAAACTCCTTTAAAAAGCTCATGGAAGTCGATGTTCCGGCGGCAAAGGCAAAATGCGACAGCAATCTTGTTCTGGCGAGAAATACTACCATAATCATGATCGCTACACTCTTGTTAGGCGCCGTAATAGCTCTGTACCTGGGCATGTATATATCCGGGACCATCAGCAAACCCATGGAGAAATTTGCGACATTTGCCGAAATGCTGGCCATCGGCGATATTGATATAGATAAAGTTTTGGATGAAAAGGACAAACTTCTGAAAAATAGAAAAGACGAAGTTGGGACCTTGGCAAAGTCATTTCACGACATCATTGCAAGCACCGTTGAACAGGCCCATAAAACGCAGGCAATCGCAGAGGGCGATTTGACGACCTCTATAACGATAAGGTCAGAAAACGACATTATCGGAAAAGAATTGTCAGAGTTGGTAGAAAGATTTCATACTCTTGCCGCGTCTATCGTCTCGGCTGCAGATCAGGTCGCATCCGGCGCGGATCTTGTATCCAATTCAAGCACATCCCTGTCGCAGGGCGCAACGGAACAGGCAAGCACAGTCGAAGAGCTCACGGCATCGCTTGAGGAAATCTCCTCCCAAACCAGCCTTAACGCCCAGAACGCCGATAAGGCCAATGAGATTGCCACTACCGCCAAGACAAATGCAAATTCCGGCAATACGCAGATGAAGGAAATGCTCGGCGCGATGGACGAAATCAACACCTCCTCCGCCAGCATTTATAAGATCATCAAAGTCATCGAGGATATCGCTTTCCAGACCAACATCCTTGCGCTGAACGCCGCTGTCGAGGCCGCCAGGGCAGGCCAGCACGGCAAAGGATTCGCCGTCGTCGCCGAGGAAGTCAGAACTCTCGCCGCGCGCTCCTCCAAGGCCGCGAACGAGACCGCCGAGATGATCGAGGATTCAATCAAGAAAGTCGAATCCGGTACAAAAATTGCAAAGAACACCGCCGACGCGCTGGTCAAAATCGTGGACGAAGTTGATAAGGTGGCTGACCTCGTCAATTCCATTGCCGTTGCCTCCAAGGAGCAGGCGCAGGGCGTTGAGCAGATCAATCAAGGACTCGTCGAGGTATCCCAGGTTGTTCAGACGAACGCCGCGACCTCCGAAGAAAGCGCGGCGGCAAGCGAGGAACTCTCCGGACAGGCTGATCAGCTCAAAGAATACGTCAGTGTATTCAAGTTAAAAGGCTCTTCTCAGACCGCCCCCGTGATCGATAAGATGGATAAAAAAAATGAGAAAGATCCCGAAAAGCCTAAAGTAAGCTCCCCTGCTAAATCAAATGCCGGAAAGGCCAAAATCGCGCTCAGCGACAGCGAATTCGGCAAATATTGATTTGAGTAAATAATCGGATTAAACAAACTTTTTAGGAGGGAATTCAATCAATTCTCTCCTAAACTGATATAAGGTGAAAATTGTGATCGGTATTACGCAGGAAGAATTCAGCCGTCTGGCCGATTATATCAAGGCCAATTACGGAATTTATCTGAAAGATGAAAAAAAGGCTTTGGTGGTCGGAAGGCTACAAAACATTCTCATAGAGAAAAACTGCAAAAGTTTTTCTGAATACTACAATTATATTATGTCGGATAAGTCCGGCCAAGCCGCCGTCACCATGATGAACAAGATCACAACCAATCACACCTTCTTTATGAGAGAGCCCGTGCACTTCGAGTATTTCCGTGATTCCGTTTTACCTTTTTGGGCGCACAATTTGAAAGACAGGGATCTGCGCGTCTGGAGCGCGGGCTGTTCCAGCGGTGAGGAACCGTATACTCTCTCCATGATCATAGATGAGTATTTCGGGAAGGAAAAATCTCTTTGGGACGCACGTGTACTCGCCACCGACATTTCGGAAAAGGCATTGGAAAAAGCCAAAAACGGCATATACGCCAATAAAGATGTCGCCGCCCTGCCGTACGGCTGGAAATTGAACTATTTTACGGCACTCGACAATGCCAACAGCGTACTTTCCAACCGCATCAAACAAGAGGTAATATTCAGAAAATTCAACCTGATGACCCCATTGTTCCCATTCAGAAAAAAGTTTCATGTGATATTCTGCAGAAATGTAATGATCTATTTCAACGAGGAAACCAGGCAGGAACTTGTCAATAAGTTTTATGACGCGACCGAAAGCGGTGGGTATTTATTTATCGGCCATTCCGAATCTCTGAACCGTGAGGCTACAAAATATCAATATTTAATGCCTGCAGTTTACAGAAAAGAATAGGAGCCTTGTATGAGTTCAACAAAGAAAACAAGAGTCCTCATTGTCGACGACAGTGCCGTATTTAGAGGAGTATTATCGGCCGGGATTTCTTCCGACCCGGAAATCGATGTCGTCGCCACCGCCGGCGACCCGTTTGAAGCCCGAGACAAGATTGTTGACTATGACCCGGACGTTATGGTGTGCGATGTCGTCATGCCCAAAATGGACGGCATTGAATTCATCCGAAGATTACTGCCCCAATACCCGCTGCGCGTTGTTGTCATCAGTTCCGCCAGCGAGGCGGTTTTGGACGCCATGAACGCCGGAGCGGTAGATTTCGTGGCCAAACCTGATATAGGCCGCACAAGGGATCTTTTTCTGAACGAACTTATCGCAAAGATCAAGATCGCTTCGACCGCAAAAATTCCGCACAGAGAGCTCGAGGCCGCCGATCGGAAAATTATGACCGCCGCGCCTACATTCATGAATATTATAGCAATCGGCGCTTCGACGGGAGGAACCGAAGCTCTCTTCAGCGTCCTCAAAAGTTTGCCGCCAACCTTGCCTGGCATTGTCATTGTGCAGCATATCCCCCCCGTCTTTTCGCGAATGTTTGCCGACAGGATGAACAATTCCACATCTCTTCATGTAAAGGAAGCGGAAAACGGAGATTTGGTGGAAAAGGGAAAAGTTCTGATAGCGCCAGGCGACAAGCACATGCTGGTTCGGAAAATTGGCAGTTTGCTGAAGGTTGAACTAAACCAAGGTGAAAAAGTCAATGGGCAGCGCCCCGCCGTCGACGTTTTATTCGAATCGGTGGCCGCCTCATGCGGAAACAGAGCCATAGGCGTCATTCTTACCGGAATGGGCAGCGACGGAGCAAAAGGCCTTCTTGCCATGAGAAAAGCCGGTGCGCATACGATTGGACAGGATGAGACTTCATCCGTTGTCTATGGAATGCCGAAAGTAGCGTTTGAAATCGGCGCCGTTGAAAAGCAGGTGTCGCTGGGCGGCATACCGCGAGCGATCTCCCAAGCGCTCTCTGGTGGACCGGTAAAAATATGCCCGCCGGGTTATAAAACCCGGCGGGCGTATGTATAAATCGCGGCATTAAACGATCGCTTGATCTTTATCGTCGGACTCATCCTGCATCTGCATCTGCAGCGCGGTCATGATCAGCATGGAAGAAAGAGCATCGGAATCTCCGAATTCTGCAGCAGCGGGCAGGGCGCCCTGCTGCTGGGTGGAGGCATTGTCCGACAAATTCTTTTCGGTATGGATGGAACCTGCCGAAATATTTTCGCCGCAGTAATCCATGACTTTTTCGACATAGTTTTTTGTTTCCGCAAACGGAGGGATGCCGCCGTATTTTTCTACGTTGCCCGGTCCCGCATTGTAGGCAGCGACAGCAAGTCGTGTGTCTCCGTCAAATTCATCCAGCAATTGGTGTAAGAACTTGGCCCCGCCCATGATATTTTGTTCAGGGTCATACGCATCGCTTACCCCAAGAGATTCAGCGGTAGCCGGCATAAGCTGCATAATTCCCATCGCCCCGCAAGAGGATTTTGCGTTGGCATTGAAATTCGATTCTGCCTTTGCGACGGCTTTCAAAAGATTAACCGGGACGTCGTATCTTTCCGAAGCAGCCTCAAATATGCTGTCAAGGCTGGTTTCCGATCCGCTCTTACTATTATTCAAAACAGAGGAAAAATCGGCGTTATAAGTGGATGCGGCAGATACAGCAGCCCCTGTCCCAAGATTTCCGATCGCGCTGATACCGTTTATCGACATATTTCTCACCCAATTTTGAATTGTATCAATTTTATCCAGGAGTGTCAAGAAGAGGTTAAAGAAAGCCTGGAACCGCACGTTCCAGGCTTTCTGTTTTAATTCTTTATGTCTGCGATCAGCATGGCGTCGCCAAACGAGAAAAACCGATATTTCATCTCCACGGCGGTTTTATAGGCGTTGAGAATGTTTTCCCTTCCGGCGAGCGCCGAGACCAGCATAACAAGGGTGGAACCCGGCAAGTGGAAGTTCGTGACCAGCGAATCGATGCATTTGAATTTGTAGCCCGGATAGATAAAGATATCCGTCCAGCCGCTTGCCTCTTCGATCGTGCCATCCGGCTTTGCGAAACTCTCCAGCGTCCGGCAGGTCGTTGTGCCAACGGATATAACCTTACCGCCGTTAGCATGACAGCGCATGATCGCCTTTGCCGTCTCGTCCGGTACCGTGCAAAATTCCGAGTGCATCTCATGGTCCTCGATATTTTCCACCTTCACAGGCCGGAAGGTACCGAGGCCGACATGCAGGGTCAAAAAGCGCACGTCAACGCCCTGCGCCGCGATATCGTGCAGCAGCTCTTTGGTAAAGTGCAGTCCGGCCGTTGGGGCCGCAGCGCTGCCGAGTTCACGGGAATAAACGGTCTGGTACCGCTCCTTATCCTCCAGCTGAACCTTGATGTACGGAGGAAGCGGCATCTGTCCCAGCCGCTCCAGCAGCTCCAGAAAAATACCGTCATACTCGAACCGGATGATGCGGTTGCCGCCCGCGGCAACATCTTTTACGATACCGGTCAGCTCGCCGTTTCCAAACGTTACCTTCATGCCGGGGCGCGTCTTTTTCCCCGGCCTTGTCAGGCACTCCCAGCACTTATCCCCCAGGTCGCGCAGCAGCACAATTTCTACGGCTCCGCCCGTCGGACGCACGCCGACCAGCCTTGCCGGCAATACCCGGGAATCATTCAACACCAGGCAGTCCCCCGGATGCAGATATTCCGGCAGGTCGTAAAAATGTCTGTGCTCCATCTCGCCTGTTTTTTTATCCAGCACCAGAAGCCGTGATGCGTCCCGGCGCTCGATGGGTGTTTGCGCAATCAGTTCCTCCGGGAGCTCATAAATAAATTCAGATGTTTTCAAAATTCTCCAACCTGCAAATGCGTTCCGTCGTAGTAGAACCCCAAGATGTCTTGATAGTCCTTTGCGTAATTCTTCGCCATAGAGTATGCGCCCCATTGGCTCATGCCCATATTATGGCCCCAACCATATCGTGTAACCGTGAAACTGTCCGCGGAAGAGTTATAGGATACGGTAAACCTGTAGCTATAACCGGTAAAGCCGAAATAGCTCAGGAAATTCCACCGGTTAATCGACGAGGACTGGCTGATCGTATATGATTTTCCGTTCACATCCGTAATGGTAATACTCTTGACATTGCCCGTCGTTTGATATGTATCAATCCGAATTCCGTTCTTTGCAATCGTGCCGAGTCCCAGCTTGGACGCAAGCGACGTCATCGTATTGCCCGTCCTTAAATTTGTAATCGTGGATTTATAATTACCTGCTATACTTGCAATCGCGGCCTCATAGGGATCAACCTTCCCCTTCAGATAGGGATAGGCAGTGCTGCTGATATTAATATGGCTGTAGTCCTCCGTCGCGCCGCCGTCGCTGGAAAAATAGAAGCAGATACAGAGTTTTCCGTCATAAGTCAGATACTGATTGGCGGTTCCCTCCACAGCCTGATCCGTAACGGTGAAGTAGCTTTCGTCGTAAGTAATGGCCCGGCCGCGATAAGTCTGGGAGCCGTTGTCGCAGATTAGATCAAAGCCATAGCTGGAATAGCTTCCCCAGGAATTCATGACATAGGTACGGGCCGCCACAGCCGCGGCTTTCAGCGTCTCCAACGGCCAAACATTGGAAAACTCATAAGGTATTACGCCTTTGACATAGTCCTCGATGTTGACGACGTTGATGAGCGCAAAGTTACCGGAACCGCTGCCGATCTGCCGAAACTCAAAATCACCGTAATAGCGATAGCTACCGTTGACCTTCGTGACTCCCTTCTTCCCGCTGTCCGCAACCGCATGCAGCGCAAAAGTCGCCGACGACGTATATACGACCTTGGCGTTGCCGTCTTTGACGGTAAACGTCGACCCATTCGAGGAAATCACCAGCGTCCCGCAGCTGAGCGTCCCCTGCTTGACAAACTTTCGATTCGAATCAATATACCCATATTCAAAACTGCTGCCTTGGCAGTTATTGAGCGTTACGGAATTTTTGGAGGTGTCATAGGAAGCCGTTTTTACATACAAGCCGATTTTGACCGTGTCCCCTTTGACGGACAGTTTGCTGGCGAGAATCGTTGCGGGCGTGTCCGCCTGGCTGACGGATGCGCTTGGAGCCGGTGATGTGGCCGGAGAGGGCGTAGCCGAAGGAGCTGGCGTCTGCGTTATGGCACTGTCAAACCGGCAGATCATCGCGGCAACCTCGGCACGGGTCGCAGCTTTCTGAGGATAGAAATTATATCCCCCGCTCACCTGTTCTCCTTTGACAATGCCGGACTTCTGCATCGCATAAACGTCATTGTAAGCCCAGGAGCTTATGGTTGCATCATCCAAAAATGTGGAGCTACTTCCGCTGCTATTCAGCTTTATTCCAAAGCTATTCGCATAATTATTTAGTATCTTGCATATTTGTTCGCGCGTAATGGATAAGGTTGGCGCAAAAGTATCTGCTGAGCCATACCCGTTTACGATTCCCTTCTCATAGGCCCAGATTGCATAGCCGGCATAGTACTGCGCATAACTCACGTCGGAAAACTTGTGGTAGGAGGGAGATACGTAGCTCGCGTAGATATATCCCGACTGAGTGCCGATCTTGACCGCATACCAATCTCCGCTTTTTCCTGTGATGGTCAGAGCCGTTCCCTTGGACAGAAGACTGTAATACCCGTAACTTGTGCCGGGTCCCTTACGGAAGTAGACGCCCGAACCACTCACAGTTCCCTTGCAGTATGTAGCGGCATTGACACCGGCCAGACGTCCGAGCACCGTGATAAACATGCCGCGCGTCATATTGGCATTGGGGGAAAACTCCGTGTCCGACGTGCCGCAGAACAAACCCTTCGATACGACATAGGAGACTTGGTTATAATACCATGCGGTGGAAGGTATATCCGTAAAATTCCCGACACTTGCCGCTCCTGCCGTTGGCATCATCGCGCAGGAAACCAGCACCACAAGCGCGATGACCGCCGAGTACCATCGGATAGAATGTTTGAACACCATCGCTTTATCCTTTCGTTTACATTGACCACAGCGATTTCTTGTATTATACTGAAACACAATCTACAATATAAACAAAAAATTACATTTTGTCAACATATCTTACAGGTTCTGCGCGATACCCGATCATCATATACTGCATTTGGAGGAAAATACAATGAAAAAGCTGAAAGCCGGCGTAATCGGCGGAACGGGCATGGTGGGACAGCGGTTTGTGTCTCTCTTAGCTGATCACCCCTGGTTTGAGCTGACGGTCATTGCGGCCAGTTCCCGCAGCGCCGGGAAAACCTATGAGCAGGCCGTCGGCGATAAATGGGCACTGGATGATCCCATGCCTGCTTGTGCAAAAAATATAATCGTTAAAAACGCCCAGTCCGATATGCGTTCCATTGCCGAGGAGGTTGATCTGGTCTTTTCGGCGGTCGATATGAAAAAAGAGGAGATTCAGGCACTGGAAGAAGGTTACGCAAAGCTGGAGTGTCCTGTTATCTCCAACAACAGCGCCCACCGCTGGACTCCTGACGTGCCGATGGTCATTCCGGAGATTAACCCCGGCCATTTGGAGATCATACCCTACCAGCGAAAGCGCCTTGGGACGAAGCGCGGTTTTATCGCGGTCAAGTCCAACTGTTCCCTGCAAAGTTATGTGCCCGCGTTTCACCCGCTGAAAGATGAATTTGGACTGAACCGTGCGCTCGTGTGTACCTATCAGGCCATTTCCGGCGCCGGCAGGACCTTTGCAACGTGGCCGGAGATGCTCGATAACGTCATTCCCTACATTGGCGGTGAAGAAGAAAAATCCGAACAGGAACCCATGAAACTGTGGGGGCATATTGAAAACGGCGTCATCATACCGGCTGCTTCCCCCGCCATTACGGCGCAGTGTCTGCGTGTCCCCTGTTCCAACGGCCACATGGCCGCGGTATTTATGAGCTTTGAGCATAAGCCCACGATGGAGCAGATTCTTGATCGCTGGCAGCGCTTTCAAGGCCGTCCGCAGGAATTGTCGCTCCCTTCCGCCCCGAAACAATTTCTGCATTACTTCCAAGAGAACGACCGGCCTCAGACGCGGCTTGACCGCAATCTTGAAAATGGCATGGCCGTCTCCATCGGCAGGCTTCGCCCCGATACACAGTACGACTACAAATTCGTGTGCCTGTCGCACAACACCTTGCGCGGCGCCGCCGGCGGAGCCGTACTTCTGGCCGAGCTGCTCAAGGCGGAAGGTTACCTGGACAGATAACTCCTATATCGGCAAACCAAAGATGTCATGGCCCGTTTCCGGGCTATGGCATCTTTTTTATAAAGGAGGTATGGTTTTGAAGACGCCCCTGTTCGTGGGATCCGGCACAGCCCTGGTGACACCATTTTCCAGTGGCACGGTGGATTATGGTGCTCTCGCCAGGCTCATAGACTTCCAGTGCGAAGGAGATACCGCCGCGATTATCGTCTGCGGTACAACGGGAGAGGGCGCGACGCTGTCCGTCGCCGAGCACGAGCAGCTGTTTGAGTCCTGCATCCGCTGCTGCCGAGGGCGCATGAAAGTCATCTGCGGCATCGGTTCCAATGACACGGCAGCTGCCCTGGAGCTTGCCCAGAGCGCCGAGGATATCGGGGCAGACGGAATCCTGATGGTCACTCCTTATTACAATAAGACTACCCAGGCGGGTCTGATCAAACACTTTACCTATGTTGCCGACCGCGTGCGAACACCGATGATCGTTTATAACGTCCCCAGCCGAACCGGTATCGGCATCACGCCGGAAACCTACGCCGAACTGGCGCAGCATCCCGGCATTAACGGCGTCAAGGAGGCATCCGGTGATATTGCCGCCTTTGCCCGGACGCGGGCGCTCTGCGCCGGACAGCTGAACTTCTGGAGCGGGAATGACGCCGATACGGTTCCGATGATGGCGATGGGCGCGGTGGGCGTGATCTCGGTGGCCTCTAACATCGTGCCGGAGGTCGTTTCGCAGCTTTGCTCCCTATGTCTTTTCGGCGACTTTACGGCCGCTGCGGAGTTGAACGACCGATACATCGATCTGTTTTCCAAGCTGTTTCTTGAAGTAAACCCTATACCGGTCAAAACAGCCATGAACATCATGGGCCTTTGCTCCGACGAAATGCGACTTCCGCTTTGCTCGATGTCTCCGCAACACGCGCGGGAATTGCATAAATGTATGGATCTGCTGGATCTATAAACAATAAAAATCGCCGCTTGAAGTATTGATCAAGCGGCAAACTTTTCAGTCAATTTTATTCGGCAGTCATAGCCTTGAGCGTCATGTCGACGAGCGTGGGCACGTCCATGCCAAGCATTTCGGCTCCATTGGAAATCACGTCGCGGCTGCAGCCGGCGGCAAACTTTTTGTCCTTGAACTTTTTCATAACGGATTTGGTCTCCATGCCCTCATAGCCTGTAGGCGCAGCTGCGGCCGGTGGGCAGCATCGCCGTGGCGCCCTTTACCGCGCCGCAGTATAATTGGGAGCTGCTGGCCGGCTACCTGCCCGACGAGGGCAAGACCGTGAAGCCCGAGATCCTGGCCTCCCTCGACGAGGCCTTGAGCCAGACCGCGCGCTCCCATGGCGTCAGCCTCAACGGCACGCCTTCGTCCATCCGCCAGTGCCAGGAAATCGTCACCTTTGAGCGTTCGGGCAAGGCGCGTGAATCCGCGTGGTCCTACTGGCTGAACGTGGGCCGCTGCCTCCCTGCGGACTATCTGCTGGTGCCGCAGGTGCTGCGCTGGAAGGAATTCGAGGGCGGCGGCAATCCGGCCTCGGTCGTGCTTGATCTCTACCTCATCGACGTGAAGAACGAGCGGCTCGTGTCGCGCTTCCACTTCGACGAGACCCAGAAGGCGCTCACGGACAATCTGCACGACATCGGCAAGTACATGCGCCGCAAGGGCGAGTGGGTGAATGCCGACGTGCTGGCGAAGGAAGGCATCGAGGCCGGTCTGCGGGAGATGGGCTTGTGATATTGTTCCCCGCCGTGGACATCAAAGACGGGCGCTGCGTGCGCCTGGAGCAGGGCCGCGCGGACGCCGTGACCGTGTTCGGCGACGACCCGGCCGAAAGCGCCCTCAAATGGGCCAGGCTTGGCGCGCAGTGGCTGCACATCATCGACCTGGACGGGGCCTTCAGCGGGCAGCCGCGCAACTTCGAGCTGGTCAAGCGCATCTGCGCCGAGGCGGGCGTGCCCGTGCAGCTCGGCGGCGGCGTGCGCGATTTGGCCACCGCCAAAGCCTACATCGAGGCGGGCGTTTCCCGGCTCATCATCGGCACCATCGCCCTTGAGCAGCCGGAGCTTTTTGCCGAGATCTGCGCCGCGCTGCCGGGCAAGGTCGGCGTGAGCCTGGACGCGGTGGACGGCAGGCTGAAAAGCCGCGGCTGGGTGGCCGATGCCGGGCTCAGCGTCATGGATGTGCTGCCGCGCATCGAGGCGGCGGGCGCAAGCTTCATCATCTACACCGACATCGCCCGCGACGGCATGCAGAGCGGCGTGAACATCGCCGCCCCCACGGCCCTCTGCGAGGCGACCC
>Ga0183099_1000153_pt1 | contig 64477 bp, 68 predicted proteins | sample Biomet1_FD_127788 | JGI IMG/M metagenome (GOLD analysis project Ga0183099, IMG submission 127788) | Microbial communities from bioreactor (seeded with anoxic lake sediment) at LBNL, California, USA - Biofuel metagenome 1 | ecosystem: Engineered > Bioreactor > Anaerobic > Unclassified ...
TGATTTACTGAACATTGGCACTTCAGGTTTGCTGGCGCAGCAAAAAATGCTGGCAACCACGAGTAGCAATATCTCGAATGTCAGTACTCAAGGCTATACTCGCCAGAACACTGTTTTGTATTCCAATCAGAATACATTAGGTGTCGGTGATAGCGTAACCCGGCGTTTGTACAGCGTGTATGCACAGACGCAACTTTGGCAAGACACGGCAACTTATAACCAAGTTAGCACTACCTACGATGAAGTATCCCAATTAGATAAATATCTGAGCAATAGCGCTACCAGTCTTTCTGATGGTATTGATAGCTTTTTTTCTGGATTGCAGTCAGCAAATTCCAGCCCTAATACAACGGCAAATCGTCAGGATATTTTAAGTCAGGTCTCATCTTTAGCTTCTCGTTTTCAGAGTGTGTCTTCAGATCTCACCAATCAATATGAAGGGATTAATCGCAAGATTACGACAGAAGTAAAAGATATAAACTCACTAATTGCTTCAGTGTCTGATTTGAATGCACAAATACTCAAAACACCTGCTGCGGATGATGATGGTTCCCGAGCCAATTTGTTGGATCAGCGAGACGAATTAATACGACAACTCTCTGAGAAAATAGATATACGTACTGTGAGTCAGGATAACGGTACTGTTCAGGTTAATTTGTCTACAGGACAATCGCTTGTTTTGGTGAGTGATTATGCTCAACTATCTGTGCTAGATGGCGACCCTGACCCTCAGAATACCAATATCCAGATTAAACTAGGCAACGCGACTACAGAAATTGAAGGTGAATCATTAGGTAGTTCATTAGGCGGTTACTTTGCGTCAAGAGACATCATTGATGATGCGCAGAAAGAAATTGGTCAATTATCATTGGCTTTTGCTGATGCAATGAATACGCAAAACAAACTTGGTATGACCTTGAATAATACGGTTGGCGGTGATTTATTTACACTACCTACGAGTAATGCACTGGCTTATAGTTCTAACGGTGGAACGGGGGCTATTTCTGCCTCTGTAGTTCCTGGCTCAGGTAGTGATATTACTCCTAATGATTTATATATTGAGTTTACAAGTGCCAACACATATGACGTCTATCTTTTAGATGGTGATATTAAAACACCATTAATGTCTGGAAGTACTCCACCTGCAACGGCCAATGTTGTATCTACGTCTGGTGTCAAATATGGCCTACAACTGACTATATCGGGTTCACCAACTACAAACGATAAATTTTTGTTACAACCAACTAAAGATGCAGCAAAGGGCTTAAATGCAGAAGTTACGCGTGCAGAAGATTTAGCGTTAGCCTCACCTTTGCAATTAAATTCGAATGCTAATAATTATGGTAGCGCTGAAATATCACTGGTTGGTGTTTATAATACAGATACTACTACCTCGTTATTTACATCAAATGGTTTAGATCCTGCAGCTCCACATAAAGTAGTGATTAATAGTACGGGTGATTACGATATTTATGATGGCAATTCACCCAGTGTGTTAATTGGTACAGCCGCGGCGAATACGAACGGTGTTGATTTATTAGCCAACGCGAAACTAGCGGGCGTAAATGTTTATGCCGATCCGACTGTATATCCTGGCTTTGAATTATCTATTGATGGTTCGGTAACAACATTAGATGAATTCTATATTTCTTTTAATACCAATGGTTTTTCTGATAATAAAAATGGCCTGGCATTAGCCGGTTTACAAACATCAGATCTGGTTAGGAAGGGAAATAGTACTGCCGCTGATAATAAAATGACTTTCAGCGAAGCATTTTCAGCAACGCTGACTGAAGTAGGAACGACAGTAAGTAGTTTGAAAACAAGTACATCAGCGGCTGATGCCAAATTAACTCAAAGCCAAGAGTTGTATGAGAGTGTAGCCGGAGTAAATCTGGATGAAGAGGCGTCAAATCTTCTGCGTTATCAGCAGGCATATGCAGCTTCAGCACAAGTTATTACAACGGCAAGAGACACGTTTGATGCATTATTAAGTGCTGTGGGGTAATACAGATGCGTATTTCAACGAATATGATGTATCAGAGTAGTACTCGCTCATTACAGAAAGTCTCTGAACGGTTGGATAAAGCAAGTCAACAGATGTCAACTGGCGAGAAATTTTCTACTGCGGGTGAAGATCCGACGGGCATGTCCGCTAAACTGAGTTTGAATAGTAAAATAACAGCGTATAAGCAATATAATACCAATGGCGATTTGTTGGATAGTAGCCTGACTTTAGAAGGTACAGTACTTAGTTCTATTACAACCAGTATGCAGAGTGCTTATACGTTAGTACAACAATCTCAAAATGGTTCTTTAAGCACTTCAGATAGAAAGTCGATCGCATCAGAACTTGAAGAATTGCAAAGCCAAATTTATGACCTAATGAACAGCAAAAATGCAGACGGTGAGTATATTTTTGGTGGAAATCAAAGTCAGACTCAGCCGTTTATAAGAGATAGTACTGGAGACTATCAATTTCAAGGTGATACAGGTCAACGTATGATTCAAGTTGCTCCTTCGGTTCAAATTGCTGCAAATGATTCCGGATTGGCAGTTTTTCAATCTGTACCGACGCGAAGAACCGCATCTGAAACTAGTGCAAATTTAACCGTTAGTATTTCATCTCAAGCTGAGTTTGATAGTTTTTCCCATAATAATTATGATTTTGTTACATCAACAAATAACGATTATACGATCACCACTACGGCTAGCCCTGATGTATACAATATATTAGATAGTGATGGTGTAACTGTCTTGCAAAGTGGTAGTTATGTGCAGGGAGAGCCGATTACATTTAATGGTCTTTCTTTGACCATGGATATCCCTGCTGGTGGGGCTACTCAGGGATTTTCGCTAGATGCACCTCAAAATGATAATATTTTGAATACATTAAACAAAATGATTGTGGCTTTAAATGATTCTACAATCAGTAGCTCAGATTATGCGGCAATGGCAGCAGACACAGAAATACATCTGAATAATGCCATGGATAGAGTTGATATAACCCAAGGTGCGGTTGGTGGTCGTCAGAAAAACTTGGAACAGGTAACTGATTCTAATTCTGCCTTAAGCACGATTAGCCAGGAAGCCAGAGCCAATGTGTCAGAAATAGATCTCTATGAAGCTATTAGTAATGTTGCGCAGGAAGAAAGCGCTTTGAGTGTTGCTCAGCAGGCTTTTACAAAGATTAATCAATCTACGTTATTCGATTATCTCTAGTTTTAATCTAAAACCATTTCTAAAGCCAGTCATCGTCGGATGTCTGGCTTTTTTCTTTTAATTCAAATAGCTATTTTTGTTTTCATGCAGGTTTTGTTGTTTTGCTAAAGCTTTATCCTGTTTTGCCGATAAGGTAATCAGCTGGATGATAACTTTTTAAAACAAAGAAAATTTTAAAAAAAGTTCTAAAGGTTTTAGAAAATCATCCGATAAATAAAGTAAGCAGGCGGCGATAACATATTAAAAAGCCTGACAAATTCAAATTGTATAGCTTAGGAGAATGAATCATGTCTATGTATGTTAACACTAACGTTTCTGCACTGAACGCCCAACGTAATCTGGCTAAATCTAATAGCAGTCTGGATACCGCATATACTCGTTTAGCATCAGGTATGCGAATCAATAGTGCAAAAGATGATGCTGCCGGTTTACAGATTTCAAACCGTTTGACTTCTCAGATTAACGGTCTTGATCAAGGTAATCGCAATGCAAATGATGGTATCTCCTTGGCACAAACTGCTGAAGGTGCGATGGATGAAGTGACATCTATGTTGCAACGCATGAGAACGTTAGCGCAGCAATCATCTAACGGTTCAAATAATGAAGATGACCGTGATGCACTTCAACAAGAATATTCTCAACTATCGACAGAAATTAACCGTATATCTTCTGATACAACTTTCGGTGGTACAAAACTGCTTGATGGTAATTATCGCGGTGAATTTCAAGTTGGTGCCAGTGCAGCTCAAACCATTTCTTTTACATTAACTGGCTTTAGCTTCACAGTGAGCGGTTTGGCTGCGGCAAGCACCGGGCTTTCATATACTGTGAGTGCAGATTCAAATGGTGATTTCATTGCCACTTCAGCGGCAGCGGCTTTAACTTGGTCAACAATCAGTGATATTTCTGGTTCCACTGCAAGTAATGCTCAGTTATCAATGGCTAACTTAGATTTAATGATTAAATCAGTAGATAGCAAACGAGCAGAGTTAGGTGCGGTCCAAAACCGTCTTGATTCAACAGTGCGTAATCAGGCAAACGTATCTGAAAACTTAAGCGCTGCTCGCTCACGTATCCGTGATGCAGATTTTGCTGCAGAAACTGCGACTATGACTCAGCAGAATATTCTGCAACAGGCCGCATCAACTATTCTGGCTCAGGCCAATCAGCGACCACAGTCAGCATTGTCACTGTTGCAGGGCTAAGAAGATTAAAAAGAAAAAGGCGGTTGTTCAGGCCGCCTTTGAGAGAGACAGTGCAGAGGGTGTTCGGAATGTTCTGTGCTGTCGGTCGGGATGGAAATACAAACGGCTTTCCGGTATTACTTATATAACCTTGTTCAGTATAGTGTTGACTGTTCATCATCGCTATATAACAAGTATTCTCCTGAGCATACGCTCATTGGCCAGTATCCCTGGCCTTTTTTTATTGCGTCAGATTCTCGACACAACAATCATAAAGCAAAATGAATGCCATGTTCTCATATCATCGCGTCAGTCCATTTCTGCATCTATACCGAGAATGTGATTCGCAGCTTTATTATCGTAGCGGCAAAAATTGCCACGAAAAGCGAAAATTATCCTAAAGCTTTACCTAAATCTGCCGTTAACCAAAGTGAAGCAAAATTATGGGTGTTCGGAACTCCAATGTTTTGCGGTGCTGTGGGTTTTTCGTCTGTTCAAACGAAAAGCTCATTTCAGTTAAAAGATGGTCTGTTCAACTTTCTTTTAATTGAGTTGACGGGTTAGTCGTTTATGAAAACGATAAACCTGCAGTTCTCACTCTGTCGGGAGAATTACCATGGGTATGTATATCAATACCAACGTATCATCGCTGAATGCTCAGCGAAATCTCAGTAAAACCAATAGTTCTTTAGATACTTCGTATACCCGTTTAGCTTCTGGTCTGCGCATTAACAGTGCGAAAGACGATGCTGCTGGTCTACAGATTTCTAATCGTCTAACTTCGCAAGTAAACGGTTTGGATCAGGGTAACCGAAATGCCAATGATGGTATTTCAGTCGCTCAAACTGCTGAAGGCGCAATGGACGAAGTGACCAGTATGTTGCAACGTATGCGTACACTGTCACAGCAAGCCTCTAACGGCTCAAACAATGAAGATGACCGGGATGCTCTTCAGCAAGAATATTCTCAATTATCGACAGAAATTAACCGTATTTCATCAGATACAACATTCGGTGGTACAAAACTGCTTGATGGTAATTATCGCGGTGAATTTCAGGTTGGTGCTAATGCCGCGCAAACTATATCATTTAGTATGACTGGCTTCTCATTCACAGTGAGTGGTATTGCTGCTGCTAGTACAGGTTTATCTTATACTGTCAGTGCGGATAGCTTAGGTGATTTTGTCGCTACTTCTGCTGCTGCTGCTCTTGCGTGGTCATCTATTAGCGATATTTCTGGTTCTACAGCAAGTAATGCTCAGTTATCAATGGCTAACTTGGATTTAATGATCAAATCTGTAGACAGCAAACGTGCTGAACTGGGTGCGGTACAAAACCGTCTTGATTCAACTGTGCGTAACCAGTCTAATGTTTCGGAAAACTTGAGCGCAGCACGTTCACGTATCCGTGATGCTGATTTCGCTGCAGAAACCGCCAATATGACACAACAGAATATTCTGCAGCAGGCTGCATCTTCTGTTCTGGCTCAGGCAAATCAGCGTCCACAAAGCGCGTTATCTTTGTTGGGTTAATACAGTAATTCGATAGTTAGGAGGCTTTATGTCTGGTGACATTAATGTCAATACACAGGTCTCCTCTTCATTGATTCGAAATAATAAGAGCGGCCATGCAGCCGCTCTTACTGCTTCTGACCAGAATGAAACCGTTAGTCGTAACAATATTGATCGCACATCAAATGCGATTGAATCTCAAGCTGTTCCTGCGAATGTTGAGCCAAAACCTGAAACTCTTATTAATCAGATTTCAGAACAGGTGCAAAAATTGCAGGAAATAATGGATGTCAATAATTGGTCAGTTAATTTTTCGGTTGATGAAGAGTCAGGTAATACTGTTATTAAAGTTAAGGATGCTGAGACTCAAAATGTTATCCGTCAGCTTCCTAGCGATGAATGGTTAGCAATGGCTCAACGCATACAGGAAAGTTTAGATTCATCTGATAATCGGTCCATCGTTGGATTATTATTAGATAATAAAGTGTAAGTACTGATTTTTTGAGGAGAGCATAAAATGGCCAGTAGTATTACAAGTGCAGGTGCCGCCTCTGGTATTGATCTGGAGAGTATCATCTCTGCAAGTCTTTCAGCTAAGCGGACTACTTTTGAAGCTAAAATAGCTAAAAGAGAGGCTGCAACTGAGACAACCGTATCTGGCCTAAGCCAATTAAAATCATCCTTATCTACTTTTAAAGACACATTAGATGCTTTAGCTAAAGATGGTGCATTTAACCAGAAAAGTGTGACAATTAAGCAGGATGAAGATGATCCTGTGTTTGAGGTTGAAACAACGGATGACACTTCAAATGGTATTTACAATATCAAAGTGGAGTCATTAGCAACAGGTAGCCGGTTTGAATCATCCAATTCGGCTTTTACCAGTTCAGATCAAGCTATTGCAACACAAACAGGTACACTAACTTTTACTGCAGGAGATGATACGTTTGATGTAGAAGTTAAAGCTGGCGACACGCTGGCGAATATTCGTGATCGTATCAATAAAAATAGCAGCAATTTTGGTGTATCAGTAAACATTGTCAATAGCTCTAGCGGATCAAAGCTTGTTATTGAATCGACAAAAACTGGAACAGGAAACGATCTCTCTATTACTGCCAGCAATACTGAATTGGCAGGGTTTGATACATCAGGTACTGTTTTGAGTAATACCCAGACTGCTGCTGATGCAGTTGCCTATATTGATGGAACAAAAGTAACGAGTGACACAAATACATTTAAAGATGTAATTCAAGACTTAAGTTTTACAGCACTTAGAACTTCGGATACTGATGATTTAGGTGCATTAAAAAGCAACAAACTGACCATTGAAACTGATGGTGATGCAATGAAAGAACAGGTTAATAAATTCATTGCTAGTTATAATGTTTTACTTGGATCGTTGACCTCACTGGGTCAGCGTTCAACCATCGTTGGTGGTGAAAACCAAGAGGATGGTGGTGCACTGGAAGGTGATTCTTATATTCGTTCAATTCAAAATTATCTCTTCAATACAATGTCATCTGAATCTAAGAATGCCACCATTTATTCGTCAGTTTTCGCGATGGGTGTGGAAATGGATGAAGATGGGTATTTATCATTAGATAGTGATGTATTTGATGAAGTTCTAGAAAACAACCCAGATCAGGTTTCTGCATTATTTGGTGGTGATAATGGATTAGCGGCTACTATTGGTTCTGAAATTGAACTTTACATTCAGACTGGAGGATCAATAGCAGACAGACAAGATGACCTGAATAGTACTTTAAGCGATATATCGCAGAAAAAAACAGATTTTGAAGCACAAATGGTTACTTATGAAACCAGTTTACGCGCTAAATACGCAAGTTTAGATACCCTTTTAGCCAAAATGAACTCATCAGCCTCTGCATTGTCGGCACTCTCTATTTCATCATCAAGCTAATAATATTATTGTTTAGTTTTACTGTCTGGAGTTCTTATGTACCAGAAAAATATCAAAGCCTATAAGACAAATATTCTGGAAGCTGAAATGTCTGTAGCTGATCCTCATCGAGTTATTCAATTACTAATGAATGGATTAATGGAACGTCTGGCAATGGCTAAGGGAGCTATTGATAGAAAGGACTATGAAGCAAAAGCTGTTGCAATATCCAAAGCGCAAGCAATAATTAATGGATTGCAAGACTCTATTGATATGACACAAGGTGAAATATCTGAACGTCTTTATGCGCTTTATGATTACATGAAACAACGAGTGATGGATGCAAGTATTAATATGGATAAGCAACCATTGGATGAAGTCGCGAACCTGATGATAACGATTAAAATCGCATGGGATAAAATTCCTGATGAAGAAAAACAGAAAGCCTACGAGATGCGAGAGCAACAGCAAGGCCAATCGTGATGATATTTTTTTCTGATTTGTTACAACAGCTAAAATCAGATTCTATAGCGCTACATGAGGCTATATCTGCAGAAAATTACATATTAGCGCTGTCCATTGAAGAACAGCGTTTCCAGACTATTGAAAACCTTAAAGTATTGCAAATATCACCAGATGAGCGTTCTCTTTTAACTGCTATTACTCAGCAAATTCTTAAAGATGAAATCGCTCATCGTTCTTTTGTGCTGCAAGAAAAAGATAAAACAGAACAAGAACTAACAAGTTTAATTACTAAGAAAAAAGCAAAAAACGCTTATAATTCAAAAAATAAGAGAAAGTAAATGAAAGATATTGCGCAAACCCTCTCCGACGCAGAACGTGAAGTAGCCCGACTTGCTGAGATTGCTGCTCAAGAAAAAGCAATGGCAGAGGTTTTACCAATTCGTTTTGCTAACAATATGGCTGCTTTCGAAAGATATATGCCAGGGATTGCAAATAGCTTTAAAAATTATAATACATCTAGACCGATAGAATTTTTTTGCACAGAAAATGGTGCTCCTAATATAAAATTCATGGATACACTAGATGCGCTTTATGGCAATGATCCTTACGCAGAATGTTCAGAGCAAATAGACAATGTTATAAAGCATGGACGTTTATCAAGAGTAACTGCAGGGAATCAGGAAAATCCGGTAGGTTTTATTCATGTTGATTTTTTGAATAAAATGGTTGATTGCTGTAAACAATATGTGAAAGATGGCAACTTATTGCAAGAGGTTCCTGATTATCTTCCTTGTGCTACAATTTTTGGTGTTGGGCTTGGTTACCACCTTGGTTATCTTTATGAACGATGCAACATTGGCATGTTGTTTTTATTCGAGCCTGATTCTGATCTTTTTTATGCATCACTATATGCATTTGATTGGTCATCACTTCTTGAACATATTTTCAGTAATGGATTAGGATTACATATTTTTGTCGGACAAGATGAAGATAATATCATTTCTGATCTTAACGCTGTTTTGCATAAAAGAGGTGCATTTTTAGTTGCTAATGCATTTCCTTTTTGGCATTACCCTTCTGAGGAAATATTTAAACTCATATATCGTTTTTCTTCAGATTATTATTTGTTTACCATGGGGTGGGGTTTTTTTGATGATAATATGATTGCATTGTCGCATTCTATTTCCAATGTAAAAGCAGGTATTCCATTTATTCATAAAGATTATAAACTTCCAGTTGAGTATAGAAAGTCACCAGTATTTATTATTGCCAATGGTCCATCATTAGACTATTCAATTGATACAATTAAGAAATTTAAAGATAATGCTATAATTGTATCTTGTGGAAGCACAATATCAGCGCTTTACAAATATGGTATAAAGCCTGATATTCATGTTGAAACTGAGCGAACTAAAGTCGTTCCCGATTTTCTTAAGCTAATCAAAGAAAAAGAATATCTTAAAGATATTCTTTTTCTTAGTTCTGATGTTATTCATCCAGAGTGTTTTGATCTTTTTGATCGTAGCTGTTTATGCTTGAAAGCCGAAGAACCAAGCTACTATCTCTATCGCAGCCATTTCTCAAATTATTTTAATAAATGCTTGGTATCAGGTGGGTTGAATCCTTTGGTGATTAATATTGGGATCACGCTTTCTGGCCATATTGGATTTGAAAATATTTATTTATTCGGTGTTGATGGTGGTTTTAAAGAAATAGAACATCATCATTCTCGTCTTAGTGCATATTATAACACTGAAGAATCAGCACAAAAGTTAGGTCAACTGACTATTGGCGAGTCGTACATTGAAACTGAAGGAAACTTTGACGGTAAAGTATATACCACTCCTATGTTTGAAACTGCACGGCGAGTAATGGAAAGCTCTATTGCATTTTTCCCTGATCTTCATTGCTACAACTGCAGTGATGGTGTAAAGATTAAAGGTGCTACTCCACTTTATTCTGATGTGCTGAATCTAAAAAATACTATTTTCAAAGAAAATATTAAAGACTATATATATAGTTCAATGGGATCACCTATTCCTATCGGAGATAACTTTAATGTTACAGATAGTCTTGAAATTCAATTTTTTGATTCTCTTATTGATTTGATTATTAGAGAACTAAGTCAAGTTGATAAAAAAAGACGTTCAGTTAGTGATACTTTAATTAGACTGTATGAATATTTAGTTTCTCTCGCCTATACAGATAAAATGCATATCTATAAAGTTCTTATCGGAAGTGTGAACTATGCATTTACTATTATAAATTCTTCCGCGTATCTGTTAGATGATGAAGAGAAAACAGAATTATTGCTCGTTGATGTAATTTCTATATTTATAGAATATTTGAATAAAATGAAAGAAATATATCCAAAAGCATTTGATAGTATAGACATGGTTGATAATGAACAGATAATGGATCTGTTTAGATGAAAAATCACGCTATACATTTTTATAATGTATAGCGTAATCTCTAAAATGGATTGCTCCCATTTTCATATTCTCTTTTTTTTCTAATTATTTGTGTTGTTATTATCTCATCAGGTGTGATTGTTTTTAGTGCGCAGTTTTTAGGGATTGAGGTGTTTTTATAAATGAGTTGATAGGCAGGGTGCCATACAAACATTGATGAGTAATCCATTTTATAGCTGTAGACATTTTCTTTATGCTTATATTGATTCCTATAATGTCCAAATGGTGGATTAAAATCATATATAATAATAAAGCCATTATCAGAAAGATATTTATTTGCTTGTTCTGCTATTTTAAATAAATCATTTCTATCACACAAATATAAACAAAACCCAAATATAATTAAGTCTACAGGTTCAATCTCTGGTAATTTATCAGCAGTTCCTACAGATAAGTTTATTTCAGGATACTCCTTGCTGCCATTTATAATCGCCGTTTCTGAAGGGTCTATGCCATATGCTTCACAGCCATAGCGATTATGTAATTGAGCTAATCGCCATCCATTAGCGCAACCAATTTCGAGCACTCTAGATGGTTGAATAAAACAGTGGTCTAATGCGATCAAAATAGGATCATTTTTTTGTTGTTCAGGTGTAAATGCAGATTTATTCCGTTGATACCACATGTTTCCTTCACCTGATAGAAAGGTGTTTTTTTGATTCATATGTTTCATCCCCGTAGTTATGTTCAATATTTAGTAAAGTAAATCCCAACTAAGGGGCGTTCCTGCTTTTATATCTTGGTTAGCTTTTTTATTTAATACACTAGTCTGAAGAATTGGTGGCAGACCATCATTAGGCCGTATTGAGCGAATATTATCCACAGTAATTAATTCACCGGCCTTAATATCTTTCGATACAAAAAGTGAACGAGCAAATTTGCGATTGGCTTTTATTTTATCAGTTAATTCATAACTGACTTTGCCTAACGATGCTTCAGCTTGTCTGACTCCTTCAACCATGAGCTTAAATTCTTCGGGTGTCAGAGAAAATGAGGCATCAGGTCCGCCAATAGATCTATCCAGAATGAAATGTTTTTCTATGACTTGAGCACCTAAAGCAACAGCTACAATAGGTGCTGTATATCCTAATGTATGATCCGACAAACCTACCTTTACACCAAATGTTTGTGCCAGATTGGGGATGGTTAGTAGATTAGCTTCTTCGATCGGTGCTGGGTAGGATGATGTGCATTTCAATAGTGTAATATCATTATTACCAACACGCCGACACGCACTTACCGCTGCCTCAATATCTGCTAGAGTGGCGATCCCGGTGGAGATAATCATCGGCTTGCCTTTGCTGGCCGTGTATTCAATTAATGGAATATCGGTAATTTCAAATGAGGCAATTTTGTAGAGTGGGACGTGTAAATTTTCTAAAAAATCGACGGCACTGAAATCAAACGGAGTTGAGAAAAATACTAGCCCGAGTTTTTCAGCTTCAGCTTGAATCGCTGCATGCCATTCCCAGGGCGTGTAAGCTTCTTGGTAAAGCTGATATAGAGTGGTGCCGTCCCAGATTGTTCCCTGCTTTATTTGGAAGTATTCATTGTTGCAATTCAGAGTGATTGTATCGGCTGTATAGGTCTGGATTTTTATAGCATCAGCACCACATTCTTTAACTGCGCGGACTGTTGCTAATGCATTTTCGATATTATGTCCGTGATTCGCTGAAAGCTCAGCTATGATGAATGTTTTTGTTGATATGTTATTGTCGTTCATTTTTTCTCCATTCTTGTTCTGTAATACCCATAAGCAGCAAATCAATATAATTATCATCACGTCGGGCCGCTTCGCGCCAGCAACCTTCGTTGACGAATCCTGCTCGCAGATAGGCTTTAATGGCAGGAGTATTGTCAGCAACAACTTCCAGTTTTAGTGTATGAAGGTTAGCAATATCAAATGCTAACCAGCATATGGCATTGAGTAATTGACTGCCTAAGCCAGTTCCCTGCCGAAAAGGATTTCGATAGATACCAAGCCATGCGATGCAATTACGCCAGTCGCAACGATGTAACGAGATGACGCCAGACACACCACTTTGGTCATAAGTCAGATAGTTAAAATGGCTCTTTTCTGTTGATTGATGGGCCATAAATGCCTGATGTGCTTCCAGAGGGATTTCTCCTCCGCTGCCCATCCATTTCGCGATATCTGGATGATTACGCATTTTCCAAACCAATTCGCTCTCTGTATTGTTTAGTTTACTGAATGGTTTTAATGTCAGGGCTTTTATTTGGAATTGTTGATGCAGATCTAGCATTGGCTGAGCCATGTCACTGCCCTCATCGTGCCTTTTCCATCAATCTTACTTTGTAATGCCGCAACTCTCCGTTGTCTGGTCTTTTGATCCGAAAGTGCCTGCAACTTAGAGGATACTTGTGTTACTAATTCAGGATCATTCCACCAACCGCCATACATAAAAAGGCTATCTTCAGTCCATTTTTTTAGTTGTTTTATTTGATTATCGGCAACACCAATCAGAACTGAAGGTAACCCACATCGAGCGAGTTCACAGATCGTTTGTCCGGCAGCACTAATTGCAATATCGCAGTTACACATCAATTCAGCGATTTCTTTATCATTTAACTGATGATGAAGAATGGTTTGCGGTTGTTTGGTGAGGGTGTTGTGGTTACTTATAATCGTATGAATTTCAGCATTGGGATAAATATTATGAGCCAACTGATGCATGGTTGGTGTTAATTTTCTGATATCGGTGCCACCCATCAGAATTAGGATCCGCTCTATCTGATCAGATATCTGTGTTCTGGGCGGCAGATCCCAGAACGCAGGACGTAATGGCTGCCATCCCGTGCCAAATACCCAGTTGGCATCATCAGCGATAGATTTATTTTCCCCCAATGCAGCATGTATTACCAACCCCTTGGGATAAGATAATCGCTTGGTATCATCCAGATAAATGACTCGCACAAAATGATCTGCGATGCTTTTAAGTGCATCCGGTGTTGCTGAATAAGAATCGATAATTGCAACAGCATCATGGATATCAGGAATTAGTTCTTGTTGCCATGCTTTCCAGATAACTGATTCATTGCGCAGTAATTTTTTTGCGGTGTTATCACCGTCAACCACCCAATTTACTTTACCACCTTGTTCTCGCCAGGCTGACGCATAGGCAGAGCAACGAGTCAAATGCCCCAAGCCTCGTTGCAAATCACCTTCACTAAAGATCCACAGCTCCGGCATTAGCGCACCTTAAATACCGGCTGGATTGGTTCGCCATCCAGTGAATCCTCGATTTTCCCGACAGAGTCGAGCTTGATTAAGATCGGCAATATTTCTGCGTAAGTTTCCAGCAGGAAATCGATATGTTCAGTGGTGTGAGCAAGATTCAGGTTATGGCTGCCCAGAGTCAGAATTCCCCGCTTACATAGTTCTTGGATCAGATAACTTTTCAATAGCCATAAGCTGTGGTTCGGTGAGTCAGAAATAGTGAGAAAGCTCCAGCTAGGGTGTCCCGCAGTGCCTAACCAATTAGGTGCATTAATTTCTTTTAGCAGAGTATTCAAACCATCAAGGAGTCGTTGTCCTCGTTCGGCCAAGCGGGCCGGTACATCCAGTTTCCGCATTTTATCGATGACAGCATTAGCCGCAGCAAGCGCTATAGCGTCACCGCCAAACGTGCCGGAGAAAAAAATGTCTTCCATGCGACACATATATTCGTGTTTGCCAACAACGGCTGAAATAGGGAAACCGTTTGCCATTCCTTTACCAAATGCAGCCAGATCAGGCGTTACGCCAAATAGTGTCTGCGCACCACCCAAGTGGTAGCGAAAGCCGGTTATCGTTTCATCAAAAATCAGCAATGTACCATGTGCATCACATAGCTTACGCAATCCCGGTAGGAAATCAGGCTCAGGCCAGGCAACATTCATGGGCTCCAGAATTACTGCTGCAATCTGATCTGGGTGCTCGGTAAAAATTTGTGTCAGTGAATCCAGGTTGTTGTATTCAAATTTATGCGTTAACTCTCGCACACACTCAGGCACGCCAAGATGTCGGGTTGTTGAGCCGATATACCAGTCTTGCCAGCCATGATAGCCGCAGACAGCTACATGTTCGCGACCAGTAATAGCGCGCGCTAATCGAATACAGGCAGAAGTGGCATCTGTACCATTTTTGCCAAAACGAACCATCTCTGCGCAGGGGATCAATTCAATCAGTTTTTCTGCTACTTCAGTTTCCAGTCGATGGGGCAGGGAAAAAATAGAACCTTTATTAAGTTGTTCCGTCACGGCCGCATTAATGTCTGGATCACAATAACCAAGGCTGATGGCTAATAAACCACCTGCAAAATCAATGTATTTATTTTCATCTACATCCCAGACATCAGCGCCATTGCCGCGTTCAATAAATAACGGTGCGGCCCCATAGGGGAAACATAGCCGACTTTTAGAAAAGGTTTGTGAACCGAGTGGAATACTTTTTTCAGCTCGGGCTGAAAGTTCAAGAGAATGCTGATAACGAGAATTCATTGATGAGATTCCTTTTCCAGTGAACGAGCTAAACCTTCATTTCTCTGATGTTGCGTATTCAAAGTAGCGAGCTCTGGTTCTCGTTCAATAAGAGACAATATGTCATTGGTGCTGAAGTTAGGATTGAGCGGATAAAGGCGCTCGTAAATATATTTAACTAATTCAAAATCTGCTGGTTCGTCGACAGTCCAGCGAAGATGGGCTAACGATGGGGTTCGGCTTAGTAAACCAATATTAAAGTCAGCTTTATGCTGATGAATATAATAAGTCACATGCTCATGTTCAGCGGGTGTTTGAGCTTGTTGATAAATTGTTTTAAGCGATTGATAAGTCAATATTTCAGCATCTAAACCATCGGGATAGCTGGGGATGTGACAATTACTACTGTAATCGTATCCACCTTCTAGATGGAGAGAAATCAATTCGTCGATTACTGCGGGATCTGCCAGCGGGCAATCTCCGGTTAAGCGCACAATATGTGTTGGCTGATATTTTTCTGTTGCCAGATAGAAACGCGCTAATACATCTTCCAAAGGGCCATGAAAACAGGAGATGTTTAGTTCATTGCAAAGATTGGCGATAGCCTGATCCTCAGGATGATCACTGGTAGCTACAATAAGTCGGTCAATTTTTTTACAACGCGCCAGTCGTTCCAGCTGATAAGCCAGCATGGGTTTACCCATAATAGGTTTTAATACTTTACCGGGTAAGCGGCTGGAACTGAAACGGACTTGCAAAATAGCTAAAATCATAGCTGCCCCCATAATGCGGGATTGAGTAGTTGAATATCATCAGACATGAGAGAGGCTAACTCGGAAATATTCAATATTGGCGCCTGTTGATAAGCTTTGACTATGCCAGATAATTCGGTTACCGAGCAGCAACCAATCACTAAGCGATCAATTTGAGGCATCGCATATTGGATTGCTAAAGCCAGATTTAATCGACCATGTTGCTGAGCCAATGCATCAAACGAATCAAACTGAGCGTTGAAACGAGAAAAACGAAGTGGGCGCTGTGCCGAAGGCATCAGCAGCAGGCCCTGTAAAAATACCGAGCGAACATGAATTTCACATTGCGCATCTTTCAGACGATCTAACCAGCCGCTACGCAGAAACCGTTGATCTAATAAATTCGCTGGTAACTGCACCAGTGATGGTAACGGATTATGTGCGAACCACAGCTCCAGTTCTTCCGGGGTATATACCGAGATACCGAGTTTGCCAATAAAACCGGCCGCTTGCATCGATTGCAATTTTTGCCAAAGTTCGGCGGAATAATCCTGAGTTCGGTGCAGCATTAAGCCATACAAACTAGATTGTCTCAGTTGTTGCAAGCTACGGTGTACGGCTGTTTGAGCGGTGGTTGCTGTTGTACCAGGCGCCAGCTTACTGATGACCTGAAAGTTATCTGTGGTCATCATACCTAAACGCGATTCGGCATCACCATAAGCTTGTGCGGTATCTAGCAGTGTAATTCCCGTATCATGAGCTACTCGCAGAATCTGCTGTAGTTCATGATCCAAAACCTTACCTGCTGTATTGCTGATGCCATAATCTAGGCCATATTGTGCAGTTCCTAACGCCAGCTTCATAACAAGCGTTCCAGTTGATGCACAACTTCATCTTGTTGTTCTTCACTCAGCTCGGTAAATAAAGGTAGCGTAATAACGCTGGAGTAATAAGCCTGTGCACCGAGATAATTAGCAGGGTCAAAACCTAATGCCCGGTAATATGGCTGCGCAGGGATAGGAATGTAATGTACATTGACGCCAATACCGGCATGACGAAGATCTGCAAACAAGCGATCTCGTTTTTCTGCTGCCACACGAATCACATATAGGTGATACCCATTTTTACGCTCGTTTTTTTGTAGTAGCGGCGTCAGTGGTAATGAATTGAGTTTTTCATCATAACGTTTTGCCAGGTAATTGCGGGTCGCAATGAAATTATCTAACCGTTGAATTTGGCTTAAACCCAATGCGGCTTGTAAATCAGTGAGTCGGTAATTAAATCCCAGCACCTGCTGTTCATAATACCAGCCACCGGGAGATGCTTGTTCCAGCAACTCTGGCTCACGGGTAATGCCATGACTACGATATAAACGCAGACGGGTAGCCAGTTTATCATCACGAGTTGTGATCAACCCACCTTCTGCCGTGGTAATCGGTTTTACCGGATGAAAACTAAAAACAGTCAGATCGGAAAATTCGCAATAACCCACTGGCTTGGTTTTGTAATGAGCACCCAAGGCGTGACAGGCGTCTTCAATAATGGCAATACCAAATGGGCGGCACAGTGCCGCAATTTCCGCCATATCACAGGGTTGTCCTGCCAGATGAACAACCACCAGAGCTTTAGGCATACGTCCCAATTGACTGGCCTGAATTAACTTATCTTGCAACGCATTAACCGATAAATTCCCGGTTTCTGGCTCGACATCAATGAAATCAACTTCAGCGCCACAATAACGGGCGCAATTAGCTGAAGCGACAAAACTAATGGCAGAGACCCATACCAGATCTTCGGAACCTATGCCCAGTGCTACACAAGCCAGATGTAATGCGGTGGTACCATTGGAGCATGCGACCGCATGCGGTACATCACAGTAATCGGCGATTGCTTGTTCAAATGCCGGAACGGTTGCACCCTGCGTCAGAAAATCTGATTTTAAAACTGCTACAACAGCGGCTATATCTTCATCGGAAATAGCTTGCCGACCATAAGGTATCATTCAGTTAGCACCTGCTGATTCATTGCTTGTAATTCTGTTATCGTCAGGAAATGCTGATTATTTAGCGAATTGTATTCAAAACCTTGTGCTACAGGTACACCATGTTCCCCGAGTGCATTGACCGCAAAGTCATTATTTCGGGAAGAAAAAGTAATGGATGGGGTGATCACATAATAATCGTTGAATTCAATCGTATGATATGAGTCATCAGCCGGGCACATTATTTCATGTAATTTTTCACCGGGCCGAATGCCAACAATCTCTTGAGGTAAATCAGGAGCCATCGATTTTGCCAGATCCGCAATTCTTACTGATGGAATTTTGGGAACAAACAACTCACCTCCTTTCATGCGTTTAAAATTATCCAGCACGAAATCGACACCTTGTTGCAGTGTGATCCAAAAACGAGTCATTTCTGCGTGGGTTATCGGTAGGCTTTTAGCTCCACTTTTAATAAGTTTATCGAAGAAAGGAACCACAGAACCGCGGGAGCCAACTACGTTGCCGTAACGAACCACAGAAAAAACGGTGGGATTACTGCCGGCCATATTATTTGCTGCAACAAATAACTTATCAGAACAGAGCTTAGTGGCTCCGTATAAATTTACTGGGTTAGCAGCTTTATCGGTAGATAGAGCAATGACTTTCTGGACACCATTATTTAGTGCCGCTTGGATAACATTTTCCGCGCCACCGACATTAGTTTTAATGCATTCCATCGGGTTGTATTCAGCCGCCGGAACTTGTTTCAGTGCTGCGGCATGAACTACATAATCAACGCCACGCATCGCCATGTCTAAGCGCTGAGCATCACGAACATCACCGATGAAATATCGCATACAAGGTTGATTAAACACTTGCTGCATTTCAAATTGTTTAAGTTCATCTCTGGAATAGACGATCAGTTTTTTCGGGTTATACTGGGCTAATGCAGTGGCTATAAATTTTTTTCCGAAAGAACCGGTACCGCCTGTTATCAGAATAGTTTTATCGTTAAACATATCATTGTCCTTAGCCGCTATCCGTGAAATGTAAGCATATGATAACAAAATTATTTTATGCAATATGCATGCTGAGTGGCGTTATGACAACAGAACGGCACTTCAATTTGCTATGTACCAGCAACAGACATGCCAAATTAAAAAGTCGAAAAAATGACGCTGTTATAATGCAGTAAGAACATGAAATAAAATACTGAACAAAAAACAACCAATCTGCCTGCTCCCAATGCTGGTCTTCCTTCGTTAAACTTTGTACAATCCGCGCCCTTCTATACAGGTCTCTGAGGCATCCATGAGCGAAAATAAAGTTAATCTGCTGGATTTTGATCGTAACGCATTACGTGCATTTTTTGCCGATGAATTGGGCGAAAAAGCATTTCGTGCCGATCAAATCATGAAGTGGATCTACCATTTCGGTTGTGATGATTTTTCACAGATGACCAATGTGAACAAAGCATTACGTGAAAAATTGTCACGAATTGCTGAGATCCGCGCGCCTGAAATCAGCACCGAACAGCGTTCTTCTGACGGTACAATTAAGTGGGCGATGCGAGTCGGTGATCAGGAAGTGGAAACGGTATTTATTCCGGAAGCTGATCGCGCAACGCTTTGTGTGTCATCACAGGTTGGCTGTGCATTGGAATGTAAATTCTGTTCAACCGGGCAACAAGGGTTTAACCGCAATCTGACTGTGTCAGAAATTATTGGTCAGGTATGGCGTGCTGCTCAGGTGGTTGGTTTTCCAAAAGATACTGGCAAACGTGTCATCACCAATGTCGTGATGATGGGGATGGGCGAACCTTTACTGAATCTGTCTAATTTGGTTCCTGCGCTTAGTTTAATGATGGAAGATTTCGGCTTCGGGTTATCTAAACGTCGTGTGACGGTGTCTACATCCGGTGTCGTACCAGCGTTAGATAAATTGGGTGACATGATCGACGTTGCGTTGGCGATTTCGTTACATGCGCCGAACGATAAACTGCGCTCAGAAATCATGCCGATCAATGATAAATACAATATTCAGGAGTTCCTGGGTTCTGTGCAACGCTATTTAAGTAAATCGAACGCGAACCATGGCCGTGTTACCGTTGAATACGTATTACTTGATCATGTCAACGATGATATGGAACATGCGCGTGAGCTGGCTGAGCTGTTAAAAGACACGCCAAGTAAGATAAATCTGATCCCATTTAACCCGTTCCCAAACAATCCATACGGGAAACCGAGCAACAGTCGCGTTGATCGTTTCTCCAAAGTCCTGATGGAATATGGCTATACCGTGATCGTGCGGAAAACCCGCGGTGATGATATTGACGCCGCTTGTGGTCAGCTGGTTGGTGATGTAATCGACAGAACGAAACGAACCATGAAAAAACGGATGCAAGAGCAGGAGATTTCCGTCAAAATGCTTTGAAATCCAGTTCGTTAATGTACTGAGACATGAAAAGACATCTTCTATTACTCTGGACAGCGATGATCTCGCTGTCTGGATGTGTCACCGAAACAACAATTATTGGCAAAAACTCCGAGCGACAAGAGAATTCGATTGATGGCGCCTCTGCGGCCAAAACCCGTATTGAGCTTGGAATGGGTTATCTGAATAAAGGTCAGATGGCGCCCGCAAAATATAATTTTGAAAAAGCGATAGAGATGGCACCGAATAATGCCGATGCCTATCTAGCGATGGCTTATTACTACCAGTCAGTAGGTGATAAAGCCTCTGCGCAAAAAACGTATGAACAATTAGTCTCCAGCCATAGTAATAATCCCGATGTACTCAATAATTATGGTACTTTCCTCTGTCGCAATCGTAACTATTCCGAAGCAGATGAGATGTTTCGACGTGCGGTAGTGCAGCCGCGTTATCTGAGAATGGATGATAGTTATGAAAATGCGGGTGTTTGTGCCCGTCAGGCTGGTCAAAAAGAAAAAGCACTGGAATACTACCGCCTCGCGCTCGGTTACAATCCGAATAAAGTACGATTAATGCTGGAACTGGCGGAAATGTCATTAGATGCACATAAACCGGATGAGGCTCAGCGATGGTTGACTACTTATCGTAAAAAAGCCAATGAGACACCACAAAGTTTGTGGTTGAGCCTTCGTACAGCGCAAGAACAGGGACATATTGCCGATATGCATGTTTTCGGGCAGTCTCTGATTCAGCAATTCCCATCCTCGACTCAAGCGAAAAGATACCAAAACAATGACTACTGAACAGCGTCATGAAACGCCCCTGCCAACACCGGGCACTATATTAAAATTGGCTCGTGAGCAGCGGGGTATGAGCCAGCAAGATGTGGCTCATCGCCTTAATTTACGTATCTCGCTGATTCGCGATATTGAACAGGATCGCTTTGACCAAAAAACAGCCAGTACATTCACGCGTGGTTATCTGAAAACGTATGCCCGTTTCGTGGGTACAGATGAACAAGCGGTGTTAGCGGCTTATGATCGTTTGGGGCTGAAAGATCAGCAATACAGCGAAATGTATAGTTTCTCAGGCCGTACTCAGCGAGAAGCCAGTGAACATCGCGTGCGTTTTATTTCCTGGGTGTTATTTATTGGCCTCGCAGGGCTAGGTGGAACATGGTGGTGGTTACAGCCAGCAGAAGAACCTGTTCCGACCGCAATTAATGAAGCCGGTCAGCTGGTAGTAAAAGCAATGGATACAGCAGCATTAGCCGAAAAATCCAGTGCTGCTCAGGCAACGACTGAAGCGGTTTCTACTGCCAATGCAACGGCAATAACTAGCGGTGCAGAAGAGACAACAGAAACACCGGCAGCTCTGCCAGCGATAACTGATAATGAAGGGCAAGAGCCAACGGTATTATCCAGCACGGCTGCGGAACAAGATGAGCCAGAGCAGACTAATGTTGTGCCAGCCGCCACTGTTCCTGCCGTTTCTGCTGCATCTACAACGACACCAATAGCAGCCAGCGGTGCTGTACCAACAGAGGTAGCGGTTGATGCATCTGTTGCCTTGCAACTGCATTTCACTGCTTCATGTTGGTTGAGAGTGGCTGACGCATCAGGTAAGTCCTTATTTGAAGGCACTAAAAATGCTGGCGACAAAGTTAATGTGTCGGGTAAAGAACCATTTAGTTTAACGATTGGTGCTCCAAGAGCTGTGTCTGTCTATTTTCATGGGCAGGCTGTTGATATGTCCTCCTACATTCGTCAGGGTGTAGTGGCTCGTTATAAGTTACCTTTGAAGAATTAAGCCATGAGTCAGCATGTTTCACCTATTAAACGCCGGATCAGTAAACAGATCATGGTTGGAAACGTACCGGTAGGCGGTAATGCACCTATATCGGTGCAGTCAATGACCAATACCTTGACGACCGATGTAGCGGCTACAGTGGCACAAATTCAGGGATTGCAGCGCGTCGGTGCTGATATCGTGCGTGTTTCTGTCCCTACTATGGATGCCGCAGAAGCTTTTAAGTTGATCAAACAGCAAGTGTCAATTCCGCTGGTGGCCGATATCCATTTCGACTATCGCATCGCATTGAAAGTTGCTGAATATGGTGTTGATTGCTTACGTATTAACCCCGGTAATATTGGCAAAGAAGACCGAATTCGTTCAGTTGTTGATTGTGCTCGCGACCTTAATATTCCTATCCGAATTGGCGTGAATGGCGGCTCATTAGAAAAAGAGCTGATGGATAAATATGGTGAGCCAACGGCTGAAGCTTTGGTTGAATCTGCCATGCGCCATGTTGATATTCTGGATCGACTTAATTTTGACCAATTCAAAGTTAGTGTCAAAGCCTCAGATGTGTTTCTTGCAGTAGATGCTTACCGGCTGCTGGCAAAGCAGATCGAACAACCATTGCATCTTGGTATTACTGAGGCTGGCGGTTTCCGCGCTGGTGCTGTGAAATCGGCGATTGGTTTAGGAATGCTGCTCGCTGATGGTATTGGTGATACGTTGCGTGTCTCTTTAGCCGCTGATCCGGTAGAAGAGATCAAAGTTGGCTTTGACATTCTTAAATCATTACGTATTCGCGCGCGTGGTATCAACTTTATCGCTTGCCCGACCTGCTCTCGTCAGGAATTTGATGTGATCAGCACGGTCAACGCATTAGAAGAACGTCTGGAAGACATCATTACTCCGATGGATGTTTCTATTATTGGTTGCGTTGTTAATGGTCCGGGTGAAGCCTTGGTTTCTGATTTAGGGCTGGCTGGTGCAAATCGCAAGAGTGCCTTGTATGAAGATGGTGAGCGCGTAGATCGTCTGGATAATGAGACAATTCTTGATCAGCTTGAAGCTCGAATCAGAGCAAAAGCATCACAGCTTGATCTGGAAAAGCGAATTCCGATCCAACAACATCACGAGTAATGTAAAAATAGTATTTTGGTTGCTCAGTTGGCAGGTTGTACCTGTCTTTTTAAACTCCCTATAATGCGGGCAGTTTTGTATTCAGAAGTTTGAGAATTATTGTGGCTAAACAAATTCAGGCAATTCGTGGAATGAATGATTGCCTACCGGAACAAACACCGGTCTGGCAAATGCTCGAAACAACGTTACGACGTGTGGTTTCTTCTTATGGTTATTCCGAAATCCGGATGCCAATCGTCGAAATGACCAATCTGTTTCAGCGCGCAATCGGTGAAGTGACCGATGTGGTTGAAAAAGAGATGTACACATTCAATGATCGCAATGGCGATAGTCTGACTCTGCGTCCAGAAGGGACTGCGGGTTGTGTTCGCGCCTGTATTGAACATGGTCTGGTCTATAATCAGGAACGCCGGTTGTGGTATGTAGGGCCGATGTTCCGCCATGAACGTCCACAAAAAGGCCGTTATCGTCAGTTCCACCAGTTCGGTGTTGAAGTTTTTGGTTTAAACGGGCCAGATATTGATGCGGAATTGATCATGCTGACGGCCCGTCTGTGGCGTGAGCTGGGCATTGAGCAATTTACTACTTTACAGCTGAATACCTTAGGTTCTTCAGCAGAGCGCGCGGCTTACCGGGATGCTTTGGTTGTGTTCCTTGAGCAACACAAAGAATCGCTCGATGAAGAAAGTAAGCGCCGGATGTACTCTAACCCACTGCGCGTACTTGATACTAAAAGCCCGCAAGTGCAGGAAATTTTACAGCACGCACCTACATTGACCGATTATTTTGGCGAAGAAACCAAAGCTCATTTCAATGGTTTGAAAGCATTACTGGATGCTGCCGGAATTGCCTATCAGGTGAATGAACGTCTGGTTCGTGGTCTGGATTATTACAATTACACCGTGTTTGAATGGGTAACTGATAGTCTGGGCGCACAGGGAACCATCTGTGGTGGTGGTCGATATGATGGATTGGTTGAACAGCTGGGCGGCCAAGCCACTCCTGCGGTTGGTTTTGCAATGGGGCTTGAACGTCTGACGTTGATGCTCGAAACACTGGAAAAAATCAACAATCTACCTGCAACAGTTGATGTATATATCTGTATGGCGGGTGAGGGTGCACTCACTGCAGGTCTGTTACTGGCTGAACAATTACGTAGCGAGCGTCCTCAATTACGTATTATGACGCATTGTGGTGGCGGTAATTTTAAAAAGCAGATGAAGCGCGCAGACAAAGTGGCAGCCAGAATTGCATTAATTCTGGGGGAAACAGAAGTCGCGGAACAGAAAGTCACCGTTAAATTTTTACGTGATCAGGTAGAACAGCAAACGATTGCTGTTGCTGCATTGCTACCGATACTGGATCAGCTGGGAGAGTAATAGTGGACGTATATAATTCAGAAGAACAACAAGTTGAAGCCATTAAATCCTGGTGGCAAGAAAATGGTAAGTCGATTATTGCTGGTGTGGTGATTGGATTTGTTGGGCTATTTGGCTGGCGTTATTATAACAGCTACGTTAAAGAGCAAAGTGAAGTCTCAGCTGCTGAATATCAGCAAACCATGCAACTGCTTGCTGAACAGCACGAAAAAAGTTTTGAATCAGTTGCGAAGTTCATTGCAAATCATGGCAATGACACTTATGGCGATCTGGCAGCGTTACAATTATCAGCTGAAGCAGTAAAAGCCAATAAATTGGAACTGGCTGCTGAACAATTGCGTCGGGTTGCAGAACATGGTTCAGACGAAGAGTTTAAACCAGTTGCGGGTATCCGCTTAGCGCGTGTATTACTCGCGATGAATAAACCGGCTGATGCATTGAAGGCTCTGGATTCTGTTACTGCTGAACAATATAAAGCAACTGTAGCTGAAGTCAGAGGCGACGCGTTATTAGCATCTGCTCAGCCTGAAAAAGCGCGTGAAGCTTATGCTGCTGCTTTGCAGGCCAGTAAAAACGGTGCAAATCCTGTTTTACAGATGAAACTTGATGATCTTTCTGTAGCCAGCGACAAAGTTGATGCACCAAAAGCAAAATAAAGCGAAGGATGGTGAACCTAATGCGTAAAGGTTGGCAAAAATTTAGCTGTCTGTTGCTCGGGAGTGTTTTGCTCTACGGCTGTAGCTCAGAAGAAGATGTCATTAAGATGGCTGAAGTGCCGGTCATTGAGTCTGCTTTTAATCCTGAAACCGCTTGGAGTCACGGAATTGGCTCGGGCATTGGCAAATATTATTCACATCTGCAGCCAGTGATTGTTGGTGATAATATTTTTGCAGCATCGAGAGATGGCCAGGTTTATGCCTTTGATAAACTGAGTGGCAAAACGTTGTGGAATGTTGATCTAAGCGACCAACCGTTCTACGAAGAAAAACGTAGTGTTCGTTTATCTGGCGGGCTGGCTGCTGCTGATGGTCGTATTTACCTTGGTTCAGAAAATGGTCAGATGCTGGCGCTGAAGCAAGAATCGGGTGAATTAGTTTGGCATACCGATGTGGGTGGTGAAGTTTTAGCCACACCAGCAACAGACTCTGGTAAAGTAGTTATCACGACGGGTGTTGGACAACTGCTGGCACTGGATGGGGAAACTGGCAAGATTGACTGGACAGTAACCAGTGAACAACCCAACCTGACATTACGCGGTACTGCTGCGCCGGTTATCGCGGCTGGTGGTGTGTTGTACGGTCGTGCTGATGGTAAAATCGGTATTGTACTGTTGCAAAATGGTCAGTTAGTCAATGAAAGCCGTGTTGCGACTCCGCATGGTCAGACTGATCTTGACCGTATGGTCGACGTTGATGCTGAACCCGTGATAGTGGATGATCAGCTGTATGCTGTGGCTTATAATGGTCAGCTTATTTCCCGCAAACTGATCTCCGGTGATGAATTGTGGAAGCGTAAATATGCTTCATATCAAAACATGGGGATCGGCGTTAATGATATTGCTATTACCGACTCAAAATCGCATATCTATTTGATCGATCGTTCAACCGGCACAGAAAAATGGTCTAATACACAGCTGGAATACCGTAATGTGACGGCGCCGTTGGTATTGGGTGATTATGTTGTGGTAGGCGATAGTGAAGGTTATCTCTATTGGATTTCGCAAACAACAGGTAAAATCGCTGCCATGCAGGAAGTTGATAGTGATGGTTTGTATGCAACGCCCATTATCGACGGAGATTTGATCTATATTCAAACTCGTGGCGGTGAACTGGTTGCGATAAAACGTCCTTCATAATTCGGATTGTATGTTTGTTTATAGCCCCTGATCTGGTATCGGGGGCTTCTGTTTATTTAATAATTGAGGTTTTATATGACCCCTGTGGTTGCCCTGGTGGGACGCCCGAACGTTGGCAAGTCCACATTATTTAATCGTCTGACGCGTAGCCGGGACGCACTGGTGGCCGATTTTCCAGGATTAACGCGTGATCGTAAATACGGTCAGGCCGTCGTCGATGACATGAACTTTATTGTCGTTGATACTGGCGGGATCGATGGTTCCGAAGAAGGTATCGAAGTCAAAATGGCTGAACAATCGCTGCAGGCGATTGATGAGTCTGATGTTGTGTTGTTTATGGTCGATGCCCGTGCGGGTGTGACCAGTGCCGATATTGGTATTGCTAACCATCTGCGTCGCCAGAAGAAAAAAGTATTTCTGGTAGCGAACAAAACTGACGGTCTTGATGGTGATGCTCACTGTGCTGACTTTTACAGCTTAGCACTGGGAGAAGTTTACCAAATCGCGGCTTCGCATGGCCGTGGTGTGACATCATTGCTGGAAAAAGCACTGGCGCCGTTCTTTGAAGAGTTGACTGGCAAGTCACCTGAAGAAGAAGCGGAAGATGAAGATGCGGCTTACTGGGCTGCATTTGAAGGTACTGACGTTGAAGTCGAAGCAGAAGAAGACGAATTTACCGGTGAAGATCGCTATGCAGATTTGCCGATTAAATTTGCCATCATCGGTCGACCTAACGTAGGTAAATCGACGTTAACCAATCGTATGTTAGGCGAAGATCGCGTTATTGTATTCGATCTGCCAGGTACTACTCGCGATTCGATCTACATTCCTCTGGAACGTGATGAACAGCAGTACATTGTTATTGATACTGCGGGTGTACGTAAGAAGAAAAAAATCTACGAAACCGTCGAAAAATTCTCAGTTGTTAAGACACTGCAGGCGATCGAAGATGCCAACGTGGTGTTGTTACTGATTGATGCCCGCGAAGGTGTCTCTGATCAGGATTTAAGCTTATTAGGTTTTACACTGCATTCCGGTCGTTCGATCGTCATCGCAGTGAACAAGTGGGATGGTTTGGATCAGGATACGAAAGAGAAAATCAAAGAAGACTTAGAGCGTCGTCTTGGTTTTGTTGATTTTGCTCGCGTACATTTCATTTCAGCATTGCACGGCTCTGGTGTTGGTAATCTGTTTGATTCAATTCAGGAAGCCTACCGTTCGGCAACTAAACGTATCAGTACCTCCATGCTGACCCGTATCATGAACATGGCAGCAGAAGATCATCAACCGCCATTGGTTCGCGGTCGTCGAGTGAAACTGAAATACGCGCATGCGGGCGGTTATAATCCACCGCGGATTATTATTCATGGTAATCAGGTTAAAGATTTACCAGAATCATATAAGCGCTATTTGATTAACTATTACCGTAAGTCACTTAAGATCATGGGAACACCTATCCATATCGAATTCCAGGAAGGTGATAACCCATTTGAAGGTCGACGCAACAAGTTGACACAAACTCAGATCCGCAAACGTCGTCGTATGATGAGCTTTGTGAAGAAGGGTTAATTCGCATTTAAGGAGAGGTGAAATGGCTTATCAAATCACCTGTCCTTCTTGTCAGCAAGAAGGACTTGATCCGCGGTTTGCAACAACGACCTGTGTTCACTGTGCAAAACAGTTTAGCCTGGTCGCTTATTGTCCCACTTGCCATGCTGAATTAGAGCGTTTGCAGGCATGTGGTGCAGTCGATTATTTTTGTAATAGCTGTAACTCTATGATTTCAAAGCGGCAAGCTGAATATAAACTCACACCCGCTTGAAAATTGGAAATAAAAAAAACGCCGGATATCAAATCCGGCGTTTTTGTCTGTTTGTCTGGCAACAAACAAATTAGAGTGACTGAGTAAATGTGCGTGTGATTACATCGCGTTGTTGTTCTGGAGTCAGAGCGTTGAAACGTACCGCATAACCAGACACACGGATAGTCAGCTGAGGATATTTCTCTGGATTTGCAACAGCATCTTCCAGTGTTTCACGGCGCAGAACATTGACGTTCAAATGCTGACCGCCTTCAACCTGTGGTGCCAGGCTCATTGGCACTTCACGGAATTCGATGTTACCCAGTGACTCAACAGCAACAACCTGATCTTCTGCATAACGTGGGTCTTTTGAGCACAGGCAACGCGCTTCCTGTGTTGCTTCATCCAGTAACCAGAAAGAGTTAATCAGTTCTGCGTTAGCTGCCTGAGTGATTTGAATACCCTTAACCATGATAAATACCTCGATAGTTTGGGGCGATTCTTGTCACATACAAGAAAAAGTGCCCCGTAATGTCAGGGGATTAAACCGGCTTGGTTTAATCATGTATCTTTGATACTACATTAGTAAATTTACGAACCATGTGCAAGAGGATACCCATGTAAAGCTGAGGTCTATTCCTCTTAAAGCTTGATCTGAATCAATAAACATACATTTTGCATCCAACATTAAAAATGAAGAGAAAGTTTCACACCATTTTCTTGTAATTTTACTACATATTTGAGCGGTCCCGTTTAATAGCGAAGTAAGCTAAAATGGTGTTTTAATGCGGAGCGGGATAGCAAAATGCAAACGTGGAGCGATGTACTTGGTAAAGAAAAACAGCAGGAGTATTTTCAGGAAACGCTGAATTTTGTTCGGCATGAGCGGGAATCAGGAAAAACTATTTATCCGCCTGCCACCGATGTATTTAATGCGTTCAAATATACAGAATTTGCTGACGTTAAAGTGGTTATTCTAGGGCAAGACCCTTACCACGGCCCAAATCAGGCGCATGGCCTCTGTTTTTCTGTATTGCCGGGTGTTGCGGTTCCGCCCTCATTGGTCAATATCTATAAAGAATTATATCGGGATATCCCTGGGTTTGAGATCCCTAAACATGGCTATCTTTTGTCATGGGCCCAGCAGGGTGTGCTGTTATTAAACACCGTTTTAACCGTAGAAGCAGGAAAAGCGCATTCGCATGCCTCGTTAGGTTGGGAAACGTTTACCGATCGTGTTATTGCCAGTCTGAATGAGTCGCGTGACGGTTTGGTCTTTCTACTGTGGGGGAATCACGCGCAGAAAAAAGGGCAGTACATTGATCGTCAGAAGCATCATGTATTGATGGCGCCACATCCCAGCCCGCTATCTGCACATCGTGGTTTTCTGGGTTGCGGACATTTTTCTAAAACTAATCAGTATTTAGCAGATGCCGGAACTACACAAATAAACTGGCAGATACCGCCAGTAGCGTGATGCTGTCGGCATATTTCAGGTTGGATCAATGCCCAATAAAAAAATTCACTATAATTTATAAATTGTCGTGTTTTTACCTATTGTTCAGGAGCGTGCACCATGTTGGATATTTTGCACCAGGATCATATCAATATATCCAGATTGTTGGATGTGCTGCGTGACAAACTGGCTGCGTTACGTAGTGAGGAAACAGTACGCTTCGATTTGCTTAAAGATGCACTGAGTTATTTAAGTGAAGTATCCGATACCCGCCATCATCCACGGGAAGATCTTATTTATGAGTACTATGTCGCATACCGGTGCAGTGATCCGACCAGTGTCACGTCAATGCTCAAAGATCAGCATAAGTTGATAGTCGCTAGTGGCGAAGAACTCCGTGAGATGGTGGATATGATCCTGATGGATGCGGTGATTCCATTAGATCATGTTGCTACTGCATTAGAGCGGTTTATTGTGTTGCAACAGCATCATCTGGACTATGAAGAAGCGACGGTTTTTCCAATGTTACGGCAAACATTAACAGAAGATGACTGGCGTCATTTAGAGCATAATTGGGTTCATATGACAGGCGATGATCCTTTATTTGGGCGGCAAGTAGCCGAACGCTATCATGATCTAGCGACACAGCTATTGTCTGCCTGAATATGAGCTGAGAATAAAAAAAGGCGCTGATCAGCGCCTTTTTCTCAATTCAGCGAAACATCATTGATGCTCAGCTCATAATTTAAATCGATAGACTGTAATTCCCGTTGTAAGCGATATCTGTCTTTTAAGGCCTCGATTTCTCTCCATTTGCGTTTTTTGTTTGCTTGGCGTTGACGTACATCAGTGTCGCTGACGGTCAGCTCTTCTGTTTCCAGTGAGAACCTATCCATGGAACTACCCCCTCGTCTCAAACTAAAGAACGTACAAACTATAATAAGCATTTTGCAGGCCAAAATTCATTTATGCATAAGTAAATCAAGATTGGCTCAGTATGGGAATTCACCCATCAGACTTGTATCCCGACAAGTGCTTTCCGTATATCACAGCTCTGATAAAACTAAAATACTGACATTACAAAACTATTACAGACCTCAAAAGGTGTAAAAACAACGGTGAATCGTGGAGCAAAGAGCCAAGGTCATACCGACAGAGCCAAAAGAGGAAGTACAGCGATAAAGTGCATAATAATTTCATGTTTTGAATATTTATGCTGCTAAGTCAAAAAAACATCAATAATAATTTTGTATTTAATGCTGATACTGGTATTTTTCCGGGTATCATTTTTGCAATGAATTTTTGTCTTCAGCGAATATTGGGAAAGGCTCATATATGGAGCAGGTTGCCACCTTAGAGGTGCAAAATTTATGTAAACGCTTTGGTTCCAATGAGGTACTGAAGGGGATTAATCTGACTGCGCACAAGGGCGATGTCGTTTCGATCATCGGCTCTTCAGGCTCAGGCAAGTCGACTTTTTTGCGTTGTATTAACTTACTTGAAACGCCTACCAGTGGTGATGTTTATGTCCATGGTGAGCTAATTCGTATGAAAGACGACAAATCGGGTGAACGTGTACCTGCAGATGCCAAACAGGTAGCCAGGATCCGTTCCCGATTAGCAATGGTATTTCAAAGCTTCAACCTTTGGTCTCACATGACGGTATTACAAAATATTATTGAAGTACCGGTGCATGTATTGAAGGTGCCAAAACAAGAAGCAATTGCAAAAGCGGAAGCATTATTGCATCGCGTTGGCTTATATGAGCGTCGTGATTATTATCCTGGTCATCTATCGGGTGGGCAGCAGCAGCGCGCGGCAATTGCCCGTGCACTGGCGGTTGACCCTGAAGTGATGCTGTTTGATGAGCCGACCTCGGCGCTGGATCCTGAATTAGTGGGTGAGGTGTTATCCGTCATGCGTGGCTTAGCAGAAGAAGGCCGTACCATGCTGGTGGTAACACATGAAATGGCGTTTGCACGTGATGTTTCAAATCGGGTGATGTTCTTGCATCAGGGACGAGTTGAAGAGGATGGTGATCCGAAAGAACTTTTTGCCAATCCTAAATCAGAGCGTTTCCGTCAGTTTATATCGTCCACATATTGATACGCTTATAAAATCAGCAAGGAGCAAACAATGAAAAAACTGTTGTTAACTGTAGTTATGGCTGGCCTGATGGTTACCGGTGCACAGGCAAAGCAGTGGAAGGAAGTTCGCGTAGCCATTGAGGGGGCTTATCCTCCATTCTCTAGTGTCGATGAAAAAGGCCAGTTGCTAGGCTTTGATGTTGATATCACGAATGCACTGTGTGAACAGATGAAAGTGAAATGTACTATTGTTAAGCAGGATTGGGACGGCATGATCCCTGGACTGATGGCACGTAAGTTCGACGCCATTATCTCAACAATGGATATTACAGAAGAACGTAAAAAGCGCATTGATTTCTCTGAAAAATATCAGCATGTCCCTGCTCGTTTTGCGGCTAAAAGTGGTACAGCACTTGAGCTGACGGGCGCATTTATGAAAGACAAGAAGATTGGTGTTCAGCGTGCCACTTCTATGGATACTTATGTGTCTGATAACTTCCCGGATGCCACCATCAAACGCTACGGTACTGCGGAAGAAGCGTATCTTGATTTGAAATCAGGCCGTGTGGATTATGTTCTGGCAGATAGCGCCTCTTTGATTGATGGTTTAGTGAAAAAATCTAACGGCGAATACAGCCTGATTGGACCTGGCCTGACTGAGAAAAAATGGTTTGGTGAAGGTGCTGGTGTGGCTTTACGCAAAGGTGATGGCGATCTGAAAGCGATGTTTAACAAAGCTATTCTAGATATTCGTGCCAATGGTAACTACAAGAAAATTAATGATAAATACTTCGATTTTGACGTTTACGGCGAATAAACCCGCCCGGTCATTATTTTTGGTATTTAACGGGCCCATAACGGGCCCGTTTTGATGGATAACGGTATGTTCGATTTGAAAGGCTATAGTGCCACGATCCTTGATGGTGCCTGGATCACGCTAGAAGTGGCGTTGCTGTCGGTGCTGGTTGCTGCCGCGTTGGGCATGATGGGGGCTTTAGCTAAGCTGTCTAAAAACCGGCTGGCTAAGGGTATTGCCACTTTCTATACCACACTGGTGCGTGGGATCCCTGACTTGATCCTGATGATGTTGATCTTCTTCGGTGGACAGATCTTCCTGAATTTCTTATGTACCCAAATTAATGAAGGCGTAAATGGCTGGTTAACGGAACGTAACCCTAACCATGAATGGGTTTCTTATGTTCCGGATTACATCGATATCAGCCCATTTATTGCTGGTGTTCTGGCGATAGGCTTCATCTTTGGCGCTTATATGGCAGAGACATTTCGGGGAGCCATTCTGGCCGTAGAGCGCGGACAGCTTGAAGCAGCATATGCGTATGGGATGTCGCCATGGCAGGTTTTTCGGCGGGTACTTTTTCCACAGATGGTGCGTCATGCATTGCCGGGGTTTGGTAATAACTGGCTAGTCTTACTGAAAACAACGGCATTAGTATCGGTGATCGGTCTGGATGATATGGTGCGTAAAGCGGGTCTGGCTGCGGGAAGCACACAGTTACCATTTACTTTCTACATGTTTGTGGCACTGATTTTTTTGCTCTTCACCGCGGTGTCATCAGCGCTGCTACGTTGGGCTGAGTTACGTTATGCAATTAAAACGAGGTAAGCCGGATGTTTGATTTTTCCATTATTTTTGATGAATGGCCGACTTATCTGGAAGGATTAATAAATACCATCTGGCTGGTTGCTGTTTCCTTGCTGGCGGGGTTAAGTATCGCAATTCCAGTTGGTATTTTACGTAATAGCCAAAATGCGTTGTTGCGTTATCCAGCCTGGAGTTACATCTATTTTTTTCGTGGTACACCCTTACTGGTGCAGCTGTTTATTATCTATTACGGCGCAGGACAGTGGCAGTGGTTACAGCATTCATGGGCCTGGAAATGGTTTCAGGAAGCCTGGTTTTGTTCGTTGCTGGCGTTTGCTTTAAATACTGGTGCTTATACCGCTGAGATTGTGCGCGGCGCTATCCAGATGATCCCGAAAGGTGAGCTGGAAGCGGCGGCAGCATTTGGTATGTCGCGCTGGCAGATGCTGCGGCATATTATTTTGCCCAGTGCGTTACGACGTGCACTGCCGGCCTATAGTAATGAAGTGATACTGATGCTGCATGGTTCGTCGGTGGCCGGGGTTATTACGGTCGTTGATCTGACCGGTGCGGCCCGCATCATTAATGCGCGGTATTACATGCCATTTGAAGCCTTTATTACTGCTGGTGTGCTTTACCTGATGCTGAGTCTGGTGCTGGTTTGGGGTTTCCGCCGTCTGGAGCGGCACTGGTATGCACATTTGCGTCCTAGAATCGGTTAAGCAGGTATTCTCTGGGATCTATAGCGTGATACCATATTGTGGCTTATGCGTATTTAGTTAAGGGTTCCGTTTTGTTCGCTCGGTTGCTCATCAGTTGTTGTTTCCTGTTCTGTAGCCTGACTGCGTCGGCTGATGAGCAAGTCAAATTTGAATCTGCACCCCAATGGGTGCAGAGCATCCAACTTCCTACTGTTTCTCGTCAGTCAGCGCCAGTGAATGGCCTGCGTTACCTGTTAATCGATCGTCAGGTAAATCTTGAGGCGCGGCAGGTTTCGCAATATTCCCACTATGTCATGCAGATCAGCAGCACTGAGGGGTTGGAACAGTCATCGCAACTCGCGTTTGATTTTGATCCTGGGTTTGAAACGCTAAAAATCCATCAAGTGCGTATTTTAAGACAGGGTGTTTATCTCGATCGTCTAGAGCCAAACGAGTTACGCCTGTTTCAGCGTGAGCCAGATCTTGAGCATCATCTTTATTCCGGAACTAAGACGGCATACCTTATTTTGCCAGATATCCGGGTTGGCGATGTGCTGGAATATAGTTATAGCACTCTCGGAAACAATCCGGTGTTAGGTAATAAATTCAGTGCTCAGTTACAACTCGACTGGGAGATGCCAGTTGCGTTTAACTCAATCCGCGTATTAGTAAATAGTGGGCGCACGCTCTATTACTCTGTACCGGAAGGTCAGAATGGCAAACTGACGATGACGGAAACCTCGACACATCGTGAGTTGTTATGGCAACAATCACCCGTAGCAGCGGTTAACACTGACGAAGATGTGCCTGCATGGTTTACTCCTCATCACTACTGGGCGTTGAGTGAGTTTTCGTCATGGCAGGATGTCGTAAACTGGGCGCTTCCGTTGTATGAACAAGCTGCCGTGGTTGAACCGGTGGTGCAGCAGGTTGCTGATCAACTGATGCAAACATCAACTGACCCTAAAGCGCGTGTTATGGCGGCATTACAATTTGTGCAGCAGCAAGTGCGTTATCTGGGGATCGAAGATGGTATTGGTTCGCATATGCCACGTAAAGCGGCCGATACGCTCTATCGTCGCTATGGTGATTGCAAAGATAAAACTGTATTGCTGATGGCATTGCTGAAAGCGATGGGCTTCGATCCAAAAGCGGCATTGGTCAATCTGGAGCAGGGAGCTATTCTGCCCAGACAACTGCCATCACCGTATGCGTTTGATCATGTTATTGTTTCGCTGACGTTGGCTGAGCAACAGTATTGGTTAGATGGCACTGATCTTAATCAGGGCACTAATATTGATACGATCGGTGTTCCTTATCTGCGTTATGCACTGCCTGTCACGTCTGATAGTAAAGATCTGGTAGCGATGGATGACAAGTATCGTGGTGCAGAGACAGTATTAAGACGTGAACTCTGGTTGGGAGAACCACGCAGTCGTTTGCTCGTAGAAGCGCGCTATTCAGGGCATGAAGCAGAAAGTCAGCGCTCATCGTGGAAAGACACCTCACCGCAACAAATCGGTCACCAGCTGCTGGGCTATTATTCCAAACTGTATTCTGATTTAGACGCTAATGTAGTACCGGATATGCAGGATGACCTGCAGAAGAACGAACTGATTTTACGTCAGCAATTTACCTTATCGGGTGGAACAGAAGAACTGACTCGGAATGGTTTGCCATTATATGCTGATCTGATCGACACCTATTTAAAAATGATCGATAGCGCGAGAAAGCAGCCTTTAGCGCTTGGTCCGCCACTTAAGATCCGTCAGGAATTTATCTTCCATCTGCCGCATGATGTAAATATTGCCGATTATAGCCAGCAATATGAAAATGAGGTCTTTAGTTTCAGTATTTGGGTGCAGCAGATTAAACCCAGATTATTACGCGTGACTTATCGTTATCAGAACCGGCTTGATCATGTGCCTGTGCGAGAGCTGGCTCGCTATCGCGAAGCCGTACAGCAAGCGAGAGAGGAGTTAGCTCTTAACTTTACTCTCCCGCCAGTTGTTGCTGCTACTGCGGATATGGCAATGGCACCGGCTAAATAAACTCAGCCCAGATCGGGGCATGATCAGACGGCTTTTCCATATTCCGGATCTGATAATCAATTCCGGTATGCTGTAACCGCTGTTGCAGCACCGGGGTGGCAAGTAGCAGATCGATCCGCAACCCGCGATTATCGTCAAAACCACGACTACGATAATCGAACCATGAAAAATGCTCATTAGAGTCAGGATTTTGGCTGCGCCAGGTATCTACAAACCCCCACGCTAATAATTCATTCAGCCATTCCCGTTCTTCCGGCAGGAAAGAGCATTTGCCTGTTTGTAACCAGCGTTTACGGTTAGCCTCACCAATGCCAATATCAAGATCCGTAGAAGAGATATTCATATCACCCATGATCACAATGTCTTCATCGGGCTGATGATTTTGCTGCAGATAGTTTAATAGATCGCGGTAGAACTTTTGTTTAGCTGGAAACTTAGTCGGATGATCCCGCGATTCACCTTGCGGAAAATAACCATTAAATACGGTCAGCAGTCGGCCATTTTCCTGCTTGAATTGTCCAATAATCAGGCGGCGTTGCGCGTCTTCGTCATCGCTTGGAAAGCCTTTAATGACGTTTTCCGGCGTCTGACGGCACATTAATGCCACACCATAATGGGCTTTCTGGCCATGGTAATAAACCTGATAGCCCAATTCTTCTATGATGCTAATAGGGAAAACTTCATCATGAACCTTGGTTTCCTGTAACCCAATAATATCAGGGTTATGCTGCTCAATAATGGCTTGTAATTGATGAGGTCTGGCTCTTAGTCCATTGATGTTAAAAGAGATAATTTTCATGATATTTCACTTAACTCAGCGTTTCATAGGTCTTAGCAGAGTGTTTGACTCCACTTTCAATTGTTCATAACGTGCTTTTTGTGCCGGATTCAGTGGTACACCATCCATAACAGTCAGCGTTTCACTTAATTCTGTCAGCAAATCTTTGCGTGTTCGTTGTTGCTGACACAGCGCGAGCAGTGCTTGAGTTTTATTGAGCGCAGCACTGGTGTTAGCTGGTGCTTTACGTTGTGCATCCCGGAAATGTTTCAATGCCATCTCCAGATCGCCATGCGTAAATGCTTTGATCCCTTGCTCGTTACTGAGCTGATACTGGTTTCTGCGTTCAGTAATAACTGCATCTGAACGGATAGATTGTATGCATTGTGTCAGTAACGGGTCTTTGGCTTGCTCTGGTGGCAACGATTTTTGTAATTGATCGGCAAATTCAAATTCGCCCAATTGCAGCATCGCCAGAATAGTTTCACTTAATATTTCCGATGACATGGTCTGCGGAGTATCAAGATAATCCTGAGTCGATTTATACAGTAACTGTTTTCCTTTCGGCAGATTACCGCGGGCCATTTGTACTCGCGCCTGACAGATATGCTCGAAAGTATGAAAATCAAAATCGTGATTGATCAGACTATCCCTGCAGCGGGATAACGCCATATTAACCTGCTTTTGCAGATTACCAATATGGTAAGGGTCCTGGCTATTAATCGCATGCAAGATCATGCAATGAACATAACTGCCTAAGATCTGCGGATTATCATCGACAGCGTAACGATGTAGTTCCAGCAATGTTGCGAGCGATTGTTTTGCGCGGAAATAGTCATGCTGACTCAGGCAGTGTTCGGCTATTTGCTGATGCAACCGCCCGGATTGTGGCGAGATTCCGATTGCCCGCTCTAGCGTCGCGATTGCTTCTTCACTGGCGCCGATAGCCAGCTGTGAATAGGCAAGCCAGCGGTAAGCATCCACCATGAAGGGGCGCAATTGTAAGGCTGAGTTGAGGTGCAAGATGGCGGCATCGTGATCACCTAACTGCTGCGTGGCCCGGCCTAAAAAAAGACGTAACCAAGCGGACTCACGAACGGCAAGGCCTTCATCGAGAATTTGTTTAGCTTCCTGAGCCTTATTTTGTTCCAGATATATTTCCGCCATGATGCAGCGGCAATAATTAGCATAACGACTGTTTTGCTCGATGATTTTTCTGCATTCCAGCAAAACCTGATCTTTATCGGCTGATTGAAAGGCGGTGAACATCGGTAAGAGCTGTTTCTTGCGGTTTAATGCACGTAGCAAGCGAAGTCGTAACTGCTCTTGCGAGAACGGCTTCATCATATAATCATCGGGTTCTGATTCCAGTGCGCTCAAAACCATCGAACGGGAATTATCCCCACTGATGATGAAGATGATCGAATCGACAGGGATCAACTGCTGTTGTTTCAGATAATCCATGAGCTGTCGGCCATTTTCGCCATGGCCAAGGTTGTAATCGATCAGATAGATATCGAATTGTTCTTTTTGGAAGCGCTTACGGCTTTCCTCGGCAGAACTGAGTAGCGTGATTTTGCTAAAGCCGAGATTTTGTAGCATTGCTTTAATCAGAACCTGAAAGGAGCGCTGATCATCTATAACTACAACTCGTTTTTCGAGCATATTGAGCTGGAGGGAGGTATTGCTTTCAGATTCCGTTGACTGCATTGAAATTCTTCCGAAATATCACTAAACGAATATTAAATCAGATTTTTATTCAATGCTTGGAAAGTTATGAGATTGATGAAGAGAAAAGAGATGGTGGAGGGGGAAGGATTCGAACCTTCGAAGGCAGAGCCGTCAGATTTACAGTCTGATCCCTTTGGCCGCTCGGGAACCCCTCCACGAGCTTTTTTTAACGTTTTACTATGCACTTAATGGTGGAGGGAGAAGGATTCGAACCTTCGAAGGCAGAGCCGTCAGATTTACAGTCTGATCCCTTTGGCCGCTCGGGAATCCCTCCTCAAGTGCGGAGCGAATACTACCAGAAACTTCCTGTTTGTGAACCCCGAAAGTACTAAAGATCAGAGAAAATTCGCCGATATAAGTTCAAATGCTCATTTTTCAGACTTTTTATGCTTACACAAACGATCCGTGAGCACTTTTTGGTCGATGAACTTCAACTCGGCCAACGACTTAACGATGCAGTGCATCAGGAACAGCGTAGTTATTTTTCGCTATTGCTGTCGATGCTCTCAGCGGATGTATTAGATCAGCCCGAATTCTCGTTATCAGCTGCAGAAAATATTCCAGCAATTGATTGGCGAAAGCGATGGGACTTACCGCCTGCTGCCGTTTTAGACAGTAGCAGTTGTTCTGCCGATGAAAGTTATTTTCGCAGTATGTTGTTGCATGAAGGTGGAATTGAAGCAGTACATCTGTTTAATGCAGCGCAACCTGATCCTTTGAGCTGGCGGCAATTTGCCATACCTGCGGATGTCTGGAACGAATTATCTCCGTTAAAACAGGAGAAATTTCGTCAGCAGCATCAACTGGATTATCAGCCATTCGATGAAACGCCGGATGCAATGATGCAGGTACTGGAAGGGTTTGATTACACGCAGGAGCTGAAGGTCAATTATTTCTATCGTTAACCCAGCCACAGCAAACTCACTGCTGTGGCTGGTTATAATTTTACAACGCTTTGGTGTAACGTTGTTCAAGGTAACGGCGGAACCATTGGGTGTTCAGTGATTCACCGGTTGCTTGTTGAATTAATTCTTCTGTACTGAACAAACTGGCTTTTTCCCACACATTGGTTTTTAACCAGCCAAATATTTGCCCTAAGCCATCATCAGCAGCAATCAACTCACCAATGTCACCGATATCGCGTTCAATAGCTCCGGCGAATTGAGCGGCATAAATGGCGCCTAATGTGTAACTCGGGAAATAACCGAATGAGCCATCTGTCCAGTGAATATCCTGCATACAACCCATCGCATCATTACCTTTGGTGCTAAGTCCCAGATATTGTTGCATTCTGGTATTCCAGACTTCCGGTAAATCACGCACTTGGATCTTATCTTCAATCAGTGCTTGTTCAATTTCAAAGCGCATGATGATGTGTGCCGGATAAGTCAGCTCATCAGCATCAACACGGATAAAGCCAGGTTCAATTCGGCTATACAGTTGGATCAAATTTTCGGCTTCTAGTGCTGGTTGTTCACCAAAATGTTGTTTGATCAACGGTGCCATCTTACGCAGGAATGCAGGATGACGAGCCAGTTGCATTTCAAAAAACAGACTCTGACTTTCATGAATGCCCATAGAACGAGCTTCACCGGCTGGTTGACCACGCCATTTGGCGGGTAACCCTTGTTCATACCGGGCATGTCCGGTTTCATGAATCACACCCATCAGGCTAGGCATGAAATCTTTTTCGTTATAGCGGGTGGTAATACGAACATCTTCAGGTACACCGCCGCAAAATGGGTGAGCACTGATATCCAAACGTCCGTGGTTAAAATCAAAGCCCAGCAGCTTCATAGCATGTAAGCCAAGCGATTTTTGCCGAACGATCGGGAATGTACCTTCCGGTTTTATCGGATTATATTGCGACTGTCGTTCACCAGCCTGACGGATGATCTGTGGCAACCAGGATTTCAAATCAGTAAAAATACGCAGTAAGTGACTACTGGTCATGCCAGGTTCATACAGGTCGATCAGACTATCATACGGAGACAAATCCAATGCAGTAGCGCGGATTTGTGCAGCTTCACGGGTCAGATCAACAACTTCTTTCAGGTTCGGTTCAAACCCTTTCCAGTCATTATTTTTTCGTTGATCGCGCCAGGCGTGTTCGCAGCGAGAGCCCGCCAGTGTTCGCGCTCTTACTAAATCATCAGGTAGCAACGCGGCATTCTGCCAGCGACGGCGCATTTCATTCAGATTGGCTTGTTGCCCGTCTGATAACGCTTCATTTTCAGCGGCATTCAGCCAGTCAGGCATTTCTGGAGCTGTCAATTTCTGATGTTGTAGCAGTGCCAGTTCAGCTAAAGCAGCACCACGAGCCTGATTTCCGCCATCTGGCATCATGGTGGCTTGATCCCAGCCACAAATAGCCTGCAGATGTTGCAGATGATGCAGTTGTTGAAAACGTTGTTCTAATAATTGATAAGACATGCTGTGTTTCCTGTTCACTTCCTGCAACAAATAATACTTGCGCTCATGTTGCCATGATAACGCCCGAGTCTGTGACAGACTAGTCTTTAAGTCTATTGTTTAGTTTGCGGGGTGTCGGATATTACGGTTTCACCGAGTGGGAATGTTGGTTAACTTATATCCGTTTTGTTCCAACATTTGTAATAGCCCATCGTGACCATAGAGGTGCATTGCACCGACTACCATGAAGTTACGTTGGGATGTTTGAGCAATTATTTTAGGTATCCAATTCTGATTTCTTTCTTTGATCAAATGTTGTTCCAGATATGTTTGTAATTCAGGGCTAGTGTCGTCATCGTCCAATAATGCCTGAATTTTGTTCCGATCTCCGTTTTCCCATGCTGCGATCAGATCCGGCAATTCATCGCTAACTTTATTGATTTGTTTCAGCGTGGACTCAAGAAAATCATCTTCCACATCACCTAATCTGGCCAGATAAGCAAGTTGTTGCTCCGGTGTTTCCAGATAACTGATGGCAAGCTGTTTATTTTTGGCTAATTCAATGAAATGTTGATCAATACCTAACGAGGCTTGGTAACCCGCTTGTTGGATCGCCTGCTGCTGCAGCGTGATTGCTACAAACCATGGGCGAAATTTAGCCAGCAGTGGTTCTTTTAATTGGTAAAGCGCCGCTGTCTGTATTGTTCTTTGATACAGCGACGAGCTGAGTTGTTGGGCTAATGAGGTTTCATCAGGCAGCATGGCATAAGTAAGCAAACTTTGCTGACTGGCAGAGTCTGATTGATTCAGATCTGTTTCCACTATCAGTGTTTCTGCTTGTCGCCAGCAGCGCATGATAGCTGAGGGCAAGGGATACATACCTTCGTGCCCTACATGGATAGAACCCAGTAGCCAGAGCTTTTGTTCTCCTCGCTCAGCCAGCCAGAAGTCGGGGGATGAAATAGCCAGTACTTTGTCAGAGAATAAGCTGAGCAGTAACAGCCCAAACCAGCCAAAACCTTTCATTCCGGAGATCGCCGCATTACCATAGCGCAGGAATTTATTTTTCATCATGGAGATATTTAATGCCTCATATTCGATGCCGTGGCATGCAGCGTGAAATGGTTGTCGCCATTAGTGAACCATTGGTTGAACAGCTTGCTGAACTGACTAAGGCGCCGGCTGCTCATTTCACTATTGAGTATATTCCGGCTGAGTTTATTGCGACACGATTTGGTGGTCAGGCATATCCGTTTATTGAACTTTTTTGGTTCGATCGCGGGCAAGACATGCAGGATGCAGCTGCACAGTTGATCACGTCAATTGTAAAAACGGTATCAGGTAGTAATGATGAGGTGGCTGTCGTAGTTCATCCGCTGGTGCGGACGAATTATTATGATAATGGTCAGCATTATTAATTTATCCGGACAGGCCGCATGAAATTAATGCGGCCTTATTTTTTGTTACGCGGAGCGACAGAGGATGCCATCGAGCCAACGACTCGGCAGCACTCGTCTTAAGAAGGCAAATACGTGCGTGGGGAAGGTGACCCCATAACGTGTCTTGGCTCGTTTACTGCGTAAAGCATGCAACACCGGCGCGACACAGGATTCTGGTTCCAGTGTAAATGGATTTTTCGGGTTTGGATTTTGTAGGCGTTGTAATGTTTGCTGATAGATCTTGCTGTGGCGACTGGAAGCTACGTCGATGTGTTGCAAGAATTTTTTCAACGCATTACTGCGAAATTCACTGCGGATCGGGCCGGGTTCGACCAGACTGATTTGAATTGCTGTATCGCGTAATTCCAGTCGCAGCGTATCAGTATAACCTTCTAACGCGAACTTACTGGCGTTATAAGCGCCGCGATATTTCATAGCGACTAAACCGAGCAAAGAGCTGATCTGAATTATGCGTCCTTGATTTTGCTGCAACATGACGGGCAGTATCAGGCGAGTTAAATGGTGCCAGCCAAAAAGGTTGGTATTAAATTGCTCGCGCAATGCTTGAGTTGGCAAGTCTTCTAATGCCCCGGTTTGGCCATAAGCACCATTATTAATGAGGCCGTATAGTTTGCCTTTCGATTCAGTTATTGCCCAATGGACTGCTTGCTCAATGCTTTGCTCGTCATTCAGATCCAGAATATGTGCCTGTAAACCAGATTGTTGCAGGTTTGCCACATCCGCTTCTTTTCTGGCTGTTGCCAGCACAGTGTAACCTTCCTGCTTCAATCGTTGCGCTAAATGCCAACCGATGCCAGTGGAGCAACCTGTAATAAGAATGAAATCAGACATCGACGTTCCTGTTTATGACGAAAGCGAGTGGACATCTTAATGTGGGGCGCGCAGAAAAGAAAACCGGGAGCAAAGCTCCCGGTTAGTAATTACTTTATTTTGCTTACAGCTTAGGCACCGCTGTCATCAAGTTTTACAGTCAATGTCTGACCTGGCTTGAGACGGTTATGTCCTAAGCTATTCCAGCGCATCAGATCATTCACTGTGATCTGGAATTTCTCTGCGATGGAAGACAGGGAGTCACCGCGACGAACTTCATAGCGACGTAACTTAGCGGCTTTAGCTGCCGATAATTTCGTTGCTTTGCCAGAGGCTTTGCTTACTGGCGCATTCACCAATAAAACCTGACCTGCTTTTACTTTGTTCTTCGTCAGACGGTTCCACTGCATCAATTGTTTTTCTGATACACCATAAATGCGGGCTACCGTTTTTAAGGTATCCCCACGTTTTACTTTATGGTGGACGCCAATTGTCGCGGAAGAAGACTTGTCTGAACGGTTATCAGCAGTATCGCCAGCATCTGTTGCATCATTGCTTGCAATAGCAACTCGTTCACTGTCATTGCGCAGGCGTTTTTGTGGCGCCATATCCGCAAGTGCCAGTTCAAGTTCATCCGCTACGCCAATCGGTACCAGTAAATGATAGGGGCCTTTGGGTGACGTTGTGTTGCGACTGAATCCGGGATTCAAACGTTTCAACGCTGGTAGTGACATGCTTGCCTGTTCTGCTGCAGTACGCAGATCTACCTGTCCATTTGTATCGATTAAACGAACCGATGGGCGGTTTGGTATTTTAGGCAGGTCGATACCATATTTTTTCGCATTCTTGATGACATCCGCTAATGCCAACATGCGAGGCACATATTCCATCGTCTGACGTGGTAATTGCAGCGAGAAAAAATCTGTCGCTTTACCACGAGCACGATTTGCATCAATTGCATCCTGGATCCGGCCTTCACCCGCATTGTACGCGGCAACGGCGTTCATCCAGTCGCCTTCAAAATAGGCGTTCAACTGAGCCAGATAATCCAGCGCAGCCTGAGTTGAGGCTACAACGTCGCGACGACCGTCATACCAGTAATCTTGTTTCAGACCATAGCGTCTGCCTGATGCACTTAAGAATTGCCATAAGCCAACAGCGTTGCCATGGGAGCGGGCATTAGGGTTATATGCACTTTCAACAATGGGCAATAACACCAGCTCCATTGGCATCTGACGTTTATCAATTTCCTCAGTGATTAGGTGGAGGAAGGGGGCGGCACGTTCGGTGACAGTTCGCAGGTACTTAGGATGTTTGATATACCAATCGCGGTAAGCAATGACGTCAGGATCATTTGGAATGGTCAACTGCATCTCGTCAGCAATGCGGTCCCACATGTATGGATGTGAGCTTTCCGATCGATCTAGAGCCGAGGTTGCGTGCGACCGATAATTCGATATGACATTAACGGTAGAACCCAACTTATTTTTATCTGAGTCGGTTTGTAACGCCTGGCAACCGGTCAGCAACAACGCACCCAGCAGGGCCAAATGTAGCTTTATGTTCATCCAGTCATCCTCAAAATTTTGACAGATGGTATGTGTGTTTAGGGTTCAGATCAAGCCTTGCATAATTTATGCTCAGTTACAGCTCAAAGATTATTCTTTTTTTCGCGCAAAATAGCAAAGATCTGGATCTCATTTTCGAGATAGAGATCGCTCGATTTTTGAGCATAAGTCACAACGCTGGGACTATTTGTTCGTAAAAACACATTACTGCTCTTTTCTATACCAATCGACGAGGGCAGTGTTGGGCAACCCTGTTGCCTTAGTTTGCTAACATCTTTAATTCGCGACATTGTAAACATATTATCTGGTTCAACCTGCCAGCAATAGCTTAAATTATTGTAAGTATATTCATGTGCAGGATAAACAAGAGTCTCTTCTGGTAAGCTAGCCAGTCGTTGCAGTGAGTGATACATCTGTGTTGCAGTGCCGGTAAATAAGCGTCCGCACCCACCAGAAAAGAGCGTATCGCCACAAAACAGGGCGCCATGACCGTGAAATACAATGTGTTCGGCAGTATGTCCGGGCGTGTGCCAGACTTTAAACTCTAACTGAAGATCAGGCAGTCTGATCAAATCCTGATCGTGCATAGTTTGTAGTTGCGGCACATCAGACAATATAATTTGCGGGCCGTAAACTTCGCACTGCGGGTATTGCTTTACTAGCTCAGCAACACCATCTACATGATCATGATGGTGGTGTGTAATGAAAATCGCCCGAAGTGTCAGCGTTTGTTGTTGTAATCGTTCAATCACGGGGGCCGATTCGCCGGGATCAACAACGATAGCTTGGTCGCCTTGCTTAATCAGCCAAATATAATTGTCTGTACGACTGGGAATGGCTTGTACCTGCAACATGTGATGAGCTCCGGTTCGAATTACGCAGTGTTGTGTATAAAATGAAAGAGAGAGAAAGGCAATATTTACCCGCGTTGAGGTGATGAAGTGAAACCAGCAAAAACAAACCGGGAGATTATTGCGCCAGAGAACTGGAGCGAATTACCCATGGGTGATTGGCTGGCGATGGAGATCCAACATAAGCTCGATGAATGGTGTCAATTTATGTTTGGCTATCATCTGTTGAAGTTAGGCACACTGAGTAGTCAGCTTTCGTGCTCTGCTTCGACTATTCGTCATCAGTGCGCGTTAGCATCTGAAGGTGCGTCGCTTGGCATTATTGCAGATGTTGATGAATTGCCTATCCGAACCGGCAGTATTGATGCGTGTTTACTGGCGCATACGTTAGATTTCAGCAGTGATCCCCATCAGATATTACGCGAAGCGGAACGGGTATTAACTCCGGATGGTTGGATCATTATCAGTGGTTTTAATCCGCATAGTTTGGTTGGCTTAGGTAAATTACTGCCGCATTTACGGAGGCGTTTACCCTGGTCAGCACAGATGTTCTCGCCTGAGCGTGTGCTGGACTGGTTGCATCTGCTTGGTTTTGAAATTGTTCATCTGGAAGGATTTACTTATTCTTCGCTTTCTCGCCGTAGCTGGTTTCACTTTGGCCGGGAAAACACGGTGAGACGTTGCGGTTATCGCTTTGCATCAACCTATATGTTGGCAGCCCGAAAACGTACCATTCCGTTGACACGGCTCCGGGAAGCCGCCTGGCTCAAACGCCCAGTGATGGTAGGCGGTATGGCCAGACTAAAAAATCAAACCCGGATTGAACGTTAGAACGTGATCACACCGGATAGCCGGAATCAACCAGATGGCTGTCAGCTGCCAGTGCGGCATTGCGCGCCAGTTCATCACAACGTTCATTTTCCGGGTGACCTGAGTGCCCTTTGACCCAAAACCACTCCACATCATGACGTTGAATTTCGCTGTCTAGCAATAACCATAAATCCACGTTCTTGACGGGTTCACGGTTCGCCGTTTTCCAGCCTTTCTTCTTCCAGCCGTAGATCCACTGGGTAATACCTTGCCGAACATATTGGCTATCGGTGGTCAGTTTGACCTGACAGGGTTCGCTTAAGGATTGTAAACCGGCAATGGCGGCCATTAATTCCATGCGGTTATTGGTGGTCAGCTCGTAACCCTGAGCTAGCTCTTTTCGGTGTTGTTTATAGATCAAAACAGCGGCATAGCCGCCAGGGCCGGGGTTGCCGAGACATGAGCCATCGGTATAGAGAGTTATCTGTTTTAGCATAGTGTCGTGGTATTCTGAGCGTCTGAGTAAAGTGTGACATAAAAGTGCTATGAACCCAATGCAAACGAATCGCTATGTAATCCTCGACACCGAAACCACGGGTATGAACCAAAGTGGTGGCCCGGTCTATATTGGTCACCGCATCATTGAAATCGGTTGTGTGGAGGTGATAAATCGCCGTCTCACCGGAAATCACTATCATGTTTATATCAAGCCAGATCGTTTGGTAGATGAAGAAGCGATCCGGGTGCATGGTATTACGGATGCTTTCCTGGCCGATAAACCGCCGTTTGCGGCTATCGCACAAGAATTCCGGGATTTTATTCGTGGTGCGGAACTAGTCATTCATAACGCAGCGTTCGACGTTGGCTTCATCAATCATGAATTTGAGAAGCTGGGTTGGACGGAGCGGGTTAAAGACATCTGTGGGGTTACGGATTCGCTGGCACTGGCGCGAGGGCAATTTCCCGGCAAACGTAACAGTTTGGATGCGTTATGTACTCGTTTTGGTATCGATAATTCGCATCGTACTTTGCACGGCGCGTTATTGGATGCCGAAATTCTGGCAGATGTCTATTTATTGATGACCGGTGGCCAGACGCGACTGGAGTTACACAACACGGTCAATGATAATAGTTCTGGTTCATCAGCGTCAGCACAACAGTTAAAAATGCTGCAGCGGAATGGTTCGTTGAAAGTTTTACGTGCGTCAGACGATGAATTAGCGGCACATGAAAAAAGATTAGATCTGGTTGCTAAAAAAGGCGGTAGTTGCCTGTGGCGACCAGAACAAGAATAAACGTTTTTTCCATATAAAAAATTGAAAGGAAAAATACCGCATATGTATCAGGAAATCATTAAGCAGGAATTGGTAACCGCACAACAGGCGCTGGCTGATTTTATTGCTGATGTCGAAAATATTAATGCTATAGAACAAGCGGCGAAGTTGATAGCAGCATCACTGCGTGACGGCGGCAAAGTCATGTCATGCGGCAATGGTGGATCACACTGTGATGCTATGCATTTTGCCGAAGAGCTGACCGGTCGTTATCGTGAAGACCGTCCGGGTTATGCCGGTATCGCAATTTCTGATCCAAGTCATTTGTCTTGTGTCTCTAACGACTATGGTTATCAGTATGTATTTTCCCGTTATCTGGAAGCGGTTGGTCGCTCTGGTGATGTGATGCTGGGGATTTCTACCAGCGGTAATTCACAAAATATTATTACCGCCATCGAATCAGCCAAAGCGAAAGGGATCAAAGTTGTCGTTTTGACTGGCAAAGACGGCGGTAAAATGGCTGGTATGGCTGATGTTGAAATTCGCGTCCCTTATTTTGGTTATGCGGATCGTATTCAAGAGATCCATATTAAAGTTATTCATATTTTGATCATGTTGATTGAAAAAGAGTTGGCTGTCTGATTAGTTCGAGGTGAGCCTGTGTGCGAATTATTGGGTATGAGTGCGAATGTTCCCACTGATATCTGCTTTAGTTTCAGTGGATTAGTACAACGTGGTGGGCGTACTGGCCCGCATGTTGATGGTTGGGGCATTACTTTCTATGAAGGGAAGGGCTGCCGTACTTTTAAAGATCCCGTAGCTTGTGCGCAGTCTCAAATTGCTAAGTTGGTCCAGGAATACCCGATCAAAAGTTGTGCTGTGGTGAGCCATATCCGGCAGGCTAATCGTGGTAGTGTGGCGTTAGAAAACACCCACCCATTTACGCGAGAATTATGGGGACGTTATTGGACTTTTGCGCACAATGGGCAACTGACTGATTATGAAGTGCTGGATGTAGGGCGTTTTGTGCCAGTTGGTCAAACCGATAGTGAAAGGTCATTCTGTTGGTTGTTAAATCAGCTAGAGAAAAAATTTCCATTTTTCCCGGAAGAACCCGAAGCGCTATTTCAGTGTCTGGCAACGTTATGTAATCAGCTGATGATGCTGGGTGTGTTTAACATGCTGTTGTCAGATGGCGAATATTTGATCACTTATTGCACCACCAATCTTCATTGTATTACTCGTCGAGCACCGTTTGGGCAGGCTAAGTTAATCGATGACGATGTTACGATCGATTTTCAGCAGGAAACGACGCCGAACGACGTAGTGACTGTGATTGCGACTCAGCCGCTGACGAATAATGAGCAGTGGCAGAAAATGGAACGCGGTGAACTGAAGGTTTTCCGCTTCGGTGAGCAGTTATTTGCTATTACGACCGAAGAAAAAGAACAGGGAGCTTAAGCTCCCTGTTCTTTATTTGTATTACTCTGTTTGCCCTGCGCCATCATCGTCACTGGCATAACCTGATACCGGAAGACATTCGCCATCCAGCCAAGCTTTACCCTCTTTCATGACTAAACGTTGCTGACAAAACCAGTTGATCACTAATGGATAGATCTGATGTTCCTGCACATGCACGCGTTGTGCTAACTCTTCGGCAGTATCATCCGCAAAGACAGGAACTTTAGCTTGCAGGATCACCGGGCCACCATCGAGCTCTTCTGTTACGAAATGCACACTGGCGCCGTGTTCACTATCACCCGCATCAATGGCTTTCTGATGCGTATGCAAGCCTTGATATTTAGGTAGCAAAGACGGATGAATGTTCAACATGTGTCCGGCATAGTGATTCACAAACGCAGGCGTTAAGATCCGCATAAAACCGGCCATAACAATTAGATCCGGCTGGTGACGATCAATCTCAGCCATCAATGCCGCATCATATTGTGCCCGATCAGCATAATCCTGATTAGAAATAACAGCGGTATGGATATCAGCAGCAATTGCACGCTTCAATCCATAAGCATCTGAGCGGTTACTGATAACAGCAGCGACACGGCCATGAATTTTGCCTGACTTGCAGGCGTCAATGACAGCCTGCAAGTTGCTTCCTGTTCCAGAAATCAGAACAACCAGATTCATTAGTTGATTACTACCTGTTTTTCATCAGCAGCGGCTGCTTCAATGTGACCGATCAACCAAGCGTTTTCGCCTTCGGCTTTCAGCAGTGCCAGAGCAGCATCAACCTGATCTTGTGGCAGTGCGATGATCATGCCAACGCCACAGTTGAAGGTGCGGTACATTTCATAAGTTTCAACGTTGCCGCTTTTTTGCAACCAGTTGAATACTTCCGGCCATTGCCAGCTGCTACCGTCGATCACCGCTTTAGTGTTTTCTGGCAATACACGTGGGATGTTTTCCCAGAAGCCACCACCGGTAATGTGTGACAGCGCGTGTACTTCACAGTTTTTCAGCAGTTTCAGTACTGGTTTAACATAGATGCGAGTTGGTGCCAGCAGCGCGTTGGCCAGTGTAGAGTCGCCCAGTGGCTGTTGTACGTCAGCTTTGCTCACTTCCAGAATCTTACGGATCAAAGAGAAACCGTTTGAGTGCGGGCCGGAAGAGGCCAGTGCAATCAGCGCATCACCAGCGGCAACTTTAGAACCGTCAATGATTTCTGATGCTTCAACCACGCCTACGCAGAAACCTGCCATGTCGTAGTCTTCACCTTCATACATACCTGGCATTTCAGCAGTTTCACCACCGACTAATGCACAGTTGGATTGTTCACAACCTGCACCAATACCAGTGACTACTGCAGCAGCGGTATCGACATCCAATTTACCGGTTGCATAGTAATCCAAGAAGAACAGTGGTTCTGCACCTTGAACGATCAGGTCGTTCACACACATTGCAACCAGATCGATACCAACGGTATCGTGTTTTTTCAGATCGATCGCCAGACGCAATTTGGTGCCGACGCCATCAGTACCTGAAACCAGGATAGGTTCGCGATAGCCAGCCGGAATTCGGCACAGAGCACCAAAACCACCTAATCCGCCCATTACTTCAGGACGGCGGGTGCGTTTGGCAACGCCTTTGATACGCTCAACCAGGGCATTACCTGCATCGATATCAACGCCAGCGTCCTTGTAGCTCAGTGAAGTCTTGTCAGTCACGATAGATCCTTGTCGTAATCGCTGTTAAGGGGGAGATTAAACAGGCCCTATTCTAGCAGTCAGGAACGAAGAGAAAAAGAAAACCTGTGGTTTGTAGCAGAAAACATTCATTTTCGTTGTACCTGAATGATAAGATCTTCCCCGGATAATCAAATTACGGAGTTCATAATGAAAGTTGTCGAGGTTAAACACCCGCTGGTTAAACACAAACTGGGTCTGATGCGTGAAGCTGATATCAGTACAAAACGTTTCCGCGAACTGGCCAAAGAAGTGGGCAGCCTGCTGACATATGAAGCTACCGCCGATTTTGAAACTGAAAAAGTAACCATTGATGGTTGGAATGGTCCGGTAGAAGTGGATCAGATCAAAGGGAAAAAGGTCACGGTAGTGCCTATTCTGCGTGCTGGTTTGGGCATGATGGACGGTGTTCTGGAACATATGCCAAGTGCACGTGTGAGTGTGGTCGGTATTTATCGTGACGAAGAAACACTGAAACCTGTTCCTTATTTCCAGAAAATTGTCAGCAATATTGATGAGCGTTTGGCGTTGATCGTCGATCCAATGCTGGCAACCGGTGGTTCCATGATTGCGACCATCGATTTGTTGAAAGAGAAAGGTTGTAAACAGATCAAGGTTATTATTCTGGTGGCCGCACCAGAAGGGCTGGCGGCATTGCAAGCGGCTCACGATGATGTGGAAGTCTATTGTGCTTCTATCGATCAGGGCTTGAATGAAAAAGGTTATATCATTCCTGGCTTGGGTGATGCGGGCGATAAAATTTTCGGAACTAAATAACCATTGTGAAGAACAGTTGCCGGTGCTTATTACTGCGATGTTGTTTGCTGCTCAGTCTGGGGTGGAGCCTTCCATCTCAGGCTATGCCGGAACGTATTCTTTGCTGGCTGGTGGATAGATCTGTCAAAGAGCAAATCGTGCCGGATGATAAATCGACGCGTTGGCCGCAACTGTTCAATTATCAAGGTTCTGTGAGTTACCGCTTTATTTTTCCGATCATGGATCTTGATGATGCGACTCAGATCCAGCCTGCAACCATTGAAAATGCCTTTATGTCGCCGTTGTTGCTGGTCAGCCAGCGCTATGATGCGGATAAACTGCTGCTAGGGCAGCTACACCAACAAAATGGTGAATGGACATTAGATTGGCAACTGCATGATGCCCGAAATGATGGCTCAGTGCTTATTCGTGGCCAAGCCTATGGCATGCAAAATGAGTTAGTCAGCCAAGTTGTTGCCGCATTAGAAGCTTATGTGCAGGAACGTGGTGTTATTACTGTGGAAAATGACACAGAAGATCGTCAACTTGAGTTAGGGCTAGTATTAGCCGGAACAAAAACGGCTGCATCGGTGCAACCTCCTTATCTTCAGCTTTATTAACCGGCGGTGACGATGCTGCAATCAACCCAACTTTCACTAGCTGTGCAACTGCCTGATGATGAAACATTTGCCAGTTTTTATCCCGGTAGTAACGCGCAACTCATCACTACCTTAAAGAATGCGGCCATCGGCGAAGGCGTTCCTTTACTCTATTTCTGGGGCTGTCGTGGGTCTGGGCGTTCACATCTGTTACATGCCACTTGTGCTGAAATTAATGGCAATGGTGAATCCGCTGTTTATATTCCTCTCGATCGGCACGAACAATATTCTCCGGATATTCTGGAAGGCATGGAGCGTATGCCGCTGTTATGTCTCGATAATCTCGATGCAGTGGCCGGCGATCGACTTTGGGAAGAATCACTGTTTAATTTGTTTAACCGCTGGAAAGAAACCAGCCGTGGTTCATTGATCATGTCAGCGACTACTGCACCGCGTAAATTAGGTCTCTGTTTGCCGGATTTAGCATCGCGTCTGGACTGGGGCGTGTCATTTCAGCTACATGAGCTGGATGATGAAGGAAAACTGGGCGCATTGCAGTTACGCGCGGCATTACGTGGGTTCAAACTTCCTGTTGATGTGGGTCGCTTTTTACTGAATCGCTTATCACGAGATATGCGGACCCTACTGCAAGCACTGGATACGCTGGACAATGCGTCTTTGCATGCCCAGCGTAAATTGACCATTCCTTTTATTAAGGAAGTGCTGGAACTTTAACGTTTCAGACTATCATCCACTTTTTTCTGCTCTTCCAACTCAGCGATGCGCGCATCAATCCGCGCCTGACTCAAGTTATCCGCCGTGTTAGCGCGCGCCATGTGCAGCTGATCGGTGGCTTGCTCAATATCGCCCCGCAAGGCTAGAAATTCGGCCTGAGCCTGATGAAATCCGGCTTGATTCGCTGTCTGCTGATAGCCTTCAGCCAGTAGTTGCCAGGCAACTGATGATTCAGGATTGTTGCGGGTATATTGATCTAGCAATCGGATAGCGGAATCAGCACGATTGGCTTTCAGATAAACATTCGCCAGATTCATGATGATGACCGGATTTTCCTGCATATTCTGGTTACGTTGCTCCAACCGGCTAATGGCGGCATTGAATTGCTGCGCATCGATTTCCTGATCGGTCAGTGAGTCCTGAAAAAACAAGTTATCCGGCTGGTGTTTGATCAACATCGCCAGTGTTTCGCCAGCTTCTGCAGTACGGTGCAATTGCATCAACGAGAGCGCTTTACCATACTGTGCTGCTATCCAAGACGTTGTGTTTACAGCATTTTTACCCGCTTGTTGCTCAAAGAATGTTAGCAGACCATCTGCACTCTGGTTGCTATACATGGCTTGGATCCGTACTTTTGCCAGTGCGAAATCTAAACTGGAGTTAATGTGCCGGGTTCGATAGCTACTGGCGCGGTTTCTGGCTTCAGCAATACGATTTTCGGTAATAGGATGCGTTAGTAGCATTTCAGGCAATTTGGATGAGTAACGATTTTCAGCAGCTAATTTCTGGAAAAACGTCATCATGCCAGTTGGTTCAAAACCGGCATTGTAGAGCAACGCCATACCGATCCGATCGGCCTCATATTCATTATCACGGGTGAAATTGATGGAGTTTTGGATTGTTAACCCCATCGTGGTATTGATGGCTGCGGCACCTGCGGTCGGGTTTAGCATTGCCAGTGCGATCGAACCCACCAAACCGGCGATAGAGAGCGGCGCACTTTTTGGCTTGATCTTCCATGTAACGAGCAATGTGGCGTTGGGTTACGTGGCTTATTTCATGCGCTAACACACCGGCCAGTTCGCTTTCATTTTCGGCATGCAGGAATAAGCCGCTGTGTATTTTTACCCGCCCGCCCAGAAAAGCGGCCGCATTGATACTATCGTCTTTCACCAGAAAAAAAGTAAAAGGAAAACGAACACTGTTTGCCTGGCTGACCAATCGCAAACCCAGATCGTTGATATATTCGTTAAGCACCGGGTCGTCGATCATGGGTAAGCTTGCGCGGGCAAATCGCATAAAAGCTTTACCGTATAGCACTTCTTGTTCGACGGATAAGGCGGAAACACCGGCAGTTCCGATGTCCGGCAACTGAGATTCAGCTTGCGAGATAGTTGAAAAGATAAGACAACATGCGGTACCAAGGCACAGCAGGGATTTTTTCAGGCAACGATAAAGCACAGCGTACCCCTTTCTTTGATAATTATCTGTTTCGACATGCGAAAAATACAGCGTAAGCGATTACACTAGGCAATTGTACGATGAATTCAACGGAATCGGCAGGATGTTAAACGTATTATTAAACTGGTATCGGCGACGCTTCTCAGATCCGAATGCGGTAACCCTATTTTGGTTATTAGTCGGTGGGTTTACGGTTATCTATTTTTATGGCGATATATTGGCTCCCGTCTTAGCTGCGCTGGTGATTGCGTATTTGCTGGAATGGTTTGTTCAGCGCCTGATAAAAATGGGTCTTGGCCGAAGTAGTGCAACGACACTGGTTCTGCTCATGTTCATCGGGCTTATGTTATTGATTGGATTTGGTATTTTACCCGCGGTGTTCCGACAAGGGATGACCTTGATAAAGGCGGGACCGGTAATGTTGGCAAATGGCACGGAGTATCTTAAAAAACTTCCACAGCACTATCCGGATTTTATTGATGCTTCATTAGTTGATAGCATTACGGCTGTTATTCAAGATCGTTTACTCAATAACAGTGGCGTGTTGGTTTCATTCTCTTTTGCTTCATTAATGAATATCGCTGTTGTGCTGGTGTATATGGTCCTAGTGCCGCTATTGATATTCTTCATGCTGAAAGACAAAGACAGCTTGTTGTTGATCATGAAGCGTTTTTTGCCAAATAATCGGGAACTAGCGAATCGGGTTTGGTTGGAAATGAATGATCAAATTACCAATTACATTCGCGGTAAAGTTATTCATATTTTGGTAGTTAGTGCAGCCAATTATGTCGTGTTTGCTTTTATGGGAATCAACTACGCGTTGTTGTTGGGCATATCGGTTGGTTGTTCCGTGCTGATCCCTTATATCGGGGCTGTAGCCGTGACGATTCCGGTGACTGTAGTAGCCTTGTTCCAATGGGGCTTATCCTCTGATTTTGCTTATCTGATGTTAGCCTATGCGATTGTTCAAACGTTAGATGCAAATATCCTGACGCCACTGTTATTTTCAGAAACCATGAATCTGCATCCAATAGCCATTATTTTAGCTGTATTGATCTTTGGTGGGTTATGGGGTTTTTGGGGCGTGTTTTTTGCCATACCGCTTGCGACTCTGGTCAAAGCCGTTGTGAATTCCTGGCCGGGCAGTTCGCGTGCAGAGGCATCGATAGGTTCATATTAATAACGATGCATTCAGCAGACAAAAAGGCCCGACATCTAGTTCGGGCCTTTTTATTACTTGATAAACGCTTAGTAGAGCAGGGTGTACAGTTTTTTCCGGTATTTAGACACCAATGGATCGCTGCCCATGGTGGCCAAAATATCCAGGTAGGTTTTTCTGGCTTCCCCAAAATTCAGGTCGCGACTCAGGATCGCAAACAACATTTCCAGCGCTTCTTGCTTACGTCCGGCCTGACTGTATTGAATAGCCAGATCTTGCTTGAGTTGCGTATTGTCTGGTTCTAAAGCCAATTGAGCTTCAAGCGCTCTTATTTCTGGGCTATCGGAAGCCTGTTGGGCCAGATCTAATGCTGATTTCACCTGTTGGTAAGCCGAGTCCTGATACACATTAGGGATGCTTTCCAGCACTGCTTGCGCTTCATCCAATCGTGCTGATTGCACACAAGCATCAGCTAGTGCTGTGGTGATCTCATAACGCTGTGGGGCCAGCTGCTGGGCTTTTTTTAATACCGCATATGCGGCACCGGCATCACCGTTTTGCAATAACAGCTGACCTTCAGCAAACAGTGTGTCGTCTTCTTTTGGTAAATACTTAGCCAGCATATTTTCTACTGCTGCTGGGTCTTGTGGGCCCATTAAAGCGTCAGCCGGTTGCCCATTTTTGAAGATAACTACAGCAGGCAGAGCCTGTAAGCCAAGTTGTACTGCCAATGATTGTAACTGCGGATCTGCAACATCGACTCTTGCCAGTGTCACCATCGGATTTGCCAGACCAATCAACTGTTCTAGCTGTTGCCCCATAGGCTGACATTCCGGCAATTGATCGGCATAAAAGAAGACGGCAATGGTCTTTTGTCGGGATGCATCGAGTAATTCGGTACGAAAATTTTCTGGTGTGATGGTAACGATCATAATGAATTCGGCTTCAGACAGAGGTGATGTATATATGGTGGCAGCAAGGGCTCAATTTCAAGCTGATCATTGAGAATATAATAGCTGATTGGTGTTTCAGCCTTGGTTTGTAAACTAACAGCACAATGCAGTTGCGGAATTGGCTGAGAATATTCTGTCTCATAGAGTTGTTCATCTAATGAGTGCAGATGCGTGAGTAAGTCGAGCCGTTGCAGGCCAGCACTGATCCCGCCACCATGGGCTTTCAGTACTGCTTCTTTTTGTGTCCACAATTGAAAAAAATAGATTAGCCAATTGCTCTGCAGATTGTTTGGTCAGATGTTGATATTCATGCGCGGTAAAAAAACGTTTAGCTAACGCCAGCCAAGGGCGTACCGGAGCTTGTACTGTGAATTCAATATCCACACCAACCGGAACGGTTGCTAAGGCGATGCATAACCAATGCTGGCTGTGACTGATATTAAATTGTAATCGATGCTGTGTTAACTGCGGTTTGCCGTGAGCAGTGGCTGAAAAGCAGATCTTCTCCGGTGATTGATCAATCAATTGCCCAAGCAGTATGCGTAATAAGCTGCGGCTTTGTTGATAGAATTTTGCCTGATCCGGATGAGATATGGTTTGTAGTCGGGCTTGTTCTTTGTCCGATAAGTAGTCGGGAAAAGAGAGACTAAACGCTGTCATATTACACAGCAAAACGTTGCTACCTGATAATGGAGACCAATTATCAGGTAGCATCAATCTATTATTGCGCATCTTTAAAGCGGGTTAATTCATTCATGACTTGCAGTAATGCCGCCATGTTAGGACGTGCATCATCAACCAGTTGGTAATTTTTTCTGGTGTAGACGCTAAAATCACCCTGACGATTAAACTCAGTAATGCTGTTTGGTTCATAGATCACATAGTGCTGACGATTACCCAGCAATAGCCAATCATGTTGTTGATTAGCAAATAAATTACTGCCGCTACTGTAGGTTTTATCTTCATTTTCCACACCGAGCGCATCATGCAGCAAGGTGGGCGCGAGATCGTAATGGGTTGTCAGTTTATCCCAGCGATGAGCGGTTTTCCCTGGCCAACTGATAATCAATGGTACTTGCATCTGGTAAGTGGAATAGTTACTGCCCGAACCCCAACTGTTGGTGTTGGTTTCATTAAACTCCAGCCCTCGGTCGGCGGTGATAATGAGGATGGTATTTTCTGCCTGCTGGCGTTCTTGCAGGGTTGTGACTAACTGACGTAACTGTTCATCACTGTATCGCACTGCATTTTTGTAGCGATTAATAAACTTATCGTGATTTTCCGGCGTAAATGCCGCGAACGGATTACTATCCGTCAGTTCTGGCTGGAATGGTCCTTGGTAATCACTGGGTAACGCCAACGTCGCTGGCATGGCGATATTCAGATAACTAAACCACGGGCGATCCTGGTTTTGTCGTCCAAGCCAATTTTGCCAGGCAGAAAAGGTCTGCTGGTCGCTGTGCGGTGTCAGTTCACTTTTACGACGACTAATCTGTCGGGCACTTTGGAAAATACTTTTCTTATAAATAGCCTGATTCAGTCCATTACTTGAAAATGCGCTGAGTAAATATTCCTGACGCTGTAATTCATCGATTAAAAGTGGTGAAACACCTTCGGCATCGAAATTACTGCGATAGGCTTCAGGCAAGCCATAAAATAGGCTGAATAAGCTGCCAGCATGCTCGTTATCGCCGGCCATATGCTGTGAGAATTGCTGATTTTTAGCGGCAAATTCGCTTAAAAATGGCATGACATCGGGTTTTAGCATATCAGCACGTAAACCACTAACCACCACTAACAGAATGTTTAATTTCTGTTCTGGTTCAGTAACTTGTAATGGTTTCAACGGGTAATTCAGACGTTGCTTACTGTGTTCCAGCTCTGCTACTTGCGCTGCTTTCGATTTATATTGTTCCATGTCTAACCAGCCATGTTTTGACAGGAACGAACGCGCAGTCATTGGATACGACAGTGGAAAATTCGCACGTTGAGAAATGATGGGTTCATACAGCTTGGCATCGGCGGCCATGTACGTGATGTGCGACAATAAAAAGCAGCTCACCAGCACGGTGCTAATTGCTGTACCCCAGTTTTTTTTTCGGCGGCGTAACTGCATCTTCCATGCGTAGTTGGAAATAACCAGTTCTAACAGGAATAACACCGGAATAACAATAAACAGAAAATTCCAGTTCAGCTCAGCTTTCGATTGCGCTTCTTTGAGTAATAACTCCCACACCGTGGGGTTAATATGAAATTTAAAGACGTGATAGATCTGCGTATCAACCAGCAACACAGACAGTACCAATACTGCGATCACAACTGAGCAGTTTCGCATCAATTTCTGATTAGGTATCACAAAGCTGAGCGGGAATAACGTCAGCAGATAGGTGATGAACCCAACAAAAGAGAAATGCCCCAGCCAACTCAAGATCAGATAGCTAACACCAAGCTGCGTTTCCGGCCACGGATTTGCCAGAATGTAACGGCTGGATATACCCAGCGCCAGCAAGATATTAAAGAAGGTGAACCAATGTCCCCAGCTAATAAGGCGCGAGACTTGATCTCGATAAAAAGCACCGGGTTGTGGTCGCAGCAGGGCCATATTACTGAATTACCTTTTTAGTCTGGGTAATAGATTGTTGCAGAGCCTTGGCAAATGAATTGGCTACATCAGCACGCAGTGCTTCCGGCACATGTTTGTTGATGATGTGAGTTGCTAAATTGCCCAGCGCCAATAAACCGAGATCAACGGATGCATTGTGAGTTTGCAATACGGTTTGCATCTCTTGCATTAAGGATTCAATTTGTTCGGTGCTGTATTTAGAAAGGATCGGCATGAAATATGTCTCAATTTGCAGTTGTCAGGTTATGAACGCTATATAATACGCCACCTTGCACTTTTTCACTACGATACCACGACTGCTATGAGCCTGATTATTGAACATCTTATTATTCATTCTCTTCGCCAAGATGAGAATAGTGTCCTGACTGCTGACACCCGTTCACAGGAACTTCAGCCAACCGCTGACGTTCAGGCATGGATTGATCAACTGCACCGTATTTATCAGCAAAAAGGCAATAAATCCTATGCTTGTTTTCTGGCTGATACTGAACAACCGGAAAATCCATCGCCGTTTCCGCAGCTGTTTCAGCAATACTTGGACAAAAAACTGCCTTTTGTGGATTTTACGCATCAATCAACCACGGCGTTATTAGCGCAACTGAACCATTATCAATATCCCGATGAAGGCGTGCTGATTTTCTGTAAATATCAGTTTGTTGGGGTTAGCTATATTTTGCTGGGGCTGCTGGATTGTGAAACCAGTGTCACCTTGACGGACACGCTGGAATTATCACAAATCAAATATATTGATCTGAGCAAAATGCAATTGATTGCTCGTGTTGATATTACTGAGTTTCAGACTAACCCGGATTCCCGTCGTTATATCTCGTTTATCAAAGGGCGGATTGGTCGTAAAGTTTCTGATTTCTTTATGGATTTCCTCGGTGCTGCAGAAGGCATTGATGTCAAAATGCAAAATCAGTTGTTGGTGCAGGCGGTCAATGAATATTGCCAGCAGGTAGCAATGCCGGCTGATGAAAAAGCGGCGACCAAGAAAAAAGTGTCTGATTACTACAAAGAGCAAAGTGAAGAGGGTGCGGATATCGCTATCAAATCGGTGGCCGAATATCTGCCTAAGCAAAATGATGGCGGTGATTTTTACGCCTTTATCAGCGAAGAATATGACTTAGATGAAGAGTTTCCGGCTGCAACCACAGCGCTGCGGAAATTGACCAAATTTGTTGGCTCGGGTGGCGGTTTAAACATTAGCTTTGATGAAAAACTACTGGGTGAGCGAATTGGCTATGATGCACAAACTGATACGTTGACTATTAAAGGTACGCCACCGAATCTGAAAGATCAGTTACTGCGTATGTTAAAGAATCAGCATTAATTCAAAGCACTAACTCAAAGGCCACTGCCAGCAGCGTGAAGGTGTAATCAACGCTGGTAGTGGTACATCCCACATTTCGGTTGGAATGAGATCGACTTGCTGGCAATCATGCGCTAACCCGACAGGAAACGGGCGTTGAGTCTGTTGCCAGTTTTCCAGTGTCCGATCATAAAATCCACCGCCCATACCTAAACGATTACCTGCTGCATCAAACGCGACCAGCGGGGTAAAAATGATATCGATATCCTGTTTGGGTATGATCTGCGCGCAATTGAGTTCCGGTTCCGGGATCCGAAAGCGGTTCAGCAACATTTTAGTTTCAGCGGTATAAGATAAAAACAGCAGGTGACCTTCGTGGAATGGGTGCAATACCGGTAAACAAACACGGATATCGTTTTGCCAGCACCATTCAATCAGCGGTTGAGTATCTAATTCGCCATCACAGGCCAGATAAAGAGAAATACAACGAACCTGATTTTCTTGCAAAAACGGGATTACGCGCATCACAAGTTGTTCTGCGGCATGTTGCTGGGCTTGAAGGCTAAGTTCACGACGGCGGGTTCGCACTGTCGTGCGTAGAAAATCTCGGTCGTTAACGGTCATAATAAGTAGAGATCCCGGGGTGCCGTTGCAGGCTTTTGTCCTTGAACCCGAGAGTTCAAGGCGGAAATCTGACTGCCAATCTCAGGCTTCCCGGTCGGGCCGGGCATGCACACTGACTAGCGAGCGACTTCCTGGTAAAGAAATTATCGGCTCAGGGACTTAAGCCCACTGGCGCACACCCCAGGAAAATTTTTCTTTTAGTTACAATCATCTACCGACAATTTACTCTGCTCTTTCAGGGCGTCCTGAATAACATCGTTAAGCTGTCTGATGCGTCGTTCCATACTTTCAGAATATTGCTGAATGCGGTTTTTTTCAAGTAATAATTCGTGACTCAGGTTCAAAGCTACCATAATAGCTAGCTGTTCATTACTGCTACCACGAGCCCGAATACGTAAGTCGCCCAGCGCGTCGTCTAGTTTTTGTGCGGCCTGTCGTAACAACTGATATTGGTCTGACTGACAAGAGACCCGGTACGCGCGTCCCAGCACATTAATTTCTACGGATTCCAAAGGCTCTGTCATGTTGATAATTCGTTCTGCGCCAGTTAAATACAGTGAATAACGGCCGACTATATAACCGGGATCCAGAACTTGCAAGCGTTCTCACTGGTGACGACCGGCTGTGAATGTTAGGATCAGGTATCCTAAGGTTGTTTCTTTTGACCGTCACTTTTTCTCAATGGTTTATCGTATGAATAATAACATTTTTCAGGAATATGCTCAGGCAGAACAGCTGTTGGAACAGCACGATGTCATGGCCTCTCCTGCAGAGTTACATGGCATTCTTTGTGGTCTGTTGTGCGGTGGTGTGGATGCTACCGGTAAACAATGGCTGACTGAGTTTAATTCTCTGGTAAATGATGGTCTGCCAATGCCATCGGCAGTCCGGAGTTGGTTGGAACAATTATTCATCACGACTCAGACGGCGTTGAATCAACAAACAGGTCTGGAATTATTAGTGCCTGATGAAGATTGCCCGTTAGACGAGCGTTTGCAGTCTATCAGTGAATGGGTGCAGGCATTTCTGGCTGGTTTTGCTGTCATGCAGCAAGAATTAAATCGTGCTTCGGAAGAGTTGCAGGAGATGATTGGCGATTTTAGCAACATCTCGCAACTGGATGACGAGTTTGAAGAAGACGAAGAGAATGAAGCCTCTTACTTTGTGTTGTATGAGCATGTGAAGCTGGGCGCCATGTTAGCGTTCGAAGAGTTTGGCAAAGTGCTGCCGCAGGTTGAAGCCAGCCCTACATTACATTGATCGAGCATAGCGTGACGATTCCGACCGATTATGATGTTGTGATTGCTGGTGGCGGTATGACCGGCGCCACGTTAGCTATTGCGTTGGCTCAATTGGCACCGGCTGGTCGCCCTTGGCGCATTGCGCTGATCGAGGCGCACCAACCGCAACCCGCGCATCCTGGGTTTGATGGCCGGGCAATTGCGCTGGCTGCCAGTAGTGTTGAAGCGTTACAGCAACTGAAGTTATGGTCGTCATGGCTGCCAGCTGCCCATGCCATTCGTCATATTCATGTTTCAGAACAAGGTCATGCCGGGCGAGTGACGTTGGATGCCGAAGAGTTTCAGCAACCCGCGCTCGGTTATGTTCTGGAACTAGCAGTAGCTGGGCAACGTTTGTATGAGCAGTTGGCGCTGTATGCCAATATCAGCCATTTTTGCCCGTCTAAGTTGACTGCTTGTGTGCAATCGGCAGATTCGGTCACGTTGACGCTTTCTTCGGGTGAACAGATCACAACTCGGTTGCTGGTGGGCGCTGATGGTGCGCAATCAATCTTGCAGGCCCAGTTAAATTTACCCGTAGCACAGCATGATTTTCAGCAAAGCGCGATCATCACCACCTTACAAACAGAACAAGCAGTTGCGGCTCGGGCGTGGGAGCGGTTCACGCCCCATGGCCCATTGGCGTTATTACCGTTAGGTGAACAAACGTATTCAGTCGTTTGGTGTCAATCGCATGAAAATGCACAACAAGCCATGCAGTTAACTGAAGCTGAGTTTACCCGTCAGTTGCAACAAGCGTTTGGCTTCAAAGCGGGGCGTTTTGTGCATAGCGGTGCGCGCGCTGTTTATCCATTATCTTTACGTTATCTGACACAATCGACGCACCATCGTGTTGTGTTGCTGGGAAATGCCGCTCATCAGCTGCATCCGGTGGCCGGGCAAGGCTTTAATCTGGCGATGCGCGATATTATGGCGCTACGTGATTGTTTACAGCAGGTTACTGATCCTGGTGTTTATGCAGTGTTACAAAAATATCAACAGCGACGCAAAGATGATCAGCAACGCACGATCTGGTTTACTTCTTCGCTGGCTTCGTTATTTGCTGACCCAGCTTTACCGCTGCTGATCACTCGTCAATCAGGATTGTTGCTAATGAATCATATTCCGGCATTAAAAAATGCACTGGTACAACAAGCATTAGGATATAAATCATGAAGATGCTGGATCTGGTTATTGTTGGCGCAGGTATGGTTGGTTTGGCATTGGCCTCTGCTTTGCGGGATAGTGGTTTGCGAATTGCGGTTATTGACCAAAAATTACCGGAAGACATGACGTCTGAACCAGCGACCCGAGTTAGCGCGATCAATTTGGCCAGTGAACGTTTTCTGACCCGCACCGGTGCCTGGCCTTTGCTGGCACGGAAAGCAATTTTTACTGGTATGTCAGTATGGGAAAAAGACAGTTTTGCCCATTTCGAGCTGGATGCCAGCCAGTTTCAGCAATTACATTTAGGTCATATCGTTGAAAATAATGTCATCCAACAAGCGTTATTAACAACGTTACAAGATTCAACTGTCGAGCTGTTTTTCCCGGCACAAATACAATCTGTCTCAGAAAATGAGCAAGGCGTTGTAGTGTTACTCGATAATCAGCAAATGTTGTTTACTCGTCTGCTTGTGGCTGCTGATGGTGCAAATTCATGGTTACGTCAGCAATTCAGAATTCCGGTCACCAGTTGGGATTATCAGCACACTGCACTGGTAGCAACCATTCGTACAGCCGAGCCTCATCAGAATATTGCCCGGCAGATCTTTACCCCACAAGGGCCGTTAGCTTTTTTACCGCTGTGGCAGGAA
>Ga0183099_1000154_pt1 | contig 64195 bp, 54 predicted proteins | sample Biomet1_FD_127788 | JGI IMG/M metagenome (GOLD analysis project Ga0183099, IMG submission 127788) | Microbial communities from bioreactor (seeded with anoxic lake sediment) at LBNL, California, USA - Biofuel metagenome 1 | ecosystem: Engineered > Bioreactor > Anaerobic > Unclassified ...
AAAGTTCCGGTCAGCGCATAGGCCTTATTCGGCAAGAGAAAAATCCCCGAGCCGATGATGGCGTTGATGCCCAATAAAACTATACTCCAAAATCCGAATTTATTTCTCTCCATGTCATCACTCTTTTCTTACGATTTTTCGATCAACAATTTAAACAACTTGAGCATATCCGCATCACGGTAGAGCATTTCCGGATGGAACTGCACCCCCAGCACGAACGAGCCTTGTTCTTTCTCAAAAGCTTCAATGATCCCGTCAGCTGCCCGGGCGGTGATCTTAAACCCTGGCGCTATAGCCTTCAACGCCATATGGTGAAATGAATTGACCAACGCCGTCTCGCCCAAAGCAGCATAGAGCGCGGAATTCTTTTCTATTTGCACCGTATGCGTGCGATGCGCCGGCTGATTTCCCTGCCAATGCTTCACATAGGAGTCCTCTGCCAGCGTGCAGTCCTGATACAGCGTTCCGCCGCAGGCTGCATTGATGATCTGAATGCCGCGGCATATGCCAAGGATCGGTTTTTTCGCCGCTAAGGCCGCTTTGATCAATAAAATGTCAAAGGTATCGCGGTCATCGACGGTCATGCCGAGCAGCCGATGCGGCTCTTCGCCAAAGACCAGGGGGTTTACGTCATAGCCACCTGAAATGATCAGGCCATCCACTTTGGCAAGCTGTGATGCGATGATTTCCTCATCGGTATTCATGGGAATGATCAGCGGAATTCCGCCAGCCGCCTGCACGGCAGCAACATAGTCATGGTTTACATACGCTCTGGCATAGCCCGGAAACATGCCGCCTTCATCAAAAAGCAAACTTCCGCTGATGCCGATATATTTTTTCATCGCAATCTCTCCTCGTTTTCACCAAAACACTTATATGGTCAAGGATAACCACCCGCTCCATTTGCGGCGAAGCAGCCTCCCAGCATTAATTTTTACCATTATATACCACGAAACTGCATTTTACAATACAGTTCCCCTTGTGATATTATCCATATTTTTTGTTTCATACAGACTTTTTGTATTGGACGTTTTTCTATACAAATTAAGTATCCGTTGCCAAAAACAAGAATGGCCGCAGACGCCATCTGCGCCTGCGGCCGTTCTTGTTTTTATGGAAAGCTTCTGTATCGTCACTCACTGCCTATTCGGTTATTTCGACCAGATTCCCATCCGGATCCAAGATGGAGCTTTCATAGTAGCCATCACCCGTCGTCCGCGGTCCGCTGACCTTTTGAAAGCCGTCTTCCTGTAATTTTTTTGTCAGGGCATCCACCGCTTCTTTGCTGCCGAGCGAAAAGGCCAGATGGATGAAACCGATACCGGAATTCCGCGTTTCGCCAATGCCCTGTTGCGCCATCAGTTCCAGGCGCGCCCCGGAAGCGAACGAAATGAAATAAGAGGCAAAGCCTTTTTTCTCATTCACATATTTGTCATTGGCTTTCCCATTAAAATACTGCAGGTAGAACGCCTTCATTTCTTCCAAATGATTCGTGTACAGCGCAATGTGTTCGATTTTCATAAAAACCCACCCCTTTATTTTATAGTAGAGCCGCACCAAACAATGATTTCTTCGTTTTCTTTATAAGGCCTTTAAATTTACTGATTATTCTTTAATTATATACTTTTAGTTCCATTTTTACAAGTTATGCCTGCTTACCGCAATATCTTTTGCAAACTATTTTCTTCGCCTAAAAAACCGCATCCCGTGTCTTGTTCTTTTTCGGCGAACAATGCCGCCGTTTCTTCCGGCCACTGTAAACACCAGCTTTTTTTTTGCCTGAAAGATGCCCCGCACTATCCCGCCTATAGGCACCAGTCACGTTGTCTTCTCCCAAAACATAACACCGGCTGCAAAGTTTACACTCTTTGTAAAAACAAGCAACGACAAAGCCATCTTTTTGTCCTTCTCGTAAAGACATATTCTTCTACAGCGCCCATCAAAAGCCTCAAATGGACTATTGTTTTTTTTGAAAATATAGTTTACACTTATACGTGTACTTTTTGAAAAGGAGTCTTTTAAAATGGAAGAAAACGGTTTACAGCGCGGTTTAAAAGCGCGTCATATTGAATTGATTGCCCTCGGCGGCACGATCGGCGTCGGCCTGTTCATGGGTTCCGCCAGCACGATCAAATGGGCTGGCCCTTCTGTCCTGCTGGCGTATGCCTTAGCCGGCATCGTCATGTTTACGGTCATGCGGATTATGGGGGAAATGCTCTTTCTCGAACCAGTGACTGGTTCATTCGCTACCTACGCCCAGAAATACATCGGCCCTTGGGCCGGTTATCTGACAACCTGGTGCTATTGGTTTATGTGGATCACCGTTGGCATGTCGGAAATCACGGCCATCGGCATTTACATGAATTTTTGGTTTCCGGATTTGCCCTCCTGGATTCCGGCTTTAATCGGCGTAGCGATCATCGCCGCCGCCAACCTGGCTTCCGTTAAATATTACGGCGAATTCGAGTTTTGGTTTGCCCTGATTAAGATCGTAACGATTGTCGCCATGCTCATCATCGGCTTCGGCTTGATCTTTTTCGGCCTCGGCAACGGTGGACAGGCCATTGGGCTGTCCAACCTTTATGCCAACGGTGGCTTTTTCAGCGGCGGCTGGGAAGGCTTCCTCTTTGCCCTGTGCCTGGTAACGGCTTCCTATCAGGGCGTGGAACTCGTCGGCATCACCGCTGGCGAAGCGCATGACCCGAAAACGACGTTGCAGAAAGCGACGAAAAACATCATTTGGCGCATTCTGATCTTCTACATCGGTGCCATCTTTGTCATCGTAACGCTCTATCCTTGGAATCAGATCGGCGCGATCGGCAGTCCGTTTGTCCTGACATTCTCCAAAATCGGCATCGCTGCGGCAGCCGGCATTATCAATTTCGTCGTTCTGACAGCTGCCATGTCCGGTTGCAACAGTGGCATCTACAGCTGCGGCCGCATGCTCTACACTTTGTCCAAAAATGGGCAGGCGCCAAAATTCCTCGGCAAAGTATCCAAAGACGGCGTACCAACCAATGCCGTAAGAACAACCTTGGCCTGCCTCTTGATCGGCGTACTCTTAAACTACATGTATCCGGATTCCAAGTTATTCGTCTACATTTACAGCGCCAGCATCCTGCCGGCCATGATCCCTTGGTTTGTGCTGTGCATCAGCCAAGTCAAATTCCGGAAAAAATGGGCCGCGGAAATGGACCAGCATCCGTTCAAATCGCCGCTTTTCCCTTATGCAAATTACGGCGTCATCATCTTCCTCTGCCTGGTTCTTGTCGGCATGAGCTTCAACGCCGACACGCAGGTATCCTTAATTGTTGGCTTGGGCTTCTGCGCACTTGTGTCCATCAGTTATTTTGCACTGGGCATCAACAAGCGTTCTGTTCCAGCTGAAAACGACGAATTCATTCCCACCGAACAGAACAATTGATGCTTCGCTGCCAAAAGCGTTGCGGCATTTAATTTGCCGCAGCGCTTTTTTATATTCGACAAGCGCGCTTTTCGATAAACTCAAAAAAAATAATGTAAAAGCCCGCCATTCGGAATATAGTGATATTGCTAAATTAATACACTTGCGGAATTTTTTGCCGCGCGCAAATGAAGCGGAGTCGTGAACATGAGCCGAAAAAAAATGAGATTTTTACGGGCCACAGGCCACATCCAAAGATTTTTCCAACAAAACTGCCAGTTCATTTTAGCCTTGTTCTTTTTTAACTATCTGACGGTTTCCTGGTCCTTACTGCACAACGGTCAGTATGAAGTAAGCTGGGTCTACGGCCTCAGCCTGTTCTTAGGCATTTCCCTGACGGCAGCCCTTCTGCAACTTGTCCGCTATTCCTGGCTGCGCCGCAGCCTGCAACTCAGTCTGCTTATTCCGAGCGGCCTGTTTTTCTGTCTGGAAGCCTTTGCCGTCTACAACTATAAGGCTTTGCTCGGCGCCGGCATCATCAACGCCCTGCTCGAAACCAACAGCCAGGAGGCGCTTGAATTCAGTAAAATGTACATCGGCTGGCAGGGCATTGCCCTCTTGTTTTTGACTGCAGCCGGGCTCTTCGCCATTCGCCAATACCGGCTGCCGGTTCGCATTCGCATCAGCCGCCGCCGACAAAACCGCCTTGTCCTTGGGCTTCTGTTTTTGTGCCTGCTGGCAAGCCTACGGCTTGGCTCAGCCTATATGCCACTGCTTACCGCCGACACACTAGACCTGCCCGCACTGCGCGTATATGCGGCAACGCGAACGGCAATCCGGAATATCAACACCTATAAGGATCTCGAAGCTAAAGTCAGCACCGACATTGACCTCCATGAAAACCAGAGCAACATCCCGAACATTGTCTTCATCCTCGGCGAGGCAACCAACCGAAATTATATGCATGTTTACGGCTATAATCTGCCAAATACGCCAAATCTCGATGAGCTGAAAGGCAAAAATGAGCTTGCTGTATTCAGCGATACGATCAGTGCCCATTCCATAACGACGGCTTCCCTTAAGGTATTGTTCACGTTTTGCGATTATGAATCTGACAAAGAATGGTATACATACCATAATCTAATTGACGTAATGAATTCTGCCGGCTATAAAACCCACTGGCTCTCGAACCAGGAAAGTTTTGGCATCTGGGGCAATGTGGCGCAGATCTTCGCCAAGCGCAGCACCGTCCACGAATTCACCCGCCTGCGCGATTCCCACGAGGACTTCGGCAGCCTCGACGAAGAGCTCTTCCCGCTGCTTGACAAAGCACTGGCACAGCGCGCGGCCAAAAATTTCTATGTGCTGCATCTGATGGGCGGACACAGTGCTTATTACAGCCGCTATCCTTACGCTTTTGCCAAGTTCCAACCGGGAGACATCCGCCGGGATGTCAGCGATGAAAAAAAGCTGGTTCTCGCCCAGTACACGAACGCCCTCTATTACAACGACTACATTGTCAGCGGAATCTTTGACAAATTCCGCGACACGGAAGCACTTGTCATTTATCTGCCGGATCACGGCGAAACCATCTACGATGACAGTGGCCTGGCCGGGCATGTTGAAGAGAATCCAAACCGCCACATGCTTGAAGTCCCCCTGATCATCTGGGCTTCCGATTCTTTCAAGGCCAAGCATCCCGAAAAATGGGCTGCCATCCAGGCAGCTGTAAGCGAACCGTATATGACCGATGACATGATCCACACGGTACTGGATCTAGCCGACATCAAACCAGCGGAATTCGATCCAGCGAAGAGCGTTGTAAACCCGGCCTTTGATTCCAGCCGTCCGCGCCTGAATCAGGGACGAAACTACGACACGGACATCCGTCCAGACAAAAAATGAACCTTCGCAAAGAGCGAGGCCCCGCAGTTGTTCGCACGCAACTGCAGGGCCTCGCTTTTTGAACTCTATTTCAATGTCGGCAAATTGCCGGTCAGGTGGTTGATATCCTTTTTTTCGCCATAAAGGCACAGCCCTAAATAGTCGATAGTTTCGCCATCGACAGCTGCCATTTTTCCCTTGTAATCCTCATAATCCTTGCAGCGCTGCGCGACATCGCTGAAGCTGATCATCTTGATCTCATCCGCATACGCCGTCTGCACCGTTCGATAAATTTCCCGAATCCGATCTTTTTCCGCCGTCAGAATCGGCAACGGAATGTTAATGATTCCCGGCTGACGCCGACCGCATTGATCGACGATATCCTCGCCGACAATTCCCTGCACATTTCTGCCAAGTGTGCAGCCGAGGATGGCCGCAGTATTGGCAATCAAGCCGAGCGGCAGCTTTTTATCGATAACGGCTATGCATTTTTTTGAACTGTCCATCTTTTGTTACCTTCCTTTTGCCTGTTTTTATCAGTATACCAGGCAAAAGGATTTTTTTATTGTAAAAAATTGCTCAATCAGCCCGTTGGTAAATGAGCGGCGTAACGCCGACGTATTGCTTAAACGCCTTGGAAAAATGGCTTTGATCGTAAAAGCCAAGCGAAATCGCAATATCGCTGAGTTCCACGCCGTCCCGAAGCATCTCCTTGGCCTGACTCAGGCGCAGCTGCATCAGATACGCGTGCGGCGGCATGCCATAACTGCGGTCAAATAAGCGAATCAGATGAAATTTCGTCGTATTGATGCGTTGCGCCATTTCGTCGAGGCTGATAGGCTGCCAATAATGATCTTCGATATAGGCCTTGAGTGCAGCCGCTGCTTCACTCGCTGGCACCGACGCTTCACTGATATGAATATCCGCCAAAGCAAAAATCCGGTTCAGCAGGAGCATCAGCGCCGTCTCCTTGTCCTCGGCATCCGCCTCGGATTCCAAAAAAGCAAACCCTTGCTTTACGGCACTTATATCGGTAACGGCTAACTTTTTGATGACAACCGCCCAGGGTATCGGCTGGCCAAAAACACTTTCCAACCAATCCCGTTGGACGTAGAGCATCTTAAACTGCCAGGTTTTTATATCTTCCGGCCGGCATTTATGCATGACGGCCGGCGGAAACACCACGATGTGCTCGGCCTCAACAAAAAAGTCCTGATCCTGGCAGGAAACAATGCTTCTGCCGCTTTCGACAACGCCGATCGCGACCTCTTTATGGCAGTGGGGCCGTTCGGCTGGAATATGGCCGCAGCCCTCTTTTATCTCATAGCAGTCGAGCTGCGGATCGCGGTAAAACTGGAGTTTCTTCATCACTAACATCTCCTAAAACTGGCATCGCTGTCAGCTGACTTTTTTGCCGCGTTTCAAGGACACGACGACGCCGATGGCGCAGATTGCGGCCAGGACACTGAAGATTCGCTGGAAAGATGTGAGCAGCGACGGCAGGTACGCAGACGGCAGGGCCTCAGCCGTATAGAAGGCCAGCAGCACCGTAACCACCGCCATGCTTATGGCCTGCCCGCTGAGCCGCATAACCGATAAAATCGCTGCAGCCACGCCGTAATGCCGGGGAGCAACAGCGCCCATAACAGCATTGCTGTTCGGCGAAGAAAAAAAGGCAAAGCCAATGCCGATAAACAGCAGATTGGCCCCCAGAAATTCCAGCGAAGTTCCTGCCGCCAAAAAGGAAAAGGCCAGCAAGCCCATAGCGGTAATGGCCATCCCAGCGCTGGCCACGATCCGGGGCTGCAATTGATCGGACAATCTGCCGGCCAGCGGTGAAAACAGTGCCATCATGGCCGGCTGCAGCAGGAGAAACAGCCCCGCCGAAGCCGCGTCAAAACCCCGAATCAGCTGCAGGTATAAAGACAGCAGAAACCCCAAGGCGAACGTAGCACTGTAATGGATCATTGCGGCCAGATTGGACAGAGCGAAAATTCCGTTGCCAAAAAGCTGCCAATCAACGAGAGGATATCTGGCACGGTGCTGTTCCCAGAGGAATACCGCAAACAAGGTGAGTCCGGCCAAAAGCAAATAGCGGGCTCCGGCATAGCTGGCACTGGCCGACAGCCCGTAGAGCGTCATGGTGCTGGCAGCGCAGTAGATGCAGCTGCCGATGCCATCGAGTTTTTCCCCTTTGGCCCCGTACCACTCATCTTCGACCTTTGCCATCGCCGCCAGACTCAGCAAAATCCCGATTGCCGTCAAAAAAAAGATCAGCCGCCAGCCGAGGTATTCCGTGATCGCTCCTCCCAAAACCGGCCCGGCGGACAAGCCAATATAGGTCGCCGCGGCAGAATAGCCGATGACCCGGCCGCGCTCTTCCGGTTTATGTGAGGCAACCAGCATCGCCATGCTGGTACTGAAGAGCGTCGCCAGCGCGATCCCCTGCAGCAGCCGCGCCAAAATCAGACTAAAAGCCGAAAGGGCAAGGCCGCAGGCCACCGTCGTCAGCATAAGCGCGACCAGACCCCGGCGGTACAAACGCTTGCGCCCGACAATATCGGCCAGTTTGCCAAAGGGCAGGAGCGCCGCTACCGATCCCAGCAAGAAGGCCGTAACCACCCAGCTGAGCTGTTCGGCCGGCATCTGGAATTCGCGTGCCATCGCCGGAACCGCCATATTGATCGAGCTCCCCATAAACGGCCCCATAAATGAGGTCAGCAGTACGGACAAAAAAATCCAGCGCGTTTCCGACATGGCTCTGCCTCCGTTTTCATTCTATATATTCCCATTATACAACAGCGCCGGCCAAAAACCTCTGCCAGCCGCCTGTTTTTATAAAAAAAAAGCCGCCAGGCTAATGCATAAACTGCACCAAGCCAGGCGGCCATGCTATATTTCGCTGTTATACGTTAAATCGGAAATAGGTCACATCGCCGTCTTTCATGACGTATTCCTTGCCCTCAAGGCGCACCTGTCCTTTTTCGCGGGCGGCAACCGTGCTGCCTGCGGCAACGAGGTCATTATAGGATACAATTTCAGCCCGGATAAAACCGCGTTCGATGTCCGAATGGATCTTACCGGCAGCCTGCGGTGCCTTGGTTCCATCCGTAATCGTCCAAGCCCGGCACTCTTCCGGTCCGGCCGTCAAAAAGGTCAACAACCCCAAGAGCTTGAAGGCCGCTTTAATCAACTTGTCGAGACCGGATTCCTCAAGGCCCAGCTCTTCCAGAAACATTTTGGCATCATCGCCTTCGAGTTCAGCGATTTCCGATTCCACCTTGGCCGAAATCACGACAACTTCTGCGCCTTCTTCCTTGGCATAGGCTTTGACGCGCTGCACGTACTCATTGTCCGCATCGGCCGTTGCCACTTCGTCTTCCGCCACATTGGCGATGAACAGTGCCGGCTTCAGCGTCAGCAGATTCAAATCCCTGACCTGTTCGAGTTCTTCCGGGGTCATTTCCACGCGACGAGCCGGCTGCGCTTCTTCCAGCACCACTTTAATGCGGTTCAAAAGCGTTTCTTCGCTGCGGGCCTCTTTATTGCCGCTCTTGGCTAGCTTGACCAGACGATCCAGACGCTTCTCAATGGTTTCGAGATCGGCCAGACAAAGCTCCGTATTGATGATTTCGATGTCGCGCAAAGGATCAATCGAACCTTCGACATGTGTGATGTTCGTATCGACAAAACAGCGCACGACATTTGCCACCGCATCAACCTGGCGGATATGCGACAAAAATTTATTGCCGAGCCCTTCACCCTGCGCCGCCCCTTTTACGAGACCAGCGATATCGACGAAACTGACCGAAGCCGGCAAAATCTTCTTGGATTTATAGATATCCGCCAAAACCTGCAATCTGGCATCCGGCACATCGACCACGCCGACATTCGGCTCAATCGTGCAGAACGGATAATTAGCCGCCTCTGCTCCGGCCTTGGTGATAGCATTAAACAATGTACTCTTGCCGACGTTCGGCAAACCGACGATCCCCACTTCAAAATTACTCAATTCTATTCCACCTATCTTTATTTAATAGCATTATGTGAACTTTAATGATACTTCCATAAATTATTGTAGATGAAAGCCCCCTTAAATGCAAGTCTTATCCCCAAACCGCGGCAACGGCTTTCTTTTCCTGCCAGTGATGGCTGCGCACAAGCCTTTTCAACTCCGCAGCGTTTTGACGGACAGCCTGTCCTTGCACAAAATACAAATTTGGAAAATTCCGAAAGGTGTTTTTTCTTTTATGGCGAAATATAATAACAGCAACTTTAAACACTATAACAAGGGAGGTTCATTTATGATTTTATTCGGATGTGTCGTCGTCATTCTCACCTTTGCCGCCATCATCAAAAAGTATGAAGCACGCATGGTTTTATTTGCGGCCGGCCTCATCATGTGCCTTGTCGGCGGAGTCACATCTTCCGCCATCGATGTTTTTTCCAAGACCATGGTGCACAGCTCGCTTGTCCCCACGATTTGTACCGTTATGGGTTTTTCCTATGTTATGAAACTCACCGAATGCGATAAACACCTTGTGACTGCGCTCTCCGGCGTAATCACCGCCAGCCGCTTCATCCTGATTCCGCTGGCCATCCTCCTGACCTGGTGGATCAATATTGCCATCCCGAGCGCCGCTGGCTGTGCGGCGGCCGTGGGCAGCGTCCTGATCCCGACGTTGATCAGCGCCGGAGTTCATCCCGCCATGGCTGGCAGTGCAGTTTTGGCCGGAACCTGGGGCAGCGCGATCAGCCCGGGAACTTCACACAACCCATTTGTTGCCGAACTGGCCAAAACCGACGTGATGACCGTCATCATGAATGAAACGCCGGCTGCCATCATCACTTCTTTTGTCGTCATCGCCGTTTTGACAGCCATCGCTATCGTGCGGAAGGAAGGGGCTACAGAAGAACGCCGCCAGGCCTTAGCCGCCGAAAAAAAGGAACTCATCGCAAATAATTTCAAAGTGAATCCGCTGCGGGCTCTGGTTCCTCTGGTGCCGCTGGTCATGCTGGTTCTCGGCAGCAGCCAGATTGCTGTGCTGCCCATCGTCAGCGTGCCAATGGCCATGATCACCGGAACCTTGCTCGGACTCTTGGTGACGCTGGCTGATCCGCAGGAAGTCTGCAAAAAATTCTTTGACGGCATGGGTAGTGCTTACGGCAGTGTCATCGGCCTGATCATTGCCGCAGCAGTATTCACGCAGGGCATGCAGGGCGTTGGCCTGACCGGTGCGCTGCTCGAACTCATGAAGGGCTCTGAGTCCATCGCCAAAATTGCCGGCGCATTTGGCCCTTTCATCATCGCTATCCTGTCCGGTTCGGGCGATGCGGCCGCGCTCGCTTTCAACGGTGCCATCACGCCGCACGCCGAATCCTTTGGCATGACGATCATGAATCTCGGCTCTCTGGCACAGATGACCGGGGCCATCGGGCGTTCGATGTCGCCGGTTGCCGGCGCTGCGATTATTTGTGCCGAACTCGCACATGTTACCCCGATCGACCTCACCAAGCGCAATGCTTTGCCGATGCTCGTCGGCGTCATCACCTTTATGATCCTGTTTTAACGGCAGGGCTTGCCGGGATAATCTCCCGGCAGGCCTCTTTCTTTTGCAGTTCGCGCAAACGCTGAGAAAGCACCTGCAGCTTCGTGAAGAACACCCGCCATTCACTATTTTATACTTTTAGGAGGCTTTTTTTATGATCAACAAAGAACGCGTATTGGCTGAATTCTTTGAGCTCGTACAAATAAAATGCTCGACCCGTCAGGAACGGGAAATTGCCGATCTCCTGACCAAACGGCTGACCGACCTCGGCTGCACCGTCCGCGAGGATTCTGCCGGCGAAAAACTTGGCGGCAACTGCGGCAATCTTATCGCTACACTGCCAGGAACCCGCAGCAAGGTACCTTCACTGATGCTGACCGCGCATATGGACTGCGTCGAGCCCTGCAGCGGCATAAGTCCCCGGCTGCATGACGGGGTGATCACCTCAGACGGCACGACGATTCTCGGCGCCGATGACAAGGCCGGCGTCGTCGCCATCCTTGAAGTCCTGCGCGTTATTAAAGAAAAAAAGATCGATCACGGCATGATCCAGGTAGTCTTTACCGCAGCCGAAGAAGGCGGCGTAAACGGCTCTAAGCATATGGACAGCAATCTGCTGAAAGCTGATTTCGGCTATACGCTCGACACCGGCGGCCATCCGGGCAAAATCGTAGCCAAAGCGCCCGGACAGGACAAGATCTTCATCAAACTTCATGGTAAATCAGCCCATGCCGGCATCGCGCCGGAAAAAGGCATCAATGCCATCGTAGCCGCCGGAAAAATTCTGGCCAAGCTCCCCTTCTGTCGCCTCGATGAAGAAACCACTTTTAATATCGGCACGATCCAAGGCGGCACGGCCACCAATATCGTGCCCGACCTCGTAGAAATCGCCGCCGAAACTCGCAGCCGAAATGAAGAAAAGCTCGCCGCCTTGACAGCCCATATTTGCCGGATTTTCAAGGAAGGAGCCGTAAATGCCGGCGTCAAAGCGACAATCGAAGTGCGCCACTCCTATGGGCCATATGTTTTGGCAGAGGATTCCCCCGTCATTGCCCTGGCCGCCCAGGCGGCCAAGAAGCTTGGCTTCCCCGTCGAAATCGTCGAATCCGGCGGCGGCAGCGATGCTAATTTCTACAACAGCTATGGCATCCCCTGCGCCGTGCTCGGCGTTGGCATGACCAATTCCCACACCAAAGAGGAGTCCATCACCGAACAGGATCTTTACGATGCCGCCGCACTGGCCCTGCAAATCGTCCAGGAAATTGCCACAAAGAAATAAAGAACATAAAAAACAAAGGCTTCTGCGCCATAGCAGAAGCCTTTGTTTTTTATGTATTCACTTGTTATCCTGACTGAGTTTGGCCACCATATGTCCGACATTTTCCGAAATGCCGCTCAAATCATGACTATGATCCGATATCTGTTTGATGATTGCTGCCTGCTCCACATTGACTTCGGAAATTCTGGCGATTTCACCGTTAATCTCGGCAATCGAATCGCGTATTTTGGTCAACGTCTGCGTAATCTTTTCGGCTGATTCCGCACTGTTTTCCGCCAGCTTTCGCACCTCTTCCGCCACCACGGAGAACCCGCGGCCCTGTTCGCCAACTCTAGCCGCTTCAATGGCTGCATTCAAGCCCAGCATGTTCGTCTTGACGGCCACGGATTTTATGAAGTGGATTACCTCATCGGTCTGTGCAACTTGATTGTTCGCAGCATTGGCAGCAGCCTGCAGATTGCTGCCCCGCGTTGCCAGCTCTTCCGCCTTGTGGGAAATGGCTTCCATAGCCGTCGTCAAGTCTTTGACGGAATCGGCTAAATTCACGGCTGTGCTCTGCAAAACTTCCTGTTCTTCCAAGGATTCGTGAATCGCCACCGCGCCGATGACCTCACCCTTTTCCATAATCGGCATGCTGACAGCTACATAGGATACGCCGTATACCTCTTTTGGCACCTGGATGACGACGCGGCGTTTTTCCCGCATCGCAATGGACACTGCAGCACCTTCCTTCAGCACCTGTCCGACAACAACCTGATTGGCTATCTCCGGTATGGAATTAGCCGCCAGCCACTTTTCCTTGTCAGCCACGACCATACCAACTTTATGCATCAGCAAATCAGGCAGTACTGGCACCAATTGTACAAAAGCATCTAACACGTTCAAATCCCCCATAACGCACCCCATCCTTTTAATTTCCTTTTTATTGCTGTGAGAATTCCCTTTACAAAACCTTCTTCCCTCAGGGGCCCTCTGCCCCTATCACCGCAGCTTAACATATTTCCGCAAGACACAGTGAAAAACAAGACAGGCAAACAGCGAAATATTATAATAGACATCATACGGCCAATACAATGATATGAAGGCACATACCATAGTCATCGATTGGATGGCCTTCATCCGCAAGTCATAACGGTCGCGATCCGAATCTGTCAAATATTTTCCGGCGAAAAACAGTGCAGCGCCCGACAAAATCGCAATCAAAAACAATCCACCTGCCAAGGCATAACTGTTTACATAAAGTTCAACAAACGCTGTGACAAACATCACTACATCCAATAAAAGCAAAGATAATTTCATATAGTATATTCCTTTAGCGTTATTTTGGTTTGCGCACAGCTTCCCGCTGGCACACATTGTCATACTTAGTTAATATTCTTGCCAGAACAATTTTTTTCCTGCTAATAAGGATACTCCTTTACCACTATTTATGCAAATAAAAGCGGCCAGTTTTTGCTCTTTTTCGGCGCACAAAAAAAGCCGGTGCTTTTCTTCAAAAAGTACCGGCCGTCTTTGGCTACAGAATCGATTTGTAAATGGCAATGATTTCGTCCAAAGCTGCATCTCGCGGGTTGCCCGGCGTACAGGCATCGGCCATAGCTGATTCCGCGAGGAACTGAATATCCGCTTCCTTAACGCCGAGTTCTGAAAGCTTTACAGGAATCCCCACATCCTGGCTGAGTTTCTCCACCGCAGCGATCGCAGCTTGGCGGTATTCTGCTTCTGGCATCACATCCACGGACGCCACACCCATAGCGCGGGCAATTTCCCGGTATCTCGTTCCGGTAGCTGCTGCATTGAACTTCAGCACCGGCGCCAACAAAATCGCACAGGCCACACCATGCGGTGTGTCATACAAGGCGCTGAGCGGATGGGCCATCGAATGGACGATGCCAAGCCCCACATTGGAAAATCCCATGCCGGCAATGTACTGGCCGAGCGCCATATCTTCGCGGCCCTGTGGCTCACCCTGAACCGAAGAACGCAATGCCCGTGAAATTATCTCAATGGCTTTGATGTGCAACATGTCCGTCAGTTCCCAGGCACCTTTGGTGATATAGCCTTCAATCGCATGTACCAAAGCATCCATGCCCGTAGCCGCGCAAAGTTTAGCCGGCATGGATGCTGACATTTCCGAGTCGATGATGGCAATGATTGGAATATCGTGCGGATCAACGCAGACGAATTTACGATGTTTCTCCTCATCTGTAATGACGTAGTTGATCGTTACCTCGGCAGCCGTCCCCGATGTCGTCGATATCGCGACCAGTGGCAGCGCTTTATTTTTTGTTGCCGCACAGCCTTCAAGACTGCGGACATCCGCAAATTCCGGATTTGTCATAATGACAGCAATCGCTTTGCTCGTATCGATAGCTGAGCCGCCGCCGATAGCCACAATTACATCCGCCGCCATCGCCTGGCAGAATGCCACGCCCTCCTGCACATTTTTGATGGTCGGATTCGCCTTAATTTTATCGTAAATCTGATAAGAAAGTTTATTTTCATCGAGCAGTGCGGTGACCTTAGTGGCGACATGGAATTTAAGCAAATCCTTATCGGTCACAACCATGACTTTTTTTAAACCGCGGCCCTGTATTTCGGGTAACAGCGAGGCAATCGCCCCCGGTCCAAAATAAGATGTTTCGTTTAAAATAATCCTGTTTACCATAATAAATCCCCTCCAGATTTTTGCTTGCACATTTTCGGATTATAGTCGGCCAACCGTTATTCGTGTATATTTTCACATAGTTTGAAATCTTTTTTACAAAGAACAAACCACATAAATAAACCAAATCCCATAATCCAATTTCAGTATATAGCAAAAAAATCCACATTTCAAGTAAAATTTTTAAAAATTTAGAAAATAGTGCCCAGTATTGCATCGGGCAGCAAAAACGATCCTTATGGCCTCTGCACCCCGGAGTTTCGCCTGCTGGCAAGCCCCGAGAAAGCTGCCAGCAAGGACCGCCCCCGACTATCTAGCTATATTTTTTTGAATATCCGTTTGGCATTTTCATAAAATACCGCCGCATGGTGTTCCTGTGGGATGAGCTGTTTAATCAGTTCGATGTAACTGCCGATATTAACCAGCGGCCAATCCGTGCCAAACAATAACTTGTCATAACGTGATAAATAGGTAAGCCACATGCGCAGCATATCCAGATAAGCCCGGTTCGTCTGCGAAAAATCCGCCGCTGCAAAGAAGCCTTCCGCCAGCCCGGACAAATCCGCATAAACATTCGGATTGTTCGCAAGAACCCCTGTCGCATCGACAATCCAGGGATTCCCATAATGCGCCATAACGAAACTGACCCGGGGAAAGTTCACGGCCGCTTCATCGACCGTCAGCGGATGAGCGTATTTGAGCTGCCCGGCCGCATTGGCCGTATCGCCGGTATGAATGACCACCGGGACGTCATAAGCTTCCGCCAATTCATAAAACGGCCAGTACACGGGATCGTTGACGTAAAACGGCTGATAGCCCGCATAAACCTTGAGTCCGACAACTTCCGGCCGCTGCAGCGCCGCCTCAAACAGCGACCGAATCTGTAAGGCATTGCCCGCCGTGATTGCTTCCGCGCGAATGCCAAGGCACTCAACGAAATTCACCGGCCAGGTGTCCGCGGCAAAAGGCAGTTCCAAAGGATTCTGACACACTTCGTTGCCCGGAGTCGTTCCCATGCCAATTCCCAAAACAATATTATTTTCCCGCATAACCGCCAGCAAATGCTCCAGCGTCGCCTCGTGCCCGGCAGCCCTGGCTGTCGTCCGAAAAGACTCCCCCGCTGGGAAAAAATGTAAATGTGCATCAATAATTTTCATACTACCCCTTCTTTGCCAAAACAAGCGTTTTTCTTTTCGCTGTCGAAATTCATTTCTCGGTTTTCATTGTATTCCATTTGCCTCCGTTCGGCAAATCCAGTCCAAGAAAAAAATTTCACCAACAACAGTTGCAAAAAAGATGAAAGGCCTTTACCTTTAGTATATAGCTTATGTAAAGGAGACTAAATCATGCAAAAATGGATGCCAGCGAAATGCAATTGTGCGGTAGCCTATACCTTGTCTGTCGTCGGCGGTAAATGGAAATGGCTGATTTTATACCGGCTCTTCCAGAACAAAATGCTCCGCTACGGCAAATTGAAACAGACCATCCCTTCCATCACCCATAAAATGCTGAGTCAGCAACTAAAAGAACTCGAAGCGCAGCAGTTGCTCCACCGCGAAGAATATCAACAAATCCCGCCAAAAGTAGAATATTCCCTGACCGAAAAAGGTGCCAGCCTGCTGCCAATTCTGCAAATGATGGAAGCATGGGGCTCTGCCAACAAACCAGTCCACCCGCTGGCGCTTAGCGCCAGGAAAGTGACAAGGGATTGCGATCTACCAGTCGTTGATAGCGATACTGCGGATAACCAACCATAACCGCACCGGTTATCTCCCGATCCGCCTCTACGCCAAACAGTTCCAGCAGCGGTTCATAGCCGTCAAACAGGCACATTTCCAAAAGCCCAGCCCAGCAAGAGCCAAGTCCCAAGGTCGGTGCATATAGCTCCAGATAGGCCAGCGAAAAAATCGTATTTTCCCGGGCGCGGACAAACCCCTTTGCCGCCGTTGCCAAAACGAGATGTGGCGCGCCGCGCAGAACAGAATCCAAGCCCTGTTCGCGATACAAGCGAATCTGCTTGTTGAAATCCCACTTCGTCTGCCTCGAAGGCTGCGCTTCCATCCAGGCAACTGTCAGTTCCGTAGCCCTTTTCAAAACCGTTGGATCTTCGACAACGATAAAAGACAATCCCTGCCGGTTGCCGGCCGTCGGCGCAAATCTGGCCATATCCACCAACTGCTGCAATTTTTCCCGGGCAACCGTTTTCGTTTTATACCCGCGGACAGACCGACGGGACCGCAAAAACTGCGCTGCCGCTTCACTCGTCAGCTTTTCTGCCAGCGGCTCCTGACACTTTAACGGCGTGAGCACATTGTCAATGGCAGCGTTAGGGCAAACCGCCACGCAATGGCCACAGGCGATACAAGTATAATCCGGGTTGAGCTGCGGGCCAGCATCCCCTAGCGTGAGCACCCCGGGACATTCCCTGACGCAGATCCCGCAGTGCGTGCATTTCCCCTGATCAATTTGAATGAATTCCATTTTATCGCTTCCTCTTCTGCTTTTTGTCTTATTATATAGATTTCTGCAAAAAAAGTAAGTCTGCACTTTTTTGATAGTACTACCGCAATGGTAAGTACCGCTCTATCTACGGTGCAATCTCTGAGCAAATTTTGAAAGTGCTCTGGCTTATTATGAAAATTTCCCATTCTAAGCAAAAAAGCTGTCGCCACTTCGCATGGCAACAGCTTTTTTCTATTTTTCATAGGCCAGCGCAATGCCGGCGGCCTGCAATTTTTCTTTTACGCGGGCAACGTCTTCGGCTTTTGCCGCCGGCACGCCCGCAAGCTTGTATTCCCAGCCGAGTTCCTGCCATTTATAAACACCCAGCAGATGGTAGGCCAAAAGATCGACTTTGAGATCCATGCTGTCCAGCGCTTGAAGCAAGGCAATGAGCTGCTCGATCTCAGCCGCCGCATCGGTGATTCCCGGCACAATTACATAGCGCAGCGTTACCGGCTTGCGGCTGGCAATATAGCGCAGATTCCGCAGGATTTCCTCATTCGTCGCCGCCAGTGTCAGTTGCTTATGGAGCTTTTCCGTCACAGCCTTTAGCGAAAACAAGACATGATCGGTATAGGGCAAAACCTTTAAGATGGCCTCGGCCTGGCAGTACCCGGCCGTATCAAGCACCGTGTGAATGCCCTCCGCCCGGCAGAGTTTGAAGACCGCCGCGACAAAATCGGGCTGCAGCAGCGGCTCGCCGCCGCTGATCGTGAGCCCGCCGCCCGAAGGTTCGTAAAAACTCCGATAGCTTTGCACCTCCTGCAAAACCGCTTCAGGCGTTATCGTCTTTTCACCACAGCTCCAGGTATCGGGGTTATGGCAAAAAGCGCAGCCAAGACCGCAGCCGGCAAGAAAGAGCACATAGCGAATACCTGGACCATCCACCGTCCCGAAAGTTTCCTTGGAATGGTAGTAACCCTTCATTTTCATCACCTCATACGGCTTCGTAAAAAGTGCGGCTGATGACTTCAAGCTGATGGTCACGACTGAGCTTGACGAAATTCACGGCATAGCCCGACACGCGGATCGTCAACTGCGGATATTTTTCTGGCTCCTTCATTGCCGCCAGCAGAAGTTCCCGGTCAAAGATGTTGATATTGATATGGTGGGCCCGGCAGCCAGAATAGCCGTCCAGCAGGGCCGCAAGGTTCTTGTTACGAGCTTCTTCGGTCTTGCCCAGGGCACCCGGAACCATGGAAAACGTATAGGAAATTCCATCCCGGCAGTCATCGTAAGCGATGTTGGCGACGGACTTCATGGCTGCCAGCGCGCCATGCGAATCGCGGCCATGCATCGGGTTTGCCCCCGGAGCGAAAGGCTCACCGGCTTTGCGGCCATCCGGCGTTGCACCTGTCTTTTTGCCGTACACGACGTTCGAGGTGATCGTCAGTACCGAAAGCGTATGGGTGGCCCCACGATATGCCGGATGGCGGCGCAGCAAGGTGATGAATTCATGCGTGAGTTCCTTGGCCAAAAGGTCGACCCGCGGATCGTTATTGCCGTATTTCGGAAAATCGCCTTCTACCGCAAAATCTGTGGCCACACCAGCCTCGTTGCGAATCGGCTTGACCTTGGCGAATTTGACCGCACTCAGGGAATCGGCCGCAACAGAAAGTCCGGCTACGCCGAAGGCCATCAACCGTTCGATCTGGCTGTCGTGCAGAGCCATTTGCCCGGCCTCATAGGCGTGGCGGTCATGCGAATAGTGGATGACATTCATCGTGTTCACATAGAGTTCGGCCAGCCAGGAGAGCACTTCCGTATACTTCGCCCGCACTTCTGCATAATCGAGATATTCGCCTTGCGGCAGTTCGAGCTTCGGGGCAAGCTGCTTGTCCGTCTTCTCATCTTTGCCGCCGTTGATGGCCAGCAACAAGGATTTTGCCAGATTGGCGCGGGCTCCGAAGAACTGCATCATCTTGCCGAGTTTCATCGCCGACACGCAGCAGGTGATGCCGTAGTCATCGCCGTAAGCGGGGCGCATGACTTCATCATTTTCGTACTGGATCGCGCTGGTCTTAACCGATATCGCAGCAGCAAATTTCTTGAAGTTCGCCGGCAAGCGATCCGACCAAAGCACCGTCAGATTCGGTTCCGGTGCCGGTCCGAGATTGCAGAGCGTATGCAATATGCGATAAGAATTTTTCGTAACCAAAGAACGGCCGTCTTCGCCGATGCCGCCGATGGATTCCGTCACCCACAGAGGGTCGCCGGCAAAGAGTTCATTGTATTCTGGCGTGCGCAGCATACGCGCCAAACGCAGCTTGATGACGAACTGATCCATAAGTTCCTGGGCCCCCGCTTCTGTCAACAGGCCTTTTTCCATATCGCGCACAATATAGATATCCAGGAAGGTCGACACGCGGCCAATCGACATCGCCGCACCGTTTTGTTCTTGATCGCTGCCAGATAACCAAAATGATCCACTGGACGGCTTCTCTGGCATCCTTGGCTGGCTGGCTGATATCGAACCCGTAGGAAGCCGCCATCGCCTTCAGATCTTTCAGCGCCTGGATCTGCTGAGCGATTTCATCGCGGCTGCGCAGAGTCGCTTCCAGCATCGGCTGCCCGAACATTTCTTCCTTATCGGCCGCCTTCGCTTTGAGCAGGGCATCCACTCCATAAAGGGCAATGCGGCGGTAATCACCAATGATGCGCCCACGGCCATAAGCATCGGGCAGCCCCGTCAGAAGACCCAGTGAGCGCGCGCGGCGCATTTCTGCTGTATAGAGGGCAAACACACCCTCGTTATGCGTTTTTACATGCTGGCTGTATATATTGCTGATCTGGGGATTGAGCTTGTAGCCATATTCTTCACAAGCCTGCTCCGCCATGCGCAAACCGCTGTTGACAACGACGCCGCGGCGCAGTGGGGCATCGGTCTGCAGTCCGAAAATCACTTCATTTTCCCGGTCGATATAGCCGGGCTTATGCGACAGCGTCGTCGAAACAATTCCCGTATCGACATCCAGCACGCCGCCCTTTTTGTTTTCTGCCGCCAAAAGTTGCTGGCATTTATTCCACACCGCCTCGGTTTTCATCGTCGGTCCGCTCAAAAAGCTCTCGTCACCTTCGTACGGTATATAGTTTGCCTGGATAAAGTCTCTTATATCAATTTCATCCTGCCATTTTCCTTTTTTAAATCCCTGCCAATTTGTCATGTGAATAACCTCCTCAAAACTTCTTAAAAGATAAATCCGACAGCTGCACTGTCCCGCGTTTTGTCAAAGCAGTTGGTATTTATATCGCTTATTATAGGGTCAGTCATTTATTAAGTCAAGCTATTATGAGTAAGTTTTAGTACCTGGTTGTATTTTATTTTTTACATCAGCTATATCCTTTATTTAATAAAGGATATTCACCAGTGACCAGATCATATAGTTTACTACCAACACAAGTGTGAGCAGATATAAATTTCCCATTTTTCAGTCGGTGCAGAACTGCTTAAAAAACAGCAAAAAGCCACCTGAGCAAGTGATACTTTTGCCCAGGCGGCCGGCTACAACAAATACAGTCCCTCGTGGTAATCCACTTTTCCGCCAGTTCTGTATCCTTTATATTCATCTTATGAGGTCATTATAGGTGATAACTTTCCGCCTTGTCAATGGCAAAAAAATGGTATCCCATTTATTAAAATAGCTGTCATTTATGCTGTAATCCTTTTTAACTATCATGGATTTGATCTGCGCCTTGAACTTCAGCCGCCGCTTTTTTCAGCGGCGCATTCCATCAGTTTTAAATATCGCTGCATAAACACTTCGTATTGAATGCCTATTATTTTTTTTGCGAATCCGCCAGCAAAACACTGCCGTTGGCCCCGCCATCCATGCTATAATTAAACACAACGAAACTATTCTTCTGGCAGATGCTTTTCAGCAATTGCCTTGACCATTTTTTCAAATTTCGGGCGCGGCAGCATGACAAAGCGGCCGCAGCCGCGGCATTTCAGGCCAAAATCCATGCCCGTACGGAGTATTTCCCACAAATCGCTGCCGCACGGATGCTGCTTTTTCATCTTTACGACATCACCGACATCGTACTGTATTCTTTCCATAGGTTCCACCAGCCTTCTCGTTTTCTCTTCTTATTCTATACAAAATAGCAATGGTTGAAAAGCCCTGCCGGGAAGCAACCAATAAAATATTATGCCATGGATGAGGTGTTCTAATTGAAAGTATCCTTATTGCAAATGAACATAAAACTCGGTGACTTTGAAGCAAACAAGCAAACCCTGCTGCGCCTCTTCAAGGACGCTCTGTTAACCCAACCCGACGTCATCTTATTGCCAGAAATGTGGAATATCGGCTTTTATCCAAAACCGGTCAGCGAATACGCCGATCCGGACGGCACGGAAACCCGCAAGCTCCTGAGCCGGCTGGCCCGCGAAAACCGTGTCAATATCGTCGGCGGTTCGATTGCCAACCGCATTGGCCAGCACGTCTACAACACCAGCTATGTATTCGACCGCGACGGTGATCTCATCTCCACCTATCACAAGATCCATCTGTTTTCACCAGAAAACGAAGACAAGGACTTCACCCCGGGCGATGCCATTACCACCTACATGCTCGACGGCATAAAATGCGCCACCGTAATCTGCTATGATCTGCGGTTTTGCGAGCTCCTTCGCCTGCTGGCGCTTGAACAGGTCTCTGTCCTCTTTATCCCGGCAGCCTGGCCGGCCAAGCGTCTGATGCATTGGCAAACCCTGAACCGGGCCCGTGCCATCGAAAACCAGTTATTCATCGTCGCCAACAACGGCTCCGGCATGCTTGGCACCTTCCAGCTCGGCGGCAATTCGCTGATCATCGACCCCTGGGGCGAAATCCTCGCCCAGGCCGGCGAAGAAGAAACCATCCTGCACGCCCGCCTGAAACTGGGAATTCTACAGCAGATCCGGCAAAGCATGAATGTCTTTGCCGATCGCAAACCCAATATCTACGAGATAAAATAAGATAGACCTTATTCAGGGAAAAACTTCCTTGAATAAGGTCCTTTTTGCTTTACAACATATTCACGAGTCCCCATGATGCAATATATGGGCTTTTTCATACTGTAATTTTTTCGTTTCCGGCGCATGGCCCAAAGGCTCCGCATGGATTAAAACGTCAAATGAACCAAAGGCTGCTTTGATGTCCAATTCCAGCTCATCGCAGACCGCATGTACACGGTCCAGTGGCATATCCTTGTCCAGCAGAATATGCACATCCAGCAGTTTATCAGCCCCCGGAGCGGCGCGTCCGCAGACAGTGGTAGCCTTCCACCGCCTCATGGCGCGTAAAAATGGCACCGATGCGCGCTTCGTCTTCCGCCGGCAGACTAGCATCCGTAAGCTCCTTGGCACTCTCCACAACCATTTTATACCCGGCCTTAAAGATAATCACCGCGACAATCACAGCAACCAAAGGGTCGAGCCAAGTCCAGCCGAATGCCTTCATGCCGCCGAGGCCGACCAATACGCCGACGGAAGTCCAGATGTCTGCCTGCAAATGCAGACCGTCCGCTTCCAGTGCCTGCGACCCCGTCAGCCGGGCCACTTTCAGCAGCCGCCGGGCAACAAAGAAATTGATGCCAATGGACAGAACCATAATCGCCATGCCATATTCCAAAAACTGCGGAGCTGCCATGCGGCTGAATTTATCCGCTGCTTCATAGACAATCGCCAAAGCGGCAAAAACAATCAACAGGGCTTCAATCGCGGAAGAAAGGTTTTCATATTTGCCATGCCCGTAGTCATGTTCCTGATCCGGTGGCACAACAGATTTCTGCACCGCCCAAAAAGCGATCAAGGCCGCAATCAAATCCACCCCCGAATGCAATGCTTCCGAAATAAGGCTCACGGCTCCGACATAAAGGCCGACAAACAATTTCAGCAAAACCAAAGATGTATTCGACAGGATTGACAACCAGGCCGTGCGTTTTTTTAAAATATCATTCGCATATTGCTGTTCCATAAGTTCCTCCCAGAACGGCTCTTTCCTTATAGGCTGGCTACAGCAGTGTACAAAAAAAACCTATGAGAGCCATATTTCATGGTCCCACAGGTTTTTTCCTGCTGCATTCACGCCCGGCCGGCTTGCGCCGACTTGTTCCTTGCTATTATATTAGCATGGCCCAACTTCCTTGTAAAGCCTATTCCATAAAAATTTTTAATTGATAATTGTTTTCGTTATTATTATCATTTATGTCAGCCAATCTGTACGGTATGAACTACCTTGAAGCCTTTTTCTGTCAAAGTCGCTTTGATCTTCTCTACCTCAGGAAAATCGCCGCGAACGACAATTTCATAACTGCCATCATCTCTTTTGCAGGTGATGAGACTATCGATGCTGAGCCCTAAGTCGCTGAACACTTCGGCGATTTCCTTTACCGTACCGACGCGGTCCTGCACCTCCAGGGTAAGCCGCGTCTTGCCTTCGGCGAGTCCCATGACATCGACAAAAGTTTTGAAGATATCCGTTTCCGTGATGACGCCGACAACCGCACCAACGCTGCTGATGACCGGCATACCGCCAATTTTATGATTGCACATCAGAAGGGCCGCTTCCTCAATCGTCGCGGCGACATCGACAGCGATAACATTTTTTTCCATAATATCGGCAATGCGCATTTTCGCCAGAAGCGAATTGATTTCGTATTTTGCCAGCGTCGTTGCCGGTGACGGCGCTACTTTCATGATGTCCTTATCGCTCAAAAAACCTACCAATTTTTCATTTTCCACCACCGGCAGGCGGCGAAAATGATGCTTCTTCATTAAGGCAGCCGCTTCATCCACTTTGGTATCCGGCCCTACGGTAATTGGATTTTTTGTCATTCGATTTGCTACGAACATATAAGATGCTCCTTTCAACTTGTCTTTCTATTCGTTAGAGTTCGCCTTTACACAGCGAACTCCTCTATTTGTCAAAGCTTCCTCAGCCGCCCAAATATGCTTTGCGGACAGCCTCACTGGCGGCCAGTTCAGCGGCAGGACCCTGCAGGGTGATGCGGCCGGTTTCCAGCACATAGGCTCGGTTGGCAATCGACAGAGCCATATTGGCGTTTTGCTCAACGAGCAAAATCGTCGTGCCGGTTTTGTTGATATCCTGAATGATCGAAAAGATCTCTTTGATTAGCAGCGGTGCTAGTCCCATGGACGGCTCGTCGAGCAATAATAAACGCGGGCGGCTCATCAGCGCTCGGCCCATCGCAAGCATCTGCTGCTCGCCGCCCGATAAAGTTCCCGCTTCCTGGTTCTTGCGCTCTTCAAGCCGCGGAAAGCGTTCAAAGACCATCTTCATGTCTGCGGCAATCCCCGCCTTATCCGTGCGGATAAAGGCCCCAAGTTCCAGGTTTTCCATGACCGTCATGTTGGCAAAAATCCGCCGCCCCTCAGGCACCTGCGAAATCCCTGCTTTCACAATATTTTGGGCTGGTTTGCCAGCGATGGATTGGCCCTCAAATTCAATATTGCCGGACTTCGGTTTCAAGAGCCCCGATATGGTGCGCAGTGTCGTCGACTTGCCTGCCCCATTGGCCCCGATCAGGGTCACGATTTCCCCTTCATTGACTTCCAGGCTGATTCCCTTTATCGCGTGTATCGCACCGTAATATACATTGATATTTTCTATTTTTAACATGCAGCCCATCAGCTGATCGCCTCCCCGCCCAGATATGCCCGAATGACGTCCGGATCATTTTTGATCTCCGTCGGCGTGCCTTTGGCAATGATTGTACCATATTCCAAAACGTAAATCCGCTCACAAATCCCCATGACCAGGCTCATGTCGTGCTCAATGAGCAAAACGGTCAGACCGAATTCCTGGCGTATCCAGGTGATCATCGCCATGAGTTCTTTGGTCTCCTGCGGATTCATGCCGGCAGCCGGTTCATCGAGAAGCAGCAGCTTTGGTTTAGCCGCCAGTGCCCGGGCAATTTCCAGGCGGCGCTGCGCGCCGTACGGCAAGTTTTTGGCAATCTCATTCTTTTTTTCGTCGAGTTTAAAGATCTTCAACAGCTCGATAGCCTGCTTTTCAATCTCTGCCTCTTCACCAAAATAACGGCCCAAGCGAAACACAGACTCCAAGACGCCGTATTTCACATGCGAATGATAGGCGATTTTCACATTATCGAGCACGCTGAGTTCGGCAAACAAGCGGATATTCTGGAACGTCCGCGCTATGCCGCGCTGCGTGATCTGATACGGTTTCAGACCGAGGAGACTCTTGCCATCAAAATCAATTGCCCCTGTCGTCGCCTGGTAGACCCCGGTCAGCAGGTTAAATGCCGTCGTCTTGCCTGCACCATTCGGGCCAATCAGTCCGATGAGCTCTCCTTTATTGATATATATATCAAAATCCGCGACAGCCTTCAGGCCGCCGAACAATTTAGAAACACCCTGCGCTCTTAACAATTCCATTATTTTTTACCTCCTTTGAGGCGTTTAACCCATTTCGCATCCAAAAGTTCGACATTGCCAAACAAGCCCTGCGGCCGATAAAACATCAAGAGAATCAACAGCAGCGAATAAATAATCATGCGAAATTCCGGCCAGTCCGCCAGCGCTGCTGAAATCCCGGTCAATACGACTGCCCCGGCGATCGAGCCTGTGATGGAGCCAAGGCCGCCCATGACGACCATGATCAAATAGTTGAACGAGGCCATAAAGGTAAATGACGTTGGATTGATGATATAAAAACAATGGGCAAACAGACCGCCCGCGACTCCGGCAAAACCCGCCCCGATCGTAAAGGCCATAACCTTGTACTTCGTCGTATTGATGCCCATGGCTTCGGCCGCAATCTCGTTTTCGCGGATCGCAATGCAGGCGCGCCCATGCGAGGAATTCACAAAATTCTTGATGAAAAATAACGTGAACAGCATGACGAAAAACACCCAGGCAAACGTCGTATTGTGCGGAATTCCCATAAAGCCGGCAGCGCCGCCGACATATTGGATATTCATAATCGTGATGCGGATGATTTCCCCTAGGCCGAGCGTCGCAATGGCCAGATAATCTCCGCTGAGCCGCAGCGTCGGCAAGCCGATCAGACAGCCGAGAATGGCCGCGCCAATACCACCGACAACCAGCGCCAACAGAAACGGCAGCTGGAAATTTGTCGTCAAAATGGCACTCACGTAGGCCCCGATGGCCATAAAGCCGGCATGTCCCAACGAAAATTGCCCTGTATAGCCGTTGATCAGGTTCAGACTTACCGACAAAATGATATTGATTCCTACCATGATTAAATTAAACTGCCAAAAAGCGCCGATAACACCGCTTTCGATCAATCCGTTTAAAATTGCAAAACCGGCAATACTGGCTGCAATTACTTTTAAATCCTGTCTTCTCAACATATTCATTGCCGCCACCTACACTTTCTCGCGGGTATTTTTGCCAAACAGCCCGGAAGGTTTAAATAGTAAAACAAGGATCAGTATGGCGAAAGCCGCCGCATCGCGGAAAGTCGAGGAAATAAAGCCGCTGACAAGCGCTTCGACAACGCCCAGGATAATTCCACCCGTCATCGCCCCCGGCAGACTGCCGATGCCGCCGAGAACCGCCGCAACAAAGGCCTTAAGCCCCGGCATAATGCCCATCAGCGGATCGATTGAATTGTAATAGACGCCAACCAGCACGCCGCCAGCCGCCGCCAGAGCCGAACCGATGCCAAAGGTCACAGAAATGATCCGATTCGCATCAATGCCCATGAGTTGCGCCGTTTCTGTATCGAAGGATACGGCCCGCATCGCTTTGCCAACCTTCGTACATTGTACGATATAGGTCAGGAGCACCATCAAAATCACCGTGATGGCAAAAATCAACAGTTGCTGGCCGTTGATGACAAAAACCCCCAAATGATAGGCCGTCGATTCCATGACCGCCGGGAACGTGCGCGGCTGCGGTGAAACAAAATACATACTCGTGTATTCGAGAAAAAATGACACGCCGATTGCCGTAATCAGCACGGATATCCGCGGTGCCTGCCGCAGCGGTTTATAAGCTAACCGCTCTACAAGCACCCCTAAAAATCCGGTCACAATCATCGAAATGATCAGCGCCGGCACTACCGATACATGCGCGATTGATATCGCAAAAAAACCAATATATGCCCCGACCATATAGATATCACCGTGGGCAAAATTAATCAACTTAATGATGCCATAGACCATCGTATAGCCCAAAGCAATCAAAGCGTAAATGCTGCCCAGCGATATCCCGTTAATCAGCTGTTGAATGAGCTGCTCTGTAAATTCCATCTTCGGTTTCCTCCCTTTGCGTTCACAAAATTTGCTGCCAGGCACTGAAAAAACGACAAAAAGCCTTCAGCCCTGCAGCCAAAGGTCATGCTTCCCCCATGCCATTTTTCGAGCCGCTCAGCCATGCGTAAGACAGCCGTTCATGTATAGAAACAATGATAGCAAGAAAAGGAGCCGCACTGCAGCTCCTCTCTCCCTGTGCTTATCAGCCCTGCGGCGTGATTTTTTCTTTCATGGTCTTCACGCCGTCTTTCATTTCGATGATGACCGCGCTCTTGATCGGATTGTGGCTGGCATCCATCGTAATCATGCCTGTGCCGACCTGCAGATCCTTGGTTTCTTCCAAGGCCTTGCGGATTTTTTCCGGATCATCGCTGCCGGCACGTTTGATCGCATCGATCAGCATCTTGCCTGCATCGTAACCGAGGGCCGCAAAGACATTTGGTGCCTTGTTGTATTCCGCTTTGAAAGCTTCCACAAATCCCTGCACTTCTTTATCCTGTTCGGAGTAATGCGTACTGAAGAATGTATTGTTCAGTGCGCCAGCTCCGGCGATATCGACAACCTTCGCATCATCCCAGCCATCTGTGCCGATAACAGGACTGGTAACCCCGAGTTCACGTGCCTGCTTTACAATTTTGCCAACTTCTTCATAATAAGCCGGAATGAAAATGACATCGGCATTGGCTGCTTTGATTTTGGTCAAAGTAGCTTTGAAATCCTGGTCTTTCTGCAAGAAAGCTTCTTCGACGAGAACTTTGCCACCGGCCGCCTCAAATTTTTCTTTGAACACCTGTGCCAGGCTCTTGGAATAATCCGAGCTCGAATCCACATAAACAGCTGCCGTCTTGGCCTTCAGCGTCTTCGTCGCAAAAGTCGCCATGACATCACCCTGCAGCGGATCGATAAAGCAGCTGCGGAAAACAAACGGTTTAACCTTGCCATTTTCCATGGTAATTTTCGGGCTTGTCGCCATCGGAGCAATCAGCGGAATCTTGCTGTCCGCGGCAATCTGCGTCGTCGCTAAAACATTCGCCGTCACTGCCGGCCCAACGAGAACCTTTACCTTATCGGAAGAAATGAGCTTTGTTGCTGAATTGGCAGCTTCTGACGCTTCTGATTTATTATCGGCCACGACGAGCGTTATTTTCTTGCCGTTCACGCCGCCCGCATCATTGGCCTGTTTAATTGCCAGCTTTAAGCCATCGAGTCCCATGCCGCCGTAATTGGCGACATTGCCCGTCAGTTCAAAATTGGCCCCGATCTTTATTTCATCACTTTTCGCCTCGCCGCCGCAGCCAGCAAGCATTGTGCCGAGCATCGTAACGCCGAGCATCGCCGCTAAACACTTCTTTTTTAACATCATAAAAACCCCTCCTATAAATGCAATGTCAGTATACAAGGCGCCGTTTCTGCCGCTTCTTGCGTCTCATATGCTAATGGATTTTATTATAGTTTACAGTTTTACAATAGTCAATAACTTTCTGTTTTGTATTTCGTGTTTATTTTTGCTTTTTGTTCGTTCTAAGCAGACATGCAAGCCTGTTTGGCCATGCAGTCTGTGTAAACTCACCAAAAACCTTTTCTTTAAAATCTGCCGTTACAACGCGCAGGTACGACTTTGCCAACTTCGCTTTTTTCCGCAGAAGTGCTGCCTGCATCTATGCGTCCCTTCATCGTGCCTTGTTTTCCAAAACCAGCTGCAGCTCTTTTACCTGCACTTCGCTCAACAGCGAGTTTTTCGCCAGATTCGCCACTGTGTACCGGCCGATTGCACGGTAGAGTTCCGCCTCCGGTAAGGCAAAATCATCAAGTGCAGCCAGATGACGCTCGACCGTCAGACTGTCCCCGCGCATAAGCGGCCCGGTCAAAGCTTTTGTCGTGCCCTGCTCCATGATATTCCTTACGGTTCCTTCGACAATTGGCTGTAAGGCATGCAGCGCCTCTGTTTCCGCAATACCGCAACCTTCCATAAGTTCAGCCGCCGCATGCAGCACTGCAACGAGATAATTGGATGCCATGCAAGCGGCCGCATGATAGATCGCTCTCTTTTCCCCCGGGACGATCAGCATTTTCCCGCCCAGCAAATCGATCAGCTGCCTTGCCATTTTTACTGCCGGCGCATCGCCATCGACCGCAAAATAAATATTTCGCAAATGCCGGCAACCAGCCTCCGTGTCTTCTGTAAAAGACTGCAGCGGATGCAGTGAGCCAATGGAAATATTTTTCTCCCGCAGCGCCGCCAGAGCTGCAGCGCTCTGCGATCCGCAGATATGCAGCACCACCAAATCCGGCGGTAAATCCGCCGCGGCCAGCTCCGCCGCCAAAGTTTCCATTGCGCGGTCTGGCACTGCCAGCAAGGCGACATCAGCCAAAGCTGCTGCCACGGCTGCCGTCGCACAGAAAGCCGCCCCACATTTCTCAGCAAAAGGTTCGGCTGCCGTTCCGCCGGCTACAGCAACAAACTCACCACCTGCCGCCTGCAGGGCCCGCGCCAAAGAACGTCCGGCACGACCCGCGCCGATTATCGCAAACTTCATCTTTTCAACCGCCTGCCTCTCTTCTTTCTTTTTTAACATTTTTATACTTTTTCCAAAACTCCGCGATTTTTCTGACAATGCAATAGTACCTTCTTGACCGCACAAAAAAACTCCTTCTTCCCGTCGCACGTTTTACAAAAAAAAGCTGGACTATTTTCAGCGCATCCTATATAATGAGCTTCTGGTTGCTACAGGCAACCTACTCAAAAGCACTTATTTTTATATGTTTTCGTTTTTTGCCAGGCCCTCGGACCTGGCGCTTTTTCTTCCATTCATTGCCGAACCGTCTATCGCTTTAAAAAACAATATGGCGCATATTGTTTTACTATACGATTTCATAGGGGAAATCTCTGCCGTCTGAAATGCATTTTTCAGGCCAGGGGATTTCCCCTATATTTTTGGGCCAGCCCTTCGCTTGCGGTTTTCATCTTTGCAAACTGGGAAAATAAGCATGGCATCTGCCGCCATTTTCGTGTAAAATAAAACTATTGTGCCTATGTCATCCAGGTTCAGCAGGAAAGTAACCGCAGTTTGTGGATCGTTTCTCTTATACGTCTATTTATAGGAAATATAAATCAGAATACAGCTGCCATGAATTTTAGGCAACAGCTACACGTTAGAAATGCTAACAAAAGAAATGGAGTGGATTCGGTGAGTATCAACGAACAAGATCTTCCCATGCCTGTGGGAAACGAAGCAACGGCCGAGGAAGGCCAGCTTAAGAGAAGCTTAAAAACCCGCCATATGAACATGATCGCTATTGGCGGCGCTTTAGGCACAGGTTTGTTTTTAGCCAGCGGCGCTTCGATCAGCACGGCTGGTCCGGGAGGTGCACTGACTGCCTATGCGGTAATCGGCATTATGGTCTATTTCATCATGACGAGTTTAGGGGAAATGGCCACCTATCTGCCGGTTCCGGGCTCTTTTGGCACCTATGCAGCCCGCTTTGTTGATCCGGCGCTCGGCTTTGCCATCGGCTGGAACTATTGGCTGAACTGGGCCATCACCCTGGCAGTGGAAATCGTCGCCGGTTCTTTGGTCATGAAATTTTGGTTTCCTGACACACCGGCCATCATCTGGAGTGCTGCCTTCCTCGTAATCTTATTCATCCTGAATTACCTTTCAACGCGCGCTTATGGCGAAAGCGAGTACTGGTTTGCCAGCATTAAAGTCGCCATGGTCGTGATCTTTCTCACGATTGGCACGCTGCTGATCTTCGGTGTAATCGGCGATCAGGCTCCGGGGTTCAGTAACTGGACGAACGGGGATGCGCCATTTGTCGGCGGCGCCGGTTCCATTATCGGCATCTTTATGATTGCCGCTTTTTCCTTCCAGGGAACCGAGCTCGTCGGCATTGCTGCCGGCGAAAGCGAAGACCCGGAAAAAAATGTGCCGAAAGCGATCAACAATGTCTTTTGGCGCATTCTCTTGTTCTACATCGGCACAATGATCGTCATCGGCTTTTTATTGCCGTATACGGATCCAAATTTGCTAAAGACCGATGTGGAAAGCGTTGCCGTCAGTCCTTTCACCTTGGTATTGGATCGAGCTGGCTTCAATGCAGCCGCCTCTTTAATGAACTTCGTCATTCTTACGGCTGTATTATCCTGTGGCAATTCGGGTCTGTACGCCTCCACGCGCATGCTCTATGCTATGGCTAAAGAAGGCAAAGCTCCTGCGGCTTTCGCCAAAGTCAACAAACGGGGCGTTCCGATAAATTCTCTGTTTTTGACTGCAGGCTTCGGCCTTTTGGCTTTTCTGACCTCGCTGATCGGTGAAGGAACGGCCTATACCTGGCTGCTGAACCTTTCGGGCATGACCGGCTTCGTCGTTTGGGTCGGCATCGCCATCTGCCACTATCGTTTCCGCCGGGCCTTTATCGCCCAAGGCAAAGATCTGGCAACGCTGAAATACCGAGCCAAATTATTCCCGTTCGGTTCCTTTTTCGCTCTGGCTTTGTGTCTGGTCGTAATGCTCGGGCAAAATTACGGGGCCTTTATGGGCAATGAAATCGACTGGAACGGCGCAATTGCCACCTACATTGGCATTCCGATCATTTTGGTCTTCTACTTCTGGTATAAGATCAAGCATAAAACAAAACTCATTCCTTTAACGGAAATCGATCTGGATACGAATAATTTATCCGATCATTAAACGAAAAAAACCTCCTATCGCAGCCTGCGCTCGCTAGGAGGTTTTCTATTCAGCATTTTCTGCAAGGTTTTTGCCTGTTTTTGCCGAGTCTGCCAGCCTTGTTTGTCCTATAATAAGCCTAGCAGCTGAAATGAGCTGGCAAGGAAGGGGTGATTGCCGTGCAATTTTGCAAAATGCATGGCTTAGGCAATGATTTTATCCTCCTCGAGGATTTGAAGGATTCCGGCCGCGATTATGCGGCACTGGCCAAACGGCTGTGCGACCGCCATACAGGCATCGGCGCTGACGGCATTTTAGTCGTCCTGCCCTCGCACAAAGCTGACCTCCGGATGCGCATCGTCAACTGCGATGGCAGTGAGGCCGAGATGTGCGGCAACGGAGTGCGCTGTTTTGCGCGCTACGCATGGGAACGCAGACTCATCACGAAACATGAATTCACTGTCGAAACACTGGCCGGCATTGTGCAGCCGCAACTATCAATCGAAGGCGCAAAAGTGACAGCGATCACCATCGCCATGGGAAAACCACGCCTGGAGCGTCAAGCGATCCCGATGCTTGGCCCGGCAGGCCAGGTTCTTGGCGAAGAACTTTTAACCGCCACAGGAAACTATAAAATCACCAGCATGTTTATGGGCGTACCGCATACCGTTGTCTTTGTCGAAAATGCCGCCCGGACAGCAATTGAAAAAATCGGTCCGCAGATCGAACGCCATGCGGCTTTTCCAGAAGGCACGAACGTCAATTTTGTTGAAATCCTAAACCGCCACGAAATTTTCGTGCGAACCTGGGAGCGCGGTGCCGGTCCGACGCTTGCCTGCGGCACCGGCTGCTGCGCGAGTGTCGTCGCCGCCTGGCTGAATGGCTTGACCGAACGGCAAGTAACCGTCCGCCTGCCGCTCGGCGAGCTTTGCATCGAATACGCTGCGGATGAAACGGTCCGCATGACGGGTCCCGCTGCCTATTCTTTTTCCGGCAACTGCGAAAATTCTTAGAGGATAAAATAAACCAACCAGCCGTAAGCAGACGGTTCGTTGGTTTATTTTTTGCCAAAAACAGCGGCAACGATTGACGGAATCCAAAAATGCGATAAAATAGAACATGCGCAGCAACGCTTTGCGCTTTGCCCTGCTGTACAGCGGCGCAAAAATTTATGCAACGTTCTATATTACATTGGAGGCATAACCATGCAAATTGCAATTTTCGATTCCGGCCTTGGCGGCATAACGGTCTTGCACGATATTTTAAAAACAATGCCCGCAGAGGATTTTCTCTACTATGCGGACACGGCACATGTGCCCTATGGCCCAAAGCCCAAGGAAGAAGTCAAACAATACATTTTCGCGGCCATGGAGTTCATCGTCCGCCAGGGCGTCAAGGCAGTCGTCATCGCCTGCAACACGGCGACCAGCATCGCCGTCCAGGACTTGCGCTTAAAATATAAAGACCTGCCGATCATCGGCATGGAACCGGCCGTCAAACCGGTGCTCGAAAAAAACAGCAGCCCGAAAAGGCGCGTGCTCGTCACCGCGACAGCATTGACACTGCGGGAGAAAAAGCTGCAGCACCTGATCGCCGAACTCGACAGCAACCATGTCGTTGACCTGCTGCCACTGCCAGGGCTCGTCGAACTGGCCGAAAAATTTTCCTTCGACGAAGCTGCCGTGCGGCCGTATCTGGCAGACTGCTTTTCACCGTACGATCTGAGTGAATATGCTGCCATCGTGCTGGGCTGCACGCATTTTTCCTTCTTCAAAGATATTCTCCAGAAGATGTTGCCAGCGGAAATGGCCATCGTCGATGGCAACGCCGGCACAGCTAGAAACCTCGAACGCCAACTGGCCGAGCGCAATGCCCTCGGTGGCGGCAGCGGCCGCATCACCTTTTACCGCTCATCGGTCAAGATTGAGGACGCGGCAACGCTCGCAAAGTACCAGGGCTTGCTCCAGCGGCTGGATTCCATGGAATTGAAGGCATAACTGCCTGTCGCCTTTTGGCAGCAGACGGCAGATTCAACGAAAAAAGATGAGGCGTATTTTTTGGAAAAAGTAGCAAACAAAAAAGAAGTATACCTATTATTGCTCATGGTCGTGATCCTCTGGGGCGTCAATACGGTTTCGATCAAATATTTAACCCAGTTTTTCCCGCCAACCATACTGGCATCGATCCGGATGATTCTGGCCAGCAGTTTTTTATTCACGGTATTTCTGTGCAAAACCAAGCAGCGCAAACTGCCGAAAGCCGCCTGGGGCGCAACCGCTGGTGTTGCGATCTCCTGCATCTTCCTGCACCAGATCGCCTTGACGATCGGACTCAAGGAAACAAGCAGCACGCATGCCACATTGATTCTGGGACTCGGCCCATTATTCACGACCGTACTGGCATCCTTTTTCCTGCGTGAACCCTTCACACTGGCAAAGGGGTTGGGAATATTTCTTGGACTATGCGGCATAGGTCTGATCGTTGTCGGCAAAAGCCAGAGCGGCTCGACGCTCTTAGGCGACGGCATCACCTGCATTGCCGCTCTGACCTTTGCTATCGGTTCGCTGTTTGTCAAAAAAGCCGTGCTCAACAGCTCATCCCTGGCCGTTACCGCCTACAGCCATACCCTGGCCGCCATCGGGCTCACGGCATTCAATCTGCTCCTGTATCCCGTCAGCGACTACGCCGCGAGTCCCATGAATGGGACGATTCTCTTCGTGCTCCTGTTTTCGAGCTTTATGAGCACCGCCGTCGGTGCCCTGCTCTGGAACATGAGCATCCACAAGGTCGGGGCTTCGACCGCTGCCTTGTTCCAGAACGCTTCCCCCATCTTCGGCATTTTTGCCGCGGCCCTGTTTTTGGGCGAAACACTTCGCTGGCAGTATTTCTTCTCCCTGCTGCTGATCAGCGGCGGCGTCATCCTCGGCACGGGCATCTTAAGCCTGCCATCCTCGCACGACAAAAAAAACCTTTAAAAAAACAATGCTCTCCTGGCAGCGTCGGTTGAATGGACACGTGACGCTTTACCAGGAGAGCATTTTCTATTTATCTTATGAACGTTTTTTCTGTTTGGTTTTATTGTGATAACAGACTTGGCTATTATTCAACATGAGGAAAAAGTCCCGCCCGCTCTGCTGCTAAAGCAGCAAAAAAGTTGACCAACATGGCATTATCCTTTGGCATAAAAAAAGCACCGCCGCGGCGATGCTAATAAAATCGAATGGCTGGGGTAGCTGGACTCGAACCAACGAATGCGGGATTCAGAATCCCGTGCCTTACCAACTTGGCGATACCCCAATAGTTAAAACGTTTACTGCTAACGTTAAATATTATATCTAAACAGCCAACAAATGTCAATCATTTTTTTATTTTTTCTTCAGGACTCCCTGCTGGCAGTGTTTTGCGGTATAATCGTATGTATTGATATAAACAGGAGTTTTAATTTATGGATGATATAACTTGGAAAACAAAACTAGCCCAGCGCAACCAGACGCGCCATTCACAGGATTTAGTGACCTTTATCCTTATTTTTTCTTTGCTTCTCGGCGGCTGGGCCTGGTATTTTTTCATCTACACCCGCACCCCGGACTATGCACTGCAGCAAGTACAGGCAGCGATAAAAAACCATGACCGGGAAACGTTTCGCAAATTCGTCAATGCGGATCTGCTGACCTCGGTCGCCTATGACGATCTGACCGTTGACTTATTTTCTTACGACCAGACGCTGACCCCTTCGACCAAAGCCCTATTCGAAAAATTCTACGTTCTCGTCAAGCCAACGATCACCAAGGGCATGCTGAACGCCTTTGATTCGTATATAGAAACGGGCAACTGGCAGGAACCAGAAGCGGTTTCCCTGCTGAAAGGCCAGCAGCTCGGCATCGACTTTGATGAGTTTTTGGAGCGGTCTCAGCTGCGCAACACCAGCTTTCGCGAAATAACCGACATCAAAAAAGACGGAAAAACGGCAACGGCACTTGTTGCCATCCGGGAAGATTATACACAGGCAGATTTTACGCTGCAAGTCCAGCTTGAAGCCGATGAAAACGGTCGCTGGCAAATCGCCTACATTAAAAATTATCAGGAATTCCTGCAAACCGTCGGCCAGCTGCAAAACAAGGATGTCGCCGTCTACATCGCCGTGACCCAAAAAATCGTCAGCGACTATAATAATTTATTCCTCCAACAGCAGTCTAAATTCAAAAACCTCACGGCGCGAAAAACAACTTCTTTGACCGACAAGCAGCGCATCCAGGTTCGGGAATTTATCGAAAGTGACATCATTCCGGCAATCGAAGGTCGCGACCGCAAACTGCAGGATGTCATCGTTCCTCCGGGGGCTCAACATCTGCACGATCTGCGCCTGCAAACAGATGAACTCTCCATCAACGCCTGGAAAAATTTTGCGATTGGTCTGACAGAAAATGATACCACTTTACTGGAAACAGCGGAAACTTTACACAAGCGCTCTCTCGAAGTGGACCAGAAAGTCGCCGATATCATTAAGCACACGGCCATCGCCAAATCCATCCCGAACATCCCCTGACACCGGCGTGCCTTCTCCCGCGAAAAATTTCTTGTCGTAAAGGCACGCCAGGGAGTACAATAGATACAAGAATATTTCACAAATTCAAACAAAGGAAGGTGAATATGCGGGTGAAAACTGTTTTTGACCCTCATGCTGCAATGCATCCTACAATAGACGAAGCTCAAACGCTGCAAATCATTGCGCCAATTTCCGGCCAAACCCAGGAGCTCAAGGACGTCCCCGATCCGGTATTTGCCGAAAAGCTGACCGGCGACGGACTCGCCATCCTAGCCGAAAGCGACGAAGTTCTCGCACCGTGCGACGGCGAAATCACCCTGTTTTTTGAAACAAAACACGCTTTTGCGATCACGACCGACAATGGCATTCAGGTGCTGGTTCACGTCGGGCTCGACAGCATCCTCCTGAACGGCGAAGGCTTGACCGCCCTGCACAAAGCTGGTGACAGGGTAACAGCCGGCACGCCGATTATAAAAATGGATCTGCCGCTGCTCAAAGCAAAAAAAATCAACATGATCTCACCGGTTCTGATTGTCAATTGCGAGGCAGTTAAATCGCTGCATCCTTTGATCGGCGAAAAAGTCACTGCCGGCAGCGATACCGTAATCGAATACCGTTTATAAAAAAGAGGAAATCTCCGTAAAGCGAGATTTCCTCTTTTTATGTCCGGTTTCAATGATTGGCAAGCCAAATAGATCTCAACCCTGTTTTTTTATCGCTGATTCCAGCGTATGCCAGGAAAGCACTGCACATTTGACGCGGGCAGGCATGTTCGATATATTTTTTAAGGCGATGGCTTCGTCGAGAATTTCCAACGCAGCCTCGTCCTTGATTTCGCGCTTGATCATGCCGAGAAAGGTGTCAATAAGCTTCTGCGCTTGCTCTACGGTCTGCCCCTGTACGAGATCAATCATCAGAGAAGTTGATGCCTGCGAAATGGCACAGCCGATCCCGGTGAAAGAAGCCTCTTCAATGATGCCGTCCTTCAGTTTGACTTCCAAGGTGATTTCATCGCCACAGCTCGGATTCTTGCCCTTCAGCACGACGGTCGGGTCCATTAGGTGGCGTTTGTTATGCTTTGACTTGCTGTGCTCCGCAATGAGTTCCGTGTAGATTGCATTAAGATCCATAGCCCAAAACTCCTCTCACGCGCTGCAGACTCGCAAGAAAGCGGTCCACATCTTCCCGCGTGTTGTAAAAATAAAAACTGGCCCGGCAGGTCGCATTTACCTGCAAATACTTCATCAGGGGCTGGGCGCAGTGATGGCCGGCACGAATGGCCACGCCGTCGGCATCGAGAATGGAGGCGACATCATGGGGATGGACATCCTTAACGTTAAACGTGATGACACCGGTTTTTACGCTCAGATCGTTACAGCCGTAAAGCTCAATATAAGGCAGTGCCTGAAGCTTCGGCACGGCATACTCCACCAGATCCTTTTCAATGCTTTCAATCGCCGCAAAACCGACTTTTTCGATATAGTTGATTGCCGCCGTCAGCCCGGCAGCACCACCGACATTCTGCGTGCCAGCTTCAAACTTGGCTGGCAGCGGCGCAAAGGTCGTCTCCTGTTCGTCCACGTAGTCAATCATATCGCCGCCACAGAGAAACGGGGGCATTTTGTCAAGCAAGGCTTCCTTGCCGTACAAAACGCCGATCCCCATCGGCGACAGCATCTTGTGTCCGGAAAAGACGAGGAAATCCACGTCAAGAGCCTGCACATCGACTTTGAGATGCGGCACGCTCTGCGAGCCGTCGACGACGACAACCGCCCCGACGCTGTGGGCTTTCGCGATGATCTTTTCGATGGGATTGACGATGCCCAGGACATTGGAAACATGCGTCACCGCGACGATTTTAGCCTTGTCCGTGATCTTGTTTTCGATCTCGGCATCCGGAATCTTACCATCCGCATCGAGATAGATGTACTTGAGAACAGCGCCCTTCGTTTTGGCAACCTGCTGCCACGGTACGAGATTGCTGTGATGCTCGGCAACCGTGATGACGATCTCATCACCAGCCTCGATAAACGTCATGCCGTAGCTATAGGCAATGAGGTTCAGTGATTCGGTGGCATTCTTCGTGAATACGATTTCATAACCGTGTTCGGCATGGATAAACGTCTTGGCGCGCTTTCTGGCGTGTTCATAGATCTCGGTCGCTTTTACGCTGAGATCATATGCCCCGCGGTGCGGATTGGCATTAAAGCGGCCATAATAATCGGCAACCGCCTGCATGACGGCGAGCGGTTTTTGTGTGGTTGCCCCGTTGTCGAGATAGACCAGCGGTTTACCATTCATTTCATTTTGCAGCAGCGGAAAATCGCTGCGATATTTATTCGACATGAGCCAATCGCCTCCTGATGTATTCAGAAATCCGTTCTTTAACCATGAGATTCGGCAACCGATCAAGTGCCGGCTGAAAAGATGCTTCGATGACCAATTTTTCCGCATCGCGCAGGCTTAATCCTCGCGACATCAGATAAAACAACTTGTCTTCATTCATTTTGCCAACGCTGACGGCATGATGCCCGTCCACATCGTCCTCGCCCGCCAGCATCAGCGGAACCGAGCGGTTGCGAACCTCAGGGCTCAGCAGAACGATTTCTTCAGCCTCGCGGCCGACAGAGCCTTTTGCGCCCTTAATGAAATCCAACGTGCCACGGAATATCTTTTCGCTCTGGTCAAGCAACGCGCCATGAACCTGCATCGATCCGTCCGTGCGTTTGCCTTCGTGGCGCAGAACATAATTCATATCGATTTTGCGCCGGCCATCGCCAAAATAAATGGCCTGAATATCTGCCTGGCTGTCATCTCCGGCTAAATTTGCTTTGAGACTGGTAATGGTCTGCGCCGCACCGAGTTCAACCGTCGTAATCTCTACTTTTGCCCCTGTTTCAGCATACATGCCGATGGCATCAATGTGCACCGCAGTATCCGGCAGGAGCTGGATCTTAATCAAATGAACGACCGCGCCCGCTTCCGCGTAAACTTTCGTCAAACCATTATGAAAGGACTCACCTGCTCCCGTATAGATTACGAGGATCGTCACTTCACTGTTTTTACGGGCTACGATAAAATGATGATCTGCCAGCGACGAATTTGCCGCATCGAGTTCATAGCACAGTTCAATGGGTTCGGCCCGCTTCTCGCCGGCAGCGATTTCTATATAGTACCCGCTGTTGGCTTTTTCTATTGCAGCTTGCCTGCTTTCTTCGCTGGCACCTGCATCTATTTTTGCCGCATAAGCTTCCAGTTCCGCCGGCAAATCGCCAATCGGCCAGACCCCCGGCAGTTCCCCTGCCAGCGGCAGTTTATCATAGATTCCTATTTCCTTCGCCGGTATCGCCTCGGGCAGCCGGGCTTCGTTTACGCCAAGCCAGCGCCACGTCCGCATCGGGATAGGATTCAGCACACTGTTTTCACTTGTCATTTTCTTATCCTCCTATCAGATTGCGCCTTCGAGTTCAATATTGACGAGATTATTCATTTCCACTGCGTATTCCAGTGGCAATTCTTTGGCAATCGGCTCAACGAAACCGCGGACAATCATCGCCTTGGCTTCCTCTTCACTGATGCCGCGGCTCATCAGATAAAACACCGCTTCATCGCTGATCCGGCCAATCTTTGCTTCATGGCCGATATCGACCTCATCGTTCATAATATCCATAGCCGGCAGCGTATCCGAACGTGACAGGTCGTCGAGCATTAAGGATTCGCAATTCACCGAAGATTTCGCATGGTGCGCCTCTTTGGTGACCTTGACCGCCCCCCGGTAAACGACTACGCCGCCATCCTTCGAAATCGAGCGCGTGCTGATATTCGAGGATGTATACGGGGCTGCATGAATGACCGCTGCCCCCGTGTCGAGAGTCTGCCCATGCGAAGCAAAGGTGACACCGGTAAACTCGGCTTTAGCGCGTTCCCCGTGCAGGATGCTGCACGGATAAAGCATAGAAATATGGGAGCCAAACGAACCCGAAACCCATTCGATCAAACCATCCTTCTCGACCAAAGCCCGTTTCGTATTGAGGTTTAACATATTCCTCGACCAATTTTCAATCGTTGAGTAACGCAGGCGCGCCCCTTCTTTTACATAGAGCTCGACGCAGCCTGCATGCAGATTCGTCACATTGTATTTCGGGGCTGAGCAGCCTTCGATGAAATGCAGGCTGGCATTCTTTTCGACGATGATCAGCGTGTGTTCGAACTGCCCGGCTCCCGGTGAGTTCAACCGAAAATAGGATTGCAGCGGGATATCCACGTGCACGCCTTCTGGCACATAGACAAACGACCCGCCGGACCAGACAGCGCCATGCAGCGCCACAAATTTGTGGTCTTTCGGCGGCACAAGCTTCATAAAATACTCTTTGACGAGGTCTTCGTGCTCGCGCAAAGCGCTTTCCATATCCGTATAGATGACGCCCTGTTCCACGAGTTCATGTTTCACGCTGTGATAGACCACTTCCGAATCATACTGGGCACCAACGCCCGCCAGCGATTCTTTTTCGGCCTCGGCGATTCCGAGCCGGTCAAAGGTTTCCTTGATATCGGTCGGAACCTCCTGCCAATTCCCGGTCATTTTAGCATTCGGCTTCACATAGGTGACGATATGATCCATATCAAGCTCTGCCAAAGAAGGCCCCCAGGTTGGCAGAGCCGTCCGGTAATACGTTTCCAGGGCTTTCAGGCGAAAATCACGCATCCACGCCGGATCATTTTTTTCCCGGGAAATATCCCGGATGATCGCCTCGGTCAAGCCTTGCTCTGCCTTGTAAATCGGCCGATCTTCATTTTTCATATCGTAAAGACTGCGCTCAATGTCTTCAACAAATGTCTTTTTCTTCTCCATAAAATAACACACCTCACTTATATCAATTCCAATGAAAAACCAGGCTTATTTGTCCTGCAAATGCAAAAAACCCTTGGCATTGATCTCTTCGATAAGCGAAGCCCCGCCGGTCTGAATGATCTTGCCGCCCATCAAAATGTGAACGCGGTCAACACTGAGCTGTTCGAGAATTTTCGAATTGTGCGTGATGATCAGGCAGGCATTCGCTTCATTATGGAAATGCTTGACGCCAGCCGATACGATCTGTACAGCATCAACATCGAGTCCGGAATCCGTTTCATCGAGCAAAGCCAATTTCGGATTTGTCAGCAGCAACTGCAGGATTTCATTGCGCTTCTTTTCACCGCCGGAAAAACCGACATTCATATAGCGTTCTGCATAAGCCGGATCCATCTGAAGTTTCTCCATCATCTGCTTGAGCTCTTTTTTAAAGGCCATGATCTTGACGGTTTCGCCCGTGATCGATTTCTTTGCCGTGCGCAGTAAGTTTTCAACGGTAATGCCCGGAATTTCTTCCGGATTTTGAAAGGACAGGAAGATGCCCTGCCGCGCCCGCTCAAATGTCTTCAAGGCCGTGAGATCTTCGCCTTCAAATGCCAGGGAACCAGCTGTCACTTCGTATTTCGGATGCCCCATGATGACGTTCATCAGCGTCGATTTCCCCGAACCATTCGGCCCCAGGATGACATGCACTTCCCCTTTGTTAATTGTCAGATCCAAGCCCTGCAAAATTTCTTTGCCTTCCACGCCCGCATGCAGGCCGGAAATTTCCAATAATCTTTCTGCCATTTTTCGCACCTCTTAAATTTCATATTGATCTATATCATGTTTCTCTTTTTTTAATCGTAACTATCCTTATCGAAATACTCGGGATTAAATTTATTGTATTTCTTTTTTACATCGCTGTCAAGGTATTCACGATAAATTGTCCGCAAATATTTTCGTTATTTTATTCATTTGATTTATGCCAAAACGATAAAAAACGGCTGCCGAAGCAGCCGTTTTACGGGAGGATTTCTGTTTTTTATTTGAGTTCCGGCCAATAACCTTTATTGGCTGCAATGAGATCATCGAGAATGCGCTTCGCGATGCTTACGCTCGGCACAGTCTTGGACATGGTGATGGCCTGCCAAAGCTTCAGGTAAGATCCCTCAATCCAGGCTTCAACCGTGAGCTTTTCAACGGAAACCTGCTGTTCCATCAGGCCTTTCTGAAACTGGGGTATTTCGCCAACGACCAACGGTTCCGGCCCCGCATTGCCAACCAGACACGGAATTTCCACCATAGCTGTCGAATCGAAGTTTTTAATAGCGCCATTGTTCTCAACGATCAACAGCATCCGGGCCTTGGAATTGTAGGCAATCGCCGTCGCCAGGTCGACGATATAAGACGCATGGGCATCCACTTCGATGTCCGCGCCTTCGCTCCTGCCCTGCTCGATGATTTTGCGGCACTCACCAAAGACAAATTTTTCCCGTCCAGCCATGACTTCATTGGCCCGCGTGTATTCCGGATTGGAATGTTTCACGACGGTGTCCGGACAGAGATAATACTTCAGATACGTATTGGGCAATGTATCCGGATCAATCGGATAGAAATCCTTGACCATTTCAAAGGTCTCCACCCAGCTCGCATCGACATGCTGCACGCCAGCCGCAAGATTGTAGCCATGTTCTTTGACATAGGCTTTAATCTTCGGCATCAGGTCGTTGCCAGCTTTATCCTTGACGCTTGTCCACCAGCCGAAATGGTTCAAGCCGAAGTATTTGAATTCCAGTTCGCTCCGGGATGCAAACCCGGCAATTTTCGCCATCTTGCCTTCAATATCGATCGGCATATCACAGATGTTGAGGATCTTGGATTGCGGACGCAGCCGGCGCGTTGCTTCGGCGACGATAGCTGCCGGATTCGAATAGTTGAGCATCCATGCCTCCGGCGAATACTTTTCCATATAATCGACAATTTCGAGAATGCCGCCGATCGAGCGCATGCCGTAAGCGATGCCGCCAGGTCCACAGGTTTCCTGCCCCAGTACGCCATAACGCAGCGGGATTTTTTCATCCGTTTCGCGCATCGCATATTTGCCGACGCGGATATGTGCCATGACAAAATCGACATCGGTAAAAGCCGTTTCGGGATCGGTCGTCGCCTCAAATTCGATCTGCGGGGCTCTTTCTTTTAAGACAATGCGCATCGCATCCGCAATCGTCGCCTGGCGCGCTGCATCATTGTCATAAAACTTAAGCTTGCGCAGTGGGAACCGGTCCTGGTGCTCGAGGAGCATCATAACGATGCCAGGGGTAAACGTGCTGCCGCCGCCGGCTACTACTACCGAAAATTTCTTGCTCATATTATCAAGTCCTCCTAAGAACGATCTTCTTTTTCTCGCTTTTTATTTGCCATCCAGCCCCGAGCGCTTGGCCATGCCCAGGGCATTGCTTGCTGTTTCCGGAAACTCCTGTAGACAGCTTCATCTTAGCATTGCCGGTCGATGAATTCAATAGAATCGATGGCTTTAGGGATTTTTCCCAATTTTTGTGCCAATGGCTGTATTTTATACGTTTAGCAGCATTCTGGCTTTGCCTTTGTCGAGTTGCAGACGCAGCTGCCCATCCGACACCTCTGCCGTATAGCCATCATCCAAGGCATCTTGGAACACCGTCCCGTCAGCAAACTGCGGCACGGCTAGAACGACATCCGCCGCTTCACCGCGGTTCATCGCCACAACAGCCTCCGCCTCTCCGTAGGAACGGCCATACGCATAGATGTCGCCTGCGGCTTTCAAGGTGAACAGGTCGCCATGCGCAAACAACTGCTTATGATCATTTCTGACTTTGATGACCTTTTTGTAATAGCCGAGCAGATCATGATCCTCTTTACCCCAAGGATATACCCGCCGATTATCCGGATCGGCACTGCCGTATACCCCGGCTTCATCACCGTAATAAATGGTCGGCATGCCCGGATATCCCATCAGGAAAGCCGCTGCCAATTTGAGTTTGGCCTTGCCCTGTTCATAATCGAAATCCTTCAGAGTGGCCTGCGTCACATTGTCCTGTCCGTTGCCAAATTTGTAAATGGCCCGGATTACATCATGCGAGTCGACGATGTTCATCAAGTCATACAAAGCTTCCTTCGGATAATTCTGTTGCAAGGTCTTGAGTTCAACCTCCGCCGCAGCGGCATCGCCTTTGTTCAGGAAGAGGTCGCCGACCGCGAAACTCAGCTTATAGTTCATGACCGAGTCAAACTGGTCGCCCGTAAGGAACTGCGAGCCGTCCTGCCAGATTTCCCCGAGCAGCAAAGGGTCATCGCCCTGTCTGGTCTTGAGCGTCTTTACCTTGTCACGAACAGCTTCCCAAAATTCTGCCGGAACTTCCTTGGCCACGTCAATGCGCCAGCCGGACAAGCCTTTTTTAAACCAGCTCGTGATTACCGCATTGTCCCCGTAGATCAGATAGTTATCCAGATCGATATTGTTGAGCTGATTCGGCGCGTCTTTAACCGGTGAATTGGCCGTCGGTGGGAAATCACGGAACGGCGTCAAATTTGAATACCCCTGCCATGAATGATAGTTGTATTTCGCGCCCATTTCATCCGAACCTTTTTCGTTGTAGATATCAAACCAGTTTTCCCAGTGGTATGGACTGAAGACCTGTCCTTCAGCTGTCAGTGCGGCCTTCGCGGCCGCTTCAGCCTGTGGCTGCTTCATATGTTTGTCATTCATTAAATCATACACGCGTGACCAATATTCATAGGCACCGACCGTCTTGTATTTGCTGTAGCGGTCAAAGTAGATCGAATCATCCCCGACATGGTTGAACACGCCATCCATGATCAGATGCATGCCGCGTTTGTCCATTTCCTTCGTGAGCGTGTCAAAATCCTTTTGCGTGCCCAGAAACGGGTCAATATTTTCATAATTTACCGCATCATAGCGATGGTTTGAGGCCGATTCCATAATCGGGTTCACATAGATCGCCGTAATGCCGAGATCCTGCAAATAATCGAGTTTTTGCGTGATGCCTGCAAGATCACCGCCGAAGAAATCATTGCATTCATAGTTGTCGCTGTCAAGCTGCGGCGTCCGGCTGTGGTTTGTCGGCAATTGGTTCCAATTTTTGTGCTGAATCGGCTGCGGTCCGCGGGCTGTCGTTTTGGCATTGTCATTGCTTTTGTCCCCGTTGAAGAAACGATCCGGGAAAATCTGATAGGTAACCGCTTCCTTCGCCCAGTTCGGTGTCTTGTAATCCGCGCGGTAAACCGTCAGCTGAAACGGCTTGGCATCGCGCAGGGTTACCATCCCGGTCTGCCCTGGCTTTGCGTCATCACCGTATTCCTTGATCCCGTTGAGGATAAATTTATAACCGTAAATGCCATTGGCGTTAATCTGGATTTTTTTAGACCAGATATCCTTGTCCCCTTTGCTTCCGGCAAGATCCAGATCGTATACCGTCGTGGTTCCAGCGTGGTAATCGATATTGTATTCATCGCCGCCTTTAGCCGTGATTTTCGACTTGATCAATACGAGCTGCGCTTTTTTGATATCGCCCTTTTGCCCTTGAATGGCCAGCGTTACCGTATCACCAGCTTTTATGGCTTCAAACGGCGCCCGGCTCGCTAAATCCCAAGTATTGTGGTAGAGCTTGTCTTCATGGATGCTGCCATCATCGATGATGAGTTTATTCGTTTTGCTGTCAAAGTAAAGCGCCAACGGGCCGGCTTTTGCCAAAGTGACCGGCTGCACCGCCAGTTGTTTGCCCTTCTGGACAATTGCCACATTGTATGTACCGGCTTTTGCTTCCAGACTTGTCATATAAAACCCGTCGAAAATCGTATCGCGCAGCAAAAGTTCACCGGTAACCGCTTGGGCCAAATCGCCGCCGACAGCGGGCAGGTCCTTATCGGCCAGCATTTTATAGCTGCTCGTATCTTTGATCTTATGCGTCACATCGTTATAATAGATCGTCACCGTTTGGGGTTTTACCAGCGTCAGTTGCAAATTGGCCCCATCCGCATTGCCTCCAAGACCATAATTTTCATTCCAGCTGCCATTGATCGCAATCTTGTAACTATATGATCCGGCCGGCAGATTTGCTGTATAGCTGTAAAAGCCGTGTCCCAGATCCTTCATCTGTGTCTTCATATCGGATGGATCCCAGTCCTTGGCCGCCCCCAGCTGCCGCTGCAAGTTTCCCGCAACCATAATCTTGCGCTGTTGCATTTCCTTCTCCGCCGTTTGCTGTTCCGCCTGCATGCCTGCATAGCTGTAAGTCACAACATGTGTCGCAGCATCATAGTCAAACGTCACTTCATGCGGCACCTTCAAGCTCAGCTGTATGTTCGCACCGCCAGGCTGGCCTTTATCGCCATAGTTTTCCGCCCAGCTGCCGCCGACGGCAATTTTGAATTCATAATTCCCCGCCGGGAGTTTGCCTTTGAGCTGATATTTTCCATTGCCGATATCCTTCATCTGCGTCTTTGCATCCGACGGATCCCACTCTTTAGCCCCCCCAAGTTCATCTTGCAGGCTGCCGGCAAGAATAATCGTTTGTGGCTGAACCGCGGCAGCTTCTGCCTGCGCGAAAAAAGTCGCAAACTGGGGAACCTGCTGCGGCATCGGCGCTGCAAACACACTGGCCGAAAGCGCCAGGACAACAGCGCGCGTCAAAATATTTTTGTGTAGCATTTTTTTGCCTCCTCCATATTTTATGATAGAAGGGACGCCCCCGCAGCGACCTGCCAATAAACAGACAGCCCCCAGAAACGCCCCGCTATATTGTTAAAACTATACTATCTTTATTCTCTTCTTAGAAATGGAAATCAAGCTGCGTGCGAATGATTCTTCTATCCGTTTCTGCGTTCTGCGCATCCGCTACACTCGTGCCTTCTTTTACTTTTCCATACATTGTCGACCATTCGACATTCTGCCAAGGAACGTAGTTCACGCCTAAATACCAGCCTTTTGTGCCATTGAAGTAAGACGGACCGCGAGTCGTCCATTCATCATCATGCCCGAAGTCACCAGCTACACCCATATCAACATAACGGGCCCACATGCCGAAAGAGCCGACATTATTTAAATTCGTCCCTTTATAATCGAGACGATAGGCAAAATCGCGGTCATAACCGCTGTTCTTCCAGTAAGAACCGGTCAGCTCGGCATTTGTCTTTACATAGGACGCGGTTGCCGTCAAGGTAGGTGTCAGATGAGCTCGGAGATCCACGGAAATGGCTTGATCTGCTCCCGTCCAGTAATCATCCTTGTTGTTTACGATACGGGCATAAGCGATGTTTGTGTCAATGGTCTTCGTCAATTTCCCCATAACATTGGCAGCCGCCATCGTGTATTTAGCACCATCCCAGGTCGGAGACCACACATCACCGCTGACCATCCAATCCCCATTGCCAACCGGATGATAGAACGATACCCCGTCACACGGATTGCCCCATAACAGATTCTGATAGCCTATGCCGTTCCATTTGCGGCCCATATTCACATACCAATTATTAGCAATTGTTCCTTCAACCCATACATTGGAAACTGACCCATTATGATCCTGATCATTTTGAGAATTGTCCTTGCCGGCATGCGTATGCGCAACCTTAGAGTATGTACCATCTGGCTGCAATTCGTTTGTATAAGCCGGCTCACTGGATTTGTAGTGGGCGTTTTTTTCAATGGTGAATCTTGCTTTCCACATATCAGAAACTTTCATTTCACCTTCCAAATCCATGTAGAAGCGGTTATTGTAGTTCGAATGCACACCGTCATCGCTGCCTGACTGGACGCGCGCCAACCCGGAAACTTTAAATTTGTCCGCCTTCTGATTTACCGCATCAACTTTCTTGTCTACCGCATCGATTTTTTTGTTCAGGGCTTCAAGTTCTGTGCCGTATTCTCTTTCCAGTTTTTCGAGAATGGCCTGGTCACCAATTGAACCAGTCTTTCCCATTGCTTTGGCCACAATCGTCGCCACTTCATAGCGGCTCATTGTGCGATTTCCCTGAAAAGTGCCATCCGGATAGCCTTCAATAATGCCGTCTTTCGCCAAGGCGTCGAGTGCCTCGTAGCTCCAATGGTCCTTCGGAACATCGGAAAAACTGTCCGCGGAAGCAGCAAAAGCCGTAGCCGAAAATCCCATAGTCAATCCCAGTATCATTGCCGTTAATCCTTTTTTCATCTTATCTCAACATCCTTTTTTTGTTTTTTTAGATTATACTTTCCTGTAGCGGCGCCGCAATACCCCTCCCCTGTCGGGTTGTCAGCAGGGCATACATACCTTCTATTTTTCCTCTTCTTATATAAATTTTCGCAGCATGCTGCCCACTGTCGAAAATGTTTGTTGCGCCTCCCGCCGGATTTCCTCCCGCGCGGAAGCGATGGCATAGCCTTGGAACTGCCGTATCATCGGCAAATCATTCGTCTCATCACCAATCACGTACAATTGGCTATCGCGCTTCCAATCCATCAGCTCAAGCAGTTTCTTTATTCCCTCACTTTTGCTGATGATCGGCGGCGTTATATCCACACTGGCGCGATTTTGATAAGCATGAATGCTTTCGCCAAATAATGCATTGAGCTTTGCGGCACAATCGCCGGCTGCTTCAACAGAAGCAAAACCCAAAGCAATTTGCTGTACTTTCTGAAGCTGCGCTATATCGTCTTTTTCAACGATGCGCAAGGGAAAGTCCCACTGCCTGGCCTCGCGAAAAATCCACGACCCCTCTCGCTCCTGGTAGATACAAGTCCGATCCGCCTGTGAAAAAGCAACATGCAGACTCTCCTTTACACAGGGATGCAGGGCTACAGCCGTTACTGTATCGGGCTTTATCTCCGCCTGATACAATAAACGCCCTGCTCCGTCAAAAATAATCGCTCCGTTATTGCAGACTGCAAAGTCATCGGCAATGCCGAAATAACGGAGCTGCGGCACGAGCAGACCATAATCTCTGCCGGTGATCACGCCAAACTTATGCCCGGCGGCACGCCAGGCCTGAACAGCCGCTATATTTTCCCGGCAGATCTCATCCGCCTTGTACAACGTGCCGTCAAAATCAGTTGCTGCCAGCTTCATCACCAATACCCCTTTCACAGAGATATACCTGCGCTTCATAACTGCGCAGGACATCAGCCTGCGGCACCGGATAATTGCCGAGCAACCGCTTTTTTCTGCCCGTCCATTCCGGCAGATTATACGGCACCCTTGCCTCGCTAAAATTAACCAGGACCACAATCATCCGGTCATTTAATTTACGCCGGTAGGCATAAATTCTTTCATCGGCCGGCAATAATTCTTCATAGCTTCCCTGGAGCAGTACCGGCGATGCTTGCCGCAGTTCAGCTAATGCCTGGTAGTATCGCAAAACAGAATCTGCCTGCTCCTGTTCCGCAGCTGCATTCACCTCCTGATAATCCTCATGTACGGGCAGCCATGGATCGCCCTGCGAAAATCCGCTGTTTTTTCCAGCAGTCCACTGCATGGGCGTGCGTGCATTATCGCGGCTGAACTGCCAGACGAACTGCAGGGCCTGTTCCGGTGAAAATTGCTGCTGCAAGGCCAATTTATACTGCCCTTTTGAAGAAATATCATCGTATTCATCAATGGAAGCAAACTTTATATTGCCCAGACCGAGTTCCTGTCCCTCATAAATAAATGGCGTCCCCCTGAGCGTGTACAGCACCGTCGCCAAGGCCTTGGCCGCCAACTGCGAATCCGCCTTGGGCGGGAAAAAATGATTGATCGACCGCGGCTGATCATGATTTTCAAAAAAAATCGGATACCAACCGTTTTTCGCTGTCGCCTGCTGGCTTTCACTCAGCGCTTTTTTGAGTTGCGGCAGTTTCCACTTCACCGGCTCGCACCAGAGACCCGACGTACCGATGTTTAAATCAATATGGCTGAACTCAAACAACATATCGAAGGCACCTTCCGGCCCCACCCATTGCTGCAGTTCATCGGACGCTACGCCATTGGCCTCCGCCACGGTAAATATATCACGTCCGGCAAAGACCGCTTGCTTAAACTCCTTGATAAACTGCACGATGCCTGGCTGATTGGCCACAGCGCGATGCACATTGCCCCGGCCATCCGGTCCATCCGGACTGAGATCATGAAATACCGGCGGTTTCTTTATATAAGTGATCGCATCTATGCGAAAACCACCGATGCCTTTATTCAGCCAGAACAAGGCAGCATCGTAGAGGGCTTGGCGAACCTTCGGATTTTCCCAATTGAGATCCGGCTGCTGCTTGGCAAACGTATGCAGATAGTATTGCCCGGTCTCCTCCTCCCAGGTCCAAGCCGCACCGCCGAAAATGCCGCGCCAGTTTGTCGGCGGGCTTCCATCGGGACGGGCATCCGCCCAAATATACCAATCGCGCTTAGCGCTGTCTCGCGATGCGCGCGCTTCCTTAAACCAGCTATGCTGATCCGAAGTGTGGTTGAACACCAGATCCATCACAATGCGGATCGACCGCTTGTCCGCTTCAGCAATCAACCGCTCCATATCCGCCATCGTGCCGTATTCCGGCGCAATGCTGCAATAATCAGCAATATCATAGCCGTTGTCAAACATCGGCGAAGCATATACCGGCGTCAGCCAAATCGCCCCCGCGCCCAAATTTCGGATGTAATCGAGTTTTCCCGTGATGCCGTTCAAATCGCCGATGCCATCGCCATTGCTGTCACAAAAGCTCTTCGGATAGATTTGATATACCGCCGTTTTCTGCCACCATTTTAATTGATCCATATGCTTTTCTCCTTTTTAGAAGGTGGCGATTACCGTTTCATCGGCTTTTGCCATCATTCCCGAGCGCAATTTGAGCATTGGATACTCCGTGGAATTTGTGATAGCCATGATAACAACGGAAGGATAGCCTTCTTTTTCTATGAGTTTCTTGTCAAAATTCAGCAGAGGCTGGCCATCTTTCACCATGTCACCCTGCTTTACGAGTACTTCAAAGCCGCGCCCTTCCAGCTTGACCGTATCTAAGCCGACGTGGATGAGAATTTCAATCCCACTGGCAAGCCGCATGCCCACGGCATGCGAAGAACCTTCCATTACCATGGTAATCTCTCCATCTGCCGGTGCTACAACGGTTTCGTTCTGTGGCCAGATTGCGACGCCATCCCCCATCATTTTATGGGAAAACATTTCATCGGCAACTTTTTCCATGGGAATGACCGTGCCGCTGACAAAGGCCTTAAGCGCCGCTGCTTTTTTCAGTGCCACAGCCGGAACAGACCCGCTGCCGTCTTCTTCGAGCAAAGCTTCAAATCGTTCTCTTACCTGCGGAACTGACAAGCCGACAATGACCTGAATCGCACAGCCATTTTTCACCAAGCCATGGGCTCCAGCTTTGGTAAACGTGCTGACACCTTTAATCAGTGTCTCATCCTTTACCGTAACGCGTAAACGCGTGGCACAATTTGTCACATCCTTGATATTCTCCCGACCGCCAAGAGCATCCAGGAAGACTTTCGCTTTAAGATCTCGTTCATCGATTTTGATATTGGCACCGCCAGCCGTTTCCAAAGCCACTTTTGCTTTGTATTCCTCTTTGGAATAGAGCTTGTCTTCGGTCTCATCATCCGTACGACCCGGCGTCTTGTAATCATTTTTTTGGATCAGATAACGGAAAACAAAAAAGTAGATGGCCGTAAAACAAAAGCCGACAAGAATCTGCGTGATATACGTTCCCGAATGATATTGGAACAACGGCACCCAGTTCTGCACCGCTGCATCGATCAGCCCCCCGCCAAATGAACCTACTACACCAAAGGCAAACAGCGTTGCCGCCAAGGTTGCCGCCAAAGCCGCATGAACGGCAAACAAGAATGGCGCCACAAATAAAAACGTGAATTCAAGTGGTTCAGTGATCCCACAGACAACAGCAGTAATCGTTGCCGGAATCAACAGGCCAGCCACAGCTTTTTTCTTCGCCGGCTTAGCGGTCACATAGATTGCCAAAGCGATTCCCGGTATGCCGAAAATTTTTGAAGAGCCATGCAGGGAAAAACCCGCGCCCGGAAACATTTCCTTCAGGGAATGTGCCGATGTCGTGAAATCCTGCAGATGTTGCAGCCAGTATTGCTGAATACCGCCATCAACAACGGCTGGCCCGAAGATAAAAGGCGTGTAGATGAAATGATGCAGACCTGTAGGAATCAGGATGCGCTCACAGAACGTATAGATCCAAACCCCCAGCAAATCACTGGATTTCAAGAAACCCTGAAAACTGCCGATGCCATGCTGCACCTGCGGCCAGACAATGCAGATGATATAGGCCAGTGGCAGCATCAGGAAGAATCCGGCAGCGACCACCAACGAAGACCCCTTAAATATACCAAGAGAATCCGGTAAATCAACATCAAACAGGCGATTGTGCAGCCAAACGGTTATCCCTGAGATCATGATTGCCCCCAGCATGCTGAGATCCAGCGTCTTAATATTGGCAATCATAGTCAGCCCGCTGCCACCACCAGTGTTCTGGCTGAAATCGACGCCAAAGGATGGCCCGGCCAGGGTTAATATGCCAGAAATAAAATAATTGAACACAACATAAATTACAAAAGCCTCCATGCAAGCGCGGGCCTGATTCTTTTTCGCCAAGCCGATGGGCAAAGCGATGGCGAACAAAAGCGGCATCTGCGCAAAAACGGTCCACGAGCCCTGCTCAATGACATACCATACGTTGTACCAAACGGTTCCTTTGGCGGCTATACTGCCGACAATATCCGTGTTCTTAAAAATAATGGATAACGACACCATGATGCCGAAAAAGGAAAATAGCAGTACCGGCGTAAACATCGCGCCGCCGAAACGCTGTACATTTTGCATGACAACGTTCTTGTTGATTGACATAGCATTACCTCCATACGATGATAATTCCTTTTCATTTGCATAACTTAGAATTTTACGACTATTCCTTGCTGATGATCTTTCTTGGTTTTTATGAGCTGCTCTTCATACTTGTATTGCTTTCCGCGGCCAAAATCCTTTTTAGCTCCCGGCAAGATATCTTGTAATTATCATACAATTTACATCTTTTATATTCAATAGCATTTGCCCATTAAGGTCGGGCAGCACAAAGGCGTAACAAAGTACATTTCATGTACTTTGTTACATTTTCCCATATATACAAATAAAAAGGGCACTGCAAACCCCTGCCCAGGTTTTGCAGTGTCCCTCTTCTATTCTTTCTTTTCTTGCCGGTACATTTTATATTTCACATACCATATCTCGATCAACAGAAAGTAGGGCGTCATCGATTGATACTGTGCTCGATCGGCCTCATCATAGAGTTGGAAAACGGCCGGCGTCACGTAAAGATTCTCACGGCTCAGACTGGCCAAGGTATTGTCACGCAGCTGCGTAATCGAAATCAGCGGCACTTCCTTTAACTGCAGCTTCTGAGCAAACTCAACGGCCAATGGCGTTTCGCCGCTCAGGGAAACGATGATCACCAAATCCTGCGGTGTCAGCAACCGCACCAAAGTATGAAATTCCTCCTGGCCGCTGACCTCATAGATCATGACACCGTCATAAAAAAACATTCGCTTGAGCTCTTGCACAACATTGCTCTGCACATACCCTGATGCATAGGCAAAAACTCGCCGTGCCCCATACATAAGGCGATTAGCCGCATCAAAATTGCGTTTGACGATCGATTGACAGCTGTGCTGATAAAACTCGCCGATGGCCTGCAAAATATCGGGCGCTGCCGCACCGATGCGTTCATCTTCAAGTTTCAAAATAACCTTCAAATCACTGAAACCTTCCAACGATAATTTTTTGGCAAAGCGAACCACCGTCGTACTCGATACGTTGCATTCCCTAGCCAAATCATGTATCGACATATGACGGCAGGCTGCTTTATGATTAAAAATATATTTCCAGATTCCCATGTCCGTCTGATTTAAAGCCGCCTTGTGTTTGTTAATCAGCTCTTCTAACTTCATATATTTTATCTCCATTTCAAAACATTTAGCGGCACCTTTTAAAATGAAGGCTCTGCCGTCAGTTCATCCAGTAACTGCACATATTCGCGGAACAAAATATCCACCGACAAAAACAGCAACACCGTAGAATTAAAAGGCTCCCCATTGGGCAGATTAAACGGCGTTGCAGGAATGTATAAACTGTACTTCGCATGTTGCGCTAAAAAATTATGGGTGAGATTCGTCAGCGAAATATAGCTCACATTATTCATCTGCAGCTGATGCACAACATCCCTTAAAAACAACTTGCTGCCAGAATAAGAAATCAAAAACAGGACATCATCTGCACACATATCACCAACCGCATTCTGCAGTTCCGTCTCCCCCTCAATGACATGCAGATATTTATGCACAGCCATAAATGTCCGTTGAACTTCTTTCGCCACATCCTGCTGCGCGGCCCCCGTCCCATAGACAAAAACGCGTTTTGCCTGCAACAGCATACGACAAACCGCTTTCATTGCCACTGCATCCATGCCTTTGCGCATGACCGCAATATCTTTATACAGCCCTTGCACATTATCCTGCAGCAACTCTTCTTTTGCCTCGTTTTCCCAGTTCAAAAAAACCTTGAATTCTGCATAGCCTGAAAAGCCCAACTTTTGCGCAAAACGCAGAATCGTCGTCCGTGATACATTGCAACGCTCTGCCAATTCATGAATTGGCAGATTCCGGCAGGCGGGCTTGTCTGCACAAATAATTTTTAGTATGTAACGATCATTTTCATTAAGCTTATCATAAGATTTATTGACAACTTCCTCAAACCGCACTGCCTTCACCCCCTTATAAAATTCAAAATATTCATTTCCCCATTATACAGCATATTCCATAAATTAGAAAATAAAGGCTCCTATCCAAGCATACAGCCTTACTGCAACACATAAAAATAGGCCAGAGAAATCACCCACCCAAAAGGTACTTTCTCATAAAAAAAGCACCTGCCAAAGCAAGTGCATTCTTTATGATAATTATTTAAATTTCTGCACAAATACGTTCAAATCTTCCGCAGCCTTGCTGACCCTCGCCAGATTAGCCGTAATCTCTTCCGTTGAAGCCGCCTGCTCTTCACTGATGGCTCCCGTTGTCTCGATTGATTTCGATATTTCCGTTACAGCCGTATTCATCTCGCGCAGCGTTTCCTGAATTTTTTCCGTAGCCGTTCTGGATTGTTCCGCTAATTTGCGGACTTCTTCAGCAACAACAGCAAACCCGCGCCCTTGTTCACCAGCTCTAGCCGCTTCAATGGCAGCGTTGAGTCCGAGCAAATTTGTCTGCTGCGCAATATTGTTGATAAACTCGATGACTTTAATCGTTTCGCCATTCTTTTCCTTGAGCACTGCTGCCTGCGTAACCGATTCCTGTCCTGCTTTGGCAAGCTCTGTAGCACTATGCGCCACCTGTTCAACAGCCTGATAAGCCGTATGGGTCGAGGCTGCCATTTCATTTACCGTTTTAATTAAATTTTCGTTTGCATGTGTATCCACACCCGAACTCAACGTCCCTATTATCTCATTGTTGAAACCATAAATTGGCGTAAAAATGGTTTTAATCGGCGTACCGTAAACTTCAGCACCAACATCGGCAAAGGTGCGTTTATTTTCACGAATGCATTCCATGATGGTAGGAATGTCTTTGATTGATTTGCCTGAAGCAAGCTCCAGATCCAAGGCATCCCCTCTTACATAGGCAAGATATTCTGATAAATTGCTGAGCCCCGTTGCCATATCTTCACGGGTAATTTTATTGATGTAAGGTAAAACCACTTTAAAAGCATTTAAAATATCTTCATTTGTCTTGATATTTTCTGGATATTCCATTTCTTTTCCCCCAATATTATATATATTTTCACATAGTTATATCACATATTATATATAAAATATAACTTCGCTAAATCGCTAATAAAAACCTGCTGTATCTTAAAAATTTTTCGAAAGTTCAGCCTTATCTCCTATATTTTTCCGGATCGAACGTACGCATTAAATTTTCAACTTTTCCCACCTTGGTTGAAAAAATAGAGCCATGGGGACAGACTCCTTGGCTCACATAATTTTCACACTCGAAAAAAGCCCTCGCTTTTCAGCAAGAGCTTTACTTAACCGGCAATTTCCTATCCTCCCAGGGCGTTTCCAACCAAGTCATGCGTGTGTCGCCTCACAATTGCACCTGCCATCTAGCTACCGGCCCCCATCGATTTCAGACGGCACCCGCATAAAATCAGAACTTGGCTGGATACGCCCCTTCATATGAAAAAAGCACCTACCATCGAGTGGTAAGTGCTTTCTATTAACCGGCAATTTCCTACTTTCCCAGGGCGTTTCCACCCAAGTATCCTCGGCCTCTGAATGCTTAACTGCTGTGTTCGGTATGGGAACAGGTGGATCCATTCAGGCAACATCACCGGATATTTTGTTGAGATATTCTCTCAAAACTATACAGAAGAAGAAATGATTTGTTTTCGAACATTCTAGTTGAATCGCTTACTTTCGTGCTGTTCTTTGTGAAACTCACTTGCTTCACTTCGTTTCGCTCGGAGTAAGCGATTCGCTCACAGCTTTAGCTGTGGCTCTCTGCTTAAGTCAAGCCCTCGACCTATTAGTATCGGTCCGCTGCATGCATTGCTGCACTTCCACTCCCGACCTATCTACCTTGTCGTCTACAAGGGGTCTTACCAGATTGCTCTGTGAGAAACCTCATCTTAAGGCTGGTTTCACGCTTAGATGCTTTCAGCGTTTATCCTTTCCGAACGTAGCTACCCAACTGTACTGCTGGCGCAATAATTGGTACACCATTGGTTCGTCCACTCCGGTCCTCTCGTACTAGGAGCAGATCCCTTCAAGTTTCTTTCGCCCGCGATGGATATGGACCGAACTGTCTCACGACGTTCTGAACCCAGCTCACGTACCACTTTAATGGGCGAACAGCCCAACCCTTGGGACCTGCTTCAGCCCCAGGATGTGATGAGCCGACATCGAGGTGCCAAACCTCCCCGTCGATATGGACTCTTGGGAGAGATTAGCCTGTTATCCCCAGGGTAGCTTTTATCCGTTGAGCGATGGCCCTTCCACTCGGTACCACCGGATCACTAAGCCCTACTTTCGTACCTGCTCGACGTGTCTGTCTCGCAGTTAAGCTCCCTTCTGCCTTTGCACTCTTCGCGCGATTTCTGTCCGCGCTGAGGGAACCTTTGGGCGCCTCCGTTACATTTTGGGAGGCGACCGCCCCAGTCAAACTGCCCGCCTGAAACTGTCTTGAGTTTCGTTACTTCTTCAGTTAGATTTCCAGTAAATAAAGGGTGGTATCCCAACAGTGACTCCAAGAAAACTGGCGTTCTCTTTTCTCAGTCTCCCACCTATCCTGTACATTATTTACCGAAAATCAATATCAGGTTGCAGTAAAGCTCCATGGGGTCTTTCTGTCCAGTCGCGGGTAACCTGCATCTTCACAGGTATTTCAATTTCACCGGGTCCCTCGTTGAGACAGTGCCCAAGTCGTTACACCTTTCGTGCGGGTCGGAACTTACCCGACAAGGAATTTCGCTACCTTAGGACCGTTATAGTTACGGCCGCCGTTTACTGGGGCTTCAATTCAGGGCTTCGGATTGCTCCTAACTCCTCCTCTTAACCTTCCAGCACCGGGCAGGTGTCAGCACTTATACGTCAGATTTCTCTTTAGCAAGCACCTGTGTTTATGGTAAACAGTCGCTTGGGCCTCTCTTCTGTCGCCACCCTTCGCTCCATCTGTTCAGACTTCACGATGAATGGCTATCCTTTTCCCGAAGTTACGGATACATTTTGCCGAGTTCCTTAACGAGGGTTTTCCCGCGCACCTTAGGATTCTCTCCCCGCCTACCTGTGTCGGTTTGCGGTACGGGCACCTTATTTCTGGCTAGAAGCTTTTCTCGACAGTGTGGTCCATTTGAATTTGATTTGTCCGAAGACTCATCTATCTATCACTTCTCAGGTATCAGCATACGCATTTAACTGTATGCCACCCTACCGGCTTCGACACGCTCTTCCAATCGCGCGCTCAAACTTCCTTCTGTGTCACTCCATTGCTCATAACGATTTAAGGTGGTACTGGAATTTTAGCCAGTTGTCCATCGCCTATGCTTGTTGCCTCGGCTTAGGTCCCGACTTACCCTGAGTCGACGAGCGTTGCTCAGGAAACCTTAGGCTTTCGGTGGAACAGATTCTCACTGTTCTTTTCGCTACTCATACCGGCATTCTCACTTCCATACTCTCCAGCACTCCTTACGGTATACCTTCGTCGTGTATGGAACGCTCCCCTACCCAATGTAACTAGTACATTGACGCAACTTCGGTTCTGTGCTTTAGCCCCGGTCATTTTCGGCGCAGAACCTCTCGACCAGTGAGCTATTACGCACTCTTTTAATGGTGGCTGCTTCTGAGCCAACATCCTGGTTGTTTTCGAAATTCTACATCCTTTGCCACTTAGCACAGCATTGGGGACCTTAGTTGGCGTTCTGGGCTGTTTCCCTCTTGACTACGGGTCTTATCACTCGCAGTCTGACTCCCAAGCTCACATTATAGCCATTCGTAGTTTGACTGGGTTCGGTAGGCTTTACGCCCCCTAGCCCGATCAGTGCTCTACCGCCTATAATTATACTTGAGGCTAGCCCTAAAGCTATTTCGGGGAGAACCAGCTATCTCCACGTTCGATTGGCATTTCACCCCTATCCACAACTCATCCCAAAGTTTTTCAACACTCACGGGTTCGGTCCTCCACGCATTTTTACCTGCGCTTCAACCTGGTCATGGATAGATCACTGTGGTTTCGGGTCTACAATATCTAACTGGACGCCCTATTCAGACTCGCTTTCGCTTCGGCTCCGTGTCTTCCACTTAACCTCGCTAGATACTGTAACTCGCCGGTTCATTCTTCAATAGGCACGCCGTCACGCATATAAAGCGCTTCGACTGCTTGTAGGTATACGGTTTCAGGTTCTATTTCACTCCCCTCCCGGGGTTCTTTTCACCTTTCCCTCACGGTACTATGCGCTATCGGTCGTCAAGTAGTATTTTGCCTTGGAGGGTGGTCCCCCCTGCTTCCCACAAGGTTTCTCGTGTCTCGTGGTACTCTGGATACCAGCCCGATTGTCTGCCTTTCGCCTACAGGAGTTTTACCCTCTACGCTTGACTTTCCCAAGTCATTCGGCTAAACAGTTTTCTCTTTATGCTGGTCCTCAACCCCGGTCCTCCGAAGAGATCCGGTTTGGGCTCTTCCCCGTTCGCTCGCCGCTACTTAGGGAATCTCAATTGATTACTTTTCCTCTGGGTACTTAGATGTTTCAGCATATGTTGAAATATTTAATAGATGTGGGTTAGATGCTAAATGTGTTGCAGCAGACTCAGGTGCTATTGGTGGCTCTAATTCAGCAGAATTTATGGTTAAATCAGAAGTTGGAGAAGATGATGTAGTATTCTGCAGTAAATGTGATTATGCAGCAAATATTGAAAAAGCATCTTCGCCTGCTGAAAAAGAAGAAAAACAAGACTTTAAAGAATTAAATAAAGTCGAAACACCCAATTCAAAAACTATTGAAGAATTAGTTAAATTCTTTAACACTAATGAAAAGAAGTTTGCTAAGACTATTTTATTCAATGCAGATGGAAAAATAGTAGCAGTTATGGTCAGAGGTGATAGAGAAATTAACGAAGTTAAGGTAAGTAATGCAATTGGGGAAGTTACTAATTTAGAACTTGCTAGTAGTGAAGACGTTAAAATAGCAACTGGAGCAGTAGTTGGGTTTGCAGGCCCAATTGGAATAAAAGTAGATATGTTATTGGTTGATGAAGAAGTTGCGAATATGTATAACTTTATTGTTGGAGCAAATGAAACTGGATATCACATTGAAAATGTAAATTATGGAAGAGATTTTGAAGGTGGAATTGGTGATTTCAGAAATGTAACTGAAGGAGAAAAGTGTCCAGTTTGTGGTGAAAAAATTACTATTGCTAGAGGGACAGAGGTTGGTCATATATTTAAACTTGGAACTAAATATTCAGAAGCTATGAATGCTAATTTTATTGATGAAGAAGGTACGGAAAAGCCATTTATAATGGGATGCTATGGTATTGGAGTTACAAGAACAATGGCATCTATAATTGAACAACATCATGATGAAAATGGAATAATATGGCCATTGTCTGTTGCACCATATCATGTTTCAGTAATTCCTGTAAATGTTAAGGATGAAGAACAAACTAAAGTGGCAAATAAGCTTTATGAAGAATTAATAAGCATTGGTGTAGAAACTCTTTTAGATGACAGAAATGAAAGAGCAGGAGTAAAATTTAAAGATTCAGAATTGATGGGAATACCAATGAGAGTAACTGTAGGTAAAAAAATTGGTGACGGAGAAGTTGAATTTAAGATTAGAGATGGTGAAATGGAAGTAATCAAAATAAGTGATATTTGTAATATAATAAAAGGTGAATTTGAAAAAAATAATTTAAAACTAAGATAACTTTAGGAGGTAATTTAATGAGGGTATATAATACTTTAACTAAACAAAAAGAAGAGTTTATCCCTATTATTCCAGGTGAAGTTAAAATGTATGTTTGTGGACCAACTGTTTATAATTTCTTTCATATAGGAAATGGAAGAACGTTTATTATTTTTGATACTATCAGAAGATATTTAGAATACAGAGGATATGAAGTTACATTTATTCAAAACTTTACTGATATAGATGATAAGATGATTAATAAGGCTAATGATGAAGGCATTACAGTAAAAGAACTTGGAGATAAATATATCAAAGAATACTATCAGGATGCGGATGCACTTCAAATAGAAAGGGCAACAGTTAATCCTAGAGCAACAGAATATATTCAAGATATAATAAAATTTGTTGAAGAACTAATTGAAACTGGATTTGCTTATGAAGTAGATGGAGATGTATATTATAGTACAAAGAAATTTGGTAATTATGGAAAGTTAGCAGGCCAAAATTTAGAAGATTTGCAAGCAGGTGCGAGAATATCTATTGATGAAAGAAAGAAAGATTCAATGGATTTTGCAGTCTGGAAGTCTCAAAAACCAGGTGAACCTGCATGGGAAAGTCCTTGGGGGCCTGGAAGACCTGGTTGGCATATAGAATGTTCATGTATGGCAAAAAAGTTATTAGGTGATACAATTGATATTCATGCTGGTGGAATGGACTTGAAATTTCCACATCATGAAAATGAAATAGCTCAAAGTGAAGCTGTAACTGGTAAACCCTTTGCACATTATTGGATACATTCAGCATTTGTTAATGTAGACAATAAAAAAATGTCAAAATCATTAAATAATTTCTTTACTGCTAGAGATATTCTTGAAGAATATGATGCAGATGCAGTAAGATTTTTAATGTTATCAGGGCATTATAGGATTCAAATTAACTTTACTAAAGAACTTCTAGATTCAGCAACAGCATCAATGGAAAGATTATATAATTGTATAAATAATCTTGTAAATCTAAAAGAAGAAGTTAATAAAAAAACAATAAATAATGAAGAACAGGATTATTTAAAATCTTTAGATAAGTATAGAGAAAGATTCGTTGAAAAGATGGATGATGATTTTAATACAGCAGATGCAATTTCAGTATTGTTTGATTTGACAAAAGATATTAATAACAATATTAATATCAATTCATCTGTGGAATTATGTGAAAAAGCAGAAGCTTTAATTAGAGAACTTGGAAATCCACTTGGAATTCTTCAAAATCGTATGAAGAAAGATTTAGAAACTGAAATTCAAGAACTTATTGATAAAAGACAACAAGCAAGAAAAGATAAAGATTTTGCTTTAGCAGATAAGATAAGAGATGATTTAAAGAATAGAAATATAGTTTTAGAAGACACACCACAAGGGGTTAGATGGAAAAAGATTGATTAATTAAATAAGGGTTGCAATTCTGCAACCCTTATTTAAAAAGGAGAATTATAATGTTAGATGATTTAAGAATGAGGGAATTTTCAAAAGATGAAGCAAGGCGGTTAAATCCACTTCAATTAGCATTAATAGGAGATGGCGTATTCGAAGTTTTTATTAGAAGTTATATTTTGGAACAAAATACAGCGTTATCAGCAAATAAAATCCACGTTAAGGCTATTGGATATGTTAAAGCAAAAAGTCAATCAGACATAATGCATGAAATCGAAGGATTTCTAAATGAGGAAGAAGAAGCTATTTACAAGAGAGGTAGAAATGCTAAATCTCCAACAGTTCCTAAAAATGCAGATGTAAGAGATTATAGGATGGCAACTGGATTTGAAGCGTTAATAGGATATTTATATTTAATAGGACATAAAGAAAGATTGGAATTTATATTTAACAAAAGTATTGAAATTATAAAATAAATTTTTAAATTACAAAAAGGAGGATTTATAATGCCAAGTAAATCGAAAAAATTTAATCCAAATGGTAAATTTATTAAAAACGAAAAGAATGAAGAGAAATTTGAATTAAGAGATAAAGATAAAAAGTATGTGGATGCTAAAGGTAAATGTAAAAAAGAAAATACAGTAGAAATTAATATAAGCAAAGCCAATAGTGAAGTTCAAGAGAGAGAAGACATAGTCATTGGACGAAATGCAGTAATTGAGACTCTAAAAGGAGATAGAACAATTGAAACGTTGTACATATCTAACAATAAACTAGAAGGATCTATAAATACAATTATTAGTTTAGCAAAAGAAAAAAGAGTCTTAATTAAAGAAGTTGATAAAAGAAAACTTGACTCAATGTGCGATGGAGGAGTACATCAAGGAGTAATAGCAAAGGTAACTCCTTACAAATATTCAGAAGTATCAGATATATTAGCTTTAGCTGAAGAAAGAGGAGAATCTCCATTCATTGTTATATTAGATGAAGTTGAAGATCCACATAACTTAGGATCAATAGTAAGAACAGCAGAATTATTTGGAGTACACGGAATTATAATTCCAAAGAGAAGAAGTGCATCTGTAAGTGCAACGGTATACAAATCTTCAGTAGGTGCAATAGAACATGTAAAAATAGCTAAAGTAACAAATTTAAATTCAACAATAGAAGATTTAAAACAAAAAGGTGTTTGGGTTTATGGAGCAGATATAAGAGCGGAAGAATATAGTTATCAAGTAGACTTTAGCGGTCCTTGCGCAGTTATAATTGGAAATGAAGGAAGAGGAATTTCTAAATTAACAGTACAAAAATGTGACAAGCTAATAAAGATACCAATGGTTGGAAAGATCAACTCTTTAAATGCCTCAGTAGCTGGTGGTATAATTATGTATGAAGTTTTAAAAGGACGATTAAAATAGAAAGAGGTATATGGTGAAAACTATTTTTGTGGATGGATATAATGTGGTGAATAGCTGGCCGAATTTAAAGCAAAAAAAAGATTTTAGCTTCGAAGGTGCAAGACAAACTTTGATAGATAAGTTACATAATTATGGAGTTTTCAAAGCCTGTAAAATAGTATTAGTATTTGATGCACATAAAGTTATAGGTAGTCTAGAAAAAAAAGAAGACGTAAACAAAAATATTTCTGTAGTTTTTACAAAAGATGGAGAAACTGCGGATAGTTATATTGAAAAAAAGGTAAA
>Ga0183099_1000155_pt1 | contig 63747 bp, 43 predicted proteins | sample Biomet1_FD_127788 | JGI IMG/M metagenome (GOLD analysis project Ga0183099, IMG submission 127788) | Microbial communities from bioreactor (seeded with anoxic lake sediment) at LBNL, California, USA - Biofuel metagenome 1 | ecosystem: Engineered > Bioreactor > Anaerobic > Unclassified ...
AACTATGTATGGTAGAGCGAGCATTAAACTACTAAGAAGAAAGATGGTTCTAGAGCATATATTCTTCAACTAAATTAAAGAAGAACCATAGATTCGGTAAACGATAGCAGAATCTTCAAGCTTGTTTAAATGTTCTGCCGAATTCCGCTGAATTCTCGGCAAAGATACTGCAAGATTTTTGTCCATGCAATGAAATCAAGTTTGGGCTGTTAGCCAAAGTTTCAATTACGAGTGTTATACAGAATTAAATACGCACGCACACCCACACTCTGAATTTTTCTGTAAAACAAGTGTCGAAGTGTCCATTCGTTGAGCACCAACTTATTAGGCCTCTTTTTGAGTCGAATTAAGTGTTGGTTATTCGTTGATAAAATCTAGGCAAAGGATTTCATCATATTGCGTTGCGTTTTGCATTGCGTTTTACGATGTTTTGTACTGCGTTTTACGTTATATTGCAGTGCATTTTACGATGCTTTAGGAGGTAAAACATCGTAGAAAAGTTTGCGTTTCTATATAGAAACGCATGTTAAACTTGAAATTTGACCGTCATTCCACCATCACTATATATCAGTCAAATTGGTCGGTAAAATATTGATATTCATTATGTTGACACTTCGACGCTTGTATTTTTAAAACTCCTAAGTGCGCGCGTGTACACTCGTACATTATATATACAGAGAAATTGATATGTAGCTAAAATGTAGTTCATCGAAGCTAAATGGATCTAGCTATGTATTGTCAGCCCCTCTGTTTGTAGGCTTTTCAAGAGATGCCTAGTTTTGTAGCTAAAAAACACAAAAAATGCGGGAAAACACTCTAAATGTGCAAAATTTAAATTGTCACCAATAAATCTAGGCTTTTAATATTTAATTTATAATTATAGAAAGTTTAGCTGACAGCAATAATTTATGATACGTTACACTAAAAGCTCATCATTTTAAGTGGACGCTAGTAATAATTTATATATAGGATGTATACTCACATGTTGTATTTTTCCTACTATCAAATTCTTATTTGGAAAAACTTGTAAATAATACTTTTAATCATACATTTATGTAATGATAAATTTATTGAATTGATTATAAATGTTGCCACATTAGTGAGGAAGATCAATATTTTATTATAACTTTGCAAAAAACAATGTAGACAATGGGCATTCATCCTTATGCCTGTCTACATATAAGTCTATATCGATTATGAGTGAAGCAAGCAACAAGATGAAACCATTCCATTCCGTTATCATATTTATGATATTCGTAGTTTGTGCGGCATTGTCTAGTATGCACAGTTATAAGGTAACCAAGAATTCAATAATCCAAGACATGAATCAGGCTTTGAGTCAAACAATATCCCAAAAAGAAAATGGATATATAACTCCTGATACGATAATTAATTATCGCCAACACCTGAAAATAGATGCACTGCGAAATCGCTCATTTTTATATTATGCTTGTAACAACAAGGATAATGTAATTTGCAGCAGAAAAATAAAATGGAACTCACAACAGTATTCTGTTGAATTTCAAAGTTATGCCAATTGTTCTGCAGCCGACATTATGGGATTGTCTGACCAGCGGCTACCTGCTTCAATACTAATAATCGGTATTTTGTGGGCGGCATTATCAATATGGTACTTCAGAAGAAAATATGAGGGCGTAATTGTTTTAGGCAATATGGTGTATTCGGAAGATGAAAATTCTTTTTATGATCTAAGTAAGGATCCTGTTATTATGACTCCAATGCAAGAAAAACTAATGATGATGTTTTTCTCATCAACAAATCATAAACTCTCAAAAAAACAGATTTGTGATGAATTATGGCCAAAGAAACCAGATGCCAGTGAGACCTTATATACGTTGGTGAGGCGCATAAAGCCAATAATACAGACTAGAGGAAACCTTAAAATTATATCTGAAAGAGGCAAAGACTACATACTTAGCGTTAACGATTAATTACCTGTTATTCAGGTGATTAGCTGATTCTGATATTTAGATAAAATAAGATGTCAGACAGATGTCAGATTGTTTTCACTCATTTTTTTTAGTATTTCTATATCTTTGTGCAAAAATTTAAAACGCAAAGATGAAAAAAACTTGTATTTTGATTATGTTTGCATTCCCTTTTAATGTTCTGAATGCGCAAACCACAAAAGAAATCAATCTGAATGAAGTAACCGTTAACGCTTCCAGAATAGTGAACAAAGCTAACGGAATGATTATCATACCAACAGAATCGCAACGAAAAGCTGCGACTAATGGATACAGTATGCTTGGTAAACTAGGACTTCCATATATAAGAATTGACGAGACAAAACATGCAATAACAGCCTTAGGCAATCAGGGAGACGTACAAATACGCATAAACAACGTTATTGCGACAAAAGAAGACATGTTGGCTGTAAATCCAGGGAATATAATAAACATCGATTTTATTGATAAACCAGGAGTTAGATATGGGGAAGGAATTGCCTACGTCATCAATATTATCACGCGGCGTGATGAGTCTGGCTACACGGTTGGTACAGATATGACGCAATCTTTAACTGCAAGAAGCGGTAACTATAGCGGTTACGCAAAGATAAACCATAAAAATTCAGAACTGGGACTGACTTATAATTTATCATATAATGATTTTAGGGGAAACATGTATGATGAAAAAGCCCAATATACGCTTAATGATGGTTCAAACTACATCATTTCACGCGATGACATAGATTCACGTTCGCGTAATATCGAACATACATTTGAACTAAAATATAACCTCGCTGATTCTGCTTCGTATGTATTCCAGACATCATTGTCGGCTAATTTTGAGCATACGCCCGGAGACTATAACAAAAGACTTATAACTGACAACGTAAACGAATATATATCTGAAACAAGAAACAATGGAAACGTAAAGTCACCAGCCGTTGATATTTATTTCTTTCATAAGCTTGGTAATCATCAAAACATCACTGCAAATTTTGTTGGTACTGCTATTTCTACAAATGAGTACAACTACAACGACGAGGGGAGCCCTTATGAATATACCACAAACGGAAATTCTTGGTCAATGATGTCTGAGGCAATATATGAAAACGTATTAAATCCTGTCACGTTATCTGCAGGAATACGCAATAATATAAAATACACCAAAAACAAGTATGGTGGCAGTGTAGATACAACAAACAGAATGCACAACTATGGAACATATATTTTCGGAGAACTGAGAGGGCATTGGGATAAACTGGGATATATGGGAGGGTTTGGAATTTCAAATCAAAGATATAATCAGGGGAAAAACGGGTATAACTATTGGTTGATGCGTCCAAAAGCTACCATAAGTTATTCGCTAAACAAGAATTTGATGGTGAATTATAGCTTCGAGATTTATGAGCATATATCTAAAATAGCAATGATCAGCGATACTAAAATACGCGAGAATAGTAGAGAATGGACAGTTGGAAATTCAAATCTTGAACCAAATAGAGTTACTACTCATACCTTAAGACTAGCATATAGCACAAAAAGATTTAATAGCAATACAGATATTGAATATAGAATGAATTCAAACCCGAATTTAGCATATTATACCAGAACAGACGGTGACCAATTTTTATACACACAGAAAAATCAGCATGCTATCAATATGCTTATCTTGCAAAACTCAACAAGGTATGACATAATTCAAAATGTCATTTCGCTTTCTGCATACGCTGGAGTATATCGTTTCTTAAATTATGGAGAGAACTACACGCATATGCTCACTTCGTATAATATGGGAGGGCGCATACAGTTTTATTTGGGGGCTTTCACAATTACAGCAAATGCAGATAACGGTTGGAAGTTTATGGAAGGCGAAACATGGAACAAAGATGCTGGCACAACAGATATCGCATGTTCATATCATATTGGTAAATGTGACTTGTCAATATACTTGCAACACCCATTTCAAAATAATCCAAAGATAAACCATGCTGAACTTGTGGATAAATACATAAAGAAGTCAATGATAATGCATAGCAGTGATAACGGGAATATGGTTACCATAAATTTTGCATGGAAACTAAGTCATGGTAAAAGATTCCAAGACATACAAAGAAAAATGAAAAACAAAGATACTCAAACTGGTATATTATAATAAAAGATGAAAAAGATACTTCTTGTTCTTATCATTTTCATTACAGCTTGTTTTGCTATAAACACGCCGAGAAAAGATGAAAGAAACTTCAAGGATATATTTCAGGAAGAAATCAATTATGCCGAATTTAAGACCTATATAGATCCTGATATGGGCTGCAGTTTCCAATATCCTTCTTTTTTTAGCCAAGAAAGCTGTGATGACGGAACTTGTTGTGTAAGATTTGGATATCATGCCAATGATATAAATATGGTATTAGAATTAAAAATTATATATGTAAGATCGTCGTCAAATGTTTACAAAGAGTCTATATCATCAGGAAACTTAAATAGTTATACAGGTTATTGCTATCATTCACATAATATTGTTTATAGGCATCTCCGTTATGTTCTTACATTTTTCTATCCACAGGATTACAAACATGCTGTAACTCGTATAATTCGTAATGTTAATGAATGGAAACCGTGTAAACATCGCCAGAATTACTTTTAATATGTGTTAAAAATGAATTTGTGAAAATTTTTGGAAAAAAAGTTAAAAGTTCAGATATGGAACATTTATTTTTATATTCCATAAATATTAAATTAATACACTCACAATTCTGTTGACATTCAAACTCTATATGATAATGTTTGATAATTGCTGCTTAGTATTTGTATATGTTTATATAATAGCGGTTTCAGTATATTTGTTAATTATATTAGGTATGTGTTTTGACGAGTTGATAATAAAGAAGTTTTATTAACAGGTGTTGCTTTGTTGCTTTTAGAATAATGTTTGATAAATTAAATATAATGCTAGTTTAAATTCTTTTTTTGCAAGTTATAGCGTTAACTAAGGCGAAAATAAATATAATAAATGTTAATACATAGTGCAAACTTATATATTGTATGCATTTTTTTCTTAACATTGCAAGACGACTAAATTTTAGAGTATATAAAGACGATAGATTTCTTAGACTAATAATTTTACAAATGCAAAACTTTAAACTGCTATTATTAGGTGTGGCCGTATTGGGCTTCACCTCATGTTCTAATGATGACTCAGTAAAGGAAGAAACGCTTAATCCAAATATTACTGGATTGTCGGTGGAAACTTCTTCTGGTTCTTCATTGTCTGACAGGGTGCTTAATTTTAAGTCACCTGGAACTCGTGCTGTGAATTACACAACACTATCTCTTGGTCTTATCACAGACATGCCTTCTGTACCGTCTGTCCCAAATGATGCTGCTGATTTTACAAAGGTTGTCAAGAGTTGGGGAGCTGTTGATACAGACAGTAAGTCTGTTTATCTAGCTTCTGGTAAAACATATAGTGGTCAACTTGGGCTTGGAGATAAAACTTATTATATTTCCGGAGATATGACTCTTACCAATGTTTGGGGCTCAGGTACAATCTATATTTTGAAAGGTGGTTCTTTAAATCTAAACCATAGTGAAGGAACATTATTTAATAATGGAGGTGTTACTGTTTACAATTATGGTACACTAACAACGACTGCTAGCAAATTCTACATTGGCGGTAATGAGATTCTCTACAATGCTGGTAATTTGGATATTCCTACACAAACATTCAAATGTGAAGGCAAGGTATACGTTGGTGGTTACCTAAATACTAAAGGATGGGAATCAAATCAAAATGAACGTGTAAACGTTGTAGGAAACGTTACAGTTGCTGATGCCGCATCACAACTGGATGGTAATATCCATGTTGGTGGATCGTTTACAGCTCCAGCCATTACATTACAAAATAGTTGTAAATTTGTCAGCGATTGCTCAATTAAGACTCCTGGCGAATTAAGACTTAATAGTAACAACGTTGTGCTTTATGCAAATTATGTGGAATGTGCAAGTCTTTATCAATGTGCTGCTTCTACAATACAGTTAGAAAATGCTGCCTATATTAACTGTGCTGGAACATATACGAACCTTAATAATGGCAATGATGCTAAATTCGTTCTTAAAGGCGACAAAGCTATAGCTGTCGTTAAGGCTGCAAAGATGATCTGGAATGCAGGCGGTGATGTTCAACGCGTGTATTTATTTCAGACTCCAGGTAGTGGCTCAACAATAGCTGTAGACTGTGCTTCTTTTGCTCGTCTTGTCAATAATAATGACGAGATTGCTATGGCATTTAACGAATTCTCTTTTGATGGAGGTACTGTTGTTAATATTCAGGATGAATCTAAAATCCCTGGAAACATAAAGATTGCAAAGACGGATTGCAACCCTGGTTATAATCTTGATCCATCAATACCTACGACTGATCCAACCGCGCCAACAATAGATGTTATTGCCGAGGTAAACAATGATCATACTCATGATATTTCTGCCACATGTGTTAAGGCATATAATGGGAATGTTTATGTTTCTTATCATCAGCGTGGTACAGGACAGAGTGGATGTCTTGAAGTATTGAATACCACTAACAATAAAACTCAATTGTTACAATTTGTTCGTGATCATAATAACGAACTTGATTATAATTCTTTGACAATAAATCCTAATGGAGGTAAATTTGGACGTATTTATGCTGCTGGTAACTCAAAGAAAAAGGGTGGTATGATTGCATATATTGATTTGACACATGATGGACTTATGAACACAAAGGATTCTGTTACGGAAATGGGAACAGCAAAACCTTTAAACATCTTTAGTCTTAAGGGATCTAAAAAATATGCAGCGATAGATAATGATACGACTGTTGACGGTGATGGTAATTGTGTTGCTGTAAACGGAAGTCATATTGAGGTGATGACAACTTCTGGTTATCGTGTATATGATGCTGCTACACTTGTTCCAGAAAGTGTAACAAAACTTCCTGGTAAGGCTAAGTTCATTGATATCAATGGTAATACAATGGTAACAGCTTATCTTGCAACTCAGGCACAGAACTCCGACGAAGCTATAAAGGCTAATGTTCAGACTTATGCAACTTCAGACTATAAATTAGCAACTCCTTTGACCGAAATAACTAATGCTGCAGATATTCAACCAAATAATGGTAAGAACGTTGTTCTTGCTGATGGTAGCAAACTTTACTTATGTACAGGTCGTGACGGATTAAAGGTATTTGAGAACGGAACATTGGCATGGAGTTATCAGCCAGACAAAATAACCACTTCTAAGGGCGTCTATAAGGCTTATTGCAACGGCGCCGCCTTTGATAGCAAATACATCTATCTTGCTTATGGCTCTTTTGGGCTTATAATCCTTGACAAGACAACTCATAAAGTTGTTGCCCAGCGAAAGATGGTTAAATCAGCTAACTATGTGACTTTGGCTGATGGCTATATTTATGTAGCTTATGGACGGGATTGTCTGCAAGTCTTCAAGTTAGTAGAATAATAACCTTTATAATATATGCCTAACTCGGGAATATTCATCGACAATGTTCCCGAGTTGACTTTTCTTAAAATTGAATTAAGTAAATGAATAATACTGTAAAGAAATTGTTTACAGCCATGCTACCACTATTTCTATTCCAAATGGCTATTTATGGGCAAATGGACAACCACAATGGATACAGACCAAAGATGCTGGTTTATAACAATCTAAAAAACCAAGATGTATTAAAGCATTTCAATGAGCGTTTCAATGAACTTGGACATCTGTTTAGCACTGCCAAAGTTATAAAGTCTCCTTATGCTGCCGCAAGAGATATGTCAAACTACAACACCGTTCTTGACTCACTTTATAAAGTCAGGAACAATCAAGATGTTAAATCATTACAGCAGAATAATGGATTGGAAGTGACCGGACAGGCTTACGGACGCCTAGACAACTCTTTTCATATCAGTGATGATGATGACGTGTCATCTTATAAGGCAAAGGCTCAAGTTGAGATTGGATGGGATTTGATTAATAGTAAATTTTATCAGAAAGCAGCTAAGACCAAACAAATACTTTATGGAAACGAGGCTGACAGACTGCAACAGTTCAAAAAACAAAATGAAAATGTTTTTGACGATAGCCAGAATAAAATAATAGAAATATATAATTACTATTTGGCTGTGACTATGAGTCATAGGTTGAAAAATCTGGATATCTTAAATGAGGCATCACAACTTATGCTTGAACAAGATAGGGTGGCTACCGACCAGACGATGGATTTGATGAACGAAAAGATAGATTTGGAATATCAACTCTCACAGACATACGGTGCTGAAGCTCTTGACAAGCAGCCTCTTTTTATAATTAAACCAACGATGCTTGTTGTTGACACTTTGGCTTTGATGAATCTTGTCAAAGATAATATGGGCTCAAAGATAATAACAGCTAACCAAAAGATGCTTGAAAATCGTAAACAGCTTACAAATTATCTTTCTACAACGAAATTGACACCATTCTTTAGAGCGTCTTCTTATTGGACTAGTAAAGACAGGCTTAGCAAGAATCTAGACTTAGGAGTAAGATTTACTATACCTCTTTGTAATCAGACAAAAAGCAAGAAGCATTCTATTGATGTCCAGAGTGCATTGTTGGAATTGCAGCGTACTACAGATAATGAACAACTGAGAAGTATATGTCTTCAACAACTTAATATTATTGATAAACTGAATCAATCGGTCAGCGTGGAGGCTATTCATATGAGGCAGTTAAAAAAGTATGTTGAAATTCGTAAAAAAGCGTATGTTCAAAATCAGAATGGATATAATTATATCGTCAGAATGCAGGAATATAACCAATTACTTAAAGGAACGGAACGTCTTTGCCACTTGATGCTGAACCGACAGATGGCATTGATAAATATTGGCAAGACGATAGGAACAGATGTTACATATTTGACAAGGGAGGTTGAATTATGAACGGCTTTAACTATGATACTGATCCGCAGCAGGAAGATGCTCGTGAAATGCTTCGTTACCAGAAAACTAAACTGGCTAAACAGCAACTTGTTTTTTCGTGCTTCTTTTTGTTCCTCTTGATACTTCTTGGTATATATATAGTCAATAGAATTATGTATGCTCAATATGACGGATACATAAAAATAGATCAAAACCATGTAAGGGCTTTGGACGATATTTATGTATTAAGACTGCACAAAAAAGTAGGAGAACATGTGAATCCTGGCGATACTCTTTATTCTTATGTGTTGCTAAATAATATCATCGGACAATATGACGTGAATCATCGCCCAGCTGTTATAAAGGAAACAGCTGATATGAAGTTACAGGCACAGTTGGCAAAACAGCAAATTCCTGTTTTGAAAACAAAACTGCATGAACTGCAAAAGCAGATGAAAAGTGAAAGCAGTGATATCTTTTATGGACTTACCGATAATGCAGCGCAAAACAATTTGAAAGCGCAAATAGAGGAAACCAAGACAGAGATAAAAAAGCAGATTGCTACAGTAGCTATATACGTAAAATCTATAGGTAACACAAGACAGTATATTCATGGTAGTGGATACGACCGTGATCGCGCCGGTATGCCTTATTCTCCAGAAGGTAAAAGATATAACGGATCTTTGGTTCTGTATGCCTGCGCGCCAGATAGTGGTATCATCACTGATATAAAAATTCCTGCAAATACTGTTTTGTTCAAGACAGAGGAGGTTATGTCTATGCAGTATTCCAATTACGGTATAGCAAATCTTGGAGTAATGGTTTATGTACCTAGTGACAAGGTGGATTATATCAGTAAGGCAAGTGATGTAGAAGTGATTGTCAATCGAGATATCATGCTTAAAGCTCATGTTAAATTACTCGGATTGCGTGTGGAGGATATCCCAAAACATCTTTTGAGCAATTTCTCGCATGATATTGATGCGGTAATTGCATACCTGAATTTTGACAAAGGACAGGTTGTTCCTTATTGGGTGCTGAATGATAATCTGCCAGTTAGAGTTCGTGTAAATAGATTGAAGAGTAAAGACCAGCCGTTCAGCGACAGACAGTTTATATTTACTAATGACGGTGGTTCTGTACCCTATAGACCAACGAAGCCAGGCAGTGTGCGAAAGCACAAAAAATCAAATAGTCACACTAAAGGAAAAATGAATAATGAACGTTGACGGATTTCGAATATATATAAACTCTTATGGTCGCAAGATAGCGATAATCTCAAAACTTGTTGATTTCTCAGATAAGTCATATTTTTATTACGGTGCCTTTGATGCCGTTTATATCAGCATGACTAATAGCCATTTGGTGAAAGTGATATTGAAGCGTATCAATCCGGTTACATGCAACGAAACTTCATATCTGCCACTCTTTGTAAGCAAGAGATTGAAAGGAAAACTTGGATTGCACGATTATGTTATTGATGACTTTATTGACAACCCAACAACATCTGAGGTCGCAACAAAGATAGAAGACATCATCCGAAACATCAAGGAAAGAGGTATAATGGCTGAAGATGAGTTTATAAATACCTCTAGTGATATATTTCTACGTATATACAGATACAAAGTGTCACGCAATGACTTCATAATGAGACCAGAACTCGTGGAGAAATCGGCGACTGGCTATTCGTATCCGTTGTTAGAACTATTCCATAATTTAGGTTATTATCATCTGCGTGAGCACTTCTCTTTTGAACAAATTAGTTATGAAAAGGGGACTTTTCGTCCTTTGCGCTTCGTAAATAAAATACATCTTTGCCCTAAGTGCCAGCACTCTCATCTGCTTTATTATGAGACTTGTCCTAAATGTGGTAGCTCGGAATTGCATATAGAACAAATGATTCACCATTTTTCCTGTGCCAATATATCAGCAGAAAGCACTTATAATTTGGGCGGACAGTTGGTTTGTCCTAAATGTCATGAACAACTGCGCCATATCGGTGTAGACTATGACCGTCCTGCAAGTCTTTACTCATGTGAAAACTGTGGTAATAATTTTATTTCACCAGTCACAAAGGCTTCATGCACATATTGTGAGACAGAGACAAATGTGAAGGAACTTGTGCCTCACGATATATTTGAATTTGAAATTACACCTCAAGGTGCAGAGAATATAGCACATTCTATGTATCCGTTATACTCTATCAACTCATATTTTGACAACTATATGAGTTTCTATGCATTCAGAAACAGACTTAAATTACTTATCGAAAAGAAGATCAATAATGATCAGATAGTAGGACTTGTTCTAGCTAAGATCTGGGGTTTGGATGAGAAAGGACGTACAACCGTGGCAACCGATGACGTGGTGGCTACTACGTGCCGCTTGTTCTCCACTAACAAAGTTGCTTCTACACGGCATATTTTATATATAAATTGCACTCTTTATCAAGGAGAAGGCCAAAAACAGCTTGATGAGTTTAAGGAGAAAGTTGTTGATGGGGCAAAGGTACTTGCAGCTTTTATCGAACCAGGGCATACGCAGCACTATACGTTTGAGATTGTTGGAGATAAAATTACTGATATAAAGGCTTATATGCAACAGTTGGAATTAGTACCTAATCAAGCTGACCATGTAACAACTTACGAAGAAGCAGAGCACCCTATGGATATTTCAACTCCCGAAGCTGTTATGAAACACTTCTTGGGGGATAATAAAAAAATAAGTGAGGCCCCTGTCACGGCTGACGTGCCAAAAATACATGATGTGGATATAACAAATAAAGAGTCTTTTAATTATATTTCATGGATTGTAATGCTTGGAGTGGGAGCTTTAGCAGCTATTATTGGTAGATATTTGTGGTTAGTATAAAAATAAGATTTGATGTTTAATGAATTCTTTGATTTTCTCGACACATTTGTGACATATCTACAGCATCTGTCATTATCCAGCATAGTAAATACATATTGGTTTCTTATATTTATAGAGTTACCAAGATATTACATTGTTGAATATGCTGTTATGTTTCATATTAATCTGCATCAAAAAAGAATGCAGAAGCTAAAGAAATTCGCAAAATTCAGATTATATAAAGATAATCCCTTGATATCAGTAATCGTACCAGGAAAAAACGAGGGACAGCACATCTATAAACTAGTAAAGTCGCTTGCTGAACAAACATACCGTAACTATGAGGTTATAATAATTGATGATGGGTCGGATGATTTTACACCTTATATCTGTACCGACTTGGAAAAAGCCCACCTCATTGATAAGTATATCAGAATGGATGTTAGAGGTGGAAAGGCTAGTGCTGCTAACATGGGAGCGAATGTTTCAAAGGGAAAGTATATCGTTCATCTGGATGCCGATTCTTCTCTTGATGTTGATGCCATAGAAAATATATTGCTTCCGTTTTATCTTGACGATAAAGTTAAGGGAGTCGGAGGTTGCGTAAAAGTAAGAAACTCTAGAAATTCCATTTGTACTTCACTTCAGGCGATAGAATATTTGAAACGTGTTCAGGTTGGACGAACTGTAACATCTTTCTTTGGTATATATCATATTATATCTGGTGCCTTTGGTGCTTTTGAGACAAAGACGTTGCGCACATTCGGCTTCTGGGATGTTGGACCTGGGCTTGACGGTGATATCACGCAGAAACTTCGTAAGGCTGGGTATCGTGTGGTGTTTGCAAATGATGCAATATGTATGACTAACGTCCCGACAAAGTGGTACAAACTTTTTCATCAGCGTATTAGATGGTCACGCTCACTGGTAAGATTCAGATTACGTAAGCATATAGACATTCTGTTACCAAATAAAAATTGGTCGTTTCTTAATTGGTTGTCAAATATGGAAAGTATTATGTATGACTGTATTCTCAACTTTGTGTGGGTGTTTTATGTTATTAACCTGATATGGAAATTCAATGAACATATAATAGAGGTTGTTCTTTTGGGGTATTTCATACGTCTGTGTTTCAATTTCTTTGGATTTGGATTGATTATGATTACCTCAGAGCGGGCAAGGCAAGAGTTTAGTCTTATAAGATTTATGCCATTGATGTCTCCTTATTCTGGATATTTTCTGAGGATTGTCCGTTCAATAGCTCAATTGCAGGAATTTTTCTTCTTTAGGTCGTATGATGACCCGTGGAATCCAGAAAAGACTTCACGATATGCTAAACTAGAAAGAAAATAATTTATCTTTTATAATAATATTTACTATGATTAGAAAAAACAACATTAAAATTGCAGTAATCGGTTTGGGATATGTTGGCTTCCCGCTTGCATGTCTTTTTGCTAAGAAATATAAAGTGATAGGATATGACATTGATACGTATAAAGTTAAAAATCTTAATATAGGGAAAATAGGTGACATTGATGTTAACATTGATGTTGTTAAGAATTTGTTGTATTCAGGAAATTTGAGTCTTACAGCATTACAGAGTGATGTGGCTGATTGTAATGTTTATATCGTTGCTGTGCCAACTCCAGCTGATAAGAAGTTGAAAGCTGATCCTACGTTGCTTTATCAGTCTTCTGTTGATTTAGGTTCGGTACTCTCACCTGGTAATATAGTTATTTATGAGTCAACAGTATGGCCTGGAATGACAGAAGAAGAGTGTGTTCCACGATTGGAAAAATCATCAGGATTGAAATATAATGAGGATTTTTTTGTGGGATATTCGCCAGAACGTATTAATCCAAGTGACAAGGCACATTCTGTAGCAAACACAAAGAAAGTTACTTCAGGCTCAACTCCTAAAGCAGCTGCTTTCATAGATAGACTTTATAGGTCTGTTTTGCTCGATGGCACGTATATGGCTTCTTCGATAAAGGTTGCTGAAACATGTAAGATGATGGAGAATTGTCAACGTGACGTTTTGATAGCATTTGCTAATGAGATGCTTGGAATTTGTCAGACGTTAGGTGTTGATTTTGACGAGGCTAACAAAGGTGCGGCAACAAAATGGAATTACGTAAAAATGAATCCGGGATTCGTAGGTGGACACTGCATCGCTGTTGATCCTTATTATATGATAGATCGCGCTTCTGCTGCTGGATATAATCCAACTTTGCTTAAATCTGCACGGCGTGTAAATAGCAAGATGGCACCGAAATTCGCACGGCATGTTATCGTAGATATAAAATCTCGTGGATTAAGTGTTGGTAAAAGTAGAGTGCTTTTGTTAGGATTTTCTTTTAAAGCTAATTGTGAAGACATTCGTAATACGCGAGCTTATGATATTTATGAGATGATTTATCGGTATACACATCACATCACTATTTATGACCCTCATGTAAATGCAGATAAGGTTAGAGGCGAATATGGTGTAGATGTAGAGACAGATGAGGACTCTTTGTCTAATGAAGGATATGACGCAGTAGTTGTTTGCACATCGCATTCCATATTCAGGAAACCCCAAAAATGGTTGAAAAAGGGTGGAAAAGTATATACTCTGAAGCATATTTGATATCTGTTATTTCGCTAAGATTGGACGTTTTAGTCCTGTTTTGGCAAAATAATAGTCAAATAAGGTTTATAGATTGGCATAATATAAATGTTAAAAGTATATTCAAAATGCAGCATAGCCGAAACTTTATTCGTATTTTTGTATTATGGAAAAACAAAAGATACGGACATTATATAGCGATAGGCATGATGAGCTTGTGAATGAAATAAACACGTTGAAGCATAAAAGTCGTGGATTCATATTGGGGGAAGTGTTGACATTTCTTCTCTTTCTAGGATTCTTGGTTCTCTTCACGGTTACTGATTTTGGGTTGGCGTTTATCGCTATGGCTTTAATTAGTATCTTAACTTATGTTGGCATAAGATATGCCGACGCAAGGAATAGCACTAAGATAGATATTAAGGAATGTCTTGATTCTGTATATAGGAATGAAATAAAAGCTAATAATGGTGACTTCTCTTGTTTTGATAATGGAGAAAAATATGTTGATGCGCATCATCCTTTTACTTTTGACCTTGATTGCTTTGGAGCAGATTCTCTATTTAATAGAATAAATAGAACTGTTACTTCGGGTGGTAACAGATGTTTGGCGGAGTTCATGTCTACAGTAAGACCACACTCTTCGGTAGAAGCACTTACGCAATATCATGATGCCGTTATTGAATTGGCTACCGATGATAAGGTAGACTGGCGTATGAAATTTATATCTTTGGGCGTAGGTAAAAATATTGATTCAGATGCAATAGTACGGGCGGTAAAGTCTGTTAAGAGTTTTATTGTGTCTGGTTTCTTCGCTTCGGCATTTCTTCCTTGGATAGTATGGATACTCACCCTGTGTTTTGTAGTATCGCTTATACTAACTGGAGCGGGCGTTATAAATTATGTTATACCGGTAATGCTGGCTTTAGTCAATTTCTTCATATCCATTAAATTGTGTCATAATGCATTGCATGAAATATATAAAATAGTGAATAAACTGCATGTGCAATTGGTGTCTTATGTTAAGCTCATGCAACATGTGGCTGATACCGACTATACATCTGTTCATCTTGCTAATGCTGGAGCTGCACTTACAGAAGCTATACCATCGTTCAAGGAAATGGAAAGTATACTTGCTGATATTGAGAGAAGAACAAATAACTTATGGTTTTTCTTTTCAAATGCAGTAGCTCTTCAGGATGTATTTATCGTTCGAAAGTTCGTGAAATGGCAGAATGCTTATGTTGAGAAAATGGACATTTGGATAGACACAGTAAGCGATGTTGATGCAATTGTAGCTATGTCCACATTCAGTTTTAATCATCCTGAAGCAAATAGTCCTGAGATTCTTGATGATGACAAAATCATATTTGAGGCACATAATTTATATCATCCATTCCTTGATGAAACAGCCGTAAAGAATGATTTCCTTATAAAGGACCATAACTACTATATTATTACTGGAGCAAATATGGCTGGTAAGAGTACGTTCTTGCGTACATTGGGTATAAACTATATATTGGCAATGATGGGAATGCCTGTTTTTGCAGATAATCTGACGGTTTCACAGTTTAATCTTTTCACAAGTATGCGTACTACTGATGACCTGACTCATGGTATTTCTTATTTTAATGCCGAATTACTACGTCTTCGTCAGTTAATCAGCAGTCTGAGTGGTCCAACGTTAATCATTCTTGACGAAATATTGAAAGGAACAAACTCTCTAGACAAGTTAAATGGTTCTCGTCTTTTCCTTGAATACATTTCTGGTAAGAATGTAACTGGAGTTATTGCAACACATGATTTGGAGTTGTCTAAAATGGTGGAAGTATATCCTGATCGTTTCTATAATTATTGTTTTGAAATAGAGTTGGGAACAGACATCACATATTCTTATAAAATAACCCAAGGTACAGCAAAAAATCAGAATGCAACTTTCCTTTTGCAGAATATACTGAAAGACATGTAAACAAAATGCTTTGCCAAGTTACGACAGCTTAGCAAAGCATATTAGCCCTATCTCAGTCGTTTAGTGAATTCCTTAATTTCTTTGGCAATTTTGATTTTACGAGTTCATTAGACGCCTTTATTAATTCCTTGACTTTATCTTCATCAATAGAATCAAGATATATGTCGTTCCAATGTTTCTTGTTAAGATGATATGCTGGTTGAATGGCATTGTAATTTTCTCGTAGTTCTTGTCCCATTTCTGGAGGTAGTTTTATAGCACATGTCGGTTCTGGAGATTCTAGCCAGATATGTAGAAATATCTTACCGGCAATTCGAAATATCAGCCAATCACTCCCATAAGGCATATCCTCTGTTGTGCCTTTTAAAGATAGTGCGTATTCTCTTACTTGTTCAATATTCATATTCTTTCCAATTCAATTATTATTGTTTCCTTAAACAAAAGGTTATCTAGTGATCCTTTTACTTAATTGGATAAAACGATTTACAAAGATATAAATTGTTTGCGTGATTATACTATTTTACTTTATATAATTAGCGAAAGATACTTTGAATATTTATTCTCTCACCACTAGAAAAAGTTTTTAATGCCACTTACCAAAGCCTATAAACAAATGGTTTGTGACATTTAAAAAACTTTTCCATAGTAAATACTTTATTGTATCACCAAAAAATAATTAAGTACGAGAACAGAATTGCTATTCAGTTTTATTCTTATAATCTACTACGCATAGTTGATAAGCTGCATATGCCTGAATATATTCATTCTTAGCATTCTGTAGTGCAGCTTGCGCATCAAGAATATCGGACATTGTCGTTGTTCCTGCACAATATGTGTTAGTGTTTAAACGTAGATTCTCTTCTGCCTGTGTTATTGACTTAATAGATACTTTTATTTGTTGCCATGATTCTATCACATCATCATGTGCCTTTTGTATATCAATAGCTAAAAGTTCTCTGTTGTCTTGTAATGTCTCCATCGCATTTTGTAACTGTAAACTTGCTTTCTTCTCATTATGACCACCTTCCCATAAGTTGGATATTGGAACAGACAAGGTGACAAAAACGGCTCCGGATAAATTATTCTTATCAAAAAAATTATTCATAGGAAATATCATGCTCCTACACTAAGGGTGGGGAGTGACTTTCCTTTTTCGATGTTAAGATTGGTATGGCTTATATCAACATTTTTCTTCAGTAACTTATATTCAGGTCTTTGTTCTACCTTATCTGATGGTGAGACTTCCATCACATATAGATTTGGCAGTTTACCTATCTCAATAGGTGAGGAGATGTCGATTGATATTTGAGGTTTGCCTATATACTGAGCAAGCAACAATAGGCTCTGTTTCAATGCATTGTTAAGTTTGATATGCGCACTTTCATTTTTGTTTTGTTCTAATTCTACCTTTAATAAGTCATTACGGTTCTTTAGTCCCGCTTTGACAGCTGAAGCCACATCTATGTGTAGCTTGTTCAAAAGTGAATCAGAAACATCTAGTGTGCGAATGGCTTCTTTGCAGTCAACAACCTGCCAGAAATATCTCTGGGCATTATATGCTACCTGACGTATTGAGATATCTTTCTGAATGCGTGCAGCATCTTCTCCATACTTGGATAGTTTATAACCGTTGCTGATACGTCCACCGGCATAAATAGGTTGCATCACAGATACGCCCGCTGTTACACCATTCTTCAATGCTGAATAGCTGGCTAGTCCCAAGTTCAGATCAATCAAATGCTTGTCGGCAGCAAATCCTATAGCAGATGCACTTACCTTTGGTAAAAAGGCATTGTATGTATCCTTCCGAGTTTCTGATGCCTGACTAATTTGATTGTCGGCAGTGCGAACAGATATATTATGTTCTATTGCCATTTTACTAACCTCATCGGCTGTATAACTATGCTGTGCCAGCAAGGCTAATGGCATTATCAATGCCATCGCCAATGTAATTGTTCTTGTTGTTTTCATTTTACTACCATTTTATAAGCTACAGGCATCACAGTGAGTATGAAAAGCATTGTAACCATTGTTCCATAACATATCACGGCTCCCATTGGTGCCCACATATAACTACCACTGATAACCATTGGCACTACACCCATAGAGGCTGCTGCCGATGTAAGGAAGATAGGACGCATACGCCTGAGTGCGGCATAATAGATTGAGTCGGCTGTAGTGAGATGCTCCTTCTGTTTTATCTCGTGTGCGTAGTCAAAGAGTATGATGCCATTACGTACCAGAATACCCATAAGACTTACTATGCCTAGCACGCTTGTTATACTAAAGTTGACTCCTTGAATGATGAGACCTAGGGCTGCACCAAAGACGCATAACACCAGACATGACATCATAAGTAGAGACATGCCTATGCTTTTGAAATGCCATAACAAGATGAAGAAGATGATGATCACAGATGTGATTAATGCCATTATTATGCCTGGTATCTGATCACTATCCCCTGCATAGCGACCTCCATATGAAAGGCTGACTCCGTTAGGTAGATGTACATTATCCAGTTTTTTAATGAGATGTTCGGTTGAAGCAATCACATTATTGTTACCCGATACCTCTGATGATACTGTAACACTACGCAAACCACCACGATGTGTAATCTGTCCATATTCCAACTGGCTTTTGAATTTGGCTAACTGACGTAATGGAGCATTGCCAAAACCATAATGTACAGGTATTAGCTCGTTTTTTACATCATTCACAGTTGCACTGTCTGAGCGTTGCGACTTCATAACTACATCTGTTCCATAGTCGCCCTCCCAAAGTGTTGCCACCTTGAGCCCGCTGCTATACTGCAACATCATAGTCTGCTGAAGACCAGCATTTGTCATGTCAAGCATATGCATTTGTTGATCGTCAGGACTAATATGCAATGAATGTAATGGCTCTTCAAAACTAGTTTGTACTAATTGCAGTTCAGGCATATTGCGCATTCGCTCGGCTATGATATCAGCTGCCTTGGATAGTGAATCTAAATCTCCACCTGTAAGTCTTACTTCTACGGGATGGGCATCATCATTGAATGATAGTTGTACGATACGCACATTCGCATCAGGGAAATAGTTAGAATACTTATTCTTATACTTGTCAACAAGTAGTTCTGTCATTTTATTGTCTGTAGTGTTGACGATAAACTGTGCAAAATTACTGCCACCTAACTGTGGTGCATAGTCTATATGAAAACGTGGAGAAGAGGTTCCTATAAACGATGTAACTGAAACTACACCACTATCACGCCGCATCATATTCTCTAAACTATCTGAAATCTGAGCTGTTCGTTCAAGCACTGTACCCGTGGGAAGACTTATCTCTACGGCAAACTGATTGCGCTCTGCATCGGGCATTAATTGTTGTGGAACATTGGAAAGCATTATACATCCAACAATGACACTTAACACTGCCGAACCTATCGTAATAGCAGGATGCTTGAAGCATAAATCCAATAATAATTTATATTTAATCTGTAGCCACTCTAACATCGAAAATTTCTTTTTTCTGTTGTCTGTTTTAACCATTGACAGGTTTTCTGGTTTGATAAAGAAATACTGCAATATTGGTACTACTAGTTGAGCCACATACATAGAGATGAACAGAATAATGGTAATAGCCCAAGGGAAACTCTCAAAGAATTCTGTCAGACCACCATTCATAAATATGATAAGCGGGAAGAAAGTTATACTTATAGACAGTGTTGCTGAAAGTATTGACTTGAAAAAGTGGCGGGCACTCTCTATCGCAGCATGCCATCGGGATATGCCAGATGAAAGAAGCTCAATATAATTATCAATTATTACGATCGAATCGTCTACAATCATGCCTAGCGTCACGATCAATGCAGCCAGTGTGACGGTGTTTAATTCCATATCAAAAGCATACAACGCACCAAGAGAAATGGCAATTGTAACAGGAATTGTGCCTGATGCAACGAGAGCCACACGAAGAGGCATTAGCAACATCACTACTGCAATAACGGCTACTATGGCAATAAGAAGTTCTTCGAAGAATGAATATATGCTGTCCTCTACAACTTTGCTTTGATCGGTAATCTTTTGTATCTTTACATCTTTTGGAAAAGACAGCTTAATGGATAAAAGTTTATCGTTTACTTTCTCTCCCATAGATGTGATATCTGCCCCCTTTTTCATCTCAATGCTCAGAAGAAGAGTTTTTGTTCCATTGTAATTTATATATGATTCTGGTTTCGGATAGTCTTTTCTGACATCAGCAATATCCATCAGTCTGACAGATGAGTGTGTTACTGGATTATTAATGATTTGTATATTCTTCAGTTCAGCAACCTTCTGCATTCCAAGGTCTACATAAATTGGGTATTCTGTAGTGCCATCTTTTATACGACCAGAACCAGTAACACATCCTTTTTTCATAAGTGCATCTGCCACCTGCTCGCTTGTAAGACCGTAATGAGAGAGTCTTTCATTATTTACAGTCACGCTTATCTGTTCTTTCTGCATGCCGTAAACCTGTACACGACCTATCTCGTTAATAGTTCGCAGACTGTCCTCCAACTGCTTCATGTATTCGTTCAGTTGTCTGTATGTCTTTTGTTTGCTTTCCATGGCAATCAGTATAGCAGACGTTTCACCAAAGTCGTCTATAACTTCGGTGCCAACTACCCCCTGTGGCAACTGTCGCCCATACGCATCAAGTCCATGACGAAATTTACTCCAGAAGGCATCTTTATCTTTAACATCATCATTCAGCTCTACCTGAATAATACTCATGCCATCACGACTTGATGATATTGTTTTTTTACGTTTTACTTCATTATAGGTGAATATATAATTCTCAAGTGGTTTAGTAACCTGTTGCTCAACATTTTCAGATGTAGCTCCGGGGTATAAGGCGACTACTAATCCTTGACGTATGGTGAAATTTGGAAACTCATTCTTTTTCATATTATCAAGTCCCCATATACCAATTCCCATAAGGCAACTAACTATCAATATCACAATTTTGTGATAACGCATAGCCCATTCTTGCATTGTCTTTTTCATAATAGAATCCTTTCCTATTTGATAATGTTTACGCGTGAACCATCACTTATCTTTTGCATACCCTCGACGATTAGTTCCTCTCCGGTAGACAATCCGCCCGTGACGTTGATTCCATTTTCATTTTCATCACATATAGAGATGCTTTTACGTCGTGCGACTCCATTTTTTACCACCCAAACGTAATATCTATTGTTGTTATCCATCTGAACTGATTTGAAAGGGATAATAATGCCTTTGTTATGTGATACACCAACATATGCCTTGCATATCATACCAGGTAGAAGTTTGTGATCGGGATTGTTTATACTTATACTTACAGGATAAGAATGAGAAAGAATATCTGCTTCAACACCTACTTCTGATATTCGTCCAATAAAAACTCTGCCGGAAAGCACATCAACTTGTAATTTCACAGGTTTGCCTACTTTCATATAAGTCATTTCTTTTTCGGGCACAGATATGTTTATTTTTACATGGTCTATTTTCACAAGTTTCGCAATACTCATTCCTGGACCTGCATTCAATCCTATCTCGCCTGTCTTTTCAGATATATATCCATCAAATGGAGCTCTGATGCTACAGTCTCTAATCATTTTACTTGTAATGGCTTCTTGTGATTTAGCCTCACGCAACTTGCTTTGTGCCTCAACCAACTGTACTGCTGGAACACTATTTGTTGCCTTAAGTTGCATCAGTCTATTATAGTAATCGCGTGCCTGCAATGTCTGAGTATGAGCAGCCTGCCATTGGTAATATGCCTGAGATGTATTTGATACAGCTATAAGTTGTCCCTTCTTAACATATTGTCCTTCATCAACAGCCATTCGCTCAATAGTTCCGCCATTGATAAAACTCAAAGCTACTCCGTTCTCTTCTTTTACTGTTCCGGAATAGAACTGTGAGTTATTATCCGTTACAATCCCGACGGTTTCAACTTTTACACCAACAGCTGTTTCGTTATTGCTGTTATCGCCTTTCCTGCATGAGCTTAGGAAAATCAACATAAAAAATAATACGACCTTGAATTTAGTTTCCATAATTTTTTTATTTATATTTCGACTGCAAAAATAGAGCAAATGGAACACTCTTTAGTGTTCTAAAATATCCTTTAATTGTGCAAATAGTGTTATTGATGAAGAAATAAGAATAATAAAACAGTAAAAGTGGAATATAAAACAGTAGTTGTTGCAAAAAAAACATTTACTTTGCAAAATAACCCATAAAAAGTAATTGTATGAAGAAAATCACTTTTGGAAGAGTACAACAAGAAGACGGACTCTACTACAATGATGACGGTATCATATTGATAGACAATATTACACAGACTTCATTGGCAGATTATGAAGATATCAACCTAGAATTCAATGTCTTTGTATATTGTGAAAAAGGTAAATTGCAGCTTACGCTTAATGACAATGTGTATCTTTTGAAATCGCAGGATTACATATTATGTCAAGCAGGGCAGCATGTTAAAGATTACATGATGAGCCAGGATGTAGAATTTAAAATGTTGGTTTTTACCACAGCAGCCATTAGTAATTCGTTGTTTCTAAAAGATGCAATTTGGAATATCTCGGGCCTTTTAGATAAATCGCCTAAACAGCATTTTTCTGATGAGGAAGGTGAGATAATAGAACATTATTACGAACTTACTAAGATTCACATGAGCGAAGAAGGTGATCAAAAATACAATCATGATATAATAAAACTTCTTTTTCAAGCTCTTGTAATGGAGTTTTTTAAGATTACAGATGCTAAAATAAAGATGGCAGGTTTGCCGGACGTTACAGCTGATAAGAGCCAGAATGGAGTGTTGTTCCGTCGTTTTGTAGAGTTGCTAACAGCCAATGATGGTAAGATAAGGACAGTACAAAAGGCTGGTGAAATGCTTAATGTGTCTCCAAAGTATCTTTCCAAAGTGATAAGTAAGGCTGGGGGAAAGACCGCCATGCAATATATTCACGATTATACAATGGAATCAATCATATATCGGTTGAAATATACTGATTTATCAATTAAAGAAATCGTAATAGATATGGATTTTCCTAATATATCTTTTTTCGGGAGATTTGTAAAGTCGATGTTAGGAATGTCTCCTCGTGAATATAGAGAGAACTTAAGAAAGAAAAAGTAGTAAATTGTCACATCAGTAATTTTTCATATTGTTTTCTTGCATAGGGTAATGTTATTATGCCATATATTTACTACTTTTGTCTCTCAAGAATAATTAGCACATAAACGATAATAAAATGTTTCAAGAAATAGACCCAAATAAGATTTCGTTTGACGAAACTCGAAGACCTGCCAGCAACGATTATGTCGTTTCTGTGAAATATGGTAAAGTCCTATTTAAAAAGACAAATGATGAAATTGATATTCCATTGGTTTCAGATTTTGAAGATATAGACCCTAATGGTTTAAAGTATCTTATGAGTGTTGATGATTCCAACTTTTATATGAGCATGGAGTATATCTCGGCACCTGATATGGAATATGGTAAACTTATTGGTTTACTTCATCTTGATAGCATTCCTCAAGAAATTAGATTTGCAGCATGTACATGCGCCCACTTGGCTGGTTGGTATGAAGACAATAAGCTATGTGGAAGATGTGGAACTTTAACACAATATGGCAAGGAGAGAAATGAACTTGTATGCTCTGAATGTGGCAGACATATTTTCCCCACGATAGCTCCTGTTGTAATTGTTGGAATTACTAATGGCGATAAACTAATGTTGACTCGTTATGCTGCAAAGGGTGCTTATGCTCACCATTCGCTGGTAGCTGGATTTGTTGAAGTTGGCGAGACTTTGGAAGAAGCTATACGACGTGAAGCTTGTGAGGAAACTGGTTTAAAAGTAAAGAATATTAGATATTTCGCCAGTCAGCCATGGGCTTTCTCTTCTGCATTACTTATGGGCTTTTGGGCAGAAGCAGATGGTACTGAAGTTCATCTCAATGCTGATGGTAAGGGGGAACTTGCCACAGCCGAGTGGATTTCAAGAGATGATATAAAAATGGAGAGTGATGAAAGTTCACTCACCTGGACAATGATTAAAAAATTTAAAGATAATGAAAAATGAAGTTTTATTCGTTCTGTTGAACGATTATGCTGATTATGAACCAGCTTATATTTCAGGAGCAATCAATTGTGATAAATTTGGAAAGAAAGATAATCCTAAATATGCAACAAAGGTAGTGGCACCAACGATGGACTTGGTTCATTCTTTGGGTGGTTTTAATACGAAGCCAGACTATTCTTTTGAGAACATGCCTGAAGATTATGCTGCTCTGATCCTGATAGGAGGATTTAGTTGGATGACTGATGAAGCTAAGCAAGTGGCACCAATTGTAAAGGACGCGATTTCAAAAGGTATCATCGTAGGTGGTATCTGTAATGGTGCTTCTTTTCTGGCACAGAATGGTTTCCTTAATAATGTGAAGCATACAGGTAATGGACTTGAAGAATTGAAACGTTGGGGTGGGGATAATTATACCAATGCAGCTGGATATCAAAATGTACAGGCTACTTTTGATCAGGGTATTGTGACAGCCAATGGTACCGCATCATTGGAGTTTGCGGTTGAGTTAATGAAAGTATTGAAAATAGATTCAGACGAAAATATTGCTGCATATTACCAGTTCATGCATTTAGGCTTTTGCGACTTCATGAAGACGCTGGCATAAACGATCCAATATTCAATGGCATAATAAATACAAATAACATGATGAAAGAATCTTTTTTGTGCGATTGAATATTACAATCTAATCACGTTTTTTTTGTGTTATTTAGCTACGAAGCTACGTTATCTCTCGTAAAGCCTATAAACAGAAGGGTTGACGATACGTAGCTAGGAGAAATTAGCTACGTAAAGCTACGTTCTAACTACGTCAACTTATGTGGTTTATGGATGGAATGTATTCTGTGAGTAAATTTGTCAAAGAACCGTTGCCTACATCTGAGGAACTGATGATGTGGAAATAGATTCAGTAAACGAAAACAGAAATTCCAAGCTTGTTTAAATGTTCTGCCGAATTCCGCTGAATTCTCGGCAAAGATACTACAAAATTTTTGTCCATGCAATGGGATTTAGGTTAGACTGTTAGCCAAAGTTTCAATTACTAATGCTATATATTGACACGTGTGTGCGCACGCGCACTCTGACTTTTTCGTAAAAACAAGTGTCGAAGTGTCTATTCGTTGAGCATCAATTTGTTAGAACTCTTTTCGAGTCGAATAAAGTGACGGTTATTCGTCGGTAAAATATGGGTGAAAATTTTATCGTATTGAATTACACTTTACGAAGTATTTCGATGCGTTTTTTTATGTTTTGCAGTGCGTTTTACGAAGAAATGCATTGCGTTTTACGAAGCAATAGGAGGTAAAACATCGTAGAAACGTTTACGTTTCTATATGGAATCAGTTACGTTTCTATATAGAAACGCATCAAAACTTGATATTTTGCTGGCAGTTCACCGTCACTTTATGTAGTCAAATTCGTCGATAAAATATTGATATTCATTAAGTTGACAGTTCGACACTTATATTTATCAAAACCCTAAGTGCGCGCGTACCTGCACGTACATTATATAAGCAGAAATGGATGACGTAGCTAAAACGTAGCTCATCGAAGCTACATTGACCTAGCTACGTTTGGTGAATCCCTCTGTTTATAGGCTTCGCAAGAGATACCGTAGCTCCCGTAGCTAAAAAACACGAAAACGCAGGTAAGACAGCCTAAATGTAGAAAAATCAAATCGTTACTGAAAAATATAGGATCAAACAGTTAATCTATAATACGTTACACTAATCATTTTAAGTGGATACTAGTGTTAACAAAATGCAGAATATCAATATTTTAATTGTATTTAGCAACAGTAAAGTATCTATATTTTACCATCCCACTTAAATTAACGAAGAACCATTTGTTTTAAAAAATATAATGACTATATTTGTGGCAATAAATTCTATGTCATAAATATTAAAAAGGAGGATTTCGCTTTTTTACTATAAATGACAGATTCAGGAGAATTACAAATGATATAATAGTTTAATTAAAATAAGACAACATGAAAAAATCATTGCTAGTGTTTATTTTCCTGTCAATGGCTATTTTTGCTATTGCTCAGACTGTTTATATCACTAAAACAGGTTCAAAGTACCATTCTGATGGTTGCCGTTATTTAAGTCGTAGTTGTATTCCAATAAATCTTTCTGAAGCTAAATCAGAAGGGTATGACCCATGCAGTGTATGTGATCCTCCAACATATGTGTACAAGAGACATGTGACTCACCAAAAGAAAGGATATGCACAAAATAAGAGATATCATAAAAGACATAATTACTGTAAGAAAATATAGAGATGCTTATTCAATTTGAACTTTGTCGCAACTATATTCATTTGCAGACTTTCATAGTTATAAACCTAGTGAAAAAGTTTTCTAGTGCAGTGTAAGTCCGGGTTCAGACAAATAAAAACAAAAAGGAGTTACATTTCTGTAACTCCTTGTAAATTAATGCGCTTCAAGATGGGCTCGAACCAACGACCCCCTGATTAACAGTCAGGTGCTCTAACCAACTGAGCTATTGAAGCATTGCGTTATCATTTCTGATTTGCGGTTGCAAAGGTAAGACGTTTTTTTTAAACCGCCAAACTTTTTTGAAAAAAAAATCACATGAACGCTAATTTTTTGAAATTTATCACTTGTTGTATTGCTTTTTACATCTTTATATATTACTTTTGTCAATCATATGAGAAAGATAATAATATACATCCTAGCTCTGTTGGCTGTGCCTGCCGCAGCCCAGACCGGAAAAGACCATAATTTTGAAGTAGCTAAGAATCTTGAAGTATTTAATTCAATCTACAAGAATCTAGACTTGCTTTATGTTGATACACTGTCTGCTGACACTGTTGTAGGTAATGCTGTTGACGCAATGTTGGGTTCTCTTGATCCTTACACTGAGTATTTTCCTGACGCAAAAGTTAAGGACTTGAAAACCATGCTTACTGGTAAGTATGCTGGTGTGGGTTCGCTTATACGCTTTAGCCAGAAATATAACAACTCTTTTGTAGACGAGCCTTATGATAATATGCCAGCCGCAGAAGCTGGACTGAAAAAAGGTGATCTTATTTTGGCAGTTGATGACTTGTCAATGGTTGGTAAGAGTAGTCAATATGTTAGCGATCATCTGCGTGGTGATGCTGGGACGACTTTCATGATAAAGGTGAAACGCCTTTCAACGGGAAAGATTCTGAAGATGAAAATTACGCGACGTGCTATAAAAATGCCACCAGTTCCTTATTATGGTTTGCAGGCAAATAATACTGGATATATAAATCTTAATCAGTTTACCGAAGATTGTTCAAAAGATTTTCGTCGCGCTTTCCTTGAAATGAAAAAGCAGGGAATGAAGAGTCTTGTTGTTGATCTTCGTGGAAATGGCGGTGGTCTTGAAAGTGAAGCTGTAAACATAGTGAATATGTTTGTTCCAAAAGATGTTCTCGTTGTTTCAAATCGCGGCAAGCTAAAACGTATGAATCATGATTACAAAACAACTGTTGAACCGATTGATACAGTTATGCCGATTGTTGTGCTTGTTAACGGCGGAACAGCCAGTGCAAGCGAGATAACAAGTGGCGCTTTGCAGGATTTTGACCGTGCTGTTGTAATGGGTACACGTACATATGGCAAAGGACTTGTGCAGATGACGGTAGATCTGCCATATAATGGAAATCTGAAACTCACTACAAATAAATATTACATTCCAAGTGGTCGCTGCATTCAGGCTATAAATTATAAACACGGACGCGGAGGATACACTGAGCATGTGCCGGATTCTCTTACAAAAGTATTCCGTACATTGCATGGACGTGAAGTTCGTGATGGTGGTGGGATAAAACCGGATGTGGAAATAAAACCGGATACGGCTTCAAACATACAAACCTATCTTACAAGTATTATTGATTCAACAGAGACCGTACTTGATTATGTTGTTGATTATGTGGCTAAGCATCCTACCATCGCATCTCCAGATAAGTTTGAACTTTCGGATGCCGATTTTGAGGAGTTTAAACAGCACGTTATAAAAAGTGGTTTCAAGTATGATGGCGTAAGTGAGAAAATATTACAGGAACTAGTTAAGTCGGCTAAGTTTGAAGGCTATTATAACGACGCAAAAGATGAGTTCGCAGCTATCGAAAAGAAGCTGAAGCATAATATCGGAAAGGATCTTGATTATAATAAAGAAGATATAAAAGAAGCTCTCGCAAGTGACATTATATCAACATATTACTATCAGCGAGGCAGTCTAGAATACACCCTTAAACACGACCGCCAGATGGCAGAAGCAATGAAACTTTTGTCAAAATCGGCAGAATATAAGAAGATTCTATTGCCAAAGTGAGAAAATATTGCAAAATATTTGCATGCTAACTAAATTATTCGTAATTTTGCAGCATTCAGTGGAATGGGGGGCTCCGAGAGAGTTCCTCATTTTATTTTAATATAGCATATATGATTGACAAAAACGTCGTAAAAAAATTAGTAGACGAGTGGCTGAAAGATAAGGAATATTTCCTTGTTGGTATTGAAATCAGCCAAAACGACAAGATTGTTGTTGAGATTGATCACGCTGATGGCGTTTGGATCGAAGACTGTGTTGGATTAAGTAGGTATATAGAGGATCGTCTCAGTAGAGATGAAGAAGACTATGAACTTGAAGTCGGTTCGGCAGGTCTTGGACAACCGTTTAAGGTTGCTCAACAGTATGTAAACTTCATTGGTAAGGAAGTTGAAATCCTTGATGAAAATGGAAAAAAATATCAAGGTTTTCTGAAAAGCGTTGAAGGTGACAACTTTGTGGTTACAATTAACGAAAAGGTTATGGTTGAAGGTAAGAAGCGTCCTCAAAAAATGGATGTCGATCATACTTTCGATATGAATAATGTAAAATATACAAAATATTTAATAAGTTTCAAATAAGCTATGGCAGCAAAAAAGAATGATGAAGAGCAGATCAGTATGATCGATACTTTCCGTGAATTTAAGGATACGAAGAATATTGACCGTACAACTCTGGTAAGTGTGTTGGAGGAAAGTTTCCGTAATGTGCTTGCTAAAATCTTTGGTAGCGATGAAAATTTCGACGTTATTGTAAACCCTGATAAGGGTGACTTTGAAATTTATCGTAACCGCGTTGTAGTTGCAGACGGTGAGGTTGAGGATGAAAATAAGCAAATCGCACTAAAGGATGCACTTAAAATAGAACCTGACTACGAGGTTGGTGAGGACGTTTCTGAGCCAGTTAACTTTGCTAAGTTCGGTCGTCGTGCAATATTGAACTTGCGCCAGACTCTTGCTTCAAAGATTCTTGAGCTGGAGCATGACTCTTTATATAATAAGTATAAGGATAGAGTAGGACAGATAATTTCAGGAGAAGTATACCAGATTTGGAAGCGTGAAGTTCTTATTGTTGATGATGAGAATAATGAACTTATACTTCCAAAAACAGAACAGATTCCTGCTGACGTATACCATAAGGGCGAAACTGTTCGTGCGGTTATACTTCGTGTTGACAATGAGAATAATAATCCGAAGATTATCCTTTCTCGTACAAGCCCATTATTCCTTGAACGTCTTCTTGAAGCAGAGGTTCCTGAGATTGGAGATGGTCTTATCACTATTCGCAAAGTTGCCCGTATGCCGGGTGAACGTGCAAAGATCGCAGTTGAAAGTTTTGATGAGCGTGTTGATCCAGTTGGAGCTTGTGTCGGTGTGAAAGGTAGCCGTGTTCATGGTATCGTTCGTGAATTGTGCAATGAAAACCTTGATGTTGTGAATTATACTTCAAATATCAAGTTGTTTATTCAGCGTTCACTTAGTCCTGCACGTATAAGCAGTATTAATATTGACGAGGAAAACCATAAAGCGGAAGTTTTCTTGCAGCCAGAAGAAGTCAGCTTGGCAATCGGTCGTAGTGGACTAAATATCAAACTAGCTTCTATGCTTACAGAATTCACAATCGATGTATTCCGTGAGGTTCCTGAGGATGAGGCTGATGAGGATATCTACTTGGATGAATTCACAGACGAAATTGACCAGTGGGTTATTGACGCAGTAAAGGCTGTGGGCCTTGATACAGCTAAAGCTGTAATTAATGCTCCGCGAGAGATGCTTATTGAAAAGGCTGACCTTGAGGAAGAAACTGTTGATCATGTTCTTAAAGTGCTTCGCGCAGAGTTTGAACAATAAGTAAAAACAAAAAGGAAAGAAAGCATTTAATGAAAATGAGGAAGTAAATATAATTAAGGTAACAGAATGGGTGGATTTTCCTTTTTGCCGATTTCATTCATTACCTTCAAATAGATAAATATGAGCATCAGATTAAATAAAGCATTACGTGAATTAAACATAGGACTTCAAACGGCAGTTGAATTCCTAGAGAAGAAAAGTGAACTTGGAGAGGTAAAGTCTGACTTGAGCTACAAACTCTCAGAAGGGCAGTATAAGGCTCTTGTTGAGGCATTCAAACAGGATGCGGAAGTTCGTAGTGAGGCAGAAAAGCTTTTCCAAAAGAAACCAAAGGATAAGAAGCGTACGCCTGAGGCAAAGGAAAATCGTGCCGAAAATCTTCTTGAATCTTCTAATCAACAGCGTTTCAAACCTGTTGGAAAGATTGATCTTGATAGTATAGGTAAGAAACCAGCGGCTCAGAAGTCTGTTGCTCCTGAAGTAAAGGCTGCTGCCGTCAGCCACGAGCCTATTAATAAACATGTTGATAAACCAGTGGAAAAACCAGTAGTTAAAACTACTGCGGCACCTAAACCAGTTGCTGCAAAGATAGAAACCCCAAAGCTTGTTAAACCGGTTGAACAGCCAAAGGCTGCTGCTCCAAAGATAGTTGAGACTCCAAAACCTACAACGTCTGAAAAACCAGCAGAGAAAGCCGATGATGGAATCTTTACATTAAAAAGTGAAAAGAAAATCCTTAATGCGCCTAAGATGAACGTTGTTGGTAAGATTGACCTTGATGCATTGAATCAGAGTACTCGACCAAAGAAGAAGTCAAAGGAGGAAAAGCGTAAGGAGCGTGAGGAAAAAACGGCACAGCAGCATGCTGGTGTAGAAAAGAAAAAGCGCGTGCGTATAAATAAGACACGTGTGGATATTAATGCCGCTGCAAATCAGGGCGGTAATAATAACCGTAGCAACAACAACCGCAATAACGGAAATAATAACGGCAACAATAACAATAATAACGGCAACAATAGCAATAATAATCGCAATAATAATAATCGCAATAACAATAATCGCAATAATAGTAACCAGAACGGTCCTAATAGAGGTCCTAACAACGCTGCAGGAAACAATAATAACCGCAAGCGCGGTCAGAAGCCTTTAGAGGTTGATGATAATGCAGTAGCACGTCAGGTAAAGGAGACTCTTGCACGTTTAACAAGCAAGAGCCAGAACAAAAAAGGCGCTAAATACCGTAGGGATAAGCGTGATGCTGTTCAGGTAAAACTCCAGAAGGTTGCTAATGCAGAGCAGAAAGATGCTAGAATCCTTAAACTTACCGAATTTGTAACTGTAAGTGAACTTGCCACCATGATGAATATTGGTGTGACTCAGGTTATCTCAACTCTTATGAGTGTCGGTATCATGGTTTCAATAAACCAGCGCCTTGATGCAGAGACAATCAATATGGTAGCTGATGAATTCGGTTTCAAGACAGAATATGTTAGTGCCGAGGTTCAGGAGGCTGTAAGTGAAGAGATTGATGAAGAAACCGATTTGTTCTCTCGCGCCCCTATCGTTACTGTCATGGGACATGTTGACCATGGTAAGACGTCTTTGCTTGACCACATCCGTAATACGAATGTGATTGCCGGTGAGGCTGGTGGTATTACACAGCATATTGGTGCTTACGGTGTTACTCTTAAGAATGGTCAGAAGGTTACATTCCTTGATACTCCAGGTCATGAAGCATTTACTGCTATGCGTGCACGTGGTGCTCAGGTAACAGATATCGCAATCATTATCATCGCAGCTGATGACTCAGTGATGCCTACTACAAAAGAGGCTATCGCACATGCTCAGGCTGCAGGTGTTCCAATGGTATTCGCAATAAATAAGATTGATAAGCCAGGAGCAAATCCTGATAAGATTCGTGAAGACTTGTCACAAATGAACTTGCTCGTAGAGGAGTGGGGTGGTAAATATCAGTGTCAAGAGATAAGCGCAAAGAAGGGCTTAGGAGTTGAAGAACTTCTAGATAAGGTGCTTCTTGAAGCAGAAATGCTAGACCTGAAGGCTAATCCAAACCGCAAAGCTACTGGTACGATTATAGAGTCTTCTCTTGATAAGGGACGTGGATATGTAAGTACTGTACTCGTAAGTAATGGTACTCTTAAGATAGGTGATGTTGTAATCGCCGGAACAAGTTGGGGACGTATCAAGGCTATGTTCAATGAACGTAATCAGCGCATGGATGAAGCTGCTCCTGCTGAGCCAGCTATTATCCTTGGTCTGAATGGTGCTCCTACAGCTGGTGATCAGTTCCACGTTTTGGAATCAGAACAGGAAGTTCGCGAGATAGCAAACAAGCGTGAGCAATTGCAGCGTGAACAGGGCTTGAGAACTCAGAAACGTCTTACTTTGGGTGATATCTCACATCGTATTGCACGTGGAGAGTTCCATGAACTTAATATCATCGTCAAGGGTGATACCGACGGTTCTATTGAGGCTTTGAGTGATTCGTTCATCAAACTTTCTACAGAGAAAGTCTTGATAAATGTAATTAGTAAGGCTGTAGGTCAGATTAGTGAGAATGATGTAATGCTTGCCAGTGCATCAGATGCTGTCATAGTTGGTTTCCAGGTTCGCCCGTCTTCTGAGGCTCGCAAACTTGCCGATCGTGAAGGTGTTGAAATAAATACTTATTCAATCATATACGATGCAATTGATGATATCAAGAGCGCAATGGTTGGTATGCTTGATAAGGTGACGAAAGAAATCATCACTGGTCAGGTTGAAGTTAAGCAGGTATTTAAGGTGTCTAAGGTTGGAACTATTGCCGGTGGTCTAGTTACCGAGGGTAAGGTACATGCCAAAGATAGGGCTCGCCTTGTACGTGACGGTATCGTTATACGTACAGCAGACATTAACGCATTGAAGCGTTACAAGGATGATGTTAAGGAAGTTCCAATGGGAATGGAATGTGGTATCAGTCTTGTCAACTTTAATGACATTCTTGGAGGTGATATCATTGAGACATTCACCGAAATAGAAGTTGAACAGAAACTATAAAGTTTTCTATACTCCCTAATATAACGGGAGTTGGAATCCATTATGTAATAAAGTAGTGACATCCTTATATTCTATTACGGGGATGTCACTGCTGTAATTAATAACAATTGTTACCAGTTTGTTTGTGGTACACTATTTGTATGTATCATATATAAAATAGGTATTTTGGCAAAATGGAAGAAAAAGGAAAAAACGAGTTTGTTAGTCAGGTAGCTGAAAAGAAATATGAATTCGGTTTTACTACTGATGTACAAACAGAAATAATAGATAAGGGCTTAAACGAAGACGTTGTGCGCCTTATATCTCAGAAGAAAGGTGAGCCCGATTGGATGCTTGACTTTCGTTTGAAAGCTTATAATTATTGGAAGACTCTTACTCAGCCTACTTGGGCACATGTAAATGTACCTAAAATAGACTATCAGGCAATTTCTTATTATGCAGACCCTTTGGTCAAAAAGCCAAAGAACAATGAGATTGATCCAGAACTTGAAAAAACATTCGACAAATTGGGTATACCTTTGGAAGAACGTTTGGCATTAAGTGGCACTGCCGTTGATGCTATTATGGATTCTGTTTCAGTGAAGACAACTTTTAAGGATAAACTGCGTGAGAAGGGTGTTATCTTCTGTAGTATCGGTGAGGCTGTAAAGGAACATTCTGAATTGATAAAAGAATATCTTGGAAGTGTTGTTCCTTACCGTGACAACTTTTTTGCCGCCCTCAACAGTGCCGTGTTCAGTGACGGTTCGTTTGTCTATATTCCGAAAGGAGTGAGATGTCCGATGGAACTGAGTAGTTATTTCCGTATCAACGCACGTAACACAGGACAGTTTGAACGTACTCTTATCATTGCTGAAGATGATGCCTACGTTAGTTATCTTGAAGGTTGTACCGCTCCTATGCGCGATGAGAATCAGTTGCACGCTGCCATTGTCGAGATTATAATCAAGAATAATGCAGAAGTGAAATATTCCACAGTTCAAAACTGGTATCCTGGCGATGAAAATGGAAAGGGCGGAGTGCTTAATCTTGTTACTAAGCGTGGTGATCTTCGTGGTGTTAATTCTAAACTTAGTTGGACTCAGGTTGAGACCGGTTCCGCTATTACATGGAAATATCCTTCATGTATTCTTCGTGGTGACAATTCTGTCGCTGAATTTTACAGTGTTGCGGTAACAAATCATTACCAGGAAGCTGATACCGGAACGAAGATGATTCATATAGGTAAAAATACTAAGTCAACTATTATATCTAAAGGTATCTCTGCCGGTCATAGTCAGAATAGTTACCGTGGTTTAGTAAGAGCTACAAGTAATGCTGACAATGCAAGAAATTACAGTTCATGTGATTCTTTGTTGTTAGGAAGCGATTGTGGTGCGCATACTTTTCCTTATATGGATTCACACAACGACTTAGCAGTGTTTGAACACGAGGCTACTACTTCAAAGATTAGTGAAGATCAGCTCTTCTATTGCAATCAGCGAGGAATACCTACCGAACAGGCTGTTGGACTTATAGTCAACGGTTATGCCAAGGAAGTGCTCAATAAACTTCCTATGGAGTTTGCCGTAGAGGCTCAGAAATTACTGAGTGTAAGTCTTGAGGGAACGGTAGGATAATAGTTTAATAAGGAATAAAATACAAGAGATATGTTAGAAGTTAAAAATCTGCATGCTACTATTGCAGGCAAAGAGATATTAAAAGGTATAGACCTTACTGTTAATGACGGTGAGATTCATGCTGTCATGGGACCTAACGGTTCAGGAAAGTCAACTCTTAGTGCCGTACTTACAGGTAATCCATTATATACTGTTACTGAGGGTGAAGCAATCTTCAATGGTAAAGACCTCTTAACGATGAAACCTGAAGACCGTGCTCGTTCAGGATTGTTCCTTTCTTTTCAGTATCCTGTAGAGATTCCTGGAGTTTCAATGACCAACTTCATGCGTGCGGCTATAAACGCAAAGCGCGAATATGAAGGTAAGGAGCCTCTTAATGCAGGTGATTTTATTAAACTTATGCGCGAGAAGCGCAAACTAGTGGAACTAGATTCAAAACTTTCACAACGTTCTGTAAACGAAGGATTTTCTGGTGGTGAGAAAAAGCGTAATGAGATATTCCAGATGGCAATGCTTGAACCTAAGTTGAGTATTCTTGACGAAACAGATTCTGGACTTGACGTTGATGCAATGAGAGTTGTAGCTGATGGTGTGAATAAAATGCATACAAGCGAGACTTCAGCTATCGTGATTACTCACTACGAACGACTCCTTGATATGATTAAACCTAGTTTTGTTCATGTTCTTTATAATGGTCGTATCGTTAAGACTGCTGGACCTGAACTGGCAAAGGATATTGAGGCTCGCGGATATGACTGGATTAAGGAAGAGGCAGACGCTAAGTTTGGTCAGGATTAATTCATTCCCGAAAAGGAGTTATAGCTTTTTATTTGGATTTTTATTATGCAAGAAGATATTAACAATAATAAGGCTCAAAAGCCTTTAGGCTCTTCACAACCTAAAGCCGAGGCTCAGTATGTGGAGCTGTATGAAAGTACATCGGCTACTATTAAGAGTCATTCTGCCGATATCATGAACTCGGTTCGTGATAAGGCTTTTGAAGATTTCAAAAAGTTGGGATTTCCAACTCGCAAGGTTGAGCGTTATAAATATACTGATATGGCTAAGTTGTTTGAACCAAATTACGGTTTGAATCTTGACCGATTGGATATTCCTGTTAACCCTTATGATGCTTTTAAGTGTGATGTGCCTAATCTAAGTACATCATTATATTTTGTTGTCAACGACAGTTTTTACACAAAGGCTCTTCCACAGGTGCATCTTCCTGAGGGTGTGATAGTTGATTCTTTGAGTAGCGTTGCTCTAAAAAAGCCCGATTTTATCGCTAGATATTATTCTAAATTAGCATCTACTGATGAAGATGCTATTACTGCTCTTAATACAATGCTTGCACAGGACGGACTGCTTGTTTATGTTCCAAAAAATGTAAAGGTGGATCGTGCTATACAAGTGATTAATATACTTCGCTCTGACGTTGACCTTATGGTTAATCGTCGTGTGCTTATTATTCTTGAAGAAGGTTCTGAAGCTAAGTTCTTGTTTTGTGATCACTCTGCTGATGATCGTAATTTTCTTTCGACTCAGGTCATAGAGGCGTATGTTGGAGAAAATGCAAACTTAGAGCTTAATTGCCTAGAGGAGACACATCTTAAGAATACGCGTGTAAGCAATGTATATATTAAGCAGCAGGCTAACAGTCGTGTAAATCACAATGTAATCACATTGCATAACGGAGTGACTCGCAATCGTCTTGATTTGGTATTTGACGGTGAGGGTGCAGAATGTCAATGCAACGGTTGTGTGATAGCCGACAAAAATCAGCATGTAGATAACAATACTCTTATTGATCATAAAGTAGGACATTGCACAAGTAATGAACTTTATAAATATGTTCTTGACGATGAGGCTACTGGTGCTTTTGCCGGAATGGTTCTTGTGCGTCATGGAGCGCAGAAGACTATTAGTCAGGAAACTAATAGAAACCTTTGCGCCACAAAGAAGGCGAGAATGTACATGCAGCCAATGCTTGAGATTTATGCCGATGACGTTAAATGTGCTCATGGTTCAACAGTTGGTCAACTTAATGATGCAGCTATGTTCTATATGAGACAACGTGGTATCGGCGAAAATGAAGCCAAACTACTTCTTGAATTTGCATTTATAAACGAAGTCATCGATAAAATGGAACTTGAACCATTGCGTGATCGTCTCCATCATCTTGTAGAGAAACGTTTCCGTGGTGAACTAAATAAGTGTGAAGGTTGTAAACTCTGCAAGTGATTTCAGGTTAGTAAATATGATTAATTTGTAATGATATGTATGATATAAATAAGATCCGTGAGGATTTCCCTATATTGTCAAGAACAATTTATAATAGGCCGTTGGTGTATTTAGACAATGCCGCAACGACTCAGAAACCATTATGTGTTCTTGATGCCATGCGTGATGAATATCTGAATGTTAATGCTAATGTGCATCGTGGTGTACATTGGTTGAGTCAACAGGCTACAGAATTGCATGAGGGAGCTCGTGAAACAGTAAGAAAGTTTATTAATGCGAAGTCTACCACAGAGATTGTTTTTACTCGTGGCACAACAGAAGGACTTAATCTCGTTGCTTCTTCATTCTCAGATGAGTTTATGAAAGAGGGTGACGAGGTTATTGTTTCAGCTGTCGAGCATCATTCAAATATAGTACCTTGGCAGTTGCAGGCACGCAAGAAAGGTATTGTGCTGAAAGTTATCCCTATGGATGATTTTGGGAAGCTGAATATCGATGAATTCAGTAAAATGATAACATCCCGCACAAAAATTGTAAGCGTAAGTCATGTAAGTAATGTTCTAGGAACGATTAATCCCGTAAAGGATATTATTCGAATTGCACATGAACATGATATTCCTGTAATGATAGACGGTGCCCAGAGTACTCCACATTTCGCTGTGAATATGCAGGATTTGGATTGTGATTTCTTTGTGTTTAGTGGACATAAGATCTACGGGCCTACAGGTGTTGGCGTACTTTACGGCAAAGAAGCATGGCTAGATAAGTTGCCTCCTTATCAGGGTGGTGGCGAAATGATTGAGAACGTTAGTTTTGAGAAAACTACTTTTGAGCGCCCACCATTGAAGTTTGAGGCAGGAACTCCTGATTACATCGCTACAACAGGATTAGCAAAGGCTTTGGATTATGTCATAGATTTAGGTCTTGACAATATAGTCAGTCATGAAAAGGAACTTACCGCCTATGCTATTGAGAAAATGTTGGCGATAGCCGGCATGAAGATATTCGGAATAGACGAAAGTAAACCTATTACGGAAGAAACTCTCCGCAATCATGATGCTGTGATAAGTTTCCAGTTGCGTGATATTCATCACATGGATATGGGCACACTTCTTGACCGTCTGGGGATAGCTATCCGTACTGGTCATCATTGTGCACAACCGCTCATGGATCGTCTGGGAGTGTTGGGTACATCACGCGCCAGTTTCGCTCTCTATAATACAAAAGAAGAAATTGATGTTCTTATTGCAGGTATAGCGAGAGTGTCAAAGATGTTTTAGAGGTTTTTCTTGCATGCCAAAACAGCTTTTACGAACCATGCACAGCATATTGCACGAGCTATAAATCCGATGTTTGCGGGAAAAACAGCAAATACGAATGCTATTTGTGCATTGAGTAGTAGTAGTGTTTGTTTCATGCCAATCTCGCGTTCTAATACTATTGAATAGTATTTGGCAAGTGCAGTGATTGGTGACTTTGCTTTGTTAGCGATGCTACTCATAATGTTTTGTACACTGCTAGATGTAGAAACTTCTCTTTTGATATAGATATTCTTTTCCATATTGTAATTGTATTAACTTGTTTAACTTTTACAACTGCAAAATTACTTGTATTCGTGGAAATATCTTTTCACACCAAATAATCAAACGTTAATTAAGTTAACTAGCAACATTTATTAACAAAAACATGTTAGAACCACATTATTATAAGGAACTTATTGAGGCGGGATGTGATGAGGCAGGACGTGGATGTCTTGCTGGAAGTGTTTATGCTGCAGCAGTGATATTACCTTCTGACTATGATAATCCTGAATTAAACGATAGTAAGAAGTTGAGCGAAAAGAAGCGTTATGCATTGCGTGAACAGATTAAACATGATGCTTTGGCCTGGGCTGTAGGTATAGTTACGCCAGAGGAGATTGATAAGATTAATATTCTTCATGCAAGTTTCTTGGCAATGCATCGTGCAATAGATCAGCTGAAAGTACGTCCACAGGCTCTTATCATCGATGGTAACCGCTTTGATCCTTATGTCTATTCTGATGGTGAAGAAAAGAAGCAGCTTCCTTACACTTGTATAGTGAAGGGAGATGGAAAATATCAGAGTATAGCAGCTGCTAGTATACTTGCTAAGACATATCGTGATGACTATATGGAACAGCAGGCATTGATTTATCCACATTATGATTGGGAAAATAATAAAGGATACCCTACAAAAAGGCATAGAGTAGGAATACTTAACTACGGAATCACCCCAATCCATCGTAAAAGTTATAATCTGCTTGGTGGAGAATTAAGTCTAGATTTTAAAGACTGATATCATGAAGAAACTTGGAAATGAACTTACATTGATTCAACTAATGACCGACGGCAATGATTATACCGCTGAGGATCTTTGTAACCATTTGGGATGTACACGCCGTAATCTCTATTATTACCTTCAGTTTCTTCGAGAATATGGTTTCGGAGTTATCCGTAATGAAAATTATTATAGTCTTGATGTGAATTCTCCTTTTTTCTCTAATATTGCTTCTTCAGTGAACTTTACTTTGCAGGAAGCAGTACTGATACATAACCTTGCAGATAGTGCTGAACAGAAAAATCCAGCGGTTTTATCGGTAAAAAAGAAGCTTGAGCGCTATTACGATCTCCGCTTTTTCTCTGATTCAAAATACAAGAAAAAGCAATTGCGTAATTTAAAGGATATTAGTGATGCTATTGCTTCCAAGCGAATCGTGTGCCTGCAAAAGTATTCTTCTCCACACAGCCATACATTCACTGATCGCGTTGTGGAGCCTTTTTTGCTATTCAATGACAATCAAGACGTGCGATGCTATGAGTTGGCTTCTGGAAAGAATAAGACATTCAAGCTATCAAGAATTACAAATGTAGAAATTTATGATGCTCCATGGATACATGCATCCGAATATAGGAAGGTTTTTACAGATATGTTTTCATTTAGTGGTGAAGAATTGTATACTGTAAAACTCCTTGTAGGGCAGCTTGCATACAACTTGATGATGGAAGAATTCCCTATTTCATCGGTTTTATTCTCTCAAAAAGATGAAAATCATTGGATAGTGTCTCTTGACGTAGTAAGTTATCTGGGTATTGGTAGATTTGTACTTGGACTTTACGACGATATAAAAATCCTTGAAGGTGATGGCTTCAAGGATTACATAAAGTCGAAAATAGGAAAAATGATACCATAAACAACTTTTGTTTATGGTATGTTGTATTGTGATATTACTGCTTAATTACCTTCTTTGTGGCATTGCCTTGTTTGATAATATAAATACCTTTTGTGGAGATTGTATTTTCTTTAGTAGTAACATTTAATAATTTGCCGCTAATGTCGTAAATTCTTATGGACTTATCGTTGTTTGTTTTGGCTTGTATGACGTTATTGATGCCTGTTATAGTAAGTCCTCCGGTGATTGACTTTGTAAATGTGCTTAATACAATCCCATTAGTGATAGAACTCCTTACAGGACTCCAAACTGTCTCGTTAGTAGCTTTACTAGCTATGTAAACTTCGTAAGTGCCAGGAGAAAGATTTGACATATCTAAATTTCCTTGAACTTCTTTACCATAAGTAAATCCACTTAAAGACTCATAGCTATGTCCTTGAAAGAAGTTGTATATTGGTGTTAATACAGAAGTAGATGTGTTTTCACAAATAATTGCGAAGTCACCAGTGAAAGTTTTATACCCAAAGTTATAGAAAGCTGTCATTGTAATGCTAAGTTTGTTGTCCGGACTAATTGAGAAACTGCAATTTTTGTCTGTTCCCCATATAGAAAAGTCACTTCCTGTCGCATCAGAATGTGGATCAAAACCTATAATAATACCGTTGCCTTCAGAGAATGTTGTTCCCGAACTAAATTCTTCTCCATTACCAATAGGCGTAAGATCAAAGATGTCATACCATCCGTCGCATGCGCCACCCCATCCCCAGTTTACATCAACATTTCCTTCTGTATTTATTCCGTCAAAAACAAAGGCATGCCCTTCGTTTGTTTTTGTAGATCCTCCATATAGAATAGGGCGTTTATTTTTAATCTCATTATATATTACTTGGACCCATTCTTCATCTGTATATAATTCTTTTTGCAATAATTTTAATGAATATGGATTATAAGCGAAGTTATTTATAAAAGATCGTGCTGCTTCATAATCAGTGGTTCCACTTCCGTCTACACCATATTCCATATTCGCTCCATAGCCAGCATCTAGCATTAGTGTCGCAACAGCTATATTTGCGGGAGTTATGGCGCTGCTATTCAAATATGTGTTTGACATATTATTCCAGTCGTATGTCGTATTGATTGTTGCCGATCTTATTACAGTATCTTTATTCACAACTATGGAATACCCTCCGCTTCCTTTACTAGTTGCTGGATAATTATAATACTTTAATATCTGCGACATAGCCGTTGCCACACATCCTGTATATCCATGAGTAAGGGTTGAGCCAACACTAGGACATAATAAATTATATGGTAATGCCTGATTCCATTTTGTTGCGATGAAAGGACTTATGGTAGAAGAAACAGATATAGAAGTTCTCCCTATATTATTGGCATCTCTGTATGCCATGGATTTAGATATGCTTTCCATCCACCATTTAAATCCAGGGGCTACATTAGTAGAATCATAGTCATGCTCAGATTCTCCTATAATGGCTGGAAATGTATTGCTGCGGCTTATTACAACGAATCCTTCACCTTTTGCACCATAGATAGCAAATTGGTCTGTATCTTTCATTACTTTTACTTCGTTGTCAATAGTAGAAGAACCTTTTGCCATGCTTTTGCTAACAAGCTTTTCTTGTGCAATTCTTTTCATTTCGCTGTGATTACGGTTATCTCCAAATGTACTTAGACTTGAAGCAAAAACTGCAATTGAAAGGATTAATAATCTTATCATAATGGATAAATTTCTAATGTGAATAATGGGAAATGACTATTATTTATTCTGCAAATATAACTTCTTTTTTGTAATTTACAAAATATTTTTTACAATTCATCTCTTTTAGTGCTAATGTTAAATGTAAAGCATAGCAAGAATAGTTGTGATACCTTTGATTATATGATGTTAGAAGAATTTGGATGTTTAACAATATTTTATTATGCTAATTATAACGCCAACCTGTTCTTGTGTATTAAAATAGCTTTTAATTCGTAACGAAATACTTGTAAAAACCGAATATCTATGGTATTTTGATCGAAAAAAGTGACTTTTTGCATAAAAAATTTGGTTATATTCCAAACATTCCTTAATTTTGCGTCCCGTATACAACGTATGTAATTTTAAAGTTTTTATTGAAGTACGAGAAAAGAATGTTAATTCATTCTTGATTAAATAATAGTTTCCGCCTTATTATAGAAGGTGGAATAATGATGTAGACAAAATAAACAAGAAAACAATACAATTTAATTAAGAGAGAGATTTTTATGAAAAAAAGACTAATGATGTTTTTAGCCTGTCTATTTCTAAGTTTAGGAATGGCTATGGCTCAAACTCAGGTAACTGGTGTAGTAACATCTTCGGAGGATGGACTACCTGTCATCGGAGCCTCTATTAAGGTCTTAGGTACCAACACTGGTACTGTGACAGACGTTGATGGTGCATTTTCACTTTCTATTCCAGAAGGTGCAAAACTTCAAGTTTCTTATATAGGAATGAACGGTAAGGTCGTTATTGCGAAAAAGAACCAGAAGATTGTTTTGACACCTGATAACAAAACACTTGACGACGTTGTTGTTGTTGCTTATGGTACAGCTAAGCGCAGCAGTCTGACGGGTTCTGTATCTGTTGTCGGAGAGGATAAAATTAAGAAAAGCCTTGCTACAACAGTTACAGCAGCTTTGGAAGGTGCAGCCCCTGGTGTACAGGTTAACTCTTCTTATGGAGAGCCTGGCTCAGATCCTAAGATTCGTATTCGTGGTATCGGAACCTTAGTAAAAGGTGCAGAAGAGCCTCTTTATGTAGTAGATGGTGTTCCTTTTGAAGGAAAAATTTCTGAAATTAATCCTAATGATATTGACAATATGTCTATATTGAAGGATGCTTCTTCATCTGCTTTATATGGTAGCCGTGCAGCAAATGGCGTTGTAATTATTACAACTAAGAAGGGACAGAATAACGGTAAACCAGCTGTTACATTGAATATTAATCAAGGCATTTATACTCGTGGAATGAGCGATTACGATCGTCTTGGTGCTAATCAATGGATGGAAGCATCGTGGCAAGCTATGAAGAACTATGCCATGAGTGGTTCTTTGCATAAGAACGCAACAGATGCTGCTGCTTATGCAACGGAGCATTTGGTAAGTGATTATGCTCAACGTAATATCTATGACGGAGCAGACAATGCTCTCTTTGATGATAATGGAAAGTTGACAGCAAAAATGAAGTCTGGTTATAACGACTTGGATTGGTTTGATAATCTTGAACGTACAGGTTGGCGTCAGGAATACAACATGTCAGTAAGTGCTGGCAATGACAAGTTCAATGTTTACTCATCAGCAGGCTATCTGAATGAAAAAGGATATATAAAGAATATTGGTTTCGAGCGTTTCTCTGGTTTGGTTAAGGCAGAGTACAAGCCTACAAAATGGTTTAAGACAGGTGTGAAACTCACAAGTTCTTATTATAACCAAAAATTTAATGACAATGCTAAAGGAGAAGCTTATGCAAATCCATTTAACGTAGCACGTTATATGGCTCCAATTTATCCTGTATATATGCACAATGCTGACGGAAGTTATAATCTAGACTTAGCTGGAAACAAGCAATATGATACAACATCTCCATATTTAAGTAACCGTAACATTTCTTACGAAATGGATATGGATAACGATAAGAACCATCGTGCAGTAATTGGTGCTAACATCTTTGGAACAGCATTGTTGCCTTATGGTTTCTCATTCACTCTTACAGGTGACTTGAATCATATTAATAATAACCGACAGAGATATAATAACCCCGTAATAGGGGATGGCGCAACAAACAATGGTCGTTTGGGAAGCTATGCATACCAGTATAATTATTATACTCTTCAGGAACTTTTGAATTGGACAAAGGATTATGGTGTGCATCATATTGATGCAACTTTAGGTCATGAAAATCATAGTTGGATGAGTAGCTATACTTATGCACTGAATACAGATATGGTTGCTGTCGGTAATATGACCATGGGTAACTTTGTTAAGAATTCTTCTTCTATAGGTTCAGATGATACTTACAAGACTGAAGGTTATCTGTTCCGTGCACGTTATAACTATGACGAGAAGTATTTCGCAGATTTCTCTTATCGCCGTGATGGTAGCTCACGTTTCAGTAAGGATGCACGATGGGGAAATTTCTTCTCTTTCGGTTTTAACTGGAATGCAAAGGGTGAAAGTTTCCTTCGTGATGTAAAATGGTTGAACACTTTACGTGCAAGAGCATCTTACGGTGAGGTCGGTAATGATAAGGCTGCTTCATATTATGCTTATCAGTCTCTTTATTATATTGGCAAGAATGGTAATTCTGAAACAGGTGCTCTTATAAGACAGAGTTTGCCTGCTAATAATTTGAAATGGGAGACAACACAGACAGTTGACTTAGGTGTACAAGGTCGTTTGTTCAATTGCTTGAACTTTGAACTTGGTTATTTCGATAAGCGTTCAAAGGATTTACTTTTCCAGGTTCGTCTTCCTTATTCTGCTGGTTCATTCCCTTATGTAAGTGATGATGATCCTGCAAACCTTACAGTTTGGAAAAATATCGGTACAATTTCTAACCGTGGCTTTGAGTTCTCTGCTGACGTTGATGTTATTCGCAAAAACGACTTGACATGGAATGTATTCTTTAATGGTACGACTTTGAGCAGTAAATTGAAGAAACTTCCTGACGGAAAAGATATGCTTAACGGTTTGATGAAATTCTCTGAGGGACATGATCCGTACGAGTATTTCACATATCATTTTGAAGGTGTAGACCAGATGACAGGGAATTCCTTATATACATTGGATCCAGCCAGTAAGGCAAAAGCTATTTCAGGAGGTGCTCTTGTAACAATTAATGGAACAGACTATACAACCAAGACGTCTTATGCAAAGAAGCAATGGGCTGGTTCTGCAATTCCTGATGTTTATGGTTCTTTCGGAACAAACCTTTCTTGGAAATCATTTTCATTTAGCATGATGCTTTCATATAGCCTTGGTGGTAAAATCTATGATAGCAGCTACAAGACATTAATGTCAACAGGCTCAGCTTCATCTGCTTCTGCACTTCATAGTGACTTGTTGAAATCTTGGACTAGTATACCTGAAGGAATTACAGAAACTTCTAATAACCGTATTGATACAAAAGGTATTCCTGTACTTGACTTTAATAGAAGTACCGACAATAACGATACAAGCGACAGATGGTTGACTAGTGCATCTTATCTTATTTTTAAGAATGTAACACTAGGGTATGCTCTTCCAAGAACTGTTGTAAGTGGATGGGGACTTTCTGGAGTAACATTGAATGCGGGTATAGAGAACTTGTTTACGATGACTAAGCGTAAGGGCTTGAATCCACAGCAGTCTTTCACAGGAAGCATGGATGATACTTATGTTCCTGCTAGAGTGTTTAACTTTGGACTTACAGTCAATTTTTAAATTGAAAGGATAAAAAATGAAAAGATATATTAATAAATTTTTCTTTGCCGGACTCTTTGCCGTAGCCTCTTTGTCTTCGTGCAGTAGTGATTATCTAGATACTAATCCTACAGAATCTGTAAGCTATGGTAATGTTATCAGTAGTACTGATAATATGAAAAAAGCTCTGAATGGTATTGCTAAAACAATGACAACACAGCAATATGCTTTTGGTTCAGGCTTTGCTGGAGAGAACGCAATCATACGTCTTTATGAGGACCTTCCTAGTCAAGATTATAATTATAATTACTATGCCTCTGGTTGGTCTCCTATCCATAACCAGACCTTCCATCTTCGTACGAATTCTATTTATGATTCATATGCATGGTATTATTATTACCAGATAATAGGATCTGCAAACGTAATTATTAATCATGCTGATGATGCTTCATGCTCAGGCTCAGAAGCTGACAAGGCTTATGTTAAGGCTTCTGCTCTAACATTCCGTGCTTATGCATTCCAGAAGCTTATTAACTATTATTGCTACCGTTGGCAAGACAGTAACAATGGCGCAACACAGGGACTTGTGCTTCGTTTGGATGAGTCAACGGGTGACTTAGCTTATTCTACACTAGCTGAAACTTACAAGCAGATTTATACAGACTGTACAAATGCAATAAATCTTTTTGAAAAGAGTGGTGAAAACCGTCCTTCTGGTAAAGTGTGGTTGCCTAATGCAAATGTCGCTCATGCTGTCTATGCACGTGCTGCTTTGACAAAGCAGGACTATTCCACAGCATTGGATCAGGCAAAACTTGCACGTACAGGATATGATCTTATGGATAATGCTTCGTATGCAGGTGGATTTTGCAAACCAACATCTGAATGGATAATGGGTAGCTATGGTGCTTCTGACCAACAGAACTGGTATTGGAGTTTCGGTACCGATATGGCATGTAACGGTTATACTGCTAATCATAATCCTACAGGAGCTGGTTCTATTGGTCATGAGTTGATAGAACGAATTCCTGATAACGATGCACGTAAGCAACTGTTTGTAACAGAGGACAAATTTAGTAAGATTAATATCAAGTCTGGTAATGATGTACACCAGAATTTTGGTATCTTGGGATTGGGTAACGATGGTGTTGTTGCACAAGCAGATTCTATCTGCAAGTCACATACTCCTTCTGGAATGGCAGCTGCTTATCAAAGTGGCTATATTTATTTGGATGGTCAGTTGAAATTCTGGGTTGATGACCAACCTGGCGTGGGTTATATCCCATTTATACGTTCTTCAGAGATGTTGTTGATTGAGGCAGAAGCAGATTATTTCTTAAATAAACCTACGGATGCTCAAAATGCACTTATAGAGTTGAATGTGACATCAAAGCGTAATCCTAATTATACTTGTACTAAGACTGGAGACGAACTTTTTGCAGAAATACGTGACTACCGTAATCTTGAACTTTGGGGTGAAGGTTTTGAGTGGAGTGATTTCAAACGTTGGAATTTACCAATCGTACGTCATAGCTTTGCACAAGGTGGTAATGCACATGTTTCTGTTGCAATTACAATCAATCCTAGTGATGGTAACAAGTGGACATGGGAAGTTCCTTTGAATGAGACAGAATACAATGCTGCATTAAAGACAGCTGATGCTTCAGGAAGTACTCCTAAATAATTAACAGCTTTTTTACTATATATTTATCGTAAAAAAAGTATGTATAAAAGTTTTGGCAGCAGTAATTTATTACTGCTGCCTTTTTTATTATAACATTACTTTTTGGTAATTTGGTCAGATATAATGAAAATTGTGTTTTGTTTTTTACACTTAGCTGTAATAACGTAACTAAAAGGAATGAAAAACGCAGTTGAGATCTATTTTATGCTGTTTATATTATAAAGCTATATAATTATAAGCTTTTTATTGATGATAAATATAATTGTATTTATCTGATATTTTTCTTCCTCAAGGTATTTATCTATAATATGTTTTTTTGATAAATATATGTTAAGTGTTATTTGCTGCAAATAGCGTTTACTGCATCTTATTCTGTTTTTAATGCAAAAATACTGCTAATAACGTGTTTCTTCGGAAATCTCAAAGCAATTAAATGTGTAATTTAACATCATAATGTTGCTTTTTTGCTTTATGAGTAGTTAAAATGATAGTAAATTGGTGATAAATGCGAAATAATTGCAATCTTGCTTGCTTGTTATATTATTTTTACTTATTTTTGCGAGTGGATAATAAAATTAAGTTATTAATTATTAATAGAGACTTTTTTATGGAGAAAAAACTAACAATGATTTTGGTATGTCTATTCCTGTCTTTAGGAATGGCTTTTGCCCAAACTAAAATCACCGGTACTGTTGTATCCCAAGATGATGGAGAACCTGTTATAGGCGCATCCGTATTTATTCAGGGTACAAAAACAGGAACCGTTACTGATGGAGAAGGAACGTTCTCGTTGAATGTTCCTGCAAACAAGAAACTAACGATTAGTTATGTTGGTATGGAAACTGAAAGTGTCCAAGCAAAACCGGGAATGAAGGTTGTCTTGAAACCTTCTACTTCGCTTCAGGAAGTAGTTGTTACTGGTATGCAGAAAATGGATAGACGAATGTTTACCGGTTCAACGACTAAGATCGATGCACAGAATGCCAAGATTGACGGTCTGCCAGATATAAGCCGTTCTCTTGAAGGTCGTGCTGCTGGTGTTTCTGTTCAGAATGTATCTGGAACATTTGGAACAGCTCCTAAGATCCGTGTACGTGGTGCTACTTCAATTTATGGTAGTTCAAAACCATTATGGGTCGTTGATGGAGTTATAATGGAAGATGTTGTCGATGTAAGTGCCGATCAGCTTTCTTCTGGAAATGCCAATACACTTATCAGTTCTGCGATAGCAGGTCTTAACTCTGACGATATTGAGAGTTTTCAGATATTGAAGGATGGTTCTGCTACATCTATTTATGGTGCTCGTGCAATGTCAGGTGTCATAGTAGTTACAACAAAGAAAGGAAAATCTGGTCAGAGTCACATCAGCTACACTGGTGAGTATACAATGCGTCTTATACCTAGCTATTCTACTTTCAATATTATGAACTCTCAGGATCAGATGTCAATATATCAGGAGTTGCAGCAAAAAGGATATCTTAATTATGCTGAGACATCAACTGCTGTAAATAGTGGTATATATGGTAAAATGTATGAACTGCTGAATACGTATGATTCAACAACGGGTATGTTTGGTTTAGCAAATACGACTAAAGCCAAAGCGGAATATCTGCGCTCTGCAGAGTATCGTAATACAAATTGGTTTAAAGAACTTTTCACAAATTCTATTCAGAGTAACCATTCTGTAAGCATTTCTGCTGGTACAGATAAAGCACAATATTACGCATCTTTAAGTGCTATGTATGATCCTGGATGGACCAAGAGTAGTCAGGTACAGCGTTATACTGCTAATTTCAATGCAAATTATAATGTGTCGCCAAAAATCACCTTTGGACTTATTAGCAGTGCTTCTTATCGTAAACAGAAAGCACCAGGAACAATCAGTGCTTCTACCGACGCCGTATCAGGAAAAGTAAACCGTGCATTTGATATAAATCCATATTCTTTTGCGTTGAATACGTCTAGAGCATTGTCTACAACAGATTATTATACTCGCAATTATGCTCCATTCAATATCAACAACGAGCTTGAACAAAACTATATTGATGTAAATGTTTCTGATTTCCGTATGCAGGCTAAGTTAGCTTATAAACCATTACGTCAGTTGGAACTTTCAGTGCTGGGTGCTATGAAATACAGTGCTACGTCACAAGAGCATAACATTAAAGATAACTCAAATCAAGCTATGGCTTACAGAGCTATGGGAACATCAACTATACGTAAGAACAATAATTATCTGTATACAAATCCTGACGATATTTATGCATTGCCAGTCTCAGTGCTTCCTTATGGAGGTATCGTGGATCGTACTGATAACAATATGTTTGGTTATGATTTCCGTGCGACAGCACAATATAATGACTCGTTTAATAATGATACACATATCGTAAACCTTTATGGTGGTATGGAAACTAACAGCGTGGACCGTCATAATACATGGTTCCGTGGTTGGGGTATGCAGTATGACATGGGTGAAACCCCTTCTTATGCTTATCAGGTATTTAAGAAGAGTTCCGAGCAGAATTCTGATTACTATACAATGGGTAACACTAGTGAGCGAAGTGTAGCTTTCTTCGGTAATGGTACATATTCTTACAAGGGACGTTATATCTTGAACGGAACAATACGTTATGAAGGGACCAATCGACTAGGAAAAAGCCGTTCTGCGCGTTGGCTACCTACATGGAACTTGTCTGGTGCATGGAACGTTCATGAAGAATCTTTCTTCAAGAGTTTGGAGCCAGTAATGTCACATTTGACATTCCGTCTTTCTTATTCATTGACAGCCGACCGTGGTCCATCAAATGTAACAAATTCACGTGTTATTATCAAGTCTCAAAATCCTTGGCGTCCATTTGCTGGTGTTAAGGAAAGTCAGTTATACATATCTGATTTGGAAAATAGTGATTTGACTTATGAGAAAAAGCATGAATTAAACTTTGGTATGGATATGGGATTTCTTAATAATCGTATCAATCTAGGAATGGATGTTTATTCTCGTCGTAATTATGATCTTATCGGTCTTGCAACAACTGAAGGTGTTGGTGGAGAGGTGATGAAATATGGTAATATTGCTTCTATGAAATCAAGTGGTGTTGAATTATCTCTTTCTACAACCAATATAAAGGCAAAGGATTTTAGCTGGACATCAAGCTTTATCTATAGTCATACACATAATCAAGTTACCGACCTACGCACTACATCAAGTATAATGGATTTGGTTTCTGGTAATGGTTTTGCTCAGGAAGGATATCCTGTAAGAAGTTTATTCTCAATACCTTTCAAGGGATTGAACCGTGAAGGTCTCCCAACATTCCTAGATCAAGATGGTAAAATCACTACAACGGGTATCTATTTTCAGGAAAGTGATCCTGAAAAAATGAAATTTCTTAAGTATGAAGGTAGTATAGATCCTACAGATGTTGGTAGTTTTGGTAATATCTTTACATACAAAGGATTGTCACTCAATGTATTCATAACATATTCTTTCGGTAATGTAGTACGCCTTGATCCTGTGTTCTCTAACGCATATGATGATCTGTCATCAATGCCAAAAGAGTTTAACAACAGATGGACTGTTCCTGGAGATGAAACCCGTACAAACATACCTGTTATAGCGAGTGCAATTCAGAATAATACTGATGCTAACTTGTCTTACGCATACAATGCATACAACTATTCGACAGAGCGTATCGCCAAGGGTGATTTCATTAGAATGAAGGAGATATCATTAGGTTATGATTTTCCAAAAACATGGGTTTCTTCACTTAAGTTGAGCAACCTTTCATTGAAGTTTCAGGCTACCAACCTGTTCCTTATTTATGCTGACAAGAAATTGAATGGACAGGATCCGGAATTCTTCAACACCGGTGGTGTCGCAGTACCAGTTCCAAAGCAATTCACACTCACATTGAAAATAGGTATCTAAAAAGAAAATTATGAAAAAGAATAATATATTATACTCGATAGTATTACTGGCTTTTGCTAGTATATCACTAGCTTCTTGTGATAGTTATCTGGATAAGATGCCTGATAACCGTGCAGAGGTTGACTCAGAAGACAAGATAGCAAGTCTTACCACATCAGCTTATCCTACTAATGATTATATTCTTCTGAATGAATGTATGTCAGATAATGTAGATGACATGGGGCCTACATATGCAAATTATACGTCACGTTTTCTGGATCAGGTCTATTCTTGGAACGATGCTACAGATGAAGACAATGAATCTTCAGAGAATCTTTGGCAGAGTTGTTATAAAGCTATAGCTTCTGCTAATCAGGCACTGAAGTCAATCGAAGAACTTGGTGGAGCGACAACAACTAAACTTAAAGAGACAAAGGCAGAAGCTTTACTTTGTCGTGCATATTCTCATTTTATATTGACAAATGAGTTTTGTATGAATTACAATTCAAAGACTAGTACGAAAGACATGGGTGTTTCTTATCTTACAGAACCGGAGACAACGCTAGATCCTAAATATGAACGTGGAACAGTAGCTCACGACTATGAAATGATAGACAAGGATATCCAGGAAGCATTACCGATTGTTGGTGATACACATTATGATGTACCAAAATATCATTTCAACAGTCAGGCAGCTTATGCATTTGCCGCACGTTTTTATTTGTTTTACGAAAAATGGGATAAAGCTGCCGAATATGCATCTGTATGTCTTGGCGCATCACCAAAGACAATGTTGCAAAATTGGGACAAGATGCAATCTTATGGCGTAACAAACAGTCTGACTCCACGTTGTAATTTGTATATTGACGCGAGTTCGAATTCAAACTTTTTGTTGCTAACGTCTATTTCTGAAGCAGGATTGTTTGGAAGTAACCATATATATTTTACCAAATATTCTCATAATACATATCTTGCATCAACAGAGGATCTGCTGGCAACTAATATATACGGTGACAGCAGGGATATGCGTTGTAAACCTATGACTTTCTCTGGAAGTGGAATGGACCGTGTTATCGTGGCTAAGTTACCTTATATGTTTGAAGAAACAAATCCTGTAGCAAAAACAGGCTATTCTCGTACCGTGTATCCAGCATTTAAGGCAGACCTTACTTTGCTAGAACGTGCAGAAGCTTACATCATGTTGAAAGAATATACAAAGGCTTGTGATGACCTTAATGCATGGATGCACAATTATACAAATTCGGATGTTGTGCTTACACCGCAGAATATTCAGGCATATTATACGGCTCTTAACTATGCTAATTGGAATGCTCCTACAATAAAAAAGCATCTATACCCTGCTTTTGGTATTGATAAAGAAGGTAGTATTCAAGAATGTATGTTGCAATGTGCCTTGAGTTTCAAACGAATAGAGACAAGTTACGAAGGATTAAGATGGTTTGATATTAAGCGTTACGGTATAAATATCGTTCGCAGGACAATCAATGCTTCAGGAAAGCCAGGAGAGAAAACTGATTCTTTGACAACAAACGATTTACGTCGTGCCATTCAGATACCTTTCAAGGTCAGACAAGCAGGACTTCAAGCAAATCCTAGGTAGAATTTAAAAAGCAACAAAATGAAAAAGAATATATTTTATTCATTATTACTAGCGTGTGTCGCTATGTCATTCTCGGCTTGTTCAGAGGATGAACTGAGCTCGGAGAGCGTAATCACATCGGATAGTGGTAATAATTCAACAAAGACAGACTTCGATGAATGGTTGACCGTAAATTATTTGCAGCCATACAATATAGAAATAAAGTATCGTTATGAGTATAATGAGACTGATAAAGATTTCTATACAGTTCCAGCTGACTATAATCAGTCTGTGGAATTAGCTCACATCGTTAAATACACTTGTGTTGAGGCATACAACGAGGTCGGTGGTGTTGAATTCACTCGCCGTTATTTTCCAAAGATGTTTTTCCTTATCGGAGAATTTGAGTATAAAAACAACGGAACAATGATTCTTGGTACTGCTGAAAGTGGAAAGAAAATATTGCTTACTGGAGTAAATAAACTTGATCAATATAAGAATAATCTTAATTATCTTAATGAATTGTATCTTAAGACAATCCATCATGAGTTTACTCATATTCTGAATCAGACAAAAGATTATTCATCAGCCTTTCAGCTTGTTACATCTACAGGCTATGTAGCTGATAGTTGGAGTGTCCCAGAATATGCCTCAGGCTATTTGCAGAGAGGTTTTATAAGTGCTTATTCTCAGCATTCACATGGTGAGGATTTTGCAGAGATGCTTTCTATGTATATAACCAACACACCTGAGCAATGGGAGGCTTGGATGGAAGAAGCTGCCGGAACGCCTGATGATCCAAAAACTGGACGTGAACTTATTGAGGCAAAACTTAATATGGTAAGGTCTTATATGAAGAATTCTTGGAATATTGATATTGATAAGTTAAGAACTTCTGTATTGCGCCGTGAATATGACGTTGTTGCTGATAAGATAAACTTAAGTGATTTAACAATTAAATAACGAAAGCATACAATTATGAAAAATTATATATTTAAATTATTACTATTGCTCCTTCCTTTGCTTGTCTTTCAGTCTTGTATGAAAGATCAGGAAGATCTTTTTGACGAGCCTTCGTCATTGCGTATGCAGAATACATTAGATAAAACAAGAAAGGTGCTTGAGGGATCAGAAAAGGGTTGGTTAATAGATTATTATGTAGGTGACAATCAACAATACGGAGGTTATGCTTTTACTGTGAAATTTGATTCACTTACATGTACTGCATCATCTGAGTTGTCTACTGATACTGCAACCTCATATTATAAACTCACGACGGACGATGGACCTGTATTAACTTTTGATACTTACAACACTGTGTTGCATGCTCTTGCTACACCAAGTGCCGATAATTATGAAGGTCTACATGCCGATTATGAATTCATAATACTCAGTGCTGATTCTAATGAAGTTGTGTTGAAAGGAAAGAAGACAGGCTCAATCATGAAGATGCATCCGTTGACGGAAATGCCATCAGTTTATCTAAATAGCGTACAGTCTACTATTGGCAATTTTGTTATTAACAGTGCATCAGGTACTGTAGACAAGACTAATCTTGCCATTTTGGTGGATATTGACAATAGACAAATTGAGTACTCAAGTAGTAATGATTCTACAATAAGCGGTTCTACCGCTTTTACTATCACGGATAAAGGTGTACGCTTGTATGAGCCAATAATAGTTAATGGACAGAAATTGCAAAATTTTATATTTGATGCAGATAAGACTATTTTGACTTGTACTGATGTTTCTAGCGTGACATTCAAAGGAACTTTGCCTGTTGGTTATTTCAAATATTCTGATTATGCAGGTGATTATTCGTTTACATATAGTCCCGTTTCTGGAGAAAAGACTGCACTAACGATGGACGTTAAACTGACTCCATCAGGTGATGGTACAACGTATAAGTTGGATGGCTTGAACTCTAATTTCAGCCCTATACTTAAGTATAATAAGTCAAAAGGTATACTGGAACTTCATAGTCAGGTTATAGGTGAATATCAAGGTTATAAGATCTGGCTTTGTGCATGGCAGGTAGGCGGAAGTCTTACATGGGATCCTGCTGCAGGAATGGTATTGACATATAATCAAAGTGCTAGTCTTTCTGGAAAACTTGCTTTTAAATGGACTTCAAATGGATACCCAGGAATAACTTTTAATTCTTTTATTATGTGGCTTATAGACTCTAATGGTAAAAGTGCCGGGGCTTTTGTTAATCCAGCTTGGGCTGTAAATAACTCTAATCGTTTCTATTATTTAGACTCATTAATTAAAAAGTAAATTAGTATGAAGAAGATTATAAATTTATTTATTGTATTATTGGGTATACTAGTATTTGCCGCTTGTAGCGATAATATTGATAATCCTTATGGAAAAGAATCCACAATTAGTGTTGTGAAAAGTAATCTTGTATTTCCAGCTCGTGCGGCTAAGGGCATAGTTGAATTCCATTCTCAAGGCACGGTAAGTGCATCTTCAAATGCTACTTGGTGCAAGACTAGTGTCGTAGGAGATACTGTAAAGGTTGCTGTTGATCAGAATAACAATAGTGACGGTCGTTCAACGGTTGTTACATTACATAACGGAACTGATTCTGTTAATGTTCCTTTGGTTCAGTCTGGACTTGTGTTTCAGTTGCAAGTTTCTTCAGTAAGTAGTAGCTCTGATTTAGCAGGTTCTTTCACTTATGCAATGTCATCCAATCTTGACTTCAATGTTTTATCAGCTCCTGATTGGGTAACTGTTTCAAATACAGACGATAGTCTGAAGGTTAGTATGACTGCTAATACAGTTGGGCATCTGCGTTCTGGTTATGTTAAATATAACGTAGGAAGTTATAAAGATTCAATAAAGGTTGTACAAGGTGACTTTGATACGGACTTAGCGGGTGATTATGATCTTGTTTCTCTGGATGGTAATGGACAACGGCAGGTTTTCCAGGCTGTAGTTTCCCAAGATACGTTGTTCTTGCCTGAATTTGATTTTAAGATTCCTACAACTTTTGATGGATCTAATATGGCAATTTCAACTACATGTGGACAGTATATAGGAGCTTATAGCAAATACTATATCTACACAGTTTTTGCTGATGCTCATAATAAATCTTTAACAGGATATAATGTTGGTGGTGCAACATATAGCGCTGATTTTGATTATAATAGTAAAGATGGTACATATGCAAAATTCAGTGGAACTGTTAGTGGGAATGAAATAGGTACATTATTGTTCATGGCTTGTTCTGCTAAAGCGCTTAACGCAAATACTAAATCAGGATTTCTTGTAGATCTACATTCGCCTTACTTGGTGAAAAAGACAGGATCGCCAGCAAAGATGGCGAGTTTAATGGAGAAAAACCAATTAAAATTTGTCTTGCGATAAGTTATTTGCTAACTATTTTTTATATATATAGGTGTACTTTTAAAGTACACCTATAATATTTTAATAATCTATGGGGATAGGAGTTCGCTTATTTGAATGCTTAAATAATATGGCCATGAGAATTCATATAACTAAGGATCCTCGTTTGTTTTTTGCAACATCCTCTATAAATGGACTTGAGCAATGACACGGTATCATTAAGGTCGAGTGGATCTATCGTCAGCCACGCTTTAAAAGCAGAAAAGAAGCTCAGGAGAAGTTGGCACAGATTATCGACTTCTACAATAAACGAAGACCACATATGAGTAACAAAATGCTCACTCCCGAGCAGAAGCGAATGCAATATGAAGAGAAAAGTCTAACGGGGGCTGTCTGCCCCCCGCCGACAGCTTCCCCCGAGTGTCTTTCATTGATTTAATTTTGTTGTATCGGATTTTATTCCTAAATTTGTAGACAAGGATATGATAATAAAAGATATTTGTAACAAAATTTTCATCAACCGACAACTAATTCGGGATAGTGACAACCATATTGGATTGAATGACAACCAATCAGGTAAGGTCAGACAACTTATTTAATAACAAATGTAAACCTATTCCGGCTAAAGACACTGTACCAGAAAAAGTTTTTTTAATGCCACTAATGTCACTTTGTCACAAACCCTTTGTTTATCGGGCTTCAGCGAGTGACATTAAGTGACATTATCGGGGGAAAAGTGACATTAAACTGGAAATCACACCTGTTTTTCGCGTTTTTTTCGCAATTATGCTATTTACATAATACATGTTTGCTCTTATAAAGTTTTATCGTATATAGTCTGGCTTACTCAATAAAATGAATAATTCAGAAATCTACTCCATATATATTTATATTAATGATTTTGAAGTATGCAAATAATTATCAAATAAGAGCGTATAAACTATTACCTAAATTTTTGCAAATTCTGGGTAATCCTATTACCCTAGTACTTGGGTAATCTGATTACCCAACGTAGGTAATCGGGTTACCCAACGTGAACAACTCAATTACCCACGTTAGGTAATTAAGTTACCTAACGTGAAAAAGGATATTACCTGACGTAGGTAAACAAATGATTATCAATCCTTTTTCTTCTTAAACCAATCCTTTGGGAAAAGCTCTAAACAGTATGCATCAATAATGCAACAGAATACAAATCCAAATATTGTGCCCATGATTTCCATTTTTACACGATGTTATTAATTTTTTTTATTCCAAATCTGTGCCAAAGTTGTAGATTCATTGCACTACACTAGTTTTCAAGGATGTACAATAATACAATTCCGATTGGAAGGCTAACAGCCTTTTCATTTTAACATAATAGTTACCCCATTTTAGCATGAATGCAGATTGAGCAGTAAAAAGAGATACTCTAGATAGCACTATATTGTACAAATCTCAAGAGACGGAATTTAAAGAAAGTCCACCTCTTGAGATTTAAATTTTGTAGTAAGAAAGTACTACTTCAGTGTGACTCCAAATACAAAATGTACATCTTCTCTGTTAGGATTCCATATAAGTTGGGTGAAAATAGGCAACGAAAATTTATCAGTGATTTGAATGTTCTTAGAGGCTTTAAGAGACACATTAGTAACAGCAAAACTCTCGTTTTTGTAGTTTGCAGGCGATTCAAATGGACTGAAGCCAACTGCTGCATTTAAACTTACATCTTTAACGGTAAATGGGTAAGCGATTTCTCCATAAGAGGAATATGCGTTTTTAACCTCTCCTTTAGCATTGGTCTTCTTATCCGATCCCCAAATCATTGTGTACCATGAAAAACTTAAAGGCATCTTCTTTATTGGCAAAGTATAGGATAACCCTGCTTCTAGAATATGATCTGTTTGGTGATTATCTAACTGGAAATAATGATTATTCCCGTTTTTATGAGTGTTATAAATGCCAGACTGACCTCCCCACCAATAGTCTACTACTGAGGCAGTAATGCCATTAATGGTATAAGCAGCAGTAACATCGGCTTCTTTATATCCCTGTCCGGTAAAATCTGTACTGCCCCAAGCAGTTAACGAGAAGTTCCCGGCTGTCATCCCTAAACTAGGCTGCACCGAAGCCCCCGACTCGTACATTCCACGCCAAACGTATGAGCTGACAATATCGCCTTGCAAGCTAATATTAACTTTGCGATCTTCTTGCGCATTACAAAAAATGGTTGGCACACAAAAGAAGACTACGGTTGCCGATAAAATCCTTAAAAATGATTTTCTTTCTTTGTTCATAACTTTTTTTTATGTAATTATATTATTTGTTGTTTTGATCAAGTGCGACATTTAGTTTGAGTACATTTACTTTTGCCGTACCAAAAATTCCTAAAAATGGCCCTTCGACAGCTTCATCTACAATGGACTTCACTTTCATTTCGTTTAAGCCTCGGGCCATCGCTACCCGCTTTACTTGTATATAGGCACATTCCGGAGTAATATCGGGATCAAGGCCGGAACCACTGGCAGTAACCATTTCGGTAGGCACTTGCTTTCGCTGTAAATAAGGGTGATGTACTAAGAAGGTATCGATGCGAGCTTTTACAACTAACAAATACTCTTTGTTCGTGGGGCCTTTATTACTTCCACAAGAACTTGTTGCATCATAGCCTTTACCTGCTGACGAAGGACGTCCCCAAAAGTAGGTTTCTTTGGTAAAGGACTGACCTATATTAGTAGCACCCACTACTTTTCCGTGGAGCGTAACTAATTCGGCATTTCCTTTATTTGAGGTTGTAAGGCGAGCAAAAATCCAGAGTACAAATACATATACTATAGCGAGCATCACACAAAATGCAAGAGTTAGTTTGATTGACTTTATTAAATTTTTCATCTTTTCTATATTTTAATAAGTTAGAATAAAAGACCGATAAAAATATCTATTAATTTTATTCCGATAAATGGAGCAATTACACCTCCTACACCGTAAATCAGCAAATTACGGCGAAGTAAAGCCGAGGCTCCAATTGGCTTATATTGTACACCTCTTAATGCTAATGGAATTAGGATAGGGATGATGATAGCATTGAAGATAACGGCACTTAGGATGGCACTTTCCGGACTATGTAAATGCATAATATTCAATGCTGAAAGTTCGGGAATAGCAATCATAAACAAGGCAGGAACGATGGCAAAATATTTGGCCACATCATTCGCTATGGAGAAGGTGGTTAGTGTTCCCCTGGTCATGAGCAGCTGTTTCCCAATTTCTACGATTTCTATTAGTTTAGTGGGATCATTATCAAGATCCACCATATTTCCGGCTTCCTTGGCTGCTTGCGTTCCACTATTCATAGCAATTCCTACATTGGCTTGTGCTAACGCGGGCGCATCATTGGTTCCATCGCCCATCATGGCTACCAGTTTGCCTGCATTCTGTTCCTTCTTAATATAATTCATCTTATCTTCGGGTTTGGCTTCGGCGATGAAATCGTCGACTCCGGCTTTCTCTGCAATATACTTCGCAGTAAGGGGGTTATCACCGGTTACCATCACTGTTTTTACTCCCATTTTGCGTAAGCGCTCAAAACGTTCCTGAATTCCCGGTTTTATGATGTCCTGTAGTTCAATAACTCCTGCTATCTTCCTATTGATGCAGACCACAAGTGGTGTACCTCCGTTCTTGGAGATGGACTGAACTTGCTGTTTTGTATCCTGAGGAAAGAAATTGCCGGCTTCTTCTACCATCATTCGAATGGTCTCAAAAGCCCCTTTTCGAATTTCGGTTCCATCGGTCAGATTTATACCGCTACATTTGGTTTCGGCAGAGAACTTCACCATAAGTGCCCCCGTGGTATCGAGATCTCTCATCCGCAGATTGTTTTCATGACCTAATGCAATAATTGATTTCCCTTCAGGAGTATCGTCTGAAGCCGAAGAAAGCATGCAATATTTTACAAAATCGGTAAAACTTACATCCATTGAGTTGCTTTGTGTAGGATAGAACTTCGTAGCTTTGCGATTACCAATGGTAATAGTTCCGGTTTTATCAAGTAAAAGAACATCAATATCGCCTGCTGTTTCTACAGCTTTACCTGATTTGGTAATTACGTTGGCACGCAAGGCGCGATCCATTCCAGCAATGCCGATAGCGGAAAGTAGCCCCCCAATAGTGGTAGGTATCAGGCACACAAATAAAGAAATCAGAGAGGCTATGGTAAGGGTAGCTCCTGTGTAGTCGCCAAAAGGTTTTAAGGTGAGGCATACAATGACAAACACCAATGTAAAACCTGCCAACAAGATGGTCAATGCTATTTCGTTGGGTGTTTTCTGTCGTGAAGCGCCCTCTACTAAGGCAATCATTTTGTCGAGAAAGCTCTCTCCTGGTTCGGTGGTAACTAGCACTTTAATTTCATCAGATAGTACTTTTGTACCACCAGTTATGGAACTTTTATCACCACCAGACTCCCGAATTACCGGTGCACTCTCTCCCGTAATAGCACTCTCATCGATAGAGGCTATGCCTTCTGTTATTTCTCCATCTGAAGGGATAATATCGCCCGCTTCACAAATAAAGATATCTCCTTTTTTAAGTGTCGAGCTGCTAACTATGACAATTTTTCCATTCACTATTTTCTTAGCCGGCGTATCTTCACGTGTCTTACGTAAACTGTCGGTTTGTGCTTTACCGCGTGCTTCGGCAATTGCCTCTGCAAAATTTGCAAAGAGGAGCGTTAGAAGTAGCATTATGAAGACAAACAGGTTGTATCCGAACGACCCTTGTGATGAATTACCCATAGAATAAAGCGTAACCAACAACATAGTAAATGTAGAGACCTCTACAGTGAACATAATTGGGTTCTTAATCATTATCCGTGGATTCAATTTCACGAATGATTGTTTAAGGCTTTCCTTTACTTGCTCCTTTTGAAATAAGGAGGCAGATTCATTCTTTTTCATATCTTATTCAATATCTTATTCTACAAACTAAAATGTTCTGCGATAGTGCTTAATGCCTGTATTGGGAAAAATGAAAGGGCTGCAATTATGAAAATAACAGCAAATGTCATCACCCCAAATGTCGCAGTATCTATTTTTAACGTTCCAGCACCTTCTGGAATGTACTTCTTCTTAGCTAGGAGCCCGGCTATAGCAACCTGTCCTATTATAGGAATGAAGCGACTCAGAATCATCACAAGTCCGGTGGACATGTTCCAGAATAGAGTATTGTCAACCAAGCCTTCAAAGCCTGAGCCATTGTTGGCCGATGATGACGTGAATTCGTAAAACATCTCACTCAATCCATGAAAACCGGGATTGTTAAGCCATCCGCCCTCTCCTGCTACATATCCCGATGCATGCACAAACATCCATGCTGAAAGTGCTGTGCCGACTAGAATTAGGAAGGGATGAAAGAGTGCTAAGATTGTGGCAATCTTCATTTCTCGAGCTTCTACCTTTTTGCCTAAAAGTTCAGGGGTACGCCCCACCATCAGCCCACTGATAAACACGGTGATAATGATGAAGACATAATAGTTCAAGAAACCTACACCAACTCCTCCAAACCATGAGTTAATTTGCATGTTAAGCATCTCGGTCATTCCACTCAATGGCATCATGCTATCGTGCATGCCATTCACAGAGCCATTAGAAGTAACTGTGGTTGCGGAACTCCAGAGAGCGGTAGCTCCGGACCCAAAACGGACTTCTTTGCCTTCCATAGATCCACCATGTTGAGTAATGCCCATCGCCTCTAATCGTGGATTGCCATGCATCTCTTGATAAACATTGATACTGGTACTCACTAAAAAGGCAAGCAACATCACAGCAAATATGCTGTAAGCTAGTTTTTTGCGTTTTAGAGTAAAGCCTAATGCAAAGATCATCGCCATTGGAATAAGCAAAAGGCTTATACACTCAACCATATTGGTTAGATAGCTTGGGTTTTCAAGGGGATGTGCAGAGTTAGCGCCAAAATAACCTCCTCCATTGGTACCTAATTGCTTGATAGCAACAATTGCAGCAGTGGGGCCTTGCGATATAGTTTGCTTAGCACCTTCCAACGTTGTTATATCCATTTTTCCATCAAAGCCCATTGGTGTACCTTGCAGAATAATGATAAAGCCAACAATTAAGGATAACGGCAACAAGATGCGAGTACAACTGCGAACAAGAAAATACCAAAAGTTACCTATGGTTTTTGTGCTCTTGGCTGCCATTGAACGCATAATGCCTGCCATAGCTGCCATGCCGGTCGCTGCGGTTATAAACTGGAACAGCATAACGACAAACAACTGGGTAAAGTATGTTAGTCCACTTTCACCACTATAGTGCTGTAAATCGCAATTTACTAAAAAGCTGATACTAGTGTTGAATGCTTGGTGAAAGGACTGCGAAGAATTGCCGTCCGGATTAAGTGGCAACCACGACTGGCAAACCAGTAAAAGCATACCCCAAAAAAACAGGAAAAAGTTCAACGTAAGCAAAGCTTTCAAGAAATGCTTCCAATTCATTTCTTCTTTCGAGTTGATTCCGCAAATTTTATATAGGAAGTTTTCCAACGGATTCATAAAGTCGGACCAACTTTTTTCTCCTTTATAAACTTTTGAGATGTACTTGCCTAATGGGCAAGCTAAGGCAATCATAAGCACGATCTGTGCAATAATTCCAATTAATTCTGTATTCATTTATGTCTGAATTTAATTTATTTGTTTTATCTCTGTTTCAAAATTTCTCGGGCTTTATTAGCACATACATCAAATAGATGAAGATACCAATACCAAAGATAAATGATAATGTAAACATAATATTGATCCTCCTTTTCTTTAAATTTTTTCAAACCATTCTACACTCTTAAAAAAAATCACGAAGCAAGCTGCACCAATTAAACAGCAAATACTAATTCCTAAAATTTCATTCATTTCTTTTTTGTTTTATATTGTTATTAATATGTTTGCATAAGTATATGCCAAAATTATGCCAACCGATGCAAATGGTATTTAAAACGCTTAATAACAGGCACTTAACTAAAAAGGGCTCACCTGCATTTGCAG